>VFSW01003883.1_pt1 | contig 22377 bp, 22 predicted proteins | sample 5358111 | NCBI WGS metagenome assembly VFSW01 (sample SAMN11554181, study PRJNA540505) | mine drainage metagenome | isolation source: sediment from site ElyBrook_90M | place: USA: Ely Copper Mine, Vershire, VT | collected 2017 | reverse complement strand
GACCTGTCTGCTTTCCGAGGGCACCGAGCCCTCATCCAGGCAGTGGGCGAAGGGGGCCGATCCGTCTCCGACTTTCTCGCGCTCCGAGGTCGATTGCAGGCAAGTCACCGAAACTACGATGGATCCCCGTCGCGTTCCGGCCCGCGGAACCTCGTTGGAAGTCGATGCCGGTCGCTTCCCGGTCGACGGAACCTCGTGGGAGCTCGATGGCGGTCGCTTTCCGGTCGATGCAACCTCGTGGGAGGTCGATGACGGTCGCTTTCCGGTCGATGCAACCTCGTGGGAAGTCGATGGCGGTCGCTTCCCGGTCGCAGCCTCAGTACGGCGACTGCCCCACGTAGTTCCCCGGCGGGTTGAAGTCGCACACGCTGTAGTCCCAGTCCGGGAAGCTGCTGCCGAAGGGCGAGTTGGTCGTGCAGCTGGTGTGGGCGCATCCCACCTGCGTCGTGGTCGACCAGACGATCTGCGTGTAGTGCCCGCACTCGCCGCCGTTGGGCGCGTTGCACGTGTTGGTCGCGTGGTCGTAGTACTGCTGCTCGTCGATCCACGACGCGACCGCCGCCGCGGGAGTCTGCGTCGGCGCGCCGGCGGCGATGTTCTCGCCCAGGCCGCTGCTGGCGCCTCCGAGGGCGGTGTAGTCGCTGTTGCGGTTGGGGTTGTGGGCGAAGTTGCACATCGCGGCGTAGTTCGCGGCGACCTGCGCGGCGATGGGGTCCCACGTGAGCGGCTGCTCGCCGACCGCGGAGCGAGCCATGTTCATGGGGACGAGCCACTGGTCCTCGTTCGGGTTGCCGCCGCCCGAGCTGCTGCCCGAGCTGCTCCACGAGCTGCTGCCGCTGGAGCCCGAGCTCCCGCCGCTGCTGCCCGAGCTGCCTCCGCTCCCGCCCGTGCTCCCACCGCTGCTGCCGGAGCTGCTTCCGCTACCGCCCGAGCTGCTGCCGGCCGACCCCGAGCTACTCCAGCCGCTCCCTCCGCTCCCCGACCCGCTTCCGCTCGAGTCTGCGCTCACGCCTCCGTCGTCCGGCGACGAGGTCGACGAGGAGCTGGAGCAGCCGGCCGCCCAGGCCACGGCGGCGAACATCGCCAGGAAGGCGGCGCGCGTCGTTCCCATGCGCCCAGTGTACGCTGCGGCGCCCCTGCGAGCACCAGGGCCCGCCCCCGCGTATGCTCGTGGGGTCGTGTCCGTGCTCGGCAAGACCGAACGCCGCCTCGCGCTGGTGATCCTGCTGACGGCGCTCTTGCCGCTGGTCGGCGCGCTGGTGGTCGCCAACTCGTTCATGGACTACGCGTCGTCGGTGGGGCTGCGGCCCGAGGTCGACACGCAGCTCCAGCGCGGCATCGACCTCTACAAGAGGTACATCCGCAGCGTCAAAGACGACATGGACCACCAGGCCGACGCGCTCGCGGGCGACGCGGCGCTTCGCGAGGCGGCCGCGCGGCGGGACAAGGCAGCGTGCGCGGCGGCGCTCGACGCCCTGTTCCCTCGCTACGAGCAGCTGGTCTCGCTCACCGTGGAAGACGAGGACGCGCGCACGCTGGCCTCCCACGACCGCGGCAAGCCCGTGGACGAGGCGACCGAACGCACCCGTCCGGTCAAGCGCTCGCTCGTCGACACCGAGGGCACCTCCACCCTGGTCGCCGTCTTCGCCTTCGACCGCAAGTACGAGCAGCAGCTCGCGGAAGCCGGTGCCGTCCACGACTCGTACTCGCAGCTCGGCAAGGACCCCACGCGCGTCTACGCGCCCTACTACAAGGCCTTCGCCGCCATCCTCTTCATCACCATGGTGCTCACGGTCTTCGTGGGCTTCATGCTCGCCCGCCCCTTCACGCGCCGCATCCAGCAGATGGGCAGCGCCATCAACGAGGTGGCCGCGGGCAACCTCGACGTGCGCGTCCCCGAGGTGGGCAACGACGAGCTGACCGATCTGGCCACCGTCTTCAACCGCATGCTGACGGACATGCAGCAGTCCAGGGCGCGCATCGAGTACCTGCAGCGCATCGGCGCCTGGCAGGAGATGGCGCAGCGCCTCGCGCACGAGATCAAGAACCCGCTGACGCCCATCCAGCTGGCCGTGCAGGAGTGCCACCGCAAGTACGGCGGCGACGACCCCCGCTTCCGCGCCCTGCTCGACACCACGCTGGAGATCGTCGAGGAAGAGGTGGGGACGCTCCGGCGCCTGGTGGGCAACTTCTCCAGCTTCGCCCGGCTGCCGCACGCCGAGCTGAGGGACGCCAGCCTTCGCGACTTCCTGCGGGAGTGCAGCGAGCAGCTCGGCCACCTGGGCGCGCCGCTCGCCGAGGAGGGCTCCGAGGATCTCATCGTCGCGCCCGACGTGACCATCCGCTGGGAGGTGCCGCACGAGGACCTCGAGGCCGCCATCGACAAGCAGATGCTGCGGCGCGTGCTCGTGAACCTGGTGCGCAACGCCGTGCAGGCCATCCGCGGCGCGAGGCACGAGGGCGAGGCGCGCGGCAAGGTGGTCGTGCGCGCCGAGAAGCGACCCGACGGGGTGGACCTCATCGTCGAGGACGACGGCCCGGGGGTGCCCGAGAGCAGCCGCGAGCGGGTGTTCGATCCGTACTTCACGACGAAGGCCGAGGGCACGGGCCTGGGCCTCGCCATCGTCAAGAAGATCGTCGTCGAGCACAACGGCGCGATCACGGCGAGAGAGAGCGAGGCGCTGGGCGGCGCCGCGTTCGTCGTGTCGCTGCCGCCGCCCCATTCGCTGGCGATCGCGGTCGCGCAGAGGGAGGGCGGCGGAGCGGTCGTGGTGCCGCCGCCGGTGTCGTCGAAGCCCGCGTCCAAGCGGCCCGCGGTCTGATCCGGCACGTCGTGCTAAGTCCGTCGGGGCATGCCGGCCGACTCCCCCAAGCAGACCCTCGGCGTCCTCGCCCTGGTCGTGGGCCTGGTCGGCGGGTTTGCGCTGCTCCCTCGCGTGCTGCACCGCACGCCCGGCGACGCGCCCGACTTCGCGCTGCCGGTCGTGGCCAACGGGGCGCAGCTGCCCGGTGACCCGACCAAGGTGCACCTGGGCGATCTGCGCGGCAAGGCCGTCCTGCTCGACTTCTGGGCGACGTGGTGTCAGCCGTGCCGGATGGAAGCGCCCATCGTCGACCGCGTCGCGCGCCGCTGGCGCGACAAGGGCGTGATGGTCGTCGGCGTCAACGAGGACAAGCCCGACGAGGGCGACCCGCGCGCCTTCGCCCTCGCCGAGGGCCTGAGCTACCCCATCGCGGTCGACTCCGCCGGCCAGACGATGCGCAGCTACGACGCCGACAGCCTGCCCACGCTCGTCGTCGTCTCGAAGACCGGCAAGGTCACCGCCATCCGCACGGGCATCACCGAGGACGCCGAGCTCGAGCGGCTAATCCGCCAGGCGATGTGACGGCGCCGCACGGCGCGCGACGAAGACGCGCTGGCCCTGGTGCACCAGCACGTCGAGGTCGGCGTCGAACGTCTCGCGCAGCCGCGCCGGCACCAGGACGTCGTCCGGCTCGCCGGCGGCGACCACGCGTCCCGAGCGAAGGAGCACCACGTGCGTCGCGACGCGCGCGGCCGCGTCGAGATCGTGCATCGCCACCACGCAGGCCACCCGGTCTCGCTTCGCGACCTCGGCCAGCAGGTCGTACAGCTCCAGCCGGTGCTTGACGTCGAGGAAGGCCGACGGCTCGTCCAGCGCGAGCACGCCCGCCCTCTGCGCGAGCGCCCTCGCCACCGCCACGCGTCGCTGCTCGCCGCCGCTCAGCGTCTCGACCGCCCGGTCTGCCACCGCCCGCAGGTCGCAACGGCCGAGCGCGTCATCCACGGCCGCCTCGTCGCCGGGCGTCATCCGCAACCAGCCGTCCTGGTGCGGCGCCCGCCCCATCGCCACCACGTCCCGCACCCGGAACCCCTCCGCCACCCGCTCGCTCTGGGGCACCAGGGCCACCGCGCGCGCCACGGCCCGGCGCTCCATCCCCGCCACGTCGTTCCCCCCCAGCTTCACGAGACCGCGGGAGGGCGCCAGAAGGCCCGCCAGAAGCCTCAGGAGCGTCGACTTCCCCGCCCCGTTCGCGCCCAGGAGCGCCACGACCTCGCCTGCACGCGCGACCAGCGACACGCCATCCACGACGAGCGCCCCGCCCGGCGCGTATCGCGCGCCCACGCCCGAGAGCTCGGCCGCATGTTCCGCTTCCGTCACGATGACTCCGCGCGTTAGTGTATCTTCAGATGGCAAGCGCTGCTGCCCGGGGTGGGCGGCGCGCCGAGCGCTCAAGGAGAACGATCCGTGGACACGAAGCCCGAGACGGCTGCTGCCCCCTCCGAGCGCCCCCGCCGCATCATCAAGCGGTACTCCAACCGCAAGCTCTACGACACGAAAGACAGCCGCTACGTCACGCTCCTGCAGATCGCCGAGATGGTGCGCGCCGGCGAGGAAGTGCAGATCATCGACAACAACACGAAGGACGATCTCACCGAGATCACCCTCGCGCAGATCATCTACGAGGAGCAGAAGGCCCACTCCCGCAACGTGCCCCTGCAGACCCTCAAGGAGCTCATTCACGCCCGCACGGAGAAGGTCCTGGCCGATCTGCGCGAGGGCCCGATCGGCAGGCTCATCCCGGGGGCGAAGCCGGGGGAGGAGAAGGACGACGTGTCCGCGAAAGAAGGCAAGCCCACCCTGGTCGACCAGGCCAAGGAGAAGCTCGAGGAGGTGCAGCACAACCTCGACGAGCGAGTCAGGTCCGTCCTGGCCAGCTTCAGGCCGTTCCAGCAGCTTCAGCAGGAGGTCAAGCGCCTGAACGAGCGTATAGAAGACCTCGAGAAGCGGCTGAAGGGCGGCCCCCCCAACGGCGGCGGATGACCCGTTCTGGCCGGATCCGAGCGTCCGGCTGGGGTCGTGCCTAGACTGGGGGAATAGCCGGGCCGCACGCGTGTTGTGCCCAGTGGAATCGCACAGATGGCCACTTCCCTCGACCTCAAGCACGACCCTTTCGCCGAAGAGGCGCTCTCGCACATGGACGCGATGTACGGCGTCGCGTGCAAGCTGACGCGCAACCCCACCGAGGCCGAAGACCTGGTGCAGGACGCGTTCGTGAAGGCGATGCGCGCCCGCGCGCAGTTCCACGCCGGCACCAACCTCAAGGCGTGGCTGTTCCGCATCCTGACCAACACGTTCATCAACAAGTACCGCCGCGGTGGCCTCGAGCGCTCCGTCCTCGACGGGCCCGACGCCGATCCGCTGGCCGACGGCTGGGTGAGCGCGAGCACGATGCGCCAGCTGCGCGATCCCGAGCAGCTGGCCCTGATGCCCCTGGTCGAGCAGGAGATCCAGAAGGCGCTCGACGCGCTGCCCGCCGAGTTCAAGATGGCGGTCATCCTCTGCGACGTGGAGGAGTTCTCCTACGAGGAGATCGCCCAGATCATGGGCTGCCCCATCGGCACCGTGATGAGCCGCCTGCACCGCGGGCGCAAGCTCCTGCAGAGAACCCTCTACAACCATGCCCTCGCCCTCGGTATCGTGAAGGGCGAAGAGCACCCCGGAGAGCGCCACGAAGAGATGCAGCAGCCGAACCAGACCTCGAAGACCGCCAACCTCGCCGAGTATCGCGCCAAGAAGCGAGGTGTCGCGTGAGCGTCCACGAGTGTCGTGACCGTTCGCGGCTGCTGTCGTCGTACCTCGACGGCGAGCTCGAGGCCGCGAAGCTCATCGAGGTCGACGAGCACGTCGCCGAGTGCGATACGTGCCGCGAAGAGGCCCAGCTGATGCGCGCGATGCGCGGTTCGCTCAAGCGGGTCGTGAAGACCTCCGCCCCGGCGGGGCTTCGCGAGCGCATGGCCGTCGCCATGGCGGCCGAGGTGTCCCGCGAGGACGCCCGCGCCGACGCCGAGGTCGAGGCCATGGGTGCCACCGCCCCCGTCGTGAGCCTGTCGTCGTGGCGCACCATGGTGCCGCTCGCCACCGCCGCCGCTCTGGCGCTGTTCTGGGGCGCCGCCACCCGCGGCACGCAGCCCCGCGGCTACGAGGCCAGCGCTGGCGTCGACTTCGATCTGCTCTCGCAGTTCGTGGCCGACCACGCGTCGCCCCTGCCGCCCGAGGCCAGGGACGCCGACGCGGTACGCGGGCTCGAGCGCTACGTCGGCGTGCCGGTCCGTCCGGGCAGCTTCGAGCGCAACGGGGCCCACCTGGTCGGCGCGCGGGTCGTGCCGCTCAACGCGCAGCGCGCGGCCATGCTCCAGTACGTCGTCGGCACGGGCGAGCACCCCCAGCGCATCAGCGTGCTCGTGTACGACGCGCAGAAGATCCAGATCAGCGACGCGAACCTCGCCCCCAGGGCCGTCGGCACCGCCGAGGTGCGCGTCGGCAGCGAGCGCGGGTACGCCGTGGCGGCTGCGCAGCGCGCCGGCGTCGGCTACCTGGTCGCCAGTGACCTCGACCCCGACGTGAACGCGCAGCTCGCGGCGGGCGTCTACGACGACCGCTGACGCGCAAGCTGCGGTCTCGCGCTATCCTGGCGCGCGATGCGATTCGTCTACGTGATGGACCCCATGGACAGGGTCCTGCCCGACAAGGACACCACGTTCGCGTTCCAGAGGGCGGCCCAGCGCATGGGCCACCACGCCCTGCACAGCGAGCCGCGCGACGTGTTCGTCCAGGACGGCGACGTGTGGGTTCGCGCGCGACCCCTGAAGGTCAGCGACGCCCCTCCCCACGCCATCTTCGGCTCGCCGGTCGACGTGCGCCTGGCCGACGTGCAGTGCGTCTTCATCCGCAAGGACCCGCCGTTCGACAGCGAGTACCTCTACATCACGCTGATGCTCGAGAAGCTGCGCGGGCGCACGCTGGTCCTCAACGATCCCCGCGGCCTGCGCGACGCCAACGAGAAGCTCTATACCCTGCACTTCGCCCGCCACATGCCCCGGACGCTCGTGACGTCCGACCGCGACCGCATCCACCGCTTCGTGGCGGAGCTGGGGGTGGGCGTGGTCAAGCCCCTCGACGGCGCCGGCGGCAGCGGCGTCATGGTCGTCGACAAGGGCGACCGCAACGCGCGCTCGATCGTCGACTACATCACCCGCGACGGCACGCGCCACGCGATGGCGCAGGAGTACCTGCCCGCCGTGCGCGAGGGCGACAAGCGCGTGCTCCTGCTCGACGGGCAGGTGCTCGGCGGCATCAACCGCATCCCGCGCGAGGACGACGTGCGGTCGAACATCCACGCGGGCGGACGCGTCGAGCCGTGCGAGGTGACCGCGGCCGAGCGCGCCGTCGTGGCCGACATGGCCCCGCGCCTCGCGTCCGACGGGCTGGTGTTCGTCGGCCTGGACTTCATCGGCGGCAAGCTGACCGAGGTCAACGTCACCTCGCCCACGGGCATCCAGGAGCTGAGCCGCCACGAGAACCGCGACGTCGCCGAGGACGTCGTCCGGTGGGTGGAACGCCACGCGCTCGAGTCGAGGCCGTCGACCGCGAGCCTGGTGCCAGGGCCGTGAGCGACTGAGCCGCGGATGCCGGTCACGGTCATCGTCCGCCCGGGCCACGGCTCCGAGACTCGCCTGACGTTCGACGGCACGCAGCGCATCGTGCTGGGGCGTGGTGCGGGGTGCGACGTGCGCCTGCCGGACCCCAGCGTGAGCGTCCGCCACGCCAGCTTGCGCGCCCAGGGCGCCGACTTCGTGCTGGTCGACGAAGGCAGCTCCAACGGCACGTTCGTCGGCGACGTGCGCGTGGCGCCGCGCACCTCGCGCATCATCCGCTCGGGCGAGCACGCCCGGCTGGGGCGCGTCTGGATCGAGGTGCGCGTCGACCACAGCCCCATCACGCGCGACCTCGCCGTGGCGACGCGGGACCTCGCGCTCGCGTTCGTCGCCGAGGCGCTCGACGCGATCGGGACCGATCCGACCACGCAGATCGTCGTCGTCGAGGGGCCCGATCAGGGCGCGGTGCTCGCGCTGGCCGAGGAGGGCCGCGCGTACGTGACGGGGCGCGCAGCCGAGTGCGATCTGCCCCTGGCCGACGCGGACGCGTCGCGCGAGCACACCGAGTTCGTCCGTCGTGGCGCCACGGTGTTCGTGCGCGACCGGAAGGCGAAGAACGGCACGTGGCTGGGGGAGGCGCGCGTGCCCGACGACCACGAGGTACCGTGGAGGCCAACGCAGATGGTCCAGCTGGGGCGCACGGTGCTGGCGCTGCGCGAGCCCATCACGGAGGCGCTCGCGCGAATCGAGGGCGCCCCGGACGAGCCATTGCCGGCGGGCGAGCCGCTCGCACCACCACCCGGCGAGCCACCACCGCAAGTCGAAGAGGCGGCCCCCGCGAGCGTCGCGCCCGTGGTCGACTTGCCGGCACCGGTCCGACCGGCGAAGAGACCACGCCCGGGCTGGAGCGGCGTCGATCTGCTCGTGATGGCCATCGCGCTCGGCGTGCTCGCGCTCAGCGTCGCGGGCCTGGTGTGGCTCCTGAAGGGCTGACGGGCGCTTCTTTCAAGCGCCAGGCTTGTCGGCGCCTTCCCTCGGGGCGGACGAGAGACCCGGGACGGTGCGGGCGTTCGCGTCGGCGGTCGCCTTCTTCGAACCAGGGGCGCGGCGGCTGGTGCCGGGTGGGTAGGTCTTGGGCAGGCCCTCCAGCGGAATGGCCGCGAGGAGCTGCTCGAGGTCCGCGGCGCTGCGCGGCCGCTCGTTGATGCGCTTCTTGAGGCACTTCATCACCGCCAGGTCGAGCGCCTCGGGGATGGGGAGGTCGGGGCGACGCTGGCGCATGGGCGTGGGGATCTGGCGCTGGTGCAGGTCGAGCAGCTCGCGGCGGTTCTGCGCCACGATGGGCAGCTCGCCGGTCAGCGACTCGTACATCATGACGCCCAGGGCGTAGATGTCCGTGCGAGGCTCGACCTGCGCACCGATGCACTGCTCGGGCGCCATGTACTCGGGCGTGCCGAGCGTGTACCCGGTCTGCGTGAGTGACTCGGCGGTCGCGAGCTTGCTCATTCCGAAGTCGAGCACCTTCGAGATGCCGTCGTCGCACAGGAAGATGTTGCCGGGCTTCAGGTCCCGGTGGATGACGCCCTTCTTGTGGGCGGCATGGAGCGCGCGGCAGACGTCGATGTAGACGGGGATGGCGTAGCCGGGCGAGAGCAGCCCGTCGCGCGCGAGCTTGTCCGCGAGCGAGCGGCCGACCAGGCGCTCCATGATGACGTAGATGCTCCCGTCGGGCATCTGGTCGAGGTCCAGAACGCGCACCACGTTCGGATGCTCGACGTGCACCTGGATGTAGGCCTCGCGCCGGAGCCGGGCGATCTCGCCGCCGTCGCGCGCCGCCGCGCCGCGAAGGACCTTCACCGCCACCTCGTGTCCCAGCGTCACGTGCTCGGCCGCGTAGACCACGCCGATGCCGCCGGAGCCGATCTTGCGCCCGATGCGGTACTTGCCGCCCAGCACGGTGCCCGCGAGGTCGCCCGGGGTGGCGCCCGTCTCGCCCTTGAGCTCGAGGCCGCGTTCGAGCGCCGCGATCCGGTTGCGCTCGAAGGCCCGCGCGCTTCGCTCCTCTCGTGTGCGATCCCACATGAACCCAGCCCCGCCGCCCAGCGCGCCGCCGAGGACGCCCGCGAGCGCGCCCGCCAGGACTCCTCCCGTTGCCGCGACCACGCCGCCGCACGTGACGGCGGCGCCGATCGCCCCCGCGACGATACCCCGGCGCGAGCGGCGGTGGGTCCACTTCACGTCGTAGACGCAAGCCGGGTCCCCCTTGGTCATGCACTGGGGGTGCTCGAGGGTGGCCTCGGGCAGGCCCCAGATTTGCGGGACGCCCGCGAGCTCCGCAGCGCGGGCGTCGCAGAGCAGCTCCTCGCCTTCGAGATCGGAGCGCTCCGAGGAGTCGTCCGCGCCGTCGGAGCGGGCGCGGTACGTCATGCGCACGGCGTCGGGCAGCACCGTCTTCTTGCCTTTGGCCTTGGGGTCGGCCGTGGGCTCCTCGATCTCCCAGTTGCCGACGCGCGTGGCCTCCCGTGCATTGGCCGCGAGGTAGCGGTAGGCGTCGAGCGGCTTCTCGGCCGTCCGCAGCAGGCGCACCATCACGCCGAGCGCCTCGGGGTGCGTCACCCACTCGCCGCGGTGCCGCACGCCGTCACGCCCCAGCAGCTCGGCGATGGCGCGCAGCGCGCGCTTGGCAGCGAGCTGGCTCACCCAGCCGGTCTCGTTGTCGACCGCGGAGGGATCGATGCCGGCGCCCACCAGGAGCTGCCTCGCCGCGCGCTCGCCCTTCTCGGTGCGCACGCGCAGCAGATACGTCTTGAGGACCGAGGCCCGGAGCTCTTCCTTGCCCCCTTGCCGAACGGTGCCGCGCGAGATGGGCGGGACGCTGGAGGGCATCGTTCTTCAGCGTAGCCCCCCTTTCGGCCCGTAGGAAGCCGCGGCGGGACGCCTGACACGACGCCCTGCGGCCCCCCGCCTCAGTAGTTCGTGTGGATGCGAAGGGCGTCCAGGCCGAGGTGGGGAGCCAGCGTCCGCAAGGCGTCGATCATGGGGGAGCTGCCGACCGCGAAGACGCGTCCCCCCGCGAGCTCTCCAGGCGAGAGCCGGTCGCGCACGACGTCCTGGAGCTCCTGGGAGAGGCACACGACGACGTCCACGCCCTCGCGCCGCCACCGCTGCAGCTCGTCCTCGATGGGCACCTCATCGCGCGCACGGGCGCCGACGAAGACCTTCGTGCGCGATGCGTCCCCGTCGCGGACGCGACGACGGACGAGCGGCGGTCCAGCCGCCACGCCGGTGCCGTTGAGCGCGACGACGAGCGGGCGCCCCGCTGCGGCCTCCACGGGAAACCCGTGACCGATGGCCCCAGTCAGCTCGATGTCCGGCCCCGCCGACCCCGTGGGCATGGCGAGCACGACGTCCGACGCTCCGCCCCCGGCTCGCATGACGAGCTCCCACACGGGCGAGCCGGGCTCGTTCGACAGCACGAAGAAGCCGGTCTCGCCCCCCGCGCGCATCTCGACGTATTGCCCGGGAGTCCGGTAGCTCGCGAGCAGCGCGGGCTCCGGCTCGACGAGCACGCGCGTGAGACCTCCGCCCGCGCTCTCCCGTCCGGCGAGCCGCGCCGGTCGAAAGGTGGCGTCGCCGGGCACGGTCCCGCCAGCTAGAACTTGCCGCCGAAGGTCAGCCCCGCGTAGCCGGGGGCCACCACGGGCGCGACGCCGGCGCCGGACGGGGGGGAGGACGAGCCGGTCGGCTCGAGGAAGTGCCAGATGAGCCCACCGGCGACCCCCGCGAGCCCGACGGAGCCCATGACGACTCCGACCGTCTCGAGGGTTCGGCCGTTGTTGCCCTCGGAGATCGCGGACGAGCCCTTCGCCGTGGGAGGACACGTATGCGAGGGCGGAGGGCAGGTGTTCTCGGCGTCGGAAATCTGCGGCGCGCCGACGGCGTAGAGCACCACCCCCGCGACGACGGCGGCACCTCCGATGCCCACGACGATCCAGGGCGCGACGGAGTGTCCACCCGACTCGGGTGGGGGAGTGGCGGTGGCCGAGGACGTGGGAATCGCGGTCGCGCTCGGGGGAGCAACCGGCGCTGAGGCGGTGGCCGAAGGAGGGGCGGATGCCGTGGCCGAGGCGCTCGCCGTGGGAGCGGACGCGACGACGGCGGTGCTCATCTGGTCCTGGAGGTTCTTGATGCGGCGCTCGACGACCTCGCGGTCGGACGCGTTCGGCACCCGCTTCAGGTACTCCTGCAGCGCGGTGACGGCCGAGGCCTTGTCGCCCTTGCGCTCGTACGCGGTGGCGATGATGGGCAGGATGGCGTGGACGCTGCAGTCGATGGAGTACGCGTCCTTGAAGTAGCTGATGGCCTTGTCGTAGTTCGACTCGTCGAGGAAGCCCTTGCCGCTGAGGAACACGGTGTGCGCCCGGTCGACGTCGGACTTGCTGACGGTCTTGGGGTCGCAGGCGGCGGGATAGCCGGCAGAGCCCGACTGGGCCAGGGCGGGGACGGCGATCGGCAGGGCGATGGCGAGGCCGAGGCCAAGCGCAAGAGAGGCAAGGAGCGGTTCCCGGGTCGAGCGCATGTCGATGCCGGCGCGACCGTATCACAAGGGATCCGGAGGGTCACCTTCAGCGCTGAGGCGTGACCGCGGCGAGCGGGCCGTGCGGCATCTGCTCGCCGTTCTGCTGCTTCTTCTGCATCTCGTACTTGCTGGGGCACTTCGCGAGGACGCTCGACGCCACGAAGGAGTCGTCCCCCTGCAGCTCGCCCTCGACGGTGACGCCCACGTCCATGTCGGGAACGTCGCGGAACGTGTCGGGCACGACGCACTGGTCGAACACGACCGGGAGCATCGAGCCGTTCTTCTCGATGGTGAACTTGTACTCGCAGGGCTGGTCACGCTTCACCAGGCTGCCGTGCACCAGGTTGCCCTCGGCGCGGACGGGGCGCCCGGTGAACTTAGCCTTCTGGGAGAGCAGCTCGTCGACGGGCTTGGAGTAGATGGCCTTGCTCTGCATCCCCGTGAGCACCAGCCCCGCGATGGCAGCGGCGCCCATCGCGAGCGCTACGGCGACGGCGGGACCGCGCCAGCTCCGCGGCTCGCCGTCGGAGTCGTCTGCGCCGCGGGCTCTGCGGGGCGGGGGAGGGCTGGAGGTCGGCTCGTCCATGTGGCTCTTGCTCTACAGTGAAGGGTAGTCGCGGTGGCGGCGCCGTCAAACCGGCCCATGACGGATTCGCGGCTCGAGAGGCCCCCGACGGGTTCGCAGCGCCGCGGCGGCCGGTGTACACTCGAACTGCGCCGGCAGGCCTCTGGCCGGCATCGCGCCGGCTGACGATCCACGTGAGCACCGACGTCCTTTCGCTTCCCGTCCTGGTCCTCAATCGCCACCTCTTGCCCGTGCAGGTGACGACGGTCAAGCGCGCCATCGTGCTCATGTATGGCGGCGTGGCGCTCGCGCTCGACGAGATCGGCGAGTCGTACGAGTTCGACCTCTGGCGCGACATGCCGGTCCGCGACGACGACGACGCCATTCCCATCGTCGGCGGCGCGCTCCGGGTTCCGCGCGTCGTACACCTGCTGCGCTACGACCGGACGCCGCGCGTCACCGTGCGCCTCACGCGTCGCAACCTGATGTTCCGCGACGCCCACCAGTGCCAGTACTGCGGACGCCGGCCGCCGATGCGCGAGCTGAACATCGACCACGTGCTGCCGCGGTCGCGCGGCGGCGACGACACCTGGGAGAACCTCGTGACGGCGTGCCGGCCGTGCAACCTGCGCAAGGGGTGGAAGACGCCGGAGGAGGCGAACATGCGCCTCGCACGTCGCCCCTTTCGGCCCAAGTGGACCATGACGGCCCAGATCCTCCTGGGCAGCGGCTGGAAGTTCAAGGAGTGGGAGCCGTTCCTCAAGGCAGCCAGCTAGCCCACGCTACTTGTTCGGCACCAGCCTCCCGCTCCCGCACGTCCCCCAGCTCACCCAGCCGCCGTTCTGGCAGAGCCACACGTCCGTGCACCCGCAGCAGTCGGGCGTCGACGCGCAGGCAGCCGCCGTCCCCCACTGGCAGTCGGGAAGCTGGAGGTCCACGCAGTTGCCGCCGTAGGCGCCGGGCGGTGCGTCGAGCGACACGTCGACCGTCACGTCGCTGGAGCCCGAGTCGAAAGGAGAGCCAGCCTCCGGGCAGGGGTTGGCAGGGCAGTCCTTGACGAAGTCCCACTTGCCGTTGTCGCAGGCGTAGACGGACCGGCACGTGCAGTCGATGCACACCTCCGCGCCGTTGTCCTCGGGACATCCTCCGGCGGGGATGCCGGAGCACGCCGCGGGGAACGGCGTGTCGTTGCACGCGGCGAACGCGAGCACGGACAGAGCCAGCATCGAGAGCAGGGAGATGACCCTCATCGCAGCTTCGTGAACCCGTTGTGGACCGTGCCTATCGGCTTGGCCGGGCGGGCGGAGGCAGGACGTGTCTCTGCGGGCGGATTGTCGGGCAACGCGAAGGAGTAGCCGTCGGGCTCGGGACGGGCGATGCCATCTTGCTCGCGGACGTAGCCCTCGGCGCGCGAGCCGTCGAGGGCGGTGACGGTGACGAGGTGACGCGAGCCGGCCGCGGCGGGGACGTCGAACGCGGTGACGTCGGTCGCGGGCGCGAGGTCGCGCGTCTGCTCGTCGAACGTGACGTGCGTGGCCACGAAGGGCAGCGGCAGCACGACCTTGCGCGCCGTGGGTGTCGACGCCACGTCGACGGGGGAGGGCACCGCGGGCGTTCCACGGACGACGATGGGCGCGGTTCTGGGCCGGTTCGCGACGACGGCGAGCGTGACGGCGGCGCCGATGGCGATGCCTCCGGCGACCGCTCCCCACCAGGGGAGGCGCTTGGGCCGCAGCGCCTCGATCTGCCCGCGCATCTCCGTGCCGAGCGCATACCTGCCCGTCGGCGCGGGCGGAGCCAGCTCGGCCAGGAGCTGGCCCGTCGGGACGTCTGCGAAGGAGATTCGCTCGCGCGACGGCAGCCCCGACTCGCGCAGCAGGTCGGTCAGCTCGCTGGGCCCGATGGTGGCCCGCACGTGCTCCTGACGCAGCGCCATGCGAGGACCGAAGATGGCCTCCATGAGCCGCGCGACGTCGGCGTGCGTGCCCACCTGCTCGGGCCCGGCCGCGCGCTCGATCGCCTGCGCGAAGTCGAGGGCGCTGGCGTAGCGCGTGTCGAGGTCGCGAGAGAGGGCGCGGGCGATGACGTCGTCGAGCGCCGCCGGGACCTGCGCACCGATCTGCCGCAGCGTCGGAATGGGACCGCTCATGACCTCCTGCAGGACGTCGACGGCCTCTTCCCCGCGGAACAGCCGACGGCCCGCGAAGCACTCCCAGAGCACCACCGCCATCGAGAACACGTCGCTCTGCACCGTGCAGATCCGGCGCTTGTCGATCCGCTCGGGCGCCAGGTACGCGAGCTTGCCCTTCACCTCGTGGGTGCGCGTGTGCTGGATGCGGTCCTCGGCCTTCGCGATGCCGAAGTCGGTGAGGTGGCTGCGGCCGTCGCAGCCGAGCAGGATGTTGTGGGGCGACACGTCGCGATGGATGATGTGCAGCGGCTTGCCGTTGTCGTCCTTCAGGTCGTGGGCGGCCTGCAGCCCGGCGAGCGCGTCGAGCACGATGCGCACCGCGACGCGGACGTCGATGGCGCGACCGATGGCCGACAGCTCCCGACGCAGCTCGGCGAGCGAGGTGCCCTCGACGTAGTCCATGACGATGAACGGCATGCCGCCGTCGAAGCCGAGCTCGCGCACCTTGACGACGTTCGGGTGATCGATGGCCGAGGCCAGCCGCGCCTCGTCGACCAGCATGGTCAGGAACGTCTTGTCCCCCTGCAGGTGCCGGTGCGGCCGCTTGACGGCGACGAGCGGCGGCCCCTGACGCTTGTCGACCGCCTTCGCCAGGTGCACCGTCGCCATCCCCCCGGCGGCCAGCTCGAGGAGCAGCTCGTACGCGCCCAGGCGCTCGGGCTTGGCCGGGGCGGGCTGTTCGGGGGCAGCGTCGGGCACGCATGAACCAAACCACGCGCTGGAGGCTGCGTCGAGCCGCTGACTTGCGGTACCGTGGGCCCATGCGAACCATCGCCGCCGCCTCGATGCTCCTTCCGCTGTGCGTGCTGTGCGCCCCGGCCGGGTGCGCCGGAGGCCAGGGTGCAGGAGGCGGCCCGACCGCCCCCACGGGTGCGGGCAGCACGGCTCCCACCGACTCCGCGCCAGCCACCCCCGGCCCCACGACCACGACCACGACGACCCTGGCCGACGGCGGAGATCTGCAGGGCGCAAAGCTCGAGCAGACGACGACGGTCGCTTCGACGACGGGGAGCGCGGCGCCCGCACCGAAGGGCCCGCACACTCACGACCCGGGCCGAAGCGCGGCCGACATCCGCGCCATCGTCATCGCGCACCGGGACGAGGCGCGCGCCTGCTACGATGCCTCGCTCAAGAACCACCCGGACATCGAGGGCGACCTCGTGATCCAGTGGACCATCGACCCCAAGGGGGGCGTCACGGCCATCACCGAGGACACCTCCCGCAGCCAGATCACGGAGCCGACGGCGGTCGCTTGCATCGTGAAGATCATCCAGGGCATCCAGTTCGCCGCGAGCCCCGGCGGCTTCGAGACCAAGGCGTTCTACCCATTCAACTTCCACCCGCGCCACACCCAGCCGTCGTCCGGCGGGCAGCCGAGCGGACAGTAGGGGCCCGCCATGGCGGAAGCGGAAGTCGTTTCGGCGCTCGTCGCGCTCGGGTTCAGCCTCAACGAGTCGCGGGCGTACCGGGCCCTGCTCCTCGAGAGCCCCGCCACCGGGTACGAGGTGGGCGTCCGCGCGCAGATCCCCCGCTCCGCGGTCTACGGCGTGCTGCGGAAGCTGGTGACGGTCGGCGCCGCCCGCGCCATCGCCGGGACACCCGAACGGTTCGTGGCGGCGCCCGCGCAGGAGGTGCTCACGCTGTTGCGAAAGCGCTTCGACGGACAGGCGGGCGCGCTCGAGGTTGCCATCCGCGAGCTCGACGCCACGCCGCAGGCTCCCGACGCCTTCAGCGTGCGCGGCTACGAGCGGGTACTCGAGGAGGCCGACCGCCTCATCGCCGCGGCCGAGGAGCGCCTCGTCATCAGCGGCTGGCCGCGCGAGATCGAACGGCTGGCGCCCGAGCTCAAACGCGCGAGCAAGCGCCGCGTGCACGTGGTGGTGTTCTCGCACGCCGCGCTGCCGCCGAAGCTGCCGGGTGAGCTGTTCAGCTACGACCTCGACCAGCACGCGCTCGAGGACTTCTGGAAGCACCGCCTCATCGTCGTGGCCGACGATCGCCGCACGCTCATCTCGGCCACGGAGGGCAGCGACAAGGACGACGGGGTCGTCAGCGAGACACCCGCGATCGCCGAGGTGGCGACGTCCCAGGTCGCCCTCGACATCACGCTACTCGCCCAGCGTCAGAAGCGCGACGTGCAGCACGTCATGGCCCGCATGCTGGGGCACCGCGTGGGCAGGCTCGACACGCTGCTCGCAGGCAGGTCGGGCGGGGCACGCGGCAAAGCGGTCGCCCGCGAACCGCGTTAGCATCGGGTGTCGATGGTGGGCGTCTTCCCGCGTGCGGCGCCCGAGGAGCGCGACGTCTACGACGACCTGCTGCGCGACACGCGCGGGCTGCGTCGGGAGCACGCGCTCGCGCGCGAGACGTGGCTCGCGGGCCTGAGCCTGGAGCGAAAGGTCGACCACCTCTTCGAGATGGAGATCCTGCTCAAGGGGCTGGCCTGCTTTGCCAACCCGCGCAATCACCCTGGCCCCGCCCGCAAGACGCCGGTGGTCGCCCAGGACTTCCGCGAGCACGCGGCGCTGGTGCGCGAGGCGCTCGGTCGCATCGTCCAGACCTGCCGCATGTTGCTGGGCGAGGGCGAGCGCACCTTCGTGTTCCAGCGCTACCTCGAGACCGTCCTGCCCGACGATCAGGCGCGGACGCGGCTGCTGGGAGACGCGTTCCAGCACGACTCGCCGGAGCGCTCGCTCTTCCAGCTGCGTCACGCGATGACCAACCTCTTCGAGGTGACCACGGGCCTCACCCGCCTGCCGCGCGTTCCCTTCCGCCTCTTCTACGCGCTGCTCGGCACCGCGCAGCGCGAGATCGGGCAGAGCGTCCACTTCAACCCGCTCAACGCGCTCGAGTTCCGGCCCGAGTTCGACCGCATCACCAAGCACCAGATGCTCGAGCTGATCCGGTCGGTCCCGGGCGAGCAGGCCAGGCGCCTGGTCGCGCTGACGGTGCTGTCGCTCTTCCGGATGCTCCGCTACCTGACGCTGATCGAGAACGTGGCGAAGGAGCCCGGGGAGAACCCGCGCCGCCCCGCGGCGGTCGTCTACCTCGTGCTGAGCGTCCTGCGCTCCGACGCCCGCGCCCTGTCGGGTTACCTGCGCGGGCGCTCGGGCGCTCTCATCGCCAGCGGCTACGACGCCGAGATCTTCCGTGTCGACGCCACCGAGATCTCCGCGGAGTACGAGCGACTCCTCGCTCGCGGGCACGAACTGCGCGACGTGAAGGCGACGCTCGAGGGCGCCGCGGCGAACCTGCGGCTGGAGACGCGACGCGCCTTCGAGCGGGATTTCCCCACGCTGGACTTCGCGCCGTCGCTCGAGGATCTCCGGAGCTCTGTGCGCAAGGTGTCGAACAACCTGCGGCCCGCCCTGCAGAACGCCATCATGTTCCTGGGCCGTGCGCTCGGTGCTCGGCTGGACGCGCGCGGCGTCTTCGACGACGAGGCCGCACGCCGCGTCCTGAGCGAGCGCCTGCGGCGCGACGTGTGGATGTTCGCCCAGATCGTCCGGGCGTTCGGGACCAAGGCGCGTTCGGTCGACGCCGGCGGGCAGGAGCGGTGGGCGAGCGGTTCGCCCCTGAGCTTCGTGCGCGAGTTCATGGCCTACTTCCGGGCGATGGGCTACCCGCTGCTGCGAGGCGTGGACTACCCGCGCGTCGACGCTTTCCTGGCAGCCATGAACCGGCTCAACGACTCCGACCTGCTCGATCCCGCGCGACTGGGCGCCGTCGTCGACGAGGCCGAGAAGTTCCACGCCTTCCTCGTCGAGCTGTTCGACGGCATCGGAAGGCGCGAGGAGCTCGCCGGAGCCCCGTTCGATCGCCGCGCCGCGGCCGAGGCGTTGAAGCTCTACCTGGGCGAGTGACGAGCGGCAGCCGCCACGAGACGCTTCGGGGCCTGCGCGGCGAAGCTGGCCGCGATCCGCGCCGCGACGTCCTTCCAGCTCACGCGGCCCCGATCGAGGCGGACGCCGAGCCACCCGTGAGCGCCCTTCCGAAGGTCGGCTAGCTTCGCTCAGGGACTCTGGCGGAAGCCCTCGGGATCGAGCGGAGCGGGGGGTAGCTCGATGCGGCGCTCGTCGCATCCGTACGCGGTCGGCTCGAGCTCCAGGATCGTGTGCAAGGGGATCGACACGAAGGGACACTCGTTGGGCGGGCGGTCCATCATGTACGCGTACAGCGCCCGGAGGACCGCCTGGTGGCCGATGATCAAGACGGGCCTGCGCTCGCGCTCGAGCTCGAAGATGACCGGCTCGAGCCGCTGGATGACGTCCTGGTAGGACTCGCCTCGCGGGTACCGGTAGCGGAACTTGTCGGCCTGCCGCGCCTCGTACTCGTGCGGCATGGTCTCGGCGATCTCATCGTACGTCATCCCGTCGCAGACGCCCGCGTCGATCTCGTCGAGGGCTCGCCAGGCGCGGTAGGGTAGCCCGATCACCTCCGCGGTCTCGATGGTCCGCCGCAGGGTGCTGGTCCAGACGACGAAGTCCTCGCCCCCTCGGGCGCGCAGGACGGACGCGAGCGTGCGCGCGTAGCCACGACCGGCCTCGCTCAGCGGCGAGTCGCCGCCGATGCGACCCAGGACGTTGAACTCGCTCTCCCCGTGGCGCGTGAGGCGCACGCTGCGCGGCTGCACGTGGAGGTTGAGCAGGAAGTGGACGACGCGAGCGAGCAGGTACCCCGCCACGCGGTGCAGCACCAGCGTGCGGCCGACGTCGATGATCTTCACGAACGGCCCCTCGGCCTCGCTGACCTCCTCGTAGGCGCTCTGGTAGTGCGCGATGCGCTGGCGGAAGTCGCGCACGGCCTCCTCCTCCGGCACCCCCTCGTAGTCGGGCGACCGGGCCTTGTTGGCCCGGATGTTGGCCTCGACGATGGCGGGGTCGTTGCAGATCGACTCGACGAACACCACGCTCAGCCCCTCGGCCTCGCAGCGCGCGCGGACGAGGTTGCGCCGCTCGCGCGTGTTGTTCGTCGCGTCGTACATGGCGATGTCGCCGCCCTCCTTGAGGAAGGCGAGCATGTCGTCGAGGGCGGCCAGGGCGACGTCGCGCCGCGCGGCCTGCCCGGCGTCGTTCCTGGGATCGAAGAACGAATGGTGCTGGCGGCTGCCGTGGCGCTCGCGCCGGTACGACCCCACGTTGAACACCTGCGTCCGGTACCCCAGCCACGACAGGTACCTCGCGATCTTGCGCGCGATGAAGGTCTTCCCGCGGGCGGGCAGGCCCACCATCACGAAGGCGAGCTTGGGGGGCGAATCGGGCATGGCTGGGACTATCATGCCCCGGGCCATGCCCGCCAAGTCGACGCCTTACTGGGAATACATCAACGTCGAACCGCTGCTGTCGCTCCAGACCGGCACCGGCGACGGCCCGCTGACGAACGACGAGACCATGTTCATCGTCGTGCACCAGATCGACGAACTCTGGTTCAAGCTCGCCCTGCGCGAGATGGTCGCGGTGCGAGACCTGTTCGCCCGCCCCGTGGTGCCGGAGCAGGCGCTGGCCGCGGCCGTCCGCGGCATCCGGCGGATGGAAACCATCGTGCGCCAGCTCACGGGCCACTTCGAGCTCATGGAGACGATGACCACGCGCGACTACCTTTCGTTCCGCGACAAGCTCACCGGGGCGAGCGGCTTCCAGTCGGCGCAGATGCGCGAGATCGAGATCCTGATGGGGCTACCCGAGGAGGATCGCATCCCGCTCGGCCACGAGGGCTCCTACCGGAGCGCCCTGAAGGAGCGCGACGGTTCGAGCTCGCCCGCGTCCGCCCGCGTCGAAGCTCGCCTGGCCGACCGACCCACGCTGCGCGACGCCGTGCTCGAGTGGATCCACCGGACTCCCATCCAGGGTTCGACCCCGGGCCAGCCGGACGACGCCGGCCGCGTCCGTGGCTTCGTCGAGGCCTACCTGGCGACTCAGCAGCGCGCCGTGGAGCGTGCGCTGGAGAACGCGCTCGCACTCGCGCTCACCGCCGCCGACAGCAAACGCCTCCAGGAGCGCGCGCGCGGCGAGATCGCCTCCGCTCGCGCGTACTTGCTCGCCGAGGACGAGCCCGAACCCACGCGCGCGCACGCCTCTCGTATCCGGGCCGCCCTGGTGTTCATCGAGAGCTACCGCGAGCTGCCGCTGCTGGCCTGGCCCCGCGAGGTCATCGACGGGCTCACGTCCTTCGAGCAGGGGTTCGTCATCTTCCGGCAGCGCCACGCCCGGATGGTCGAACGCATGATCGGGCGGCGCACCGGCACGGGCGGCTCGGCCGGGGTCGACTACCTCGACACCACGGCCCTGCGGTACCGCGTCTTCCGCGAGCTCTGGGCCGTGCGGACGCTGCTCGTGCGTGCGCAGGACCTGCCACCCCTGGAGCACCCCGAGCTTTACGGCTTCGCGGTTGGATCCTGAACCGTCGTACTGGGGTCGCTCCCTATCGTGAAGCTGTACACATACAGCGCGGCGCGCCTCCGCTCGCACCTTGAAGGGTGGCCTGCGGGGTCATCCGACTGAACTTCAAGCTGGAGCGCGGACGAGGCTGTCGTTCGCGCCTTGCGGCCGATAGCCTTGAGTCTTGCGCTCGATGTCAGTTCGCCCTCGCGTGAGTTGCCGCACTCGCCCTGGTCCCGGCCTCCCACTGTCGCTCGCATCGCGCGCCGCCCGCCTCTTCGCGTGCGTCACCCTGGCGCTGGTCGGCCTCACGGCGACGTCGTCGGCCGGGGGCCCGTCCGCCTCCCGCTTCGACGCGCTCCCACGGCCGGCAGAGCGACTCGCGCAACCCATCTGGCTACCGCACTGCCAGATGCGCATCGTCGAGTGGCGAACCACGGCGCTGCTCCGTTCGGAGACCACGCCCACCGACCCCGCGCTCGCCGTGATCGACGACACGTGCCGCGATGCGTACCAGCGCTACGGCGCCTTCCTCGAGTCGCGACGCTTGCCGCGCCTGCACGCGGAGCCCGCGTCCATGCCGGCCATCTCGCTATTGCCGGGCAACACGCTCATCGACGGCAAGACCCCGCGCGCCCTGAACGACATGCCGTCGCGGTTCGAGTCCGTGGCGCCGGGCTGCTGCTACTGGGGGCTATACGTCGATTCGCTCAACCACCTCTTTCTGCGCAACGATCCGCTGATCCGCACGGCCGGCGGCGAGCTCGTCGCCAACCCGCGCTTCGTGCGCACGCTCACGCACGAGATCTCGCACGTGCTCAGCGCGCGCCTCGGCGTCTGGGACGCGGTGGGCTACGACCGGCAGCGCGACGAGGATCTGGCCGAGGGCTTCGTGGAGTACATGGGGATGCACTTCCCGGCGGAGAGCTCGGCCGAGGATCTCGCCTACCACCGCGGTCACGCGCCCGCGGGCCTCCACCCCGACCTCGTGACCGCTGCGCCGAGGCCGCCTGCTCGTACGGGCGAGGCCGAGGCGAACACGAACGCGCAGCGCTGAGCACGTCGCGCGGGGTGTAGGCTTCCTCTCGAAGCCGTGCGAACGATCCTCCTTCTCTCCGTCGTGGCCGCGCTCGCGACGTCGCTCGCGTGCGGCACCCCTGCTCCACCCCCTGCCGTCGCGCCCCCGACGCCCGCGGCCTCCGGGAG
>VFSW01003882.1_pt1 | contig 22377 bp, 18 predicted proteins | sample 5358111 | NCBI WGS metagenome assembly VFSW01 (sample SAMN11554181, study PRJNA540505) | mine drainage metagenome | isolation source: sediment from site ElyBrook_90M | place: USA: Ely Copper Mine, Vershire, VT | collected 2017 | reverse complement strand
CCGCCAGCCGGTCAAAAGCGAGGTAAATCACCGGGGTGGTGAACAGCGTGAGCAGCTGCGACAGCAGCAGCCCGCCGACTAGGGCAATGCCCAATGGCTGACGCAGTTCCGCACCCATGCCGCCGCCGATGATCAATGGCACCGCGCTGAAAAGCGCGGCGAAGGTTGTCATCAGGATGGGACGCAATCGCAGCTGCGCCGCTTGCAGAATCGCTTCGGGCGCAGGCAGGCCCTGGCGGCGCTGGGCATCAAGGGCGAAATCCACCATCATGATGGCGTTTTTCTGGACGATGCCAATCAGCAGGATGATGCCAATGATCGCGATCACCGACAGGCTGCTGCCAGTGATCATTAACGCCAGCAGTGCGCCGATGCCTGCCGATGGCAGAGTCGACAGAATCGTGACCGGGTGCACAAAACTCTCATACAGGACACCGAGCACGATATACATGGTCGCCACCGCTGCCAGCAGCAGCCAGAGCTGGTTGGAGAGCGCTGATTCGAAAGCCGCGGCTGCGCCTTGCATCTGCAGCGGTATCGATACTGGCAAATGCAATTGCGCCTGTGCCGTGTGGATTGCCTGTACTGCCGCGCCGATCGAAACGCCAGGCGCCAGACCGAAGGAAATCATCGCCGCCGGAAACTGCCCGAGATGGTCTATTTCGAGCGGCCCGCTCTGTTGCTCGATGTGCGCCACTGCGGACAACGGCACGCTCTGGCCGCTGCTGGACGGCAGATAGATGCCGTTGAAGGCCGCGAGGCCCTGTCGGTCCTGTGGAGCGACCTGCAGAACGACGCGATATTGCGCCGACTGGGTGAAGATGGTGGAAATCAGACGCTGCCCGAAGGCGCTGTAAAGCGCGCTGTCGATGGTAGCGACGCTGACGCCCAGTCGTGACGCGGCGTCGCGGTCGATATCCACGTAGGCCTGTAGGCCGTTATCCTGCAGATCGCTGGTTACCGCGGTGAGCTGCGGTAACGTGCGCAGCTTGTCGAGCAGAGTGCGAGTCCAGGTCGAAAGCTCGGCGGCGCTGGTCGCAGTAATGCTGAACTGGTAAGGGCTGCGGCTGACGAGGTCGTCTATGGTCAGATCCTGGACTGCCTGCAGATAGATTTCGATGCCGGGCACCTGGCTGGCGCGCTGCTGCAGCCGAGCCATCACCGGTCCGACGCGCTCGTCACGCTGCGTCAACGGCTTGAGACTGATGAGCATGCGGCCGCTGTTCAGCGTGGTGTTGCTGCCGTCTACACCGATAAACGATGAAATGCTCTGCACCGCCGGATCCTTGAGGAGCGCGTCGGCCAACGCCTGCTGTTCGCTTGCCATCTCCGTAAATGAAGCGTTTTGCGGCGCGACGGTGATGCACTGGATCAGCCCGGTATCTTCCACCGGAAAGAAGCCCTTGGGAATCGCGATATACAACAGGACGGTCAGCACCAAGGTGCCCAGGGCAATCACGAGGGTCAGCCGCGCATGGCGCAATACCCATCGAAGCCCGCGGCCATAGGCCTCGATGAGATGGTCGAACTGGTGCTGGCTCCAGCGCAGCAAACGGTTCTGCTGTGCTTCTGGCGTATGGCGCAGCAGTCTGGCGCTCAGCATGGGAGTGAAGGTCAGTGATACCGCCGCGGAAATCAGAATGGCCACTGCCAGGGTGATGGCGAATTCGCGGAAAAGTCGGCCGATTACGTCACCCATGAACAACAGCGGAATCAGCACCGCAATCAGCGAAAAAGTCAGCGAAATAATGGTGAAGCCGATTTGTCCAGCGCCCAGGAGCGCGGCCTGCAAGGGCGGATAGCCACGCTCGATATAGCGGGCGATGTTTTCGATCATTACGATCGCATCGTCGACCACGAATCCGGTGGCAATGGTCAGCGCCATCAATGTGAGATTGTTGATCGAAAAGCCCGCCAGATACATCACGCCGAAGGTGCCAATCAGCGACAGCGGGACCGCCATTGCAGGAATAAAAGTGGCGCGCGCGCTGCGCAGGAACAGAAAAATTACCAAAACCACCAGCACCACCGACAGCATCAGTTCGAACTTCACATCGGAAATTGCCGCACGGATCGTCACCGTGCGATCCGACAGCACTGTGAGGTCGGCCGCGCCCGGCAGGCTCTGGCGCAACTGCGGCAGGAGTTGCTGGATGCGATCGACCACTGCGATCACGTTTGCTCCCGGCTGACGCTGCACGTTGATGACGATACCGGGCTTGTGGTTTACCCAGGCGGCGAGCAGCGAGTTTTCCGGGCCCTGCTTCACGGTGGCCACATCCGAGAGCCGTACCGGGGCGCCGTTGTTGTAGGCGATGATCAGATCATGGTAGTCCTGCGCCGTCTCCAGTTGGTCATTGGCGTTGATGGTCAGCGCGCGGTGCGGGCCATCGAAACCGCCTTTGGGTGTATTGACATTGGCGGCGCTGATCGCAGCCTGCACGCTCGCCAGACTCAGACCCTGGGCGGCGAGCATGCGCGCGTTGATCTGTACCTGGATGGCAGGCCGCTGGCCGCCACTCAGGGTTACCAGACCTACGCCCGAGACCTGCGAAAGCTTTTGTGCGAGGCGTGTGTCGGCGAAGTCTTGCAGCTGGGTGAGCGGCAGTGTATCGGAGGTCAGCCCCAAGGTGATGATTGGTGCATCGGCCGGGTTGACCTTGGCGTAGATAGGCGGTGAGGGCAAGTCAGTCGGCAGGAATGTCGATGCCGCGTTGATCCCTGCTTGCACTTCCTGTTCAGCCACGTCGAGCGAAAGATTGAGATCGAAGCGCAGGGTGATTACCGAGGCGCCCCCAGAACTGCTGGACCACATCTGCGACAACCCGGGCATCTGCCCAAACTGTCGTTCCAGCGGCGCGGTGATGGATGACGTCATTACATCGGGGCTTGCCCCCGGGTAAAGCGTGGTGACCTGAATGGTCGGATAATCCACCTCAGGCAGGGCGGACTGCGGCAGCATCCGATAGCCGACGAAACCGGTCAGCAGCACTGCCAGCATCAGCAGTGTGGTGGCAATGGGCCGCAGGATGAACAGTCGCGATGGGCTGGGCTCGCCGGCTGCTGCTTCGTCGGATGGCCCGGCGCCTGGCGACATGCGGGTATCCCCTGACGAACGAGGATTATTGTCGGCGGTTCCGGACGCGCCAGGCTCGTCCGGCGTGTTTGTACCACTCATGTCCCTTAGCCCCGGTTGCTCGCAGCATGCGGTTGACCGCGTGGCATGCGGCTTGCCGGGCCCGACTTCGTGGACGTCGGCTTGCCGAGCGGCGCGACCACCCGTACTTTGCTGCCAGCGCGCAGCCGGTCGAGCCCGTCAGTAACCACGCGCTCGCCGGCCTTGAGTCCCGCGGTGATGGCGGTGTAAGCCCCGTCACTGGCGCCTGGGGTGACCGTGCGCACCGCCACCTTGTCTTCGCTGTCGATAACATAGACGTAATTGCCGGGTGCGCCCGTAGCAATGGCCGCCGACGGCACCACGACCACATTGGCGAGCGTATCGACCAGCAGCCGTACATTGACAAACTGGTTGGGAAACAGCGTCATGTCGGGATTGGCAAATTCGGCCTTGAGCATCACGGTACCGGTAGCGGTGTTGATCTGGTTATCGATCGCAATCAGCTTGCCGCTCGCAAGCCGCGTGGTGCGGCCCTGATCCCAGGCTTGCACCGGCAACGTGACGTTGCGACGCCAGCGATCGAGGATCGCGGGCAGCTGGCTTTGTGCCACCGTAAATGTCACTGCGATCGGTTGCACCTGGGCGAGCGTAGCGACGGGAACGACGGGAGCTGAAGTAGCTATGCCGCCCGTGACAGCGCTGTTGCCACCGCCGATAGCACCGCTGGTGCCAACCATGTTGCCGGCATCCACCGGGCGCAGGCCGGCGATGCCTGAGCTTGGCGCCGTGATGCGGGTCCAGGCCAGCTGCAGCTGCGCATTGTCGAGTACCGCCGTGTCGGCAGCGACGGTGCCTTTCAGCTGCGCCACAGTCGCGCGCTGATCGTCCACTTGCTGGCGTGCGATGGAGTCCTGTGCGAGCAGCGTTTCATAGCGCACCAGATCGGATTGCGCGCCAACGAGTTGCGCTTGATCGCGCATCAATTGCGCCTGCGCCTGTTCAACCTGGATGCGGTACGGTCGCGGGTCGATGGTGGCGAGCAGCTGCCCGGCCTTAACCTGCTGGCCTTCGCGGTAATTCACGCTCTGCAGCAACCCGGGCACGCGCGGCATTACGCTGACGTAATTGCGTGGTGTAACCGTGCCGAGCGCATCCAGCCACACCGGCATGGATTGCTGCTGTGCCGTGGCTGCTGTAACCGGGATAGACGCGTTCGCGCCGGACCGGTTGTCGCGTCCGGTCTGGGCATGGGTGACAGACCGGGTGTATAGCACCAGTATGATGCCGATAATTCCTATAATCGCCATGACGATGAGGCCGACCGGGCTGCGCAGTCTGCGCAAAGCGCGACCAAATGTATCGGATCCAGGCGAAGATGGCATGTGGAAATCGACCTTCATGAAGGTTGGTGGATGGGTAGAATCAGGACGGAATTATGCATGGAGTATGCCGAGAAAACACGCTACGTTATCGAATCCAATGCATGAATTGTTGGCAAAGTTGTGCGGATGATTATGCTTGCCTTAATCACGCCGGCCATTGTCATCTTTCCTGTCACTTTCCCTGGTCCTGTGTCTGGCCGTCGTGACGAAGTCCTGGGCTACAAACTGGATAGGCGCGGCGAACAACATCGCAAAATCGGCATAGCCATGCGCATTGCGGCGTTCCGGGTAGAATACTGGATGGGTGCAGCCATCCCCATGCTGGTAGCACAGCTCGGCTTTACGCTGGTACAGGCCCCAGTCGCGGTTATGGTAGACCCGCAGCGGACGGGGTAGCAACTTGTTGTCAATAAAACTCCCTGGATCGCCATAGGCATGCGCTGTGAACCACTTGCCATGATCGTGGACAAAGTAAAGTCCAGCATGGAAGAAAATCGGCAGCGACGAACGATATGCGACGTATATTCCCGATGCGGGCAACCACACCATGGTCGACGTTATGGGCCACGCGATTCCTGGCGCCGAACGGGAAAATCCTTCGGTTATGAATTGATCGGCCTTCGCACCGGCACACAGCAAGAAGCAGATGATGCCCAAAGTCATCGTGCGAACGCCACTGAATCGATGCTGCAATCGCACAGGCAACTCCTTATTGGGCCTCGAATCTGCAAAAGGTATCAGCTAAAGCGCAGGCATTGACGAAATTCGACGCCACCTGACCCGGGGTTTCTACACGAGATGAATCGAGGAAAGCCCCCCATGTGCGACCGGATTTTGGTTGCCAGCACGGTCATATTGGCACCGGCATTGTATCCGGTGTATGTCAGCGGTAGGATTTTTGTAACCCACTGTGACATACCGCAAGGCGGCAACACTGTTTTACGATTTTCTGCCAATCTTTAAATTTAAGGACCAGGCTTGGAATTGCAGGCGAGTATTTGGCGTAGGGAATCGAATGCTATTGCGAAATGCAGCCAAGAACTGGACCTGGATCTGCGCACGCAGACTTAAGGGAACCTCTAAAAATTAGTTTTTTCACTCCACGTACGGCACACCACTCGTTAATGCGCAGGCCGCCGCACTGTCGAGGCGATGTCATTTTCCCTTGCGCTCACCTCGACCTCCCAGACACCGCTTTTTACCCGCCCCGTCCACCCATCAGGCGCATTGCGGACGCAGTTGCGCGAGCCGGCTCATGTTGTAGGCCATGTTGGCGAGCGCGATTCGCGTGCGAACCCGCGCCAGGCCGATGCCTCGGACAAGGCTCTGGCGCATGGACTTCACCTGATGCCCGAAGACGTGCTCCACACGGGCGCGAATGCGCGAGCGCACCCGGTTTTCCTTCTGCTGGCGGCGGGTGAGCGTCTGGTCCTTCCAGGCCCGGTGGTGCACGCGACTCGTGAAGCGCCTGCGCCTGAGCAGCCGCTCATGGTCGTCGGATCGGTAGGCCGAATCGGCGTAGACGGTGCGCTCGCCATTTCGGCGATCGAGGAGCGGCGCGAAGCATTGGGAGTCGTGCACGTTGGCAGCGGTCACGTCGAAGCGGCGAATGAATTTGTGTCTTACGTCGATGGCGATATGGTTCTTGTAGCCGTAGTAATTCTTTCCGTTCTTCTGCGCCCAGCGTGCCTCGATATCCTTCTGGACCTTCTTGGCCGGCTGGTTTTCCCAGTCGGCCGGCATCAACCCTTCCTTGATCGTCGCGTTCTCCGAGCGCGTATTGCGCTGCTTCGGTACTTCCACAATGCGGGCATCGATCACGGTGCCGCCTTGGGCCTTAAAGCCTCGCGCCTCAAGGAACCGGGTAAACGTCTGGAAGAGTTCGTCATGGAGACCGCCTCTTTTAACAGACTCCCGAAACAGCCAGATCGTTTTCTCGTCGGGGATGCGGCTTTCCGGGGTCAACCCCAGGAAGCGCAGAAAGGTAAAACGGTCGCGGATCTGGAACTCGGTTTGGCCGTCGGCCAGGTTATAGAGGGCTTGCAGGATGAGCACCTTGAACATCAGCAGCGGATCAAACCCCGGGCGTCCGGCGCTGCTCTTCTTCTCCTTCTTCAGTCCCTTCTCGAGAATCGGCGCGAACACCGACCAATCCACCACCTTGTTGAGCGCCTGCAACGGGTCGCCCAGCTGGTCGAGCTTGGCGAAACGATTCTGGAGATCAAAGAATCCGGATTGAAGCATTGGGGTGAGTGTCTCGTGTTTTGTCATTACGGCGTTAGAATGGGGGGATTTTTAGAGGTTCCCTTAAGGATACAAGCAACAACTTTCGTGCCACGTGAATCACGCTTGTGCCATTACAAGGAGTACCGGTCTTTCAAGTTTTGCCAGATCATCATGCAATGACGATGGCGGCCAAAAGCGGCGATATTCACAAACCGATTAGTGAAGAGCCGCATGTTTCGACTTTGCTGGTATCGCTGTTCTCACAATCCGTGGATTCTCGAAGTGTGGGTGTAGGCGGCACGGTGCATGCAGTAGCCGAGCCGGACTTATTAGTTGTGCTTCGGCCTTCGCTTCGCAAACATGGAGGCCCGGGACCGGCGGGCTGCGCGATTTAACAGATTCGTTACGCTAACTGCTGACATCCGCGCGTGATTGCGGTAATTTGCGCTGCATAACAGGCTTGCCAGTTGAGTTGTAGTTCAGCAGCTCTACGCAGGGTCGATACGATTTTTTCGATAGGAACTTGCCTTATGTCTCTCTCTTCCAAGTCCGCGGCCGAACGCGCCCAGATCCTGATCGAAGCGCTGCCTTATATACAGCGGTTCCATGGAAAGACCGTGGTCATCAAATACGGCGGCAATGCCATGGTCGACGACAGGCTGAAACAGAGTTTTGCGCGCGATGTTGTACTGATGAAGCTGGTCGGCATGAATCCGGTCGTGGTTCACGGCGGCGGTCCGCAGATCGGCCAGCTGCTGGAGAAGATCGGCAAGAAGAGTGAATTCGTGCAAGGCATGCGCGTCACAGACCGGGAAACAATGGATGTGGTCGAGATGGTTCTCGGCGGCCTGGTAAATAAGGAAATCGTAAGTCTGATCAACAAACACGGCGGAAAGGCCGTGGGCCTGAGTGGCAAGGATGGGGGGCTGATACGGGCACGCAAGATGGTGATGATGAAACCCGGCGACGACGATTCGCTTGCAGGCGAAATCATCGATATCGGCCAGGTCGGTGAAGTAGAAAGCATAGATCCGGAAGTGGTGGCGTTGCTCGACTCGCACAACTTCATTCCGGTGATCGCGCCTGTCGGCGTCGGTTCGGAAGGGGAAGCCTATAATATCAACGCGGATGTGGTGGCGGGCAAGCTCGCGATAACACTGCAGGCGGAGAAGCTGATTCTGCTCACGAACACGACCGGCGTACTAAGCAAGGACGGCCAGTTGCTGACCGGGCTTACGGTCAAGAGGGTCAATGGGCTCATTGACGACGGCACGATTCACGGTGGCATGTTGCCCAAGGTGCGTTATGCCCTGGATGCAGTAAATAGCGGGGTCAAGAGTGCGCATATTATCGACGGCCGCGTGGATCATGCGATACTTCTAGAAGTGTTCACCGACGCGGGTGTCGGCACACTGATCAAATCCTGAGGAAGTACCGATGGATCGTGATTTTCTGCTGGATTTCTTTGCCAGTGCACCGAGCCTGACGACGATCTGCACCCAGAATGGCTGGCCCGATCCGGAGACCCTGCGAGTCGAGATTCTGGAGCAGAAACCCGGCGGCCTCCTGTGTGCGGTTGCCTTCGAGGAAGTGATAATGGAAGGCTCCGGCTGTTGCGCGGGCCGCGTTGACTGCTGGGGCAAGTTCCGGGTTATGTTCGACGCTTCCGGAAGCGTCACCCGCGCGGACCTGGTGGTCGGCACGCGCGACTGACACGCGCGGCCAGTCGCCGCGACAACCGCCTGACACGCAAGCGAAGGGAGGTCGGTATGGCCAGAGCGCGAAGTGGCGAACGACGCCAGGAGATTCTGCAGTCATTGGCGCGCATGCTTGAAGAACTGCAGGGTGAGCACGTTACGACAGCGGCGCTGGCACGAAATGTCGGAGTTTCCGAAGCCGCCCTCTACAGGCACTTCCCGAGCAAAGCCAGGATGTTCGAAGCTCTTATCGAGTTCATCGAAGAGTCCGTATTCACGCGCATCAACAAGATTCTGGCAGACGAGACGGATGTCGAGTCGCGTGTTCGGCAGATTCTTCTGCTGGTATTGGGTTTTGCAGACAAGAACCCGGGCCTGGCACGCCTGATGCACGGTGATGTATTGGTCGGAGAGACCTCGCGGCTGCGTCAGCGCATCTCGCAATTTTATGACCGGCTGGAAACCCAGTTGCGGCAGGTGCTGCGCGAGCGCGAGTCCTTCGGCATGGCGACGGCGGTTTCCGATACTGCGCGTCTGCTGCTGGCAGTCGTAGAGGGCGACATCGCCCGGTTTGTGCGTGGCGGATTCCGGTTATCGCCGCTTGAGGGCTGGGAGCGGCGCTGGCAGCTTTTGCGCGATGGAGGATTCAGGGAAGCGCCAAAACCGGTTGCATGAACCGATCAGCCACCTTTGCCGGCATCGGCCATTTGCCTAAGGTCAGCTGCCAAAGCGATGGTTGAGCAACCAGATAGCGACCACCCCTCCCGCGAGGAACAGCGCGATATAGAGCATTGCACGCAGCCGGTAGGTCCGCGCCAAGGTTCCCTGGGCGCAAGTCGAAAGCAGGTAGGGCCGGTTCGGATCTCCCGTGCGCCGCATGATGTTAATGGGCTCGTCCGGCGCGGATTGTTCTTCGCTCCTGCGTTTGAGCACTTCCCGCCTTGCCTGCTGACGGGCCAGCATCCACTCCTGCTGATCGATTTCACCATCGTGGTTGAGGTCGAAGCGCCGTTTCAGCTCCGTCTGATCCTTCTTCCATTCCACCAGGAGATCACCCACCTCCTGTTCAAGATCGGCTGAATTGTCGAAATTGCCGGTGTTGTGGAGCAGCCCAAGCGCGAATAGCGGCATGCCTGCGTCGATACGCTCTTCCCGATATCGACGCCTGCCGCTCGAAAAACTGGGTATTGCCAGATCCATGAGGAGATGCAGGATTGTCCCGGTCGACCCTAGCCGCGTGCCGTCGGAGTACCACATTTCCTTGATCCCGGCAGTGACCTCGGCGCCTTCCGGGTCGATGGCCACTCTGCCGGTGTCATCTTCCAGCCAGAACACCTCTGTGCTTTCTCCCTGGTCGATGACGGTCCAGCGGGATCCAGTTGAGCCGCGCTGGAAGCTGGTTTCCTGCTCTTCCACCCGAAAGCGGTACCACACGCAGGTGCGCCCGGAGGCCGGCGAGACGATTGGCGGTCCGTCCATGAGCCGCCCGCGTCCATAGAGCTCGACGTAGCCTTGCGGGGCAGAGCGGGTCTTGGAAGTCGGGATATCCTCGATCATGCGCTCGCAGCGCAGGTTGTGCAGGGCACGCCATGCCGAAAACAGGACGGCGGCACCCAACATCGCGGTAATCGCCCAGAATCCAGGCGGATCAGCGTGGCTTATGGCAAGACCGACGCCAGACAGGGCGCTGTCGGCTATCGCAGGCGACGCCATGGTCAGCTGTTGAACAGGGCCTTGACATTGACGTCGGAAGTCTCGCTCGCATCGAAATGCAGCAGCTGGCGAGAGTTGAATCTGAACAGGGTTGCCACGATGCTGTCAGGGAACTGTTCTATGCGGATGTTGTTCACGTTCACGCTGTCGTTGTAGAACTCGCGCCGATCCGCAATCTGGGATTCAAGCTGGGTGATGCGTCCTTGCAGGCGCTGGAAATTCTCGTTGGCGCGAAGCTCCGGGTAGTTCTCCGAAACGGCGAACAGGTTTCCAAGTCCGGTGCGTAACTGGGCTTCGGCCTGGCCCAGGGCCGCCAGGTTGCCGGCTTCGCGCGCGCTGTGTACGGCAGAGCGTGCCTGAGTTACCTTTTCCAGCACGTCCTTTTCGTAGCCCATGTACTGGCGGCAGGTCTCGATGAGTTTGGGCAGTTCGTCATGTCGCTGCTTCAGCAGTACGTCGATATTTGCCCAGGCCTGCGCGACGTTGTGCTTGAGCGTCACCAGGTTGTTGTACATCATGATGAAGTAAAGAATCAGGCCGATGATCACGGCCCAGAACATGAACGCACCGATTGCCATGGGATCCCCTTTGTCGAAAGGTGTTGCTGTTGCCGCGCCAGTTGGCGCGCGGCGGCGCCTTTGCCTGGCCGCTGTCTTTAAATATACCTAGGGAGTATAGTAATTTTCCCGTCGCCCGCCAGTGGCGCTGTCGGGTGCGGACGGGAAATTCATTGCGGGCCGAATCGGACTGCGGCGCGTGCAGTGTCAGCCGCACACCGGGCAGGCCGGATCCTTGCGCAGGCGCAGGCTGCGCCACTCCATGGTCATGGCATCCAGCAGCAGGAGACGGCCGGCCAGGGATTCGCCAACATCAAGCAGCACCTTAAGGGTTTCGGTTGCCTGGATGCTGCCGATGATTCCAGGCAAAGGAGCGAGTACGCCAGTCTGGGAACATGTTTCGGCAAGCTCATCCATGTCTTTGTAAAGACAGCGGTAGCAGGGGCTTTCAGGGCGGTCGGAACGGAATACCGCAACCTGGCCTTCCATGCGGATCACCGCCCCCGAGATCAAAGGCGTTTTGTGCGTGACGCATGCGCGATTGAGTGCAAAGCGTGTCGCGAAATTGTCGCTGGCATCGACGCAGGCATCGGCCAGACGTACCTGTTCATCAAGGGCGTCCAGGCTCAATTGCGCGTTGATGGCGGTAACTTGCACATCCGAATTAAGCGCCTCGATCATGCGCCGTGCAGAGTCGACCTTGTCGTGGCCAATTGCGGCTGTAGTATGGGCAATCTGGCGTTGCAGGTTGGACAGCTCCACCTGATCATGGTCAACAATAACCAGTTCGCCAACGCCGCTTGCGGCCAGGTATAGCGCAACCGGTGAGCCCAGACCGCCCATGCCAATGATAAGTACGCGCGCGCCGAGCAACCTCTGTTGTCCCTCGATTCCGATTTGGGGCAGCAGAATCTGGCGGCTGTAGCGTAGTAATTGGTTATCGTCCATGGGACAATTCTATCAGTTGGAGGAACGATCGCCGAAGGATGTGGCCGGCAGTCGGATAGACGTCTGAAATGTCGATTGCGCCACGGCAATGGCCGTATAGGCGGACAGCCGCGCGGCCCGGCTAGACTGCTGATCTTGCGTCGGAGGCGACTGGCATGTACAGAAACCGGGTTTTGGCACTAATGTGGTTTGTCCTGGTGTGGTTTGTCCTGGGCATGGTCAATCCGGCAGTGGCCGCTACGGTACCCGCCGATACTGTGGTCAAGGCAGGCATCGGTCTGGCCTCGGTGCATATTGGAGAGAGCTACGATGACGTGACTCATCTCCTTGGGCCGCCGAACGAGAATCTCTACGGTTTTGTGTTCGTCTATCAACTGCCCAACAAAACGGAACTCAATTTCCGCATCACCGACAACAAGGTGGTGGCAGTCAATATCAAAGGCAACGCCAGATCCATCTACACAACCGAACGCGGCGTCCGGTTTGGCATGACGCGCAAGCAGGTCGAGGGGATATACGGTCTGCCCGAAGCCCATGCGGTCAATACCTTTTTCTATTACAGCCTGGGGATTAGCTTCCTGTTCGACGACACAAGCAAGGTCTACGAGATCAACGTATTCCCCCCAAACAGTCACTGACCGGAACTGGTGGGCGGTTTCAGGACTGGCGGCCAACGGTAATGCGCACATGCCCGGCCAGATCCGGGTGGGATTCGCAGCGCCGGTATCCGTGCCGACCCAGAATGTCCCGCACCGCGTGTGCCTGATCAAAACCATGTTCGAGCAGAAGCCACGCACCGGGCCGAAGATGGGCACGCGCACCTTCGGCGATCTCGCGAATCGCGCTGAGCCCATCTGATCCTGCAACCAGCGCCAGATCGGGTTCAAACCGTACATCGCCGGTATTAAGGTGGGCATCGCCTTCGCATACGTAGGGAGGGTTGCTCACGAGCATATCGAACTGCCTGCCGGCAAGCGCCGCAAACCAGTGCCCTTCCTGAAACGTTATCTGGTCGAAGCTGTGACTCCGGGCATTTTCGCGAGCGATTTCGAGTGCTGCCGACGACAGGTCGGTTGCGACTATCCGGCAGTTCCGGCGTTCGGAAATGATGGCGAGTGCGATTGCACCGCTTCCCGTGCCGAGATCAGCGATATCCCAGACGGCGTCGTGCGGTATGCGGGCAAGTGCATGTTCAACCAGGATCTCGGTCTCTGGTCGTGGTATCAGCGTATGGTGCGAGACATGCAGATCAAGCGACCAGAATTCGCGTTTGCCCGTGAGGTAGGCAATGGGTTCCCCCGACTTTCGACGCAGCAACAGGCTGTCCAGTTGCTCGACCTGTTTGTCACCTAGCATCTCGCCATGCCGGGTGATTATGCCTGCGCGATCGATGGCGCAGACATGCATCATCAGGGCCTCGGCATCCAGGCGCGGCGACGGCGAGCAGGGCGTCAATGCGGCGACCGCCCGCTCAATGTATTGCGTGATTGACTCAGCCACGGAAGCTCAGCTTGCCAGGGCGGCGAGCGACTCGGCCTGGTCCTCAGCGGTCAGAGGGTCGACGAGATCGTCGAGATCGCCATTAAGAACTTGTTCCAGCTTGTAAAGGCTCAGATTGATGCGATGATCGGTCACGCGACCCTGGGCGAAATTGTAGGTGCGAATTCGTTCCGACCGGTCTCCACTGCCGATCAGACTTTTGCGGGTCGCAGCCTCCTTTTCGCGTTGTTTCTGTCTTTCAGTATCGAGCAGGCGTGCCTTGAGAACCGACATCGCGCGTGCGCGGTTCTTGTGCTGGGAACGTTCGTCCTGGCATTCGACCACAATACCGCTCGGCAGGTGAGTGATCCGGATTGCAGAGTCGGTCTTGTTTACGTGCTGCCCGCCGGCCCCGGAAGCGCGGTAAGTGTCGATCTTGAGGTCGGCCGGATTGAGATCTATGGCCTCAACCTCATCCGGTTCAGGCAGGATCGCAACTGTGCAGGCGGAGGTGTGTATGCGGCCCTGGGCCTCGGTTACGGGCACACGCTGCACGCGGTGCCCGCCGGACTCGTACTTCAGGCGCGAATACGCGCCCTGCCCTATTACGCGCGCAATGATTTCCTTGTAGCCGCCGTGTTCTCCCTGGCTCGAGTTCACGACTTCAACCTCCCATCTGCGTTGCGTCGCATAGGCGCTGTACATGCGGAAGAGGACACCGGCAAATAGCGCCGCCTCGTCTCCGCCAGTGCCGGCCCGTATTTCCAGGAAGATGTTGCGATTGTCATTGGGATCCTTGGGCAGCAGCAGTTTCTGAAGCTGCTGCTCGAGGCGCACACCGGCAACGCCGAGCCGTGTAACCTCCTCCTCGGCCAGATTGCGCATCTCCGTGTCCGTGTCCTGGCGCAGGGCGCGCGCCGCTTCAAGGCCGGCTTGCACCGCGCGGTACTCACGATAGAGATTTACCACCGGAAGCAGTTCCGCATGTTCCATCGCCAGAGCGCGGAAACGGTTCTGCTGGCCGATCACCTGCGGGTCCGACAGCAGGGCGTTGATTTCATCAAGCCTCAAGTCTAGGTTTTCCAGCTTCGACTGGATGGAAGGGTTCATTCAGCAATAATCCGGGGACATGCCAGTATCAATCGTCGTCGTCAGCGAGATTGAATAGCCTGCGCGCAGCGCGCAGCAGATCGGCATTGCCTTCGTGGTCTGCTCGCTTGAGTGCAGATGTGGGAGTGTGGGTAAACTTGTTCGTCAGGGCGCGCGCAAGATGGGCCAGAATCCTGGCCGGATCCTCGCCCTGGGCCAGTCGCTGCTGTGCGCGACGCAACTCGGTCTCGCGCAGAGACTCGGCACTTTCTCGCAAGGCACGGATTGTCGGTACTGAGTCGAGCGACCTTACCCAGTGCATGAAGTTGACGACCTGCAGATCTATTATCTTCTCCGCCTCTTTGGCAGCTTCCTGGCGCGATTGCAGATTTTCCTGTACCACTTGCTGCAGATCGTCGACGGTGTAGAGATACACGTCGTCAAGCTCCCTGACTTCCGGCTCGATATCACGCGGCACAGCAATGTCCACCATGAAGATCGGCCGGTGCCTGCGCACCCGCAAGGCCCGCTCCACTGTACCCTTGCCCAGAATCGGCAGCTGGCTTGCGGTCGAGGAGATAACGATGTCGGCCTCGCTCAGGCGCTCGGGTATATCGGCCAGGGCAATTGCGTCGGCTCGATAGATCGTTGCAAGCAATTGTGCCCGTTCGAGCGTGCGGTTTGCGACGATCATGCGCCCCACGCCCTGTTCCTTGAGATGGCGAGCAACGAGCTCGATGGTATCGCCAGCCCCGATAAGCAACACTGTCTGCTCGGACAGCCGGTTGAATATGCGGCGCGCGAGGCTGACGGCTGCGAATGCCACGGACACCGCGCTCGCACCAATCGCCGTGTCCGTGCGAACCTGCTTGGCGACGGCAAAGGTCTGCTGGAACATGCGGTTCAGGATCTTCCCGGTGGCGCCAGCCCTGTGCGCAAGGGCAAAGGCTTCCTTCATCTGGCCGAGAATCTGCGGCTCGCCAAGTACCATCGAATCAAGACCGGAGGCGACGCGAAAGGCATGTTTTACCGCAGCGCTTCCCGGGTGGACATACAAATGCGGCCGAATTGTTCCGGGCCGCAGGTGATGGTAATCGCAAAACCATTTGAGCGCGGGGCTGTCATCGGCACTCTCCAGTTGACAGTAGAGTTCGGTGCGGTTGCAGGTCGACAGGATCGCGGCCTCGCTGACTCCGCCGTGGCGGGTAAGGTCGTGCAATGCCTCGGGCAGATGCTCCGGTACAAACGCCGCACCTTCGCGGATCGAAAGTGATGCGGTCTTGTGGTTCAGTCCAAATGCGACGAGGCGATGCATGGGTTCAGTAGCAAATCCGGCTAGGACCAGGTGCTTACGCCAAATAATAGGCGTTCTGCGGATAATTGGTGTTCTGCAGGCCACACCCCGGCGCGGTGCCAGCATTGGACCGTTATTTCCGGGGATTGCCGGGATTGCTGCCTAATCATCGCGGTCATGAATAACGCATTTTCCAAGGTCGCGCCGGAAAAGTCCATGAATCCGCGCAGGGGTCAGGATATCAGTATAGCGTCGGATAGGGTCACATTGAGCTTTAGAACAACGATTTATGCACGATAATGGCGGCTTTCCCAAGGCTCCAGGCGGCCGCAAATGCGAGCAGCACACCGGCGCCAAAGAGTGCCCAGTGGTCCCCGGACCACCAGTTGATCAGTTGCAGCACCAGTATCCAGACGCCTGTCGCGATTACGAACAAAAGTGGAATCAGCACCAGTGCCACGGGACGTCGTTTTCGCGCCAGTGCAACCAGAATCAGCGCAAGTACTGCGACGACGACGAGCTGGTTTGTCAAACCGAAAAGCGGCCAATACCACAGGCTGTCACCCGCGCGGCTGGCCTGGGCTGCCAGCGCGGCCGTAAATACGACGGCAATGCCGGAAACGCGCTGCTTACCAAGCCACGGCATGTCGCAGGTCTGCGCCAGTTCCCTGAAGGTGTGGCGCTGGGCGTGGATGCCGGTCATGATTGTTGTGATACTAAGACACGTTACTGTCAGCGCAGCGAGTGACCCGGCCACCGCAGCATTTATTCCGATGTATTGCGCGAATCCGGCAAAACCATCGACGTAGATCCGAAGCAGCGGCCCGAGATAACGCACGCCGCCTGAGTTGCCGTAGACATCAAGCCAGGCGTGTCGGCTTGCGAACGCGCTAGCGCCGATCACGATCGCGCTCAGGGCGATCATTGCGTCTGCCAGCGCGCCCCCGTAGCCGATATAACGCGCGTCGTTTTCGCGCGGAAGCTGCTGAGCACTGGCACTGCTGGCGACTACGGCATGCCAGCCGCCGATGGCTCCAGAGGTGAGTGTGACGAACAGCCACGGCAGCAAGCCGGGCGCGTCCGGGGGTGTGTGAAAGGCGGGGGCCACCAGCGTGGGGTGCTGGATCACGACAGCGACGAAGAGAATCAGCAGGGTGGCACCCAAAAGTGCTGCGCTCAGGAAACCATAGGGACGCAGCAGTTTCCGCGGCGGCTGGCAGGCAGCGTACCAGGCAAATGCAAAGATCGCGGCTATCCACGCCACACGGCCATCCAGGGACAGGGCGCTGTCGGCGTTGGTCTGTATCTGCAGCATCCCCACAAGTTTGAGCGGCGTGCCGCGAAAGAGCCAAATCGCCAGGAAGGTCGCCGCAAGCGCGATAAGGGCAACAGGCAATACCGGATAGTTGGTGCGTCGCTGCAGGAGCACGCCAAACGCGAGTGCAATTGCCCCCTGCAGCAGCACCGGTATGGCGCTGACCGGGTAGGCTACGAGCAGCTCGGCCGCTGCCAGCATCATGACTGCGTTGACCAGCACGGAAAGCGTTACGATCAACACAGTCATCAAGATTCCGGCGGCCCGTCCGGCGCGAGCGCGCGCTGGGTTGACCGGAGTCTGGCCGTCCTGGTGGCGGGAAAGCCACAGGCTGCCGATGCCGTAGGTGCCGCCACCGATGACGCTGCCGACCACCACCCACAGGAAAGCCGGTATCCACCCCCAAAACAGGGCGAGCGTGGTTCCGATGATCGTGGCGGCAGCCGCCAGTGATCCAACATGCTGCCCGAGAAGCATATGCCGGCTACTGACCCCGTCCTTGCCACTGTCCGTCGATGCCGGAGCGGGTGTACTATAATCCTTGGCATCCAGACGGAACACCCAGACCGCCAGGAACTTCGCGAAGAAGCGATAGCCGAATGCAAACACGAACAGCGCGGTGATAAGCAGGAATACCGAGTTAGTCATGGTTCACAGGCGCGGGTTTTTGCCGCGAGACCTTATATTATACTCGGGTATTATACCCAGGCCGCATACGCAAATCAGCGCGCTGCGAAAATCAATAATTCATCGCAGTGTGGAATATCTGCCATGCTGATCGGTCTTAAAGAGACCTTCTTCATGCTACACGATATGGCAAGGCGCAAATCGCCGGAGACTTTCATGAACAAATCACCTTTTCTTTGGCTGCTCGGTGTCGTGTGCGCGGGCCTGACGGCATGCAGTAGCATTGCGCCACGACCGGTGGCTGAGGTGACTGTTCCCGTGAAGCCTGCGCCGGCGCTGCCGGATGTCGCCCTGACGCCGGATGTGCTATACGAATTGCTGCTTGGCGAGATTGCCGGTCAGCGCGGCCAGCTCGATGTCGCCGCAACCGAGCTCACGCGCGCGGCCATAAAGACGCGCGACCCGAGGCTTGCCGAACGCGCCACCCTGGTCAGTCTCTACGCGCGGCAACCGAAGGAAGCAGAGCAGGCCGGGAAGCTGTGGGTCGAGCTTGAGCCTGACAGTGCTGAAGCGCACGAGGCGCTTGCGACGCTCATGATTGATGCCGGCAGAATGCCCGAGGCCCAGGCCCAGCTGCAGAAGATAATCGAACTCTCGTCCGACGCGCATCTGGCGCAGACCTACCTGCGCATTGCGGCAGTCATGGGGCGGGTGCGCGACCACGCCGCGGCCCTGCAGGTCATGCAGGCGCTCGCACAGCTTCATCCGCAGCTGCCAGAGGCGCAATTTGCGGTGGCGCACCTGGCGGTGCGCAGCGGAGACCTGGATGTAGCCAATCAGGCAATTGATCGCGCATTGAAATACCGGCCGGGCTGGGAGGAGGCGGCTTTGTTCAAGTTGCGTGTCCTCGCTTCGCAGAAGGATTCGCAGAAGGTGCTTGCTTTCAGCGCGAAGTTTCTGGACGCGCATCCGCATGCAACCAACTTCAGGATGAACTATGCCCGTTACCTCGTCGATCTCAAGCAGTGGGACAAGGCATTGGTTCAGTTCAAGCGCGTGGCATCCGAAACTCCGAATGATCCGGACGCCGTCTTTGCGGTCGGGCTGCTCGCTTTGCAGACGAACGATCTCGATCTCGCGCAGCAGTATCTGAAGCGCGATCTCAAGATTCAGCCTGACAACGATCAGGCACGTATCTACCTCGGCCAGATTGCAGAGCAGCGCAAAAGCTACGACGAGGCGAAGCAGTGGTATAGCCAGATTCCGGCCGGAAATGACTATTTCGAGGCGCAGGCGCGCCTGAGTATGGTGATGGCGGAACAGGGCGATTTGATCGGCGCGCGCACACGCCTGCATCAGCTGCGACCCGACTCTGAAAAGCAGCAGGTGCAGCTGGCGCTTACCGAGGAGCAGATGCTGCGTGACGCCAAACAGTACAAGGAGGCTTACAAGGTCCTCACCGCTGCCCTCGACAAACTGCCGGACAATATTGACCTGCTTTACGCACGCGCGCTCGTCGAAGACAAGCTCGACAGGATTGACCTGCACGAGGCCGATCTGCGAGAGATCCTCAAGCAGGATCCGAAAAATGCCAACGCCCTGAACGCGCTCGGCTACACGCTGGCGGACCGGACCACCCGCTATCAGGAGGCGCTGGGTCTGGTGAGCCGGGCCTTGGCGCTGCGGCCGGACGATCCGTATATCATGGACAGCATGGGCTGGGTTCAGTACCGGCTTGGAAACAATGCCGAGGCGGTGAAATACCTGCGTGCCGCGCTGGACAAGCGTCCGGACGCAGAGATCTCTGCACATCTTGGCGAAGTACTGTGGGTCATGGGACAAAAGAGCGAAGCCGAGTCAGTCTGGAGTCGCGCGCTGAAGGAAACGCCCGACAATGAAGTGCTGCTGGGTGTGATCAAGAAATTCAAGCCGTGAGGGGCTGGCCGCTCGCGGTATTCGCGCTTCTCCTCGCCGGCTGCTCCACTGCACCGGCACGCCCGCCGGTTGGGAATCCGGCACGTGTCTGGCAAACGCGCGAGGCAGAGCTGTCATTGCTCAATGCCTGGGACATCAGCGGTCGTCTGGCCCTGCGCACCGCGCATGAAGGCGGTCAGGCCGCGTTGCGATGGGTGTGGCATGACGATGAATACACCATTGATCTGAGCGGGCCGCTTGGCCGCGGACTGGTGCGCCTGCGACAGGATCGTAGCGGTGCGAGTCTGGAAGATGCCGATCGGCATGTCTACCACGCGAAGAACGCCGAGAGGCTGCTGCTCGAGAGAACCGGTTTGCGCATTCCCCTCAATGGCCTGAGCTACTGGATTCGGGGCCTGCCGGTTCCCGGCGTACCCGATGAGCTTGAGCTCGATAGTGCCGGGCGCCTGCACAGCCTGCATCAGCTTGGCTGGGAAATCGATTTTCTTGCCTACAGGCAATACGACCGCTACGACCTCCCGAGCCATATCAATCTGACGCTCGCCGGTCCGCCCCCTGGTACGGCGCGCGATCTTGGGACACCGCCTTCCGGGGAATCGGAATATCCTGTGGTTGCGCGACTTGTGATTCAGCGCTGGGTGCTCCCGAAATAGTACTGCCATGATCAGATCGAATCAGGAGAGCTGGCCTGCGCCGGCCAAGCTCAATCTGTTTCTGCATGTTACCGGCCGCCGCGCAGACGGCTATCATACGCTGCAGACGGTTTTTCAGTTTCTCGACTATTCGGATGAACTTGCATTCGAGATAACCGCCGACGGACGGGTCGGTCGCGCCACGGCCGTCGCGGACGTGACTGAGGATGCGGACCTGTGCGTGCGTGCCGCGCGCCTTCTGCAGGCGAGCGCCGGCGTCAAGCGCGGCGCTTTGATCCATCTCCACAAGCGCATACCCCAGGGCGGCGGTCTCGGCGGGGGCAGTTCGGATGCGGCCACCGCCTTGCTTGCGCTCAACCACCTTTGGGGTGTCAATCTGCCCAACAGCGAGCTCGCGACACTTGCCCTGGGGTTGGGAGCGGATGTCCCGGTTTTTATTCACGGGCAGGCCGCCTGGGGTGAGGGTATTGGTGATATTCTCACTCCCATCAGCGTTCCAGAGCCGTGGTATGTAGTATTGGCGCCCCCAGTCCAGGTATCGACCGCGACGGTTTTCTCCGCCTTCGATCGCGACGTTGTGCCACAATTGACACACTCCGAGCGGCCCCTCACAATACGCGGTTTTCGTGCCGGCCATGCGGGTAATGACCTTCAGCCGGTTGTGCGTCGGCTTTACCCGGAAGTTGATAAGGTGCTGACTTGGCTCGGGAATTTCGGGGATGCGCGGATGACTGGTTCGGGATCATGCGTGTTCCTGCCGGTCATGAACGCAGACCAGGCCAGCGACATCGTCGCTCGCTGTCCGCCGGGATATGGGAAGGGCTTGATTGCGCGCGGTATGAATTTGCACCCGATTCGCCGGCGGTTCGGCGACGTTTGAATTGGGGTGTCGCCAAGCGGTAAGGCACCGGATTTTGATTCCGGCATTCCCAGGTTCGAATCCTGGCACCCCAGCCAATTTCAGAATGCCATGGCATTCTGGGGTATAGACAGAGCGTCGTGAGTCTGTTGCGAACGGCGCAGAAACGCAACGACAGCAGTCTTTCGGAATAAGCGCATCGAATGCGAGACCGGTGCGCCCAGGGCTTCGCCGATGGACGCAGGAGGGCGTGAATGCTGATACACCGGATCATTCGGCAGCGGAGCAGCAAGTGTCATTAGACAATATGGCCGTATTTACCGGGAACGCCAACCCGGCGCTGGCGGAGCGGGTAGTCCATCACCTTGGCATCCCGCTCGGCAAGGTTCACGTCGCCCGCTTCAGCGACGGAGAAACCCTTGTCGAGATCATGGAGAACGTGCGCGGACGCGACGTTTTCGTGATCCAGCCGACCTGCGCGCCGAGTAATGACAACCTGATGGAGCTGCTGGTGATGATGGACGCGATCAAGCGCGCATCGGCGCGGCGCGTGACCGCGGTCATCCCATATTATGGTTACGCCCGCCAGGATCGCCGGCCGCGCACGGCGCGTGTTGCAATCACGGCCAAGGTCGTGGCGGATATGATCAGTGTGGCGGGTGCGAACGGCGTGCTGACAATGGACCTGCATGCCGATCAGATCCAGGGGTTTTTCAATATTCCGACGGATAATATCTATGCCGCACCGGTGCTGCTTGGTGACGTTTGGCGCAATAAGTATCAGGAGTTGCTTGTCGTTTCTCCGGATGTCGGGGGCGTAGTGCGCGCCCGCGCGATGGCCAAGCATCTGGAGGCGGGGTTGGCAATTATCGATAAACGCCGGCCACGTCCGAACGAGGCCAAGGTCATGAATATCATCGGCGAGGTCGAGGGCCACACTTGTGTTTTGATGGATGACCTCGTGGATACAGCGAACACCCTGTGCGAGGCTGCGGCCGCGCTCAAGGATCATGGTGCCGTGAAAGTCGTGGCCTACTGCACCCATCCGGTGCTGTCGGGCCCGGCAGTGGATCGCATAGAGAAATCACAGCTTGATGAACTTGTGGTTACTGACACCATACCGCTGCGTCCGGAGGCCAAAGCCTGTCGGCGCATCCGTCAGCTGAGTGTCGCCGAGCTGCTTGCCGAGACAATGCGTCGCATCGCCAACGATGACTCGGTCAGCTCGCTATTCATGGAGTAGCAGGGCCTTACGAGACCCGGTGAGTGCCTGTTCTGTGGCGCTTTCGATCGCAGGTTGCGATGGAGCAGGAGCAGGACAGGAATAGTTTGATGAAGTTTCCGGCTGGAGGCGGGTTTGGATGTAAAGCCCGGTATTACGGATCCGGAATTGTTTTGCCTGCCAATCCTGGTCGCGGGGGAGGCGGGAATTGTGATAACCCTTTGGAGATAAACCGATGGCAAAATTTGAACTGAACGCCGAGC
>VFSW01003881.1_pt1 | contig 22386 bp, 15 predicted proteins | sample 5358111 | NCBI WGS metagenome assembly VFSW01 (sample SAMN11554181, study PRJNA540505) | mine drainage metagenome | isolation source: sediment from site ElyBrook_90M | place: USA: Ely Copper Mine, Vershire, VT | collected 2017 | reverse complement strand
GATGTCACCGCGAGCGCCGGCCTGATCGAGGACCGCCGCCGCTACAACACCGGCTGCGCCTTCCTCGACTACGACCACGACGGCCGGCTCGATTTATTTGTCGCCAATTACCTCGATTTTGACCCCTCTGAGACGCCAAAACCGGGTGCAAACCCCTATTGTTGGTACCGGAACATGCCGGTAAACTGCGGCCCGCGCGGCCTGCCGTTTGAGAGCAATCTGCTTTATCACAACAACGGAGGCGGCACGTTTCACGACGTTTCGGCCGCATCCGGTGTGGGCGAGCCGCGCCAAAGCTACTGCCTCGGCGTGCTCACTGGCGATTTCAACGCGGACGGGTGGCCCGATATCTTCGTGGCTTGCGACCAGACGCCGTCGCTGCTCTACATCAACCGGAAGAACGGCACGTTCGCCGAAGAGGCGCTTGATCGCGGTGTCGCACTCGATGAAAACGGTAAGGCGCTCTCGGGCATGGGCGCGACCGCGGCCGACTACGACGGCGACGGTTGGCTCGACATCTTCCGCACCAATTTCAGCGACGAGCGGGAAACGCTATATCGCAATCGCGGCGGCGGAGAGTTCGACGAAACGACCGAAGCCGCGGGCCTGGCTCGCAACACGAGCTTCGTCGGCTGGGGCTGCGTCTTTTTCGATTACGACAATGACGGTTGGGACGACCTGTTTCTAGTGAACGGCCATGTTTTCCCGGAAGTGGACCAGCTTCACATCGACATTCACTACAAAGACCGGGCGATTCTATATCACAACCTCGCCAACGGCCGATTTGAAGACGTGTCGCTACGCGGCGGTCCGGGCCTGCTCGATCGCCATTCCTCGCGCGGCGCCGCCGCGGCCGACATCGACAACGACGGCTCGCTCGAGTTGCTGGTGAACAACCAGAACGAAGCTCCCACGCTGCTGGCCAACGGAGTCCGTCCGGCGGGGCATTGGATCACGCTTGCCCTAACGGGAGTGAAATCGAACCGCAGCGCGATCGGGGCGCGCGTGCACGTCACCGCCGGCGGACGCACGCAGATCGACGAAGTGCGCAGCGGTGGCAGTTACCTCTCGCAGAACGATCTACGCCTGCATTTCGGTCTCGGGGCCGCGACCCGGGTGGATCGCGTCGACATCGACTGGCCGGGCGGCGGGCGCCAAACGTTGCGCGACGTGGTGGCGGACCGCGTGGTGGCGATCCGCGAGGCTTTGCCGTAGCGATTGCGGCTATTCTGGTTAGGAAAGGGACATCGACATCGTGCAGATGCGGACTGAGACGGAGGCGCCGGGCGGGCACGCTCGGGAAGTCGCAGCCGGCGAACGATTTCGCTTTGGAGAAAACTGGTCGCGTTTTCTCGAGAAACTAAACGACACACGAATTGAGCAAGCGGAGGCTTCTCTCCGGAGCATGCTCGGCGTGACGAATCTGGAAGGCGGCTCGTTTCTGGACGCGGGCTCCGGCAGCGGTTTGTTCTCGCTGGCGGCCCGGCGCCTCGGCGCGCGCGTTCACTCGTTCGATTTTGATCCGCGCTCGGCAGCCTGCACCGCCGAACTCCGCAGACGCTACTTCCCCGACGATGCCGCCTGGACCGTGGACACGGCGAGCGTCCTCGATTTGAGCTATCTCGAGCGCCTCGGTCAGTTCGACGTGGTGTACTCCTGGGGCGTTCTGCATCACACCGGCGCGATGTGGCAAGCGCTGGGCAATATGGCGCCGCTTGTTGCCGCAGGTGGCTTACTGTTCATCGCGATTTACAATGACCAGGGAACGGCGAGCCGGCGCTGGCTAGAAGTGAAGCGTGCCTACAACCGGCTGCCTTCTCCCCTTCGGTTTCTCATCCTCTGGCCGGCATTCATTCAGCAGTGGTGGTGGCGGATTCTGAAAGATTTCGTGAAGGGACGCCCGCTCGCCTCATTGCGGAGTGCCGGCCGGGAACGAGGCATGAGCATCTGGCGAGATCATGTTGACTGGGTCGGCGGCTTACCGTTCGAGGTCGCCAAGCCTGAGCAGATCTTCGATTTCTATCGCGAGCGCGGTTTCCGCTTGGAGCGCTTGTCCACGCAGGGCGGTAGCCTGGGGTGCAACGAATTTGTCTTCCGCAAGGTGGACTGAGGCTCCTTGAGAATTCGCGATCCGCGTGCAGTGGCGTACCGGTTGCGGCAGGAGGCCATCAACGCCGGCCGTCTGCTGTTTCCGCCGCATCCCGACAAGCCAAAACGACAAGCGCTTTCGCTACCCGACGGCGCCGTCGTCGCAGCGAAACTTCGCGGCTCGGAGTTTGCGGCTGAGGCCGTTCGCGTCGCGGATTCGATCCTTGCCCATCGCTTCCCGCTGCTCGGCTGCGAGATCGAAACCGGCCCGGAGATCGAATGGCGCAGGGATTATCTGTACGGCAGAGTGACGGGCCCGGATTACTTCGCCCGAGTCCCTTATCTTGACTTCGACCGCGCCGGCGATCACAAGGTCATCTGGGAACTGAACCGCCATCAGCATCTCGTCTTGCTGGCGCAGGCGTGGCTGCTTTTCGCCCGGCCGGAGTATCTCGAAGAGATCTGGCGGGAGCTTCAGAGTTGGCTGGAACAGAACCCGTATCCGCGCGGCATCAACTGGGCGAGTGCGCTCGAAGCGGCGTTTCGGGCGCTTTCCTGGATGTGGGTGGATCACCTGGCCGGGGCACGCATGCCGGCTTCGTTGCGCTCCCAGTTTCTCGAATGCCTTTATGTCCACGGCCTCCATCTGTTCTCGAATCTTTCGATTTACTTTTCTCCGAACACGCACCTGCTCGGCGAGGCGATTGCTCTTCACGCGCTCGGCGTATTTTTCGGCGAACGCGCCTGGAGCAGCAGAGGGGCTGCGATTGTTGACCGCGAGGTGCTTCGTCAGGTTCGCGCCGACGGGGTCTACTTCGAGCAGTCGTCTTACTATCACGTGTACGCGCTCGACATGCTGCTATTTCATGCGATCCTGCGGCCACCTTCGGAGGCCTATCGCGAGCGTTTGTGGCGCATGGCGCGGGTTCTCCGTGCACTGCTCGGACCGCAAGGCGAGATTCCGCTCCTTGGCGACGACGACGGCGGGCGATTTTTTCATCCCTTCGGCAAACATGCACGATATGGCTGCGCAACGCTGGCGGCCTGCGCCGCTTACGGGGTGGGTGAGGGTGTGACGTACCGCGCGGCGGACCTTCATCCGATCGCGGCGTGGTGGCTTGGAATTGTGGAAGGTGAAAGGAACGCGACGCATTCAAGCGAGTTGTTCGCGGAGTCCGGCTTCGCGATCCTCACAGATGGCATCACGCAATGCGTCGTCGATGCGGGTCCTTTCGGCCCGTTCCAGGCCGGACACACGCACGCGAGCAAGCTAAGTTTCACGCTCTGCCGGAACGGCGAATGGTTGCTGCTGGATCCCGGCACATACACCTACGTGGCCGATGCTTCGCTGCGCGACCGGTTTCGCGGCACCGCAATGCACAATACCGTGCGCATCGATGGCCGCGATCAGGCGGATCCGGGCGGTCCGTTTGCCTGGAACAATCGCCCTACGGCCCGCGTTACGGCGTGGAGTGTGACGAAGACCCGCGAGGAAGTCGAGGCCGAGTGCCGGTATCGCGGGTTGACGCATCGCCGCCGCATCGAATGGGAGAAGCCTTCGCGGATCAAGATTACGGACGAAATCGAAGGCGATTCGGGCATGCATCAGATCGAACAGTTCTGGCATGCCGGGTCCAGGGCGCGGCGCATCGGCCCGCGCGAGTTTGCGTTGGGGGCAGGTGCCGCGCTGGTGCTCGATGGAGATGCGGAGATCACCGAGGGCGGGGAATTCGGCTGGCGATCGCCTGCCTTCGCGATGCGCTTGCCTTCGCCGGTGATCCGGCTCAGCCGGTCCACTTCGCTGCCCGCACGTTTGGAAGCGGCGATCACGCTGAACGAATAGAATAGCCACAGGACTTATCATGCAAACCCGATCTCTCGTTTCGATCCTGCTTGCACTGCCTCTCGCGCTTGCGCCGCTGGCCGCCGAAGACATTTTCCCCGGCGATCATCTGGGCGAGTGGACGCGCATCGCGATTCCGCCCACTAAGCCGATCACGAACATCGCGCAGTGGCATCGCGATACGGAATCCCGCGTCATCATTTGCGATGGCAACGGCGGCCACGAGTGGCTTCGCTATAACCACGAACTTACTAACTTCGAGTTTCATGTCCAGTGGCGCTTCACGAAGCTCGATGGCCCCCCGAAATACAATAGCGGCGTCTTCTTCCGGAACAATCGTGACGGCAGTATCTGGCACCAGGCGCAGGCGGGGCTGTCGGGCGGATATATTTTCGGGGTTACGCCAGTCAGCGGGACGCCAAAGCGAGTCGACCTTCGCGCGCAGATGAAGGAGAACCGCGTAAAGCCCGCAGGCGAGTGGAATGATTACGTCATCCGCTGCCAGGGTGCTGACTGTACGATGGCCGTTAACGGAGAGGTAACAAGCGAGATTCACACCGAGGTGCTGAGCGGTTACATCGGGCTCGAGAGCGAAGGATATCGCATCGAATTCCGTAATCTCGAACTCACTGTGCTTCCTTAGGCGGCGCCGGCAAGGTGCTTGGCGGCCATGCGCTGCCACCACGGCCAATCATGCGCGGCTCCGTGGCCCCACACATCGAGCGTGTGCGGAATCCCTCGCTCAGCGAGCGTGGCTGAAAACCTTCGGTTCTCTTCGAGCAGAAAATCCTGCTCGCCTACGGCCAGGACCAGTTTTGCACTCCGGCACGCTTCCAGTCGCGCGCCTTCGTCCAATTGCGAAACGAAATCGGGGGGATTCTGTTCCAGCGCCGCGGCGTCGAAGTGGCCGTCGAGGAATCGCCGGATGTCGAACGCGCCACCTAATGTGAGAGCGTGACGGAACAACTCCGGGTGGCGCAGCGTGAGGTTCATCGCGTGGTAGCCGCCGAGGCTTGTGCCGGTCGCGCCGAGCGGCCCGTCGGGATTCATCTCCCTGGCCAGCGGCACAACTTCTTCGAGCAGATAGCGCTCGTACGACGCTTGTAGACGGACGCGGCCCGCCGGATTACGCTGCTTGTTGTACCAACCGGCCGCGTTCACCGTGTCCACGCAGAACAATTGCAGCGTGCCGCTTTCCAAAGGCCCACGCAGGACCTCGATCATGCCTCGATCTTCGAACTCGGATTGGCGCCCGCCGGAGGTCGGAAAGACGAGCATCGCTTCGCCCGCGTGGCCGTACATCGATACGTCCATGTTCCGCCGCAACACGCGGCTCCGCCCTGTGAAATGCTTCCGGATCAAAAGCCTTTTCTCCTCCCCGGCTTCCTGCCGAGCGTATGTTCTAGTCTGCCCCACGGGGTGAGGTAGGGGCAATACGAAGTGGAAAGGAATCGCCAGCAAATACAACGGTGTGCGACAAATTCCGGCCCGCGCACACTACCTTGTTGTCAAAACATAACATGGAGAAAATGGAAGATATCGACGTTTCCGTTTTTGACTTTCTCGCCGATGACCCTGCGGACGAGTTTCTCGCGTATCTCCAGCTCATGGACTTTCTCGAAGAGCTCGAAGCGGCCAGGATCCGCTCTAGCGGGCCTGCTGCAGGGCCTTCGCAACGAGGGTGAGGCGCCCTCGCGCATCGGGTTCGAATCGCATGTGGGTGAGTTCTTCACCGCGCAGAGTATAGAGCCCGTCGCTGGCGCCGCAGTAGATCGTGTCGCCGATGCGATCAATGGTGTAGACGTAGTCGGCGAACGGAAAGCGCGTGGTCGAGCCGTCTCGAACCGCGTAGCCAAGCAATCCGCCTCCGATCGCTGAGCCTTCCGGGCGGCGCATCAGGCCGATCCAGAGTGTGCCGCCGTCGAGAAGAATCGCAGATCCGGACCACGGAGCGATGGCGGGCAGGTACCGCATCGTGTACTTGCGGGACGGGATGTTGAACGTGCCGATCGCGCCGACGCCGGAGGTTCCTTCGGCATCGTAAAACGTATTGGCAAACCAGATTCGAGGCCCATCGGCCACCCACGGACCGATATCGATCTCGATGTCGTCAGCCGCGGCTTTGCGGGGCGTCTTGCTGCCGAAGACGCCCCGGAGCGGGACGGGTGAAGGGTAGAACCGCTTCTTGCCGGACCGTTCGGTGACTTCGATCCCCGATGGCCGATGCGTCTGGCCCGGGGGTGTGCGGTTCACCACCCGCACCGATTCGCCGTCTGCTGTGCGGATCGGGGTTGGCTCGAGCGGGTTACCGGGCAGGGCGAAGGGCGGCGAATCCGCGACGCTAAACTTGGGTACCTTGTCGGGTCCGCGCGGCTTGATGGTTATCTTCCAGTACGCGACGCGGTCCTCACCTTCGGCGGAGCCGGGGGCGCCCGAAATGGCGTGATAGACGATTTCCCCGTCGCCGCGCACCGAGGATGTCAGCGCCACCCTGTGATAGCGAAGTTTCACGGGCGGCCTTGCGCGCGCCAGATCGTAGATGTATTTGGTGCTCCCGTAGTACATGCCGTAGTCGGAGACGTAGTCCAGGTAGACAGCGTGCACGGAGGCTTCGGCGAGGGTTGGAAATCCGGCAGTGCCGCGCGCCGGGAAGATATCCAGTACAAGCCGGACGCGGTTTTGCATGTCCGAAACGACGAAGAGGCCGATCACCCACTGATCGAAGGGCGGAGGGTGTGTTGCGGCTCCTGCGTCTGCCGCTTTGGGCGCCGCCTCAACCAGCAGAACTGAGTAAGCCGAATTCAGGACTTTCTTGCCGACGACCTCGAAGGTGTCGAGCGATGGGCCCCGGTTCCGCATAACTTCCCTGATCTGCCGCAGGTCCTCTTTGGGAGGGTCCGCAGGGGCGGCGACGCACCAGACCGCGCCGAGCGATAGCGAAAGCAAGAACGCCAACCGCATAACCCCATCGTAGAGGTTCTCCCACCGGCGGCCTCCCGCAGGCCAAAATGGAAGCTTGCCCGAAACTCTTCGAGCGCCGCGCTCCGCCTGGTCGCCTCTGGCCTACAAGGTATTTCGTTGGTTGTGGATCGCCAACGTCGCCTCGAACGTCGGCACCTGGATGCAGAATGTGGGCGCGGCGTGGCTCATGATTACGCTGGCGCCGACGCCGCTGATGGTGTCCCTGGTCCAGACGGCGACGAATCTGCCGGTGTTCTTGTTCGGGATTCCGGCCGGAGCGTTGGCCGACGTGATGGACCGCCGCAGGCTGTTGATCTTCACCCAAATGTGGATGCTGGTGGCCGCCGGGGCGTTGGGCTGGATGTGCCTGGCGGGTACGATCGGCCCCTGGTCCCTGCTCTGGCTGACGTTCGCGCTTGGAGCGGGCGCAGCGCTGAACGCCCCGGCGTGGCAGGCGATCGTGCCGGAACTCGTGCCGCGCGAGGAACTGGCCGGCGCCATTGCGATGAACTCAGTGGGCTTCAACGTCGCCCGCGCCGCCGGCCCCGCGCTCGGCGGGCTGGTGGTCGGTTTGACGAGTCCCGGCATTGCGTTCGTCGTGAACGCGGTGTCGTTCGTCGGCGTCGTGGCGGTGCTCTATTGGTGGAAGCGCGAGCCGGTCGAGGGCGCGGAAACCGGCGACAGCGTGGTGTCGGCGATCCTGGCCGGCTTCCGCTATGTTCGCTACGCTCCGCCGCTGCAGACCGTGCTGCTACGTTCAGGCGTCTTCGTTTTCGCCGCGAGTTGTCTCTGGTCGATTCTGCCGTTGGTGGCGCGCGATGAGCTGCACAGCGAAAGCACCGGCTATGGACTGCTGCTCGGGTGCCTCGGAATCGGTTCGGTGTGCGCGGCGTTCTTGCTCGCGCGCCTCCGCCACCGGATCGGCGTGAATCCGCTTGTGGCCGCGGGGATCTGCCTGTTCGGTGTCACCAGTTTCGCCCTCGCGCTGCTAAGCCAGTTCGTCGCCGTGTGCCTGTTCCTCTTCGCCGGCGGCATGGCATGGATGACCGTGATGTCGAACTTCAACACGGCGGCGCAGTCCGCGCTTCCCGAGTGGGTGCGAGCGCGAGGCATGGCGCTGTACATTTTCGTCTTCCAGGGCGCAATGGCGATCGGCAGCGTGGTGTGGGGCGAGGTGGCGGAGCGCTTCGGCCTACGCGTGTCGCTTGCCGCCTCCGCTGTCACGCTGGTCGCGGGGCTGGCGCTGACGCTCCGCCGGTCGCTGCCGGGCTCGGGCTCCATCGATACGCGGCCGTCGCTGCACTGGCCCGAACCGAACGTGCTGGTCGAGCCGAAGCCGGGGGATGGGCCGGTGCTGGTGACGGTCGAATACGTGGTGGACGAAGAGGACGCTAGCGCGTTCCGGCTGGCGATGGACAGCCTCGAACGGATCCGCCGCCGCGACGGCGCGGTGAGCTGGGGGTTGTTTGAAGACGCCTCGGCGGCTGGCCGCTACATCGAATCGTTTCTGGTGGACAGTTGGGCCGAACATGTCCGCCAACACGCCCGGGCCACCATGGCTGACCTCGCCGTCGAAGAGCAGGTGCGCACGTTCCACCGCGGCGATGGCCTTCCCAAGGTCAGTCACTGGATTTCCGCGTCCCGGCGCCGGGGCCGGTAACCTTCCGGCCGCAATTTGCGCCATAATCCGATCCAGCCCATGCCGCGCTCCTTAGCCATAGCTCTATCTACACTCGCCCTTGCCTCGGCGCCCGCCTTTGCCGGTGAGCTCCTCAGCGTCAACCCCACCATCCGCGACCTCGTCGCCGAAATTTCGGCCGATCGCATCGCCGCCACCGAGCGAAAGCTGGAGAGCTTCGGCACGCGCCACATCGAGTCCGACACGGCGGACCCGGTGCAGGGAATTGGCGCCGCGCGCCAGTGGATCTTCGACCAGTTCACCAGTTACAGCCCGCGGCTCGAAGTTCGCTTCGACCGCTACCGCGTGAAGAAGCAAGGCCGCATCACGCGCGACACGGAGTTGGTCAACGTCATCGCCACGCTTCCCGGCACGGTGCATCCGGACCATCAAATCCTCGTCACGGCGCACTACGACTCGCTCGTTGTCCATCGCAAGGCAGGAACTCAGCCGCCGGAGCTTGATTTCGAACGTGCCGTTGCCGAACCGTTCGCGCCGGGCGTCACCGACGATGGCAGCGGCACGGCGGCGGTGATCGAGCTGGCCCGGGTGATGAGCAGCCGCCAGTTCGACAACACGCTCGTCTTCATCGCCTTCGCCGGGGAAGAGGAAGGGCTGGTCGGCGCGTCGTTGTTCGCGGAGAAGGCGCGCAAGGAGGGTGCGAAGATCGACGCCGTGCTGAACAACGACATCATCGGCAGCGTTCTCAGCGGGAACGGCTGGATGGACAATACGCGCGTCCGCGTCTTTTCCGAAGAGCCGGCCGATTCTTCCTCGCGCGAGTTGGCGCGCTACATCCACGACATCGGCTGGCGCTACGTGCCGTCCCTCGCCGTCGAGTGCGTGTTCCGCGCGGACCGCTTCGGACGTGGCGGCGACCACACGCCGCTCAACCAGACCGGCTATGCGGCGGTCCGGCTCACGACGCCGAGCGAAGACTATTCGCACCAGCACACGGTCAGCGATACGTTTGAGAACACGTCGTCAGAATATGCCTCGCGTGTGGCGCGCCTCAATGCCGCGGTGGCCGCGAGCCTCGCGCTTGCGCCGCTTCCACCGGACGTGGATCGCATAATCGAAAAGGGCGAGCACAAGGGCGAAACGGCGCCGCGCATCAACCGGGGCAAATTGGGCTACGATGCGCACCTGTCGTGGAAGAAGGAGCAGGCTGAGGCGGACCTGCTCGGCTATCTGGTGGTGATGCGTTCGACCCTCGCTCCGTTCTGGGAGCACGAGGTGTTTGTCGGCAACGTTCAGGAGTACACGCTCGAAAACGTCTCGATCGACGACGTCGTGTTCGGTGTGAAGGCGGTCGACAAGGACGGCAACGAAAGTGTGGTGGCGCCTTATGTTTTCCGCCCGCGCATGCTGCGCAAAATCGAGACGTACTGAAGTGTCTTACACTACTGCACATGCGTAAGCTATGGCTCGTGGTGCTGCTGGCGCCGGTCTGCGGCCTTGGCGGCGTCGTCTCGGTCGCGGTTACCGATCACACCGTGGCCGGAGCTGTTGAGCGCTTCTCCGGCGACGTTCACTTCACCGCCGATCCGCACGCGGCGGTGAATCGCGGCATCGTGGATCTCGATCTCGCGCCAGTAAACGCGCGTGGTCTTGTCGAGTATTCCGCGAATTTCTACGTCCTCGCGCCGAAGGATCCCGCCACACGCAATGGGACGGTGCTGGTCGAGATTTCTAATCGCGGCGGCAAGGCGCTGTTGCAGACATTCGATTTCGCCAAGGGTTCGCGAGCGCCGCTTTCGGGTGACGAACTCGGTGATCGGTTCCTGCTGGATCAGGGCTTCACGCTCGTCTGGATCGGTTGGGAGTTCGACGTGCCGGACGAAGCGGGACTGATGCGCCTGCGCGCGCCGGTGGTGACGGATCATGGCAAGCCCATCGACGGGCTGGTGCGGTCGGAGTGGACCGGTGACGACCTGGTTCACACGATCTCACTCGGCGACCGCACGCAGGTGGGCTATCCCGTCGCCGACCCGGACGACCGCGCGAACGCGCTCTACGTGCGCGATCGCGTCGATGGCCCACGCACGCTCATGCCGCGATCGGCGTGGACGTTTGCCGATCCTCGGCACGTTACGCTCGCGGGCGGCTTCATCCCCGGGCGCATTTACGAAGTCGTCTACCGCGCAGGCGGCCCAGTGGTCACGGGCCTCGGCTTCGCCGCGGTGCGCGATTTCGTTTCCTATCTCAAGTACGCGCCTTCGAGCGCCTCGACCCCGCTCGCCGGCTTCTCCCGCCGCGCCATCGGCTTCGGTATCTCGCAGGATGGACGCTTCCTGCGGACGTATCTGGCCCAGGGTTTCAACCTCGGTGAGAACGGGCGTGCCGTGTTCGACGGCGTCTGGGCGCATGTGGGAGGCGCGGGGCAGGGAAGCTTCAACGCCCGTTTCGCACAACCGTCTCGCGATGGCCATCCGTTCTTCAATGTTCTTTACCCGGTGGATGTACCGCCGTTCACGCCAGATGAGTTACTTCGACCGGAGCGCACCGCCAAAGTGGCTCCGAAGCTATTCCTGTCGAATGGCTCGTATGAATACTGGGGCCGTTGTGCATCGCTGATCCACACCACACGCGACGGCGCGCAGGATGTGCTGCCCGGACCCGGCATTCGCATCTACTTCTTCGCGGGCTCGCAGCACGGTCCGGGTGCGATGCCGCCGCGCTCGGTTTCCGGTGCGCGGTATCCGGCCAGTGGAAACGACTATCGCGCTTCGATGCGCGCGCTGCTGGTTGCGATGCAGGGATGGATCACGGAGGACCGCGAGCCGCCGGCGTCGAAGTTTCCCTTAATCAGTGCGCATCAGGCCGTCCCGGTGCAGGCGCTCGAGTTCCCAGCAATCCCCGGGGTGCATCCGCCCGCGCATCCGCGTCTCGCCTACCGGCTCGATTTCTCCGTTGAGCCGCCGCGCCTCGGTGATCCTTATCCGGTTCGCGTGCCTCAGGTGGACGACGACGGCAATGAGACCTCCGGCATCCGCATGCCCGAGATCGCCGTACCGCTGGCGACCAACACGGGCTGGAATTTTCGTGATGCCTCCATCGGCGCCAGTGACGAGGTCTACAGTATGGTCGGCGCCTGGTTGCGCTTCCCGCGAGACCGTGATGAACGCCACCGTGCGAACGACCCGCGCGAATCCATCGCGGAGCGCTACTCGAACAAAGACGACTATCTTGGGCAGATTCTCGACGCCGCGAGCGAGTTGGCCCGGCGGGGTTACCTGCTCGACGGCGATGTGGCCGCGCTTCGGGGCCGCGCTTCCGCCGAGTGGGACTACGCGACGGCGAAATGACTCGTTAGAAAGGCCGGATTCCTGATGAAGCGCACGCTCGTCTCCGCCCTGGTTGCTGTAGCACTCGCGCTGTCGGCCGCGGCGCAAACCGCGATCGTCCTCCGCGCGGCGCGCATGCTCGATGTCGAATCGGGCCGCATGATCGCGCCCGCTGAGGTCCTCATTCGTGGGGAACGCATCGCCGAGGCAGGAACTTCGGTGACGCATCCGGCCGGCGCGCCAACCCTCGACCTCGGCGACCGGACATTGCTCGCCGGTCTCATTGACGCGCACGTTCACTTGTTTCTTCATCCTGGCGCCGAGGACCTGCAGACCGTCGAAGAGTCCGTGCCGCAGCGTACGATCACGGCGACGCTTGCGGCCCGCGACGATCTGATGGCCGGGTTCACTGCCGAGCGCGACATGGGAACCGAAGGGGCGGGTTCGGCCGACACCGCCGTCCGCAACGCGATTAACAAGGGCCTCATTCCGGGTCCGCGCCTGCGCATCAGCGGCAATGCCGTCGACATCCTCGGGGGGCACGAGGACGCCAAGGATTTCAATCCCGCCCAGCACGTGCTGTCGAACGCGACCTATGCGAACAACGCCGCGGAACTGGTGGAAGTCATTCGCGAGCAGTTCAAAGAGGGAGCGGATTTCGTCAAGATCTACGAGACCGGCGCGGACACACTGCGCGACGGGCAGTTTCACACGGTGTACCAATACACGGAAGCTGAACTGCGCGCCGCGGTGGAGGAAGCCGCGCGCGTTGGCCGGCGAGTCGCGGTCCACGCCACCGGGGAGCCCGGCACGCTTTACGCCGCCCGCGCCGGCGTCGCCAGCGTCGATCACGCCGACGATCTAAGCGAAGAAACCATGCGGCTGATGCGCGAGCGGCACATCTTCGCCGTGCCAACGTTCACGATTAGCGAGTATTTCGCCGAGCACGCCGCCACGCCCGCCGACGCCGAACGTGAGCACCATACGCTCGAGTTGCACGCCGCCCAATTCCGCATCCAGCTTGCCCGCGGCGTCCCGATGGTGATGGGCTCGGATGTCGGCCCGTTCCCGCACGGCACGCAGGCACGCGAGTTCGAACTGATGGTCCGCTACGGGATGACGCCGATTGAGGCCATCCGCGCCGGCACGCTCAACGGCGCTAAACTGCTGGGCTGGGACCGCGACCTCGGCGCCATTAAGCCCGGCCTCTACGCGGACATTGTCGCCGTGCCGGGCAACCCGCTCGACGACATCCGCGCCTTGGAAAAGGTGGCCTTCGTCATGAAGGGCGGCGTCGTGTATAAGCAGCCGTGAGCCGATGGGGCTCGCGCTCTTAGAGCCGCACGATGTTGGCGCCGGTGCGGCCGCGCAGGGCGTTGCGGGTGTCGACGATCAACGAGGCGCGCGAGGAGATCGCCTTGTAGTCGAAGGCGGTGTGGTCGGTGACGATCACCACGCAGTCGGCGGCTTCGGCGGCGGTCAGCGGATCCTGGCTTGTGAGCGACAATCCATCCAGCTTCAGCGTGGGAATGAACGGGTCGCTGTAGCTGACGATGGCGCCGCGCCGCTCGAGCAGCAGCAGGATATCGAGCGCCGGCGATTCGCGCAGGTCATCGATGTTGCGTTTATAGGCTACGCCGAGCACGTGGACGCGGGAGCCGCGCAGCGGTTTCGTCTGGTCGTTCAGCGCGTTCTGGATTTTGTCGACCACGAAATGCGGCATCTGACCGTTGATGTAGCCCGCCAGTTCGATGAACCGCGCCTCGATGCCGGCCTGCTTGGTTTTCCACGACAGGTAGAACGGGTCGATCGGGATGCAGTGGCCGCCCAAGCCGGGGCCCGGATAGAAGGGCATGAATCCGAACGGCTTCGTTGCCGCCGCGTCGATCACTTCCCACACGTTGATGCCCATGCGGTCGCACATCAGAGCCATTTCGTTCACTAAGCCGATGTTGATCATGCGGAACGTGTTCTCGAGCAGTTTCACCATCTCGGCCACGCTCGTCGAACTTACAGGCACCACCTTCTGCAGGGCCTGCGAGTAGAACAACGCGCCCATCTTCGTGCAGTCCGCAGTGATGCCGCCCACTACCTTCGGAATATTCACGGTTTGATAAACCGGGTTGCCCGGGTCGACCCGCTCGGGCGAAAAGCAAAGGAAGAAGTCCACCCCCACCTTGCGTCCCGGCGCCTCGAGCATCGGCAGCACCAGTTCGTCCGTCGTACCGGGATAGGTGGTTGACTCAAGTATCACCAGCGAGCCCGGCTTGAGATACTTCGTCATCTCCTGGCAGGCCGAGACGATGAAGCTCATGTCCGGGTCCTTGGTTTTGCGCAGCGGCGTCGGCACGGCGATGTTCAGCGTATCGAGCGAGGCGACTTCGGAAAAGTCGGTTGTGGCGCGAAACTTTCCGGACTCGACGAGCGGGCGAAAGACCTCCGTCGGAACGTCCTGCACGTAGCTCTCGCCACGGTTCAGCGTATCGACCTTCGACTGCAGTACGTCGATGCCGGTTACCTCAAAGCCCGCCTTGGCGAACTCGACGGCCAGCGGCAGGCCGACATATCCCAGCCCGATGATCCCCACGCGGGCGGTGCGGTTGCGTATTTTTTCGGCCAGAACTTCGCTGGCGGTGGTCGTTGCGGTTTGTTGCATGTCCAAAACGGAATCTTCCTTGTACCCTTCGATTCTACATATAGGAGTGCCCAGGCCGCGGAAAACGTACAGGGGGAAAGCGATAATTTCAGGTCGCATGCCATACTAAATATCGAGGCTTAGTGAGTTCACAATCGTTTCAGAAATCAGAGGTTGCGGTCTTCGGCCTGGGTTACGTCGGCTGTGTCACGGCGGCGTGTCTGGCAAAAATCGGCCATCATGTGACCGGCGTGGACCGGGACGAACACAAGGTTCGGAGCGTGCTCGAAGGCAAGGCGCCGTTCTACGAGCCGGGCCTTGAGCCGGTCGTCCGCGAAACCGTTGCAGCCGGCCGATACACTGCTACAACCTCGGCCGCGGAGGCGATTCGTAACGCCGACGTCGCGCTCGTCTGCGTCGGTACGCCGTCGGAACGCAATGGCAACCTCGGGCTTGAGCAGTTGCGGCGCGCGGTGGCCGAAATCGCCGCGTGTCTCGAAGGCCGCGCGAAGCCGTTGATTCTGGCGATCCGTAGCACGGTATTCCCCGGCACCTGCGAGGAAGTGGTGGCGCCGGCCGTGGCAGGGCGCAACGTGAAAATCGCTTCGAATCCTGAGTTCCTACGCGAAGGCGTGGCGATGAAGGATTTCGAGGAGCCCTCGCTCCTTGTGGTGGGTGGTGAGGACCGTGCCGCGGTCGATCTTGTCGCGGCGCTTTATGACCCGCTTGGCGTCGAAGCCTGCAAAGTGTCGCTGCGCACCGCGGAGATGATTAAGTACGCGTGCAATTCGTTTCACGCCGTCAAGATCTCTTTCTCAAACGAGATCGGCGCGCTCGCCGACCGGCTCGGTGTGGACGGCGCGGAGGTGATGGACACGCTCTGCCGTGACGAAAAACTCAACGTTTCAGCGGCCTATCTTAAGCCTGGCTTCGCCTTCGGCGGTTCCTGTCTGCCGAAAGATCTGCGTGCGCTTGTCTATCGCGCCGGGAGGCTGGACCTCTCGCTGCCGCTGCTCACCTCCGCGATGCCGAGCAACGATGCGCATCTCGAACGCGCCATCCAGGCCGTGCTTGACTTGCCCTCCAAGCACATTGGCGTCATCGGCCTGGCGTTCAAGGAAAACACCGACGATCTTCGTGAGAGTCCTGTCGTCGGCCTGCTCGAACGGCTGATCGGCAAGGGCCGCGCTGTGCGCGTCTTCGATCCGCACATCCGCCTGGACGCCATTTACGGCGCCAACCGGCGATTCATTCTCGAAGTGATTCCGCACATCGGACGCCTGCTCGATAATCGTCTCGAAGAGACGCTCGCATGGGCCGATCATCTGGTGGTGACGCAGAAGCAGGCGCCCGATGCGGCGGCGAGAATTTCCGCAAGCGGTCTGCCGGTTCTGGATCTTGCGGGTACAAAACTCGGCGCCACGACCCCCACTTCCGCGCTCGGCGCCTGATCGAGCCTCGTCGACGTTCGATCTTTTATACTTCTAGGGTGATTTTTCGCTACATGGCGGCCGTCGTGTGCCTGGCCAACGCATGCGGCGCGGCCAACCCCGAACTACTTACCCAACGTTGGAGCGCGCAGTGGATTGCCGTGCCCGGGGCGCCGGCGCGTGAGTTTGGCGTTTATCATTTCCGCCGCACCATTACTCTCACTGCGCAGCCCGCGTCATTTGTGGTGCACGTCAGCGCGGACAACCGGTACCAGCTTTTCGTCAACGGCCAACGCGTGTCGGAAGGCCCCGCCCGCGGGGCCCAGATGCACTGGCGCAACGACACGGTCGCCCTCGCGCCTTACCTTCGCGCCGGGCCGAACGTGCTGGCTGCCGTAGTGTGGAACTTTGCCGGGGATGCTCCGCAGGCGCAGATCACAGACCGCACCGGATTTCTTCTTCAAGGCGACACTGAGGCCGAGCGCGCGACTGACACCGGAAAGAGTTGGAAGTGCCAGCGCGACGAAGCATATCGGCCGCTGCCGGTCAGCATGGGCGAGTTGCGCGGGTACTTTGTCGCCGGTCCCGGCGAGCAAGTCGATGGAGCGAGGTTTCCCTGGGGTTGGGAGATGCCGAAGTTTGACGACCGCGCCTGGCGCGCCGCGACGGAACTCGGCCACGCAGACCCCCGCGACGGCGTTGACGGAGGTAACCGCTGGATGCTGGCGCCCGACGCTCTGCCGCCGATGGAGCACCGCGTTGAACGGATCGCTAACCTGCGAGAGCACAGCGGCGCCGAGCCGCCTGCCGCATTCCCGGCTTCTCCTGCAGGGTTTGAGATTCCGCCTCACAGGCACGCCCGCCTGCTGCTCGATCAAACGCATCTCACCACCGCGTATCCGGAGCTTGAAGTCAGCCGTGGCCGCGGCGCTCGCGTATCGCTTGGCTATGCGGAATCGCTGGTCATCCCCGGCGACTATCGCGGCACCTGGCACAAAGGGAATCGGGATGAAGTCGCAGGCAAGCGCTTCGTCGGCTATCACGATGAATTTCTCCCCGACGGCGGCGCGCATCGGCTGTTCCGCCCGCTGTGGTGGCGCACATGGCGTTACGTCGAGGTCAACATCGACACGGCGGATGAGCCGCTGGTTGTCGATGACCTGCGCGGCGTCTTCACCGCCTATCCGTTCGAGCGCAAAGCGCAGCTTGACGCGGGCGGCGCGGAGATCCCGCGCATGCTCGAGACCGGTTGGCGCACGGCGCGCCTCTGCGCGCACGAAACGTACATGGATTGCCCTTATTACGAGCAGCTCCAATACGGCGGCGACACGCGCATTCAGATTCTGATTTCGCTGTACATGACCGGCGACACGCGCCTGGCGCGCAACGCGATTGCGCTGCTTGACGATTCGCGCACGGCAGAGGGCGCAACCGAAAGCCGCTGGCCCACGCGACTGCAACAGTACATCCCGCCGTTCTCGCTTTGGTGGATCGGCATGATGCACGACTACTGGATGTATGCGAACGACCCGGCATTCGTGCGTGGCCGGCTTCCGGGTGTGCGCGCCGTGCTCAGTTTCTTTGCCGCGCACCAGCAAGCCGGGGGCTGGCTCGCCGGCGTGCCGTGGTGGAACTTCGTCGATTGGGCTCAGGCCTGGCCGCGCGGCGTTCCTCCGGCCGGAGCCGACGGCGGCTCAGCCGCACTCGACCTGCAGCTTGTGCTCGCCTATCAATGGGCCGCGGATCTTGAACGAGGCCTCGGCTCGCCCGCGCTCGCCTCAGACGATGAAGCACAGGAGCGCCGCCTCGCCGCCGCGGTTCGCCAACGCTATTGGGACGCCTCGCGCGGCCTCTACGCCGACACTTCGGGCAAGACGAGTTTTTCCCAGCAGGCCAATGCGCTTGCCGTGATCGCGGGACTCGAAGCGCCGGCTTCCGCGCGAGCGATCATGGAACGCGTTCTTTCGGATTCGAAGCTCACACCCTGTTCGCTCTACTTCCGTTATTACTTGAACACCGCCGCGCGGGCGGCCGGCCTCGGCGATCGTTACCTCGAATTGCTAGCGCCTTGGCGGCACATGCTTGCGCTCGGGCTGAGTACGTGGCCCGAAACTGAAAGCGATGCGCGTTCGGATTGCCACGCCTGGAGCGCGAGCCCGAACATCGAACTCTTCCGCACCGTCCTCGGCATCGACTCCGCCGCGCCTGGCTTCGCGCGCGTTCGCATTGCGCCGCATCCGGGCGCGCTCCGCGAAGCCTCGGGCTCGATGCCGCATCCGTCGGGCACAATCCGTGTTCACTGGAAACGCTCGGGCTCCGATGGCCTCAGCGCCGAAGTTTTGCTGCCCGACGGTGTGACCGGTGACTTCGTATGGCGTGGTGCGCGGCGTGAGCTTGCCTCGGGACACTCGAAAGTGAGCTTCTAAAGATGCCGCCGTTGCTGGCCGCGGCGGCGGTGAGCAAGTCCTATGGCGGTGTGCGTGCGCTCCTTCGCGTCGACTTCGACGTGCTTGCCGGAGAGATCCACGCGCTGGTCGGGGAAAACGGCGCAGGAAAATCCACTCTGATTCGCATCTTCGCCGGCGCAGCGCAGGCTGACGGCGGCGAAGTCCGGTTCGAGGGAGAGCCCGTCACGCTGCGCGATCCGCTGGCCGCGAAAGCACTCGGCATTGCGGTGATTTACCAACAGCCGGCGCTGTTCGGTGAACTGACGGTGGCCGAGAACATCGGCCTTGCTCTTGAATCCGGCCGAATGTGGCGGCGGATTTACTGGCGCGAACGAAAGCGTGTGGCGCGCGAGTTACTCGCTCAACTCGGCTCGACGATCGACCCGGACCGCTGCGCCGCGACGTTGAGTATGCCGGAGCAGCAGACGGTCGAGATCGCCAAGTCGCTCGGCGCGCGTGCCCGGGTGCTTATTCTCGACGAACCCACCGCGTCGCTCACCGAGCGCGAAGTTCGAGCCCTGTTCAATGTGCTGCGCGATCTGCGCGCGCGCGGCGTGGGTATGATCTACGTCTCGCATCGTCTCGAAGAGCTGCCCGAGATCGCCGATCGCGTCACCGTTCTGCGTGACGGAGAGACGGTGGAGACGCGTCCGATGGCGGAGGTGGACCGGCCTACGCTGATTCGCATGATGGTTGGACGCGACATCGAAGCCGTGTTCCCGAAGCGCGACGTGCCGCCTGGCGAAGTGATACTCGAAACACGCGGTTTGACGTGTCCGGCGGCAAGGCTTCGCGACATTTGCGTCACGGCGCGCGCCGGCGAAATCGTCGGTCTGTCGGGATTGGTGGGAGCTGGGCGCACCGAACTCGCCGAAACTTTGTTCGGATTGCGCAAACCTTCCAAGGGCTTGATTTTGCTGCGTGGTAAGTCCATCGAAGTGACCTCACCTGCCGCCGCAGTGCGTCTCGGTATCGCGTATGTGCCGGAGGATCGCCGGCGCCACGGTCTTGTGATGCCGATGACCGTGACGGAAAACATCTCGCTCGCGCAGTTAGCCACCGCGCGCGGCTTGCGCACCATCGACTTGGCCGCCGAACAAAGCAGCGCGAAGGAGTACACGGGCCGGCTCGCGATTAAGACATCGAGCGTCGAGACCGCCGTGCAGACGCTTTCGGGCGGCAATCAACAGAAGGTGTGTCTGGCGCGATGGCTCTCGGCGGCGCCCTTACTGCTCCTTCTCGACGAGCCGACGCAGGGCGTCGACATCGGGGCCAAGGCCGAGATTCACCGCCTTATGTCGGATCTTGCCGCGAGCGGCATGGCGATCCTCATGATTTCTTCCGAACTGCCCGAGATCCTAGGCATGAGCGACCGGATCTATGTGATGCGCGGCGGCGCGGTGGCCGGCGAACTTCGCCGCTCGGAAGCCACGCAGGAGCGTCTGCTTGCGCTTGCGCTCGGCGAGGGGGCATGGCCGCGTGAGGCGTGAGGCATCGGTCGCCATCGCCTGGGCAGCGCTGTTGGTTGTGCTTGCCTTTGTCGCGCGTGGATTTTTCAGCGCGGCGAACTTGCGCGATCTGCTGCTCGCCAATGTTTCCACGTTACTCGCCGCCTCCGGCATGACGCTGGTGATCCTGGCAGGCGAGATCGATATTTCAATCGGCTCGATGTTTGCGGTGCTCGCCGTGGTAGCGGGACTCGCCGCGCGGGCCGGAATGCCAATGCCGCTAGCGGCGCTTTCCGCGGCTACGGCCGGCGGTCTGCTTGGAGCGGTGAACGGCGGGCTTGTGGCCGGCCTGCGGATTCCTTCGATCGTCGTCACGTTGGCCACGATGATTCTTTGGCGCAACGCGCTCAACTGGGCCACGGGCGGGGCGTGGATTGAAAATCTGCCGTCAAGCTTTCAGTGGTTCGGCCTCGGACAGACGACGGGCGAAGTTCTGATTCTCGCCATCGCCGCTACACTCGTTCTCGCACAGGGATGGACGCTCAACAACTTGGCCGCCGCACGCGCTGTCTATGCTACCGGAGCGGCGTCCGAGTCCGCTCGTCTTGCCGGCATTCCGGTGCGCCGTGTCGTGTTCTGGGTGTTCGTGTGGATGGGTGCGATCGCGGGTGTGGCGGCGGTGCTGGATGCGGTGCGGTTCCGCGAAGTGCAAAGTAACGCCGGCGTGGGCCTCGAGTTGAAGGCGATCGCCGCGGTGGTTGTGGGCGGCGCTTCGATCACGGGAGGTCGCGGTACGTTGCTGGGAACCGCGCTGGGAGTGGGGCTTCTGGCGAGTATCGGTCCTGCGTTGACGTTCTTGCACATAAGTCCTTCGTGGGAGAAGGCGATTCAAGGGGCCATCATTCTCGCGTCGGTGGTGATCGACGCCGCGCGCGGATCGGGAGCGAGAAAGGATGGCTGATCGCTCGCACAACCTGGTACTTGCGTTGATGCTCGCGCTTGAGATCGCCGTCTTTAGCATCACGGGCGAACAGTTTGTCACCGCCGCCAACGCGTTCGAAATCGCGCGGCTCAGCGTGGAGCTTGGCCTGCTCGCGCTCGCTCTCACGCCGGTCATCATCACGGGAGGAATTGATCTCTCGGTCGGCTCTCTGCTCGCATTGGTTGCGGTCACGTTCGGCAAGCTATGGCGCGACGGCGGGCTGCCGGTTGGATGGGCTGCCCTTGCCGCGTTCGTCGTGGGTCTTGCCGGAGGTGGGCTCAACGCGCTGCTCATCGCACGTCTTGAACTGCCCCCGCTCATCGTCACGCTCGGCTCCTACTCGCTTTTTCGCGGCATCGCGGAGGGCCTCACCGGTGGTGCGGATAATTTTTCCAATTTCCCGCCCCGGTTTCTCTTTCTCGGCCAAGGCTATCTCGGCGGTATCATCCCGCCACAAACGCTCATTCTCGCCGCGGCAGCGGTGGGCTTTGCTTGGCTGCTGCATCGCACGGTGATCGGCCGCGGTTGGTACGCGATCGGCCATGCCCCATCGGCCGCGCGGTTTGCAGCGGTGCCTGTGGCCCGTCGTCTTGCGCTTGCCTACGTGCTCTCCGGCGCGGCCTCGGCAGTAGCGGCGCTAATCTATGTGGCGCATGTGGGGCAGGCGAAGGCCGACGCTGGCACGGGATATGAGTTACTCGCGATCACCGCGGTGGTGCTTGGCGGAACGTCGATTTTTGGCGGTGTGGGCGCCATCGGCGGAACGCTGCTCGGCCTGTTTTCGATCGTCGTGCTGGAGGATGGGCTGCGTCTGTCGGCTCTTCCGTCGGAGCTGACCGGCATTCTCACGGGCGTGCTGCTGCTCGCCGCGATCGGCGCAAACTCCCTTGCAGGGCGTTTTTCGGGCCGCTTTCCAGCGCGCCGCGTGGCGATCGCCGCCGGGGTTCTCGCGGTGGCGGGCGGCGCGTGGTTGTTCGTGGTGATGCGCTCGCCGGCTGGTAGGGGAGCGCGACGGCTGGTGATCGCCGTGATGCCGAAAGCGAAGGGCGACCCGTACTTCGTCAGTTGCCGCGCCGGCGCAGAAGAAGCCGCAGCCGCGCTGCATGCCGACCTGATTTGGGACGGGCCGACGAGTATGGATCCGGCCCGCCAGAACGAAGTCATTGAAGGCTGGATCACGCGCCGCGTAGATGCGATCGCGGTCGCGGTGGCCAACGATGTCGCCATCTCAACTGTATTGCGTAAAGCTCGCGCCCATCACATCCCCGTCGTCACCTGGGATGCCGACGCCGAGCCCGACGCCCGCGACTACTTCGTCGATCAGGCTACGGCACAAGGCATCGGCTACGCACTCACCGACGAGGCCGCGCACCTGCTCGGCGGCCACGGCTCCTTTGCCATCATCACCGGCGCGCTGACCGCGGCCAACCAGAACGAGTGGATCCGCTACATTCGAGAACGCATTGCAGCCAAGTATCCCGGCGTCAAGCTGGCCGCCATCCGTCCCAGCGATGACGACCGCGACAAGGCCTTCGCCGAACCCCAGACGCTGCTGAAGGTTTATCCCGACGTGAAGGTGATCCTCGG
>VFSW01003880.1_pt1 | contig 22388 bp, 20 predicted proteins | sample 5358111 | NCBI WGS metagenome assembly VFSW01 (sample SAMN11554181, study PRJNA540505) | mine drainage metagenome | isolation source: sediment from site ElyBrook_90M | place: USA: Ely Copper Mine, Vershire, VT | collected 2017 | reverse complement strand
ACTTCTTCACGCTTGTCCTCGCATTCAACCTGCTGTTCGCCGTGAGCTATCCGGCGTACTCCGGCATTGCGTCATTTGGAGACTGGGCCGCAGTGATTTCGGGGCTTTCTCCGGCATCGCTCTGGCGGGTCAGGAGCCGCTTGCGCTGGCCGAAGCGGCGGCAAAGAAACGGCACAAGGTCAGCGCACGCGAGGCATACGCGGCGGCAGCAGGCTATTTCAGAGACGGCCCACATCTTAACCACTCCGCAGATGATTGGGCGCCCCAGGTCTCGATTCTGAGACCTGGGATAGCACGAACCCCTCCAAGCTACGGATACCTCCCGAGATACGCCGACTTCCCGTTGCAAATCTGTCCTCGATGAGCGATGCGGCGATAACGCACCTTTCGAGAGCTGCGCGAGAGGAGCCAGTCTAAGTAAATGCCGTTCGCTCCAGTGAGGCAGCCCTGGCTCGCGCTTTCTTCCCCACAGACGCCTATTGCGGAATGCCGATTTCGTTCGATTCCTGTTCGCGCATCTTTTGTCTTGACGCGATTTGCTCGTCGCTTAGGCGCGCATCGTAAATCGAACGAGGCTCAACAGAACGGGAGATGAGTGCGGAGAGGGCAGCGATGAGGATGAGCGGCAAAATGAATGACCTGTCCCTGCCGGTAAGCTCCAACATCAGGACTACGGCTGAGATCGGCCCCTGCGTGGTAGCGGACAGAACAGCACCGGCGCCGAGCAACGCGAAGAATCCCAGAGGCACGCCCGGCCACATCATGCTCCAGGCATGCCCTAGCGCAGCGCCGAGCAGAGCCCCAAAGGTGAGCGAGGGCGTAAACAGGCCGCCAGGAACGCCACTGCGCATGCACAGGATCGTGGCCAGCGGTTTCAGCAGCAGCAGGGCCAGCAGCAGCCCCAGTCCAACGTGGTCATCAAAAAGCAACTGCGAAAGATCTTTGCCGTTGCCGAGTATTTCCGGAAACCGCACGGAGACCGCTCCCAGCAGCCCGAGGACAACGACAGGGGCTATGAATCGCTGCCATCCGAGGGGCTTGGCCTTGTCGGCCCAACGAACAAGTCGCACATAAAAAATGGAAGCGAACGCTAAGAAGGGAGCTGCCACGATGGCCCACACAATCACTGAAGCCGAAAGCGGGAATGGGGGAATGACGTAGGTGGGCGCGTCCGGCAGAGCTACCCAGGAAACCCCGGTCGCGATCAGCGAAGCAAGAAGTGCCGGCAAAACAAAGCGCAAGGCCAGCTTGCCGCGCATCACTTCCAACGAGAAAAGCGCACCCCCCAATGGAACGCCATAAGCCGCTCCCATGCCGGCTCCAGCGCCACAGGCTACCAGCAAGCGTCGCTGCTCATCGGAGAGTTTTCCGGTATCGGCAAACAGATTCGCGAAGACAGCACCGGCCTGTTTGGGCGCGCCCTCGCGTCCCATGGATGCACCCATGGCGACGGCGAAGATGGACAACACAGCACTGCCCAGAGTTCGCCAGGCCGGCATTCTGCCGGCGTGAAACCAGATGGCCGCGGTGGTATCGATGCCGTTGCCACTGGAGAGCCGTTTGAGAAGAAGTTGCCCGGCTCCTGTCAGAATGGCTGCGGCGAGGAGGACGGTGAGGTGTCTCGCGGCGCTTGCCTGACGCGCAGCGGCAAGTATGTCTGTGCCGGATCCATGCCATGCGACATGCTGGACGATTTCAAGCAATCGAGTGAGCGCCGCGGCTGCCAGCCCCGTGGTGGTGCCGATCAAGCAAACTGCCAGCCAAAATCGCAGTGCGCCCGGACTCGCGAGCGTGGTGGGGATAGCTCCGCCGTTCTCGTGAACCGGTGTCGGCATAAGAAACATACTAACGAAGGCGCTGATTTGCTGCTTCCCTTGGCCCTTGACAGCAACAACCAAGCAGTTCCAAGCCTCGGTGCAGTTCGTAATGGAAGGTCGGCAACGAGTTTTCCAAACCTGGATGGTGTGTTGTTGCCAGGCCAATGCGCTCATCCAGCATGGGTCACCCAACGAAAGACGGACCGGTCCTGGAAAATGCCGCAGGGTCCAGAATCGCTGTTACGCCTGTATCGTCGCCAAGGCGGCAGTTACCATTTAGCCATCCCCGAAGGCCCGGCAGAGTTCGGGCAACTCCGGCGGAACTCGGTTATTGCCCGAAAAGTGAGGACCCTGCCCAAAAACTCGACCGGTTGCCCAAGAAGTGGAGCGGCTGCCCGACAAGCCGAAATCCTGCCCACGTTACCAATCATTCCCAAGCCGGTGAATATCCGGCTTATGGAAGAAAGGGCTTTCTCCGATCACGAAGTAGCCTGGGGTAAATCCGTGGTCTAGAGTAAGTGCGGGATGTGTCATCCCCGGCGGTACCTCGAAGACGAGCACACTAACCGTGCTTTCTCCGGGAGCGAGCTTTTGCGTCAGTATTGGACTCTCACCGTACCGAGCGTTGTAGGCTCTTTGTGCGGCCACGGACGGGTTAACGTAGGTACCGTCTTCATATAGCCTCCCACGAATCCCTCCTTCCGCCTGGGCACGACCGCGTGAATGACTGGTGACGCGGACCTTGACGGCGAAGAGGCTGCCTTCGACACCGGACAGAGTGACACTTTGGGCCGGAATGATTTGCAGGTCAGTGACAGCGAAGCACATTTCGTCAAAACATTGGTCTTCGCCAAGTGTGAAGACCTTTTGCGAACTGCAAATATCCGTGACCATGAGGATCACGAGGTAAACGGCCCACACCGAAGCAAGGGCTACCAGAACTCTGGAACCGCCTCTTCGCCTCAAGAACGCAGCGAGAAGAAGGCTGATTACAGACCCAAGGAACATAAGGATGAAAAGCAGCTCGTAGAGTGTCATGCGCCATTTCCTCCAGCGACTCGCATTCTCGGCAAAGTGAGCAAAGTGAGACCGGATTGTGTGAGCAGCGCCAACGCAATGAGCAAAACGTATCCTTCGAATTGCGCCCCATCAAACGTCGCCTTCAGGGCGCTGCCCACCAGCCAAAGAAGGCCGAGGCTGCCCATCATGGCGACAGCGCGCAGCCCCCTGTTGTGGCGGGACCGCAGCGCGCCTAGGGTAAGCAGCGCCTGACACACGATTGCCGCCGCGATCCCTATTTGCCCCTGATAGCCCGGATGCCGCAAGAGGATATCCATCATTCCCAGCCAGAGGCCCGCCCAAGCTGTTCCGACACAGAGGACCCGCAAGGCAGGACCCTGCAGGATGACAGCAGAGGCCTTGGCGGGCAAGAAGCTGATGACCTGCCGCATATACCAGAGTCGAGCTCTGAAGCGCCCCAACTCAGGAAGCTTTGCTTCGCTGAACTCTTCGTGTAGATCGCCCGAAACTGTTTCACGATCACGTGGCGATAACAGGAAAAGAAGCAGAGCGTTCAGCAAAAATGGTGGCGTTGTTTCTTTCATGCCGAGGTCTCCAATGGCCAGCGTTTACCCTTCCACATTCGTTCGAGCGTGCTTCGAGCTTCAGTGAGGGCGGACGCGCCGGCCTGGGTTAGCTTGTAAAAGCGACGCGCACGGCCACCGCGCGCCGGGGTTCCTTGCTCAATGCGTGATGAGAGCAGGCCCTTTCCTTCCATCCGATCGAGCGTGGCGTAGACCGCGCCAGCGGCAATATTGCGGCCGTCCCCTGAAGCCGACTGGACGTCTCGGAGCACGGCGCGACCGTAGGCCTCCCCATCCAGGCCGAGAACGGCGAGAAGAACAATTTGTTCAAAAGTGCCAAGTAACTCAGCCATGTCTACAATGTAGATATAAACAGTCCAGCCGTCAAGTCCTGCGGCAGATTAGAGACCCGCTTTCAGGCAGATTGGCCGCTCCTCCACTCGGCATCAACGCGTGCTGCTACGAACTTCATCGGTAGAACGGGATCGCGTTGTTCGTGGCGCGTTGAAGGTTGTGGTTCCCACCCTTCGAGCACAGTACGCTCGAAGGATGGGGCGCCCTATGTGGCGGGGGAGCCAACTGTTGAAGGGCGAAGGGTGGGCCGATTTTGATGCGGATTTCGCTCCGTCCCTACGGGACTCAGGAGCTTTTGTTTAACGCTGACCCAGGACTGCGCTTCGCTTGTCCTGGGCTATTTTCGTGCCGCCCCTCCGGGGCTGACGTTGGCGCGGCTGGGCGGAGATAGCCTGGAGGAGAGCTCACGGTGTGCCTGCCCGCTGCTGCCAGGTTGCCTCTCGAAGCGGCGGCCTACATACAGACAATTGCTCTTGCCGACGAAAAAAGGGCCGACTGATCGTCGGCCCTTTCTCGAATCCGTAAGTCCCGCAGGCGCAGCTATTCGCCCTTGAATCCGTTCGAATATCCCTTGACGAACGACACGCGAAACTGCTGCTTGAATTGATCCTTGTCCATGCCCTTTGGTATCTTCGCGTGTTCGTATGCATCGGATTCCGTGGGTTTGAATTTCTTGCCCCGGCCAGCGTCTGCCTGACCCTGGCTGAATCCCGCGGCATATCCCTGGCGGGCGACCATGTTGGGCGAACCGCTCTCCGGGTAGGCCATTTCATAGCCGCGCGGCGCCTTCCAGTCGGAGGCATCGGACGACTGCGTTGTCGTCGTGGTGGTCGTCTGGTCCTTGGTCGTGGTGCTGCTGTTGTCCTGTGCTTGCATCGCCAGGCAGCCACCGAGCGATAGCGCACACGCCAAGCCTGCAAAGCCTATCTGTTTATGAATCATTCTAAAAATCATTCCAATCTCCTCGCAGGCAGCCTGAACACGGAGCCCGCTTCAAGTTTGAGTGCTTGACCCACGTTTGCGGATCTCCACGTCGGAGAATCCTCGTACTTAACCATGATCAAACCTCAATCAAACTAATGCTGGTCAGAATTGACCCTCGGCTGGATCGGACCTTGCGGCACCCAAAACAAGAGCGGTGAAAATACATGGAGAAGTCTTCTACCGCTATATTTGCACGGAGGCGGCGGCCCCAAGGCCGGCCCCCTTGGACGTGGGTCAGGGCAGGCTTTCGATTCCAGTGGCGGCGCGGCGGTCGCTGATGAAGAGGAGACTTTTCGCCACGGCCCAACGGGGCTGGAGATTGATTTTGGCATCATTCCCAGGACTGCGCTTCGCTTGTCCTGGGCTATTTTCCTGTCGCCCCTCCGGGGCTGACGTTGGCGCGGCTTGTTCTGGGCAATTTTCCTGCCGGCCCCCCGGGGCTGGAGATTGATTTTGGCTTTATTCCCAGGACTGCGCTTCGCTAGTCCTGGGCTATTTTCCTGTCGCCCCTTCGGGGCTGACGTTGGTTCCGAATTTCTCACTGGCGGCGCGACGAACCGGAGGTGAAGGTTTGGCAAGGACTCTGAGGGCCTGGAGGCCCTCAGGACAGCCGGTCTGGAGCCCGGCGGTACGATTTTCCGTGAGCTGTGAGAAATGCGGGCTGGTTCCGTTGGCCTATTCCCTGCCCTTTTTGCGGATCTCGATGTTGAGCCGCTTGATCTTCTGGTTAAGGGTGGAGAGAGGGATGCGGAACTGCTCGGCGGCGTCGGTCTGGTTCCAGTTGCAGCGCTCCAGCTTCTCGATGATGATGCGGCGCTCGATGTCTTCGAGGATGTCAAAGAGCGAGGAGTTGGGGTTGTGCTCGAGCAGGGCGTCCTGGAAGCTGCGGCCGGTGATGTGGCCGGGGAGCAGGTCAGAGCCGATGATGGGGCCGTTGGAGAGGACGACGCCGCGCTCGATGGAGTTCTCGAGCTCGCGCACGTTGCCGGGCCACTCGTAGTCGACCAGGGCGCGCAGTGCGTCGGAGGAGAGCTTGCGCGGCGCGAGGCCATTCTCGTTGGCGTAAAAGTCGAGGAAGTGGTTGGCCAGCAGCGGAATGTCTTCGCGGCGCGCGCGCAAGGGGGGCAGGTCCACGGTGATCACGTTGAGGCGGTAGAAAAGGTCTTCGCGGAAGCGGCCGTCCTTCACGGCGAGGCGCAGGTCGATGTTGGTGGCGGCGATGATGCGCACGTCCACCTGGATTTCCTGGATGCCGCCCAGGTGCATGAAGCGGCGGTCTTGCAGGACGCGCAGAATCTTGGCCTGGGTGTCCATGCCCATGGTGGCGATTTCATCGAGGAAGAGCGTGCCGCCGTTGGCGACTTCAAAGAGGCCTTTCTTGGAGGCGATGGCCGAGGTGAACGCGCCCTTGACGTGGCCGAAGAGCGTGGACTCGAGCAGTTCCGACGGCATGGCGCCGGTGTTGATGGGGACGAAAGGCTTGTCCTTGCGCGGCGAGTTGGCGTGGATGGCCTTGGCGATCATCTCCTTGCCGGTGCCGCTCTCGCCCTGGATGAGCACCGTGGAGCGGCTGGGCGCGACCTGCGCGATCAGGTCGAAGACGCGCAGCATGATCTCGCTCTTGCCGACGATGTTGGCAAAGTTGTAGCGCTGCTTGAGGGTGCGTTTGAGCTGGAGATTTTCTTCTTCGGCCTTGTGCCGCGCAACGGCGGCGCGGCGGGCGGCCAGCCGTTTCTCGTTCCCCCAGGGCTGCGCAACGAAGGTTACCGCCCCGGCGCGGACGGCCTCGACGACGTTTTCCACGGTGCCGTAGGCGGTGATCATGATGACCGGCAGCTCGGGCTGGCGCTCCTTGATCTGCGGCAGCAGCTCGATGCCGCTCTGGCCGGGCAGCGCGAGGTCGAGCAACACAAGGTCGAAGTTCTCCTGTTCGAGCGTGCGCAGGCCCTGCTCGCCGTCGATCGCCATGCGCACCGCGTAGCCCTCGAGTGTGAGCAGAACTTCGAGGGACTCGCGGATGGCCGCCTCGTCGTCAATCACAAGGATGCTGGCGACGGAGGAGCTGTCGCCGGCGGCAGGCGCGGAGATGGGCACGTTCAAGGGCAGATCGACCTCAGGCATGTACTGAATTCCTCAACAGCGGAAACTCGAGATGGAAGGTTGTGCCGGCGCCGATGGCGCTTTCGACATGGATTTTGCCGGCGTGCTCCTGGATGATTCCGTAAGAGACCGAGAGGCCCAGCCCGGTGCCGCGGCGGTCTCCCGGCCGGGGCGTGGTCTTGGTAGTAAAGAACGGGTCATAGATGCGCTTGAGGTGCTCGGGAGCGATGCCTGCTCCGGAGTCGGTGACGAGCGCTTCAACGTGGCCGTTGACGGCCGTCGCAACACGCAGGTGGCCGCCTTCGGGCATGGCTTCCTTGGCGTTCAGCAAGAGATTGAGAAAGACCTGCTGCAACTTGCCGGGGTTGCCGTTGATGGGCGGCAAGTCCTCCACCAGGTCGAGATCGACATTGATCCGCGCGGTCTTGAACTGGTGTTCGAGCAGCGACAGCGTATCGCGAATGACCTGGTTCAGATTGGTCTCGCGAAATTCCGTGGTGGATGTGCGGGAGAAGTTCAGCAGGCCATTGGCGATCTCCGCGGCGCGGAAGCTCTGCTGGGTGATCTTTTCCAGCACCGGGCTGAGGCGGGCATCGGCCTTGAGCTGCTTGGCGAGCATTTGCGCGTAGGAGGAGATGACGGCCAGCGGCGTGTTGATCTCGTGCGCCACGCCGGCTGCAAGCAGGCCAATTGAGCTGAGCTTGTCGGCCTGCGCCAACTGCGACTCGAGCGAGACGCGTTCGGTGATGTCGTCGACGAGGATGATGCGGCCGACGGAGACGAAATCGCGCGAGAGCAGCGGCGCCACCGCGATGTTGGCGGTGCGCTGCTCGCCGGCACGGGTGGTGAGGCGGAACTTGTAAAGATGATGCACTCCCTGCTCGTTGCGGAAGCTGTCGATGGCGTCGACGAAGTCTGGGGGAAAGACCGAACGAAGCTCCTGGCCGATGGCTTCAGAACGGCTGAGGGCATACATGGCCTCCATCTGCGCGTTCCAGCTTTCGATGCGATCGTCGAGGTCGAGGGCCAGGATGCCGACGTTGATGGACTCGACGATGTTTTCGTTGAACTCCTTGAGTCGCTCGAACTCGCCGATCTTGGCTTCCAGGCGCGCGTAAAGGCTGGCGTTCTGGAGGGCGATGCCGATGTAGCTGGCCAGCGACTCGAGCAGTTCCACGTCTTCGCTGGAGAGGAAATCGCCGCCGATGGTGCGGCCGAGGCCGATGACGGCGATGGTGCGTTGCGCCGTCGCATCCTTGATCTGGTCTCCGGGGACGCGACAGGGCAGATAGTAGTTCAGATCGAGCAGTGCGGCGGTGCGCTGCTGGTTCTCAGGGAGATGCAGCGCCTGTTGCGCATTTTCGAGGAAGATGTGGGAGTGGTCCTGCGCCTCGTCGAAGTTGAGGAAGCCGAGGTCGAGCGAATACTTGCCGCCGATTTCGGCGGGAAGGCCATGCGCGGCAGTCAGCCGCAGCCGGCCCGAATCCTGCGTGAGAAACACCGCAACCCGCGCCACCAGGAGCGTGCGGGGCAGCCGCTCGACGATCGACTGGAGCAATGCCTCGATGTCGGTCTCCGAGCTGAGGCCGCGGCCGAAGTCGACCAGCGCCTTGCGATAGTCGTAGCGATGGCGGTCGAAGGCCTTGTCAACCCAGACTTGTATTTTGCGCTTGAGCGGATCGAAGATGGCCGCGGTGACCAGGATGGCGATTACCAGGCCCCACGCTCGCACCGCCTCCGGCATCACGCTGTGAACCATTACCGAGATCAGCGCGATGATGCCGAAGTACGCGCCCAGCAGCGAGAGTGTTGCCAGCGTGTAGGCCACGCCGCGCTTGAAGATCAGGTCGGTGTCCATCAGCCGGTAGCGGACGATGGCCCAACTGAAAGTGAGCGGAAGAAAGACCAGCGAGAGGCCGGCCAGATCGGTGAGCAGGCGCGGCGGATGCAGGTCAAGCAGGAACGGGGCGGCCGAGAACAGCGTAAACGGCAGTACCGCCAGCAGCGTTCCGCGGGTGACCCACTTCAACTGCTGCCGCAGTAATGGGGTGTCGGCCTTCTTGTAGCTGCGCAGGAACAGCAGCGCGGCCAGCACATAGAAAAGGACATCGTAGCCGGTCCCGATCTGGTCAAGGCGATGCTTGAGCAGGCCGGTTGCCTGGCGGGTCTGGATGGCCCAGATCCACAGGCCGAGCAGCCCGGCGCCGGGTGCATAGACCAGCGGAAGGAGCCAGCGACGGCGGATGTTCTTGAAACGTTCCTCGGGGAAGCTGAGCGCAAAGTGGAGGAATAGCGCCGGCTGCAGCGACTCCGCCACCACGTTCAGCCAGAAGACGGTCCAATCCAGCCCGTTCAGTTCGCCGGTGTACTTGAGCGTGCAGAGTGCGAAGGAGACCAGGCAGAACATGTAGAAGTGGGTGGCGCGGGCGGCGCCCCAACGCCGGAACAGCACGTAGATGCCGATGGCCAGGTAGACCAGTCCGATGATGCGTTGCGCCTGCGCCAGGCCCCGGTCCAGCGGCTCGGGGATGACAACGACAGGCGTATCCAGCGGGATGCCGCCCCTGGTGATCGCGTAGCTGGCCTTGCCGTAGATTCCGGTGCGGTAGAGAACGTGCTCCAGGTCAGACAACTGCACGATGCTGGTTTTGGGGAGGGGTTCCTTGGCGGGAATTTCCGATTGGGCCGGGAGCTCCGCCTTCTGGGCAGGGGTCTCAACAAGGGCCTTTTCAGCGCCCAGCATATCCTGGGTCTGCATCTCCGGGCGCTGGGGAGCCGTATCGGGCAGGACCTCGGCACCGGTCAGAAGGTCGTGTTCCTGGATTCCAGCGCGCTGGGCCGGACTGTTTGGAAGCACCTTGACGGCTTCCAGACCGCCCCGCACCTCGCGCCACCATACCCCGTCGTCGGGCTGCTGGAACTGCGACTCCTGGCGAAGATTCAAAACCGCAAGCACGATCAGGCCTGCCGTGGCTACGGCAAGTATGGTCGCCTGCAAGCGGTTGAATAGGCTGGTTTCCATGGGGACACGTTCCAGGTCATCCAACTCTGTTGCACGTCGGTTGCCATGTGCGCAAAATAACCCACCGACTCGCTGGACGAATCGCAATCATTTCAGAATACGCGAGATAGAGACGCCTGGTTCCGTGAAACGTCAACCGGAAATAGGGCGATTTCCGCTGAAGATGCAGGAAACGGTAGGCGGTATCCATCAAAAGGGATGTGATTATGGGAATCAGTAGACATTTGATGCGAGGCTGGTTAAGACGTGAAAGGTGGGCGGTTAAAGGTGAAATTGGAATGGCGTAAGCCTTTGTTCAATGCCGGGAGCATGTTCTTGCTGAGCAGTTCGACGGCGCGGAAGCAGTGGGCGCGCCTGTTCCGGAGTGGAAGCCGGTTGGCGAGGATGTGGAGCGGGGGCCAGATTTTCGGCTGGCTTCAGCCCTGCCCGTAGGTAGCCGTCGGACCGTGCTTGCGCCGATAGTGGTGTTCGGAAACGTACGCAGGGATTCCGGATGCCGGCGCGCCAAGCAAGACACTGCGGAAGGCCAGCCGGGCGATGTACTCCAGAACGTCGGCATGCTCGACAGCCTCGGCGGGGGACTTTCCCCAGGCGAAGGGTGCATGGCCGGCGACCAGCACTCCGGGGACGGCGGCTGGGTCCAGGGCCTCGGCCCGAAACCGGCGCAGGATGAGGGCGCCCGTGTTGTGCTCGTAGGCCTCGGCTACCTCTTCGGCGGTGAGGGGTTCGGTGACAGGAATCGGGCCGTGGAAGTAGTCGGCGTGGGTGGTGCCGAGGCAGGGAATGGGGCGTCCGGCCTGGGCCCAGGAGGTGGCGAACTCGGAGTGGGTGTGGACGATGCCGCCGATCAAGGGGAATTCGCGGTAGAGGTAGGTGTGCGTGTCCAGGTCGCTGGAAGGACGCAGCGTGCCTTCGACGATTTTGCCGTCGAGGGTGGTGACGACCAGGTCGCCGGGGGTGAGCGACGCGTAGGCGACGCCGCTGGGTTTGATGACCACCAGCGGTTGCGAGCCGGAACGGTCGATGCCGCTGGCGTTGCCGAAGGTGTGAGGAGCAAGGCCTCGGCGGGCAATCTCCTGGTTGGCGCGAAGGACCTCAAGGCGAAGGGCGGCGAGCAGCATTGCTGGTTCTCCAGGGAGCTTCCGTGTGGAAAGCGTTTACCAAGATAGTTTACAGCTTGAACGGCGCCGAAGCCGGGACGGCGCGCGGCTATTGCGCGGGATCGACCAGATACTGCTCGAGTTTGCCGTCGGGGTAGGTGTAGGTGGTCAGGGTGAGGCGTCTGCCGGGGTAGACGATCTGGAAGGCGCGGAAGGTCATGCCGCCGCGCTGTTCGGTGGCGGTCTGGTGGAAGATGAGCGGTTCGCCCAGGGGCTCGAGGCTGGAGCGGAAGTCGGCTACCGTCTGCTCGCTGAAGTAGTCGTTCAGGTTCGGGGCAAGAAGGCTGCGGTCGATCTGGCCCTTTTGCAGGCCGCGATAGAGGTCGAGCGCCTGCCGCTCCGCCGGGGTTTCGTTCTTGTTGCCGGCTACCGTGCCCGCGATCAGCTGGGCAATCTGGGCGGCGCCACCCGCCATGTGGTTGGTGAGGACGGCCACAGCCAGCCCGTCGTCGATCAGCACCGAGTTTTGCGAGACGAAGCCGGTCACCTCGCCGCTGTGCTCGATGGCGCGGTGTCCATTGTCTTCCACCACTTCGACGCCTAATCCGTAGTGCGTGCCCTTGCCGTTCTTCAGCTTCACCTCGGTGAACATCTGTTTGTAGCTCTCGGGTTTCAGGATGGTTTGGGCGAGCAGGCTCTCATCCCACAAGGCGAGGTCGTGGGCGGTCATGGCGAGTTCGCCGGCGGCAAACATCCAGCCGCGGCCTTCCTTGGGCGCCAGGCGCCGCGGCCCGAGTGCCGCGCGGCCGTAGGGGGTCGCATCGGGCGAGGTGAGCTTGATCTCGTCCGAGTTCCAGACCGACCTCATGCCGAGCGGATGAAAGATGTGCCCGGTGAGGAAGTCCATCAGCTTTTCGCCGCTCACCTTCTCCACGATCAGGCCGGCGATCACGTAGTTCGTGTTGGAATATTGCCACTCGGTTCCGGGCTCGAAGTCGAGCGGCTTTCTGGCCCATACATCGATGATCTGCGCGGCTGTCTCCGGCTTCATCATGGGTGTCATGAGATAGTCCTCGGGCCAGTAGTCCTGATAGCCGGAGGTGTGGGAGAGAATTTGCCGGATGGTCACCTCGTCGCCGCGGGTGAGGCCGGGGATGTATTTGCCCACCACGTCGTCGAGCGAGAGCTTGCCCTGCTCCTGCAAGAGGAGGACGGCCGCGGCGGTGAACTGCTTGGAGACGGAGCCGATGGAGTAGCGCATCTCCGGCGTGGCCGGCAGGGCGGGTGCGGTGTCCGTGGCAAGCCGCGCGAAACCGTAGGCGTGGGTATAGGCCAGCTTGCCGTGCTGGACGACCGCGACCGAGGCCGAGGGTACGCCTCGCTGCTCCATGACCTGCGCGGCGATGCGGTCGATGCGGGCTTTGAGCGCGGGGTCGAGCGAGTCGACGGTCTGAGCGGCTAGAGAGGCGCCGGCCAGCGCCAGGATGATGAGAACCACGTACCTCAGAACTCTTTCAGACCGTTTCATCGCCGCGAGTCTCCTTGTTGTTGCCCGGATACAAATCGTCTCGCACCAAAATATCAGGCTGACCCGCGGTGCGATAGGCTTGGGGTGTGGCGGGACGGTCGATTACGGCTGAATCCGAGTGAAACTGGAGGCGGGATGCAACGGTTGATTGAGGGGCACAAGCGGTTTCTGGGCGAGGCGTTCCCCGCCCGGCGGGACCAGTTTCACCTGCTGGCCGATGGGCAGCAGCCGGAGACGCTGTTTGTCACCTGCGCCGACTCGCGCGTTGTGCCGGACCTGATTCTGCAGACGCAGCCCGGCGACCTGTTCATCTGCCGCAATGCGGGGAACGTGATTCCGCGGGCCGGGGAGCCGGCCGGAGGCGTTTCGGCTACCGTCGAGTATGCGGTGGAGGTGCTGAGGGTGCGGCATTTGATCGTCTGCGGGCACTCCGACTGCGGCGTCATCCGGGCGCTCATGAATCCTGAGAAGCTGGCCGGGCTGGACAGCGTAAAAGACTGGCTGCAGCACGTCGAACCTGCCTGGAACTACGTCGACGAGATCGAGCGCCAAGCCGGCGAGCTCACGCGCCACAAGGCCCTCACCCACGCCAACGTTCTGGTCCAGCTCGACAACCTCAAAACCCACGCCTACATTCGCGGAGCGCTCGCCGAAGGCCGCCTCCACATCCATGGCTGGTTCTATGACATCCTGAGCGGGCAGATTGAGACCTACGACGAAGCGCAAGGGAAGTTCGTGCTTCTGGGGAGTTGATTTGGAGGGGTGAAAGGGGGTGGCGATTCCTCGGGAACACGAATAAACTAGATTACAGGCTAGTTGGTTTGATCAAAAGTTAACCGGGAGATCCTATGCCAATTGCGGAGAATCTCTACACTGAAATCGGCGCCTTTGATGCCAAGACGCGGCTCTCCGAGTTGCTGCGCAAGGTAGACAAAGGGGAGCGGTTCACGATCAGTGTGCGGGGGCGCGCGGTGGCAGACATTGTTCCCAGCCAGGGGCGGCGCAGAGAGCGAGCGGCTGAGGCGGTGCGCCGTTTGCTTGCCATGCCCAAGGTAGAGGGCATCTCCGGTGAAACCGTTCGGGAGTGGATTGAGGACGGCCGGGAGTGAGCATGGTTCTGGAAGCCTCGATGGCCCTTGCATGGCTGTTCAAACGCGTCGATCCAGCCGAGGCGCTTTTGGCGGTACGGGCTCTCCAAGAGCTTGATTCGGCGCAGGCCTGCGTTCCGGCGATCTGGTATGCAGAGGTAGCCAGCGGCGTCTTGCGAGGTGAGCGCCAGGGAGCCATCCGGCCCGATCAGAACGCCTATTACCTCAATGAGCTGGCACAAGCAGACATCGTCACCGATGAACAGTCGCCTCGCGCCCGTCAGTCCGCTGTCCTGGCTCTGGCGCGAACCTACGGATTGACCGCCTGCGACGCCGCGTACCTTGAACTTTCGCTGCGCAGTTGCAATGAACTTGGCCACCTTCGACCGGCAACTGGCCGAAGCGGTACGCAAGGCCGGCGGGCGCGTGTTTGGCTTTCCCGTTTAGGACGTGCAGCCAGGAAGACAAGGAAGGGCAGCCTCGTTCTATACTTGCGGCGGCGGCAATTCCTGTGTTTAGAACGGAGGACGACAAATGTCACCCGCAACCCGCACCGATCCATTCATGGCCGGGAATTTCCTGGTCTCGATTGGAAACACCGAGCCTACCTCTTTCAGTGAAGTTCTAGGCCTTGAAGGCTCCATCGACGTGGTGGAATACCGCAATGGCAACATGACGGAAAACACGCCCACCAAGCTGGCGGGGCTGAACCGCTTCTCGAATGTGACGCTCAAGCGCGGGCTCACCCAGGACGCGACGCTGTGGGCCTGGTTCAACAATGCCGCCACCGGCAACCTGATGCGCGAGCCCGTAACGATCACCCTGCTGGATCAGGCTGACAATCCGGTTTTGGTGTGGCGCCTGAAGAATGCGTGGCCCTGCAAATGGATTGGCCCGGTACTGGTAGCCAACTCCAGCGATGTAGCCATCGAGACGCTGGAGATTGCACACGAAGGCATTCAGTTGGCTTCGTAACGGAACGGGGAGCGGCCGCTCTCGACGATTCAACTTTACGGCCGCTCGCGTCAGTGCTTCGCCAAAATGTCAGGCCCCGTGCAATGCATATCCGCAAGCCCGAACGGCGTGCAGCAGAGTGCAACAAAGCCGAGTGCAGGAGTGCGCATTGCCGGTCAGTATAGAGTTGGGGCTCAGTGCGCCCCCGGCGGCGGCGCCACGTACTGCTTCGGCTTCTTGAACAGCCATGCCGCCGCGGCGCAGAAGAACGCCAGAAGCGCCGTCCAGCGAAAGACATCCACGTAGGCCAGCAGCGCCGACTGCTGTTCCATCATTCCGTAGAGCAGCCCAAACGAACCGCCCCGCGCCTGCGCCGGGCCTATCCGGTGCGCGAGGTAGTAGCCCATGGCCATCGTTTTCTGTTGCAGAATCGGGTTTGACGGCGACAGGTTTGCCCCAATCTCGTTCTGATGCAGAGCGGCCCTGCGAATCAGCGCGGTCGTGGCCATCGAAATGCCGATCGACCCGCCGATGTTGCGCAGCATGTTGAAGAGACCGGTTGCGTTGCCCATCTCCTGCCTGGGAATGGTTGAAGTGGCCATGGTAGCCAGCGGAACAAACACGAAACTCAGCGCAAAGCCGGTGAGCGTAATTGGGATCAGCAGCGTGAATGGCCCGGTGCTGAGGTCCACGGTGCCGAACATCAGGGCGCAAATGCCAAAGACAAAGAATCCCCCGCGCAGCAGCTTGCGATTGGCGATGCGCGAGCCAAGAACCCCGACGACCGGCGAGCCGATGAACGAGCCAATGCCGCGCGGCCCCACCACCAGGCCCGCCGTGAAGGCGGTGTAGCCCAGAACCTCCTGGTAGTAGAGGGGCAGAATGGCGATGGTGATGTAGATGGCCATGCCCAGCATGGCGATCATGAAGCAGCCTGTGCGGAAGTTGCGGTCCTTCAAGACGTGCAGGTCCACCAGCCCTTTGGGGTGCTTCCACGAGTGCCAGATCCAGGCGATGAGGGCGACCACCAGCGCGGTGACGGCCCACCGCACCCACAGAGCGCCGAACCAGTCGTCCTCCTGGCCCTTGTCCAGGACAATCTGCAGCGCCCCGGTCCAGACCATGAGCAGGCCGAAGCCAATGTTGTCGAAGGCGCTCACCTTGGCGTTCTTGATGTACGGCGGGTCGTGGACGAAGCGGGTGATCAGCACCACCGCCAGGATGCCCACCGGAATGTTGATATAGAACGCATAGCGCCAACTGAACGTATCCGTCAGCCAGCCGCCCAGGGTGGGCCCGATGACCGGGGCCACCACGATACCCAGACCATACGCCGCCATGGACATGGAGCGCTTCTCGATGGGAAAGCTCTCCAGGAGAATCGACTGCGAAAGCGGCTGCAGGGCCCCTCCGCCCGCCCCTTGCAGCACCCGCGCCAGCAGAATCACCCCCAGCGATGGCGCCGCCCCGCAGAAGAACGAGGCGACGGTGAAGATGACCACGCAGAAGAGCAGAAAGCGCTTGCGGCCAAAGCGCCGCGCAAACCAGTTCGACGCCGGCAGAATCACCGCGTTGGCCACCAGGTAGCTGGTCAGCACCCAGGTCGCCTCGGAGTTCGACGCCGATAGCGATCCCGCAATGTATGGCAGGGCCACCGAGGCAATCGCCGTGTCCAGCACCTCCATAAAGGTAGGCAGCATGACCGAGACGGTCACCAGCCATGGATTCACACCCTGGGTGAGCGGGTAGCGGGCTTGGGCGGCGGAAGAGAGCATGGGCGCGCGAACAGTTGAGGGTAAACGATTGGGGGAAGGGTCGCCAGTGATGGGGACAATGGATTGGCGGTCGGTGCGGCGGCTTTCAGCAGCATCCGCAAGAATGGCCCTGCCAGGTGGATCTGGCCTCCTTGAGGAGGATGGGAACAATGGCCAAAGCGGCGAGCGGATCGAACCATGGCATATGGAACCCGGCATTGAGCGCAAGGCCGGCTAGGGAGATGAGCGCAATGCACGCGCAGGTTGCGGATTGGACCGCGTCGGCAGCCAGGGCGGGATTGTTGATGCGGCGGGCCTCGCGACGCTTGAGGAAGGCGAGGACAGGCATGGCGAGAAGTGCAGCCAATGTGATTCCGATGCCGGCGCGATTGGTGTCAGGGCGCAAGCGCAAAGCCAATGAGAGGCAGGCGACAGTGACGACGACTAAAGCGAGCAGGAACAACAGGGATGCGGCTACCCGCGTCGCATTGCTCTTGGAAATCGATAGGCCGGGAATCCACTGCAAGAGGACGACGGAGGCGGAGAGCAGCTCCACAAGGCTATCGGAACCGAATGCGGCCATGGCGGGACTGTGGCCGGCTATGGCCGCGTAAGCGGCAACGGCAGCCTCGACAAGCATCCATGCCAGCGTGATGCCCTGCAACCAAAGGACGGTCCTGCTCGGCTTTGAGGTGCTGGCGATTGCTAGCCGGCAGGGAAGCACACCGATTTGAATAGGTTCGACCATCTTGACCGACTCATGATCTCAGGCTGGCGTGGGATGCGCAAGGCGCAGTCGCGGCGAGCGCCAGCAATGGCGCCCGTTCACGATCCGCGTTGAGGCTACTGAATCGACCTCAGATAGGCCACGATCTGCCAGCGTTGCGTCTCCGGCAGGCTGGACCAGGAGGGCATCCCGTGGGCCAGATCTCCCTGGCGGAGAAACCACTCGATATCCCCGTCGGTGGCCGTGCGGATGCGCTCGCTGCGCAAGGGCGGACGCTTGTGGCCGTCGCCCATCGCGCCGGCCTTGTGGCACTGCAGGCAATGGTCGCGATAGACCAGGGCTCCGGCCGTCGCGGCTTCAGGCTGGCTGGCGAGCGGGTTCGTGTGGGCGTGGTCTTTCGCCGGGACGTGCTCCCAGCGGGAGCTGGGGGCGGCTGTGGCGGCCAGGGCGACCAAAAGGATGGAGAGGAAGGCTGAGACTCGGCGCATTATCGGCCGCCTTTCTGGGAGGAGTGGAACCAGTTGCCGACCTGTTCAAACTCGTAAGCCAGGCCCACGCGGTAAACGCGGTTGATGCTGGACGCGGTAAGGCCAAAGCTGGGCGAGAAGCTGAGCCGGACACCCTTGGGCAACTGCCAGCCGATCGTTGGGCCAAGGTAGTGCGAGGTGTCACCGAGCGTGAGCGCCCAGGTGTCGCCGAGCCCGCCATAGGCCTCGGCGCCGGCCATGAACTTCTGAGAGCAAAAGGTGCATTCCCGCCCGCTCTCCGCCGAGCGCAAGGGGCGGGAGGCGGCAAGCGCATAGCCGAACTCCCACGGAGAGTGGCCAAGATTCTTTTCCGCGATGAAGTTTTCCGCGATATTCCAGTCGTGGACGTTGGAGGAGAGGATGAGCTTGAGTTCGGCCTCGCGCTGATGTTCTTTGCGGAGGTCGCCGTTTGGCCCGGCCAGGTCGGCCTGACTGTCATGGCCGACGAACTCCAGGATGGTCTTGTCCGCCCCGGAGATATCCTCAAACTCCACATAGAGAACCGGATTTACGGCATGATCGCGCATCAGCGGACGCACCCGGTTCTCGATCCGAAACCCCGTGAACACAGTCGAGTCCTGGGCCGTCGCCTGGCCATCCAGATAAAGCTCGGTCGTCCACCAGGCGCGCGTGCCGTACTCCAGTTCCATGGCGGTGGCGCCGTAGCGGTTGCCGCCGAATGGCCGGGCCAGCGCGGTCTTGGTTTCGATTTCCAGGTTGCCGGGTTCTTCCAGGTCGTGCGAGTACGTCACAAAATAGGGCTTGTCTTGAGCTGGAAGCGCCGCAGTCAGCAGGATGGGAGCCGAGACCGTAATCCAGAATGCAATACAGATGAGTCTTCGATGTGTCGTGAAAGGCAAAGCTAATCCTCCAAAGAGAATACGACTAAATCAGTCGGATATTAAATAAGACTAAATAGGTCCTATATTTTTGACAAGCGGGCGGTGTCATATCGAGGGACATGCCTGTGCCGGTATTCAGCCCCGGATTTATGAACATACAATCAAATAAAGTTGACACTAAGTCACTCAATGATGCATCGTATAAGAGTCAGCATTTTATGGAACAGGCAGGGTAACCCAACATGGGCAAAATCATCGGTATCGATCTGGGCACGACCAACTCGTGCGTCGCCGTCCTCGAGGGCGGAGAGCCAAAAGTCATTGCGAATGAAGAGGGTGCGCGGACTACGCCCTCGATCGTCGCCTTCTCCAAGAGCGGCGAGCGGCTGGTGGGCCAGGTGGCCAAGCGCCAGGCCATCACCAATCCGGAGAACACCATCTTCTCCATCAAGCGCTTCATGGGCCGCCGCTTCAACGAAGTGAACGACGAGATGAAGATGGTGCCCTTCAAGGTGACCCAGCAGGGCGACCACGTGGGTGTCGTGGCCCAGGGCAAGGAGTACACACCGCCTGAAATCTCGGCCATGATCCTGCAAAAGCTGAAGAAGTCCGCCGAAGCCTATCTGGGCGAGACCGTCACCGAGGCCGTTATCACCGTCCCCGCCTACTTCACCGACGCCCAGCGCCAGGCCACCAAGGACGCGGGCAAGATCGCCGGCCTCGAGGTCAAGCGCATCGTCAACGAGCCCACGGCGGCCGCGCTGGCCTATGGCCTGGACAAGAAGAAGGACGAAACCATCGCCGTTTATGACTTCGGCGGCGGCACCTTCGACATCTCCATTCTGGAAGTAGGCGAAGGCGTGATCGAGGTCAAGTCCACGAATGGGGACACCCACCTGGGCGGGGACAACCTCGACCAGCGCATCGTGGAGTGGCTGATTGCCGAGTTCAAATCGGAGCAGGGGCTCGATCTGGCCTCCAAGGGCAACGAGATGGCATTGCAGCGGCTGAAGGACGCCGCGGAAAAGGCCAAGATCGAGCTCTCGACAACGGTCGAGACGGAGATCAATCTGCCGTTTGTCACCGCCGACGCCACCGGCCCCAAGCACCTGGTCCGCAAGCTCACCCGCGCCAAGCTCGAACAGCTTGTCGGCGACCTGCTGGACCGCTCTCTTGAACCCTGTAAAAAGGCCCTGGCGGATGCCGGCATCGGCATCGACAAGATCGACGAAGTGGTCCTCGTGGGCGGCCAGACTCGCATGCCCAAGATCCAGGAAATCGTCAAGAAGATGTTCGGCAAGGAGCCCCATCGCGGGGTCAACCCTGACGAAGTGGTCGCCATCGGCGCGGAGGTGCAGGCCGGCGTTCTGGCCGGCGAAGTCAAGGACCTGCTGCTGCTGGACGTAACACCTCTCACCCTGGCCATCGAGACCCTGGGCGGCGTTGCCACGCAGATGATTCCACGCAACACCACCATCCCCACCAAGAAGACTGAGACCTTCTCGACAGCGGCCGATTCTCAGACCGAAGTCGAAGTCCACGTGCTGCAGGGCGAGCGGCCTCTGGCGGCGCAGAACCGGACGCTGGGCAAGTTCAAGCTGGCGGGGATTCCTCCGGCGCCGCGAGGCGTTCCGCAGATAGAGGTAACGTTCGACATCGACGCCAACGGCATTCTCAATGTCACCGCCAAGGACAACGCCACCGGCAAGGACACCCGCATCACCATCACGTCCAGTTCCGGCTTGTCGAAGGATGAAGTGGAGAAGATGGCCAAGGAAGCCGAGGCGCACTCGACCGAGGACAAGGAGAAACGCGAAGAGATTGAAGCCCGCAATCACCTCGATGGGCTGGTCTACAACATCGAAAAGATGTTGAAGGACTCCGGCGACAAGATGCAGGGTCCCGATGCCGCTCCGGTCAAGGCAGATGTGGAGACGGTTCTGGCCGAGTCCAAGAAGGTCCTCGAAGGCACGCCCAGCTCGAAGGAGCTGAAGGACCAGCACGAGAAGCTGACCCAGGCGAGCCACAAGCTGGCGGAGGTTCTCTACAAGGCGAATGCCGCTGCCGCCACGCCCGGCGCGGCGCCTGGCGGAGAAGCTCCGCCGGCGGAAGAGCAGAAGAAAGACGAAGGCGTAATCGACGCCGAGTACGTGGACGTCGACGACAAGAAGTAGCACTTGCCGTGCGGCAGGCCGCCGTTCCGGAGAGACCCATAGGGCCACGCGTGTGGCTCTATGGGGCGACTCAGAGGGAATGCACGCTAAACAAAACAAGCGATAATCTTGGGAGTTGTGTTCACCCATCCTTGCGTCAAAAACAAGGACGCCGCAAGGATGGGGCTCCGGCAATGAGACGCGTTGAAAGCACGTAAGTTACAGATTCTACAATGTCCTAAAAACTCCAAGAACTCCCTAAAGCGCAAGGTAGTAGCACAAAATCCTCGAACCGCGTCTTTGCTTTCAGTTTGCAGGCCATTCGGTCCGTCCAATCCGAATTAACCCACCCGTGTAGGTGCGGGGCGCTGACCAACTCCAAATGTCCGGATAGGCGGTGACACGACCGCGATCCTTGAAAACCAAGTCGTCGTACTGTCATCACCGGTCCCCAAGTGCGAGGGACCGGTGGCACCCTCATTTGGGTTGGGACTAATCGCCGAGACCGTGGCCACCTGCCCATTTCTCCATTGCCGGTGATTCGCGCCAATCAACGTTGTATCCTGACTCCTAGGTTGCATTTGGAGTCCCATGATGAAGTGCCGAGGAACACAGTGGGGTTTCGTCCTTTGTCTCCTGCTGGCGGTCGCATCGGACGCTCAGGACAATATCGATTCTTCTAACCATTCGGTGCGGATGATTTCGGTGGAGAAGGATGTCAGCCTTGAGGTGCTTGATTGGGGCGGCGTGGGCCGACCGCTGATTCTGCTCGCAGGCTTAGGAGACAATGCCCACATCTTCGATAAGTTCGCTCCGCAGCTCACTGCCAATTATCACGTCTACGGCATCACGCGCCGTGGCCGCGGCGTATCCAGCAAGCCCGAACCAAACCAAGTGAAATACACCGCCGACAGGCTAGGTGAAGACGTGATGGCGGTCATCGGCGCTCTGAATCTGAACAAGCCTATCCTCGCAGGACATTCTTTTCCCGGCGAGGAGATGAGTTACATTGGGGCCCATCATCCCGAACTGGTCGCAGGGCTCATCTACATAGAAGCTGGGTATCCATATGCTCTCTACGATGAGGCCAGCGGTGAGTTGGAGCTGGATGCCATCGAATTACGCAGGCAGCTTGGCCAATTCACTAATGGTTATGCCCAGGAGCCGATAAAAAATTATGACGACCTGATCGCCAATCTGGAACGGGTGGAGAAAGAGATTCAAAAGCATCAGCAAGACACGAAAGGCCTTCCTCCAACGCCGGTGAGTCCGAGGATGACTCCGGATTTGTTCGCCATGATGGATGGCAGGGAACGATTCACCGCGATTCACGCGCCAGCCCTCGTTATATTCGGAGCCGATCCAAGCCCTATTCTCGGAATTAATCCAGAAACCCGCGCTCAATCCGTGCGACAGGAACTTGAGATGCGCATCAAAAATTCGCAGATCGCGGCGTGGAAGCGGCAGGTTCCTTCAGCCCACATTGTCTTAATCCCACATGCTACTCATTATGTATTCCAGTCGAATGAGGACGATGTCTTGCGCGCGATGAACGATTTCATCGCCACGCTCCCCCATTGAAGTAGTACAGAGACTCAAGCGGCTTTCCGGATGCGCTTTCGTTGTTCGCTTTGTTCTATGCCCATGTGGTGCGAACGAACTGTCTGGCCATAACAGGGCCAAGCGCGTTTCCAGCTCCGGTTTCGCGCCATCTTGCGAGTTCCGCCCGTATCGTCGCCATTGCGGAAATTTCGAGTGAGCCGGATCACGACCCGCTGCAGGGCACGCGCCTGGAAAAGCGTGAGTTTCCGGCAGGGCTGCGTGACGGCGCGTGGGCCGGGTTGTTACTTTCAAT
>VFSW01003879.1_pt1 | contig 22391 bp, 19 predicted proteins | sample 5358111 | NCBI WGS metagenome assembly VFSW01 (sample SAMN11554181, study PRJNA540505) | mine drainage metagenome | isolation source: sediment from site ElyBrook_90M | place: USA: Ely Copper Mine, Vershire, VT | collected 2017 | reverse complement strand
CCCCACAGCCACACGCCGCCGAGCCGCGCGGCACCGCGACTTTCCCGGGCGCGGTTGATCGCATGCTCGTGCAACCACATCTCGATCTCGCTCGCGAGGCGTCGCAACGCCGCCGCGTCACGGCCGCGCGCCTGGTACGGGCCAATGTCCTGGCCGAGGATTTGCGCCGGATCATGCGTCTCGGCGAGCAGCGGCCGCTCGAAGCGGCAGTACAGCGCACCGGACGGCGATGCCAGCAGTTGTTCGCCGGGGCCGAACGCACGGTTGAAATCGGTCGCGAGCCGCGCCGCCTCCGCCGCCTGGAGGGCGATGAGCCCATCGGCGGCCAGATGCACGCGCGTCATCGTCGCCACGTAGTGCACCGGGGTCGCCAGGTACACCGCCGCCGCATCGAGCACGCCGAACTCGCGCAGCACCGCCGGCGCGCACACCCCGGGCCAGGGTTCGCCCGGCGCCGCGATCAAGTCGAATGCCTCGCGGCGCCAGTCCGGCAGCGCCGCACGCGCATCGGCGCGACTGAGCATGCGTTCGAGCGTGGGCGCGCGCGCCTGCGGCGGCGATTCGACCAGCGTCGCCGCCGGCGGCGCCGGGAATCTCAGAAACCATGTGCACATAGGGCGGGACATCGCGAGTTTGGGTATCTTATGCGAATGCGATTCACTCAGGACTCTTCCGGCGAGGCTCATCGGATCCGCAGCTATGCGGACGGTGAATTCCACGTCGATGAACAGCGCATCCGCGGCGGGCTGCTGGTAAGCGCGACCGAACTGCTGCTGGCGCCGGAATTACGCCTTCCCGAGGACATCGGCCCGGTCCACATCGAGCGCATTCTCGCCTGGCAGCCGGAACTCGTGCTGCTCGGCACCGGCCTCGTGCAACGCTTCCCCGCAGCCTCGCTCGCCGCGCGCTTCTGGGCGCACGGCATCGGCTTCGAAGTCATGGACAGCGGTGCCGCCTGCCGCACGTTCAACGTTTTGATGGCGGCGCGGCGCCGGGCGGGGGCCGCGCTGCGGCCCTGAGCCGGGCGGGGCGTGCGCGCCCGCCATAAAATGGCGGGGCGCGTAGTAGAAGACCTTGGGGATGGCAGATCGGATCCCGATCGCGCCGCGGCCGACTCGGCTCATCGTGCGCCTTTGAGAAATATTTTTTTTCTTATTGATCTTGTTGCTTTTTATCCCCTAATCAGTCCCGCAAGGTCTTTGTTCCGCGCCCCGACCGTAGCCAGGAACCCACAAAGCGCAGTGTAAACACAGGTCTCGGCGAACAGCAAGCGGCATCACGGTAAATACGGCAGCGGGTCGATCGTGCGGCCGTCGGCGCGAATTTCGAAATAAAGCATCGGCGTGCCCTTCGCGTTGACCCCCATACGGGCGATCGGCGTGCCGGCCGCGACGCGCTGGCCATCGCTCACCGTTACGGCGGCGTTGTAGGCGTAGGCCGAGAGCACGTGTGTGCTGTGCTTGATGATCACGAGCAAACCGAATCCCGGTATGCCGCGGCCGGTGTAGACCACACGCCCCGCGGCGGCGGCACGCACGATCTGACCTTCCATACCGTGGATCAACAGCGCGCCGTTGACCAGGCGGTGCACCGGCCCGGCGTGCCGCGTCGGCCAGCGCCAGCGCAAAGCCGCGGCCACCGCGGATCGGGCCGCGGCCGGTGCGGCCGGCACGACGCGCGTGCCGAGCCGGGGAGCGGTGGACTTGCCGGCCCAGCGACGTATGCGCGGTGGCGCCGGCCGGGGCGTGCCTTGGCGGTACGCCGGCGGGTGCAGGCGCAAGCGCTCCCCCACGACGATACGATAGTCCCGGCCGATCCCGTTCCAGGCGGCCAACTGCCGATAATCCAGGTGATTGCGCCAGGCGATGCTGTACAGCGTGTCATCGGGCCGCACCACATAGGTCGCCGGCGTGCGCACCGGCTCGCCCGCGCAACCGCTGAGCACGGCGAGAACCAGGAACATGAGGCCAAGCGATCGAAACACGCGGCCGCGCTAGCGTTGCAGTCCCGACAACAGCGGCACGAAACTCACCGCCCCCAGCATGCTGCGCTCCAGGCGCGTCTCGGTGCGCGTGTAGCGCATGAGCTCCTGGCGGCCCTCCACGCCGACCGGTGCGATCAAACGGCCGCCGACGGCGAGTTGTTCGAACAGCCCGGGCGGCACCGCGTGCGCCGCGGCGGCGAGCAGGATGCCGTCGAAGGGCGCGCGCGCCGGCCAGCCGACGTTGCCGTCGTCGTGGCGAAAACGCACGCTGCGGATCTTCAGCTCGCGCAGATTGCGGCGCGCCCGCCCGAGCAGCGGCTCGATGCGCTCGATCGTGTAGACCTCGGTCGCGAACGCCGTCAGCACCGCGGTCTGATAGCCGCAACCGGTGCCGATCTCGAGCACCCGCCGCAGCGCTCCCCCGGCGGCGAGCGCTTCGGTCATGCGCGCGACGATGTAGGGCTGCGAGATCGTCTGGCCGTAGCCGATCGGCAGCGCGGTATCCTCGTAGGCGCGGCTGGCGAGCGCCTCGTCGACGAACAGATGCCGCGGCACGTGCCGGATCCGGTCGAGCACGCGTTGATCGCGGATGCCTTGATCGGCGAGACGCTGCACGAGCCGTTCACGGGTGCGTGCCGAGGTCATGCCGATGCCCGAATGGCGGGAATTTTCGAGCGGACTATTCACGGCGCAGGCGCCTCATCGCGCAGCCATCGCTCGGTGTCGGGGATCGAGGCATGCCGCGTCAGGTCGATCTGCAGAGGCGTGATCGAGACGAAGCCCTCCGCGATCGCGTGAAAGTCGGTGCCGGGCCCCGCATCCTGACCGGCGCCGGCCGAGCCGACCCAGAACACCTCGCGGCCGCGCGGATCCTGCGCACGCACCACCGGCTCGCTGCGATGCCGGTTGCCGAGGCGCGTGACCCGCAGGCCGCGCAACTGGCCGTTGGGCAGATCCGGCACATTGACGTTCAGGATCACCGAACTGTCGAGCGGCCGCTGCGCCAGACGCTTGACCAGCTCCGCCGCGACGCGCGCCGCGGCCTCGAAGTTTCGCGGACTGCCCGGCTCGACGCACAGCGACACCGCCACCGCCGACAGACCGAGGAAGCGTCCCTCCATGGCGGCGGCGACGGTGCCCGAGTAGAGCACGTCATCGCCGAGATTCGCGCCGTCGTTGACGCCGGAGACCACCAGATCATGGTCGAAATCGAACAAACCGGAGATCGCCAGATGCACGCAGTCGGTCGGCGTGCCATTGACGAAATAGGCGTGCTCGTCGTAGCGCCATGCGCGCAGCGGCACATCGAGCGTAAGGGAATTGCTTGCGCCGCTGCGATTGCGGTCCGGCGCGACCACCGTCACCGACCCGAGCGGCTCGATCGCCGCGCGCAGCGCCGACAATCCTTGCGCGCGATAGCCGTCGTCGTTCGAGAGTAGGATTTTCACTTTTCTTTCAGGGGACCACCAAAGGGTGGCGGGCGGCGCCGTGCGAACTATACTGTAAGCTCAGCAACGCCGATAGCCGAGCGAGCCCGCCCATGAGCGCCGAGGAAAAACGCAACCACCGCGAGAGGCGCGAAGCGCAGGGCGACGGCGCCGATGCGGCGGCGTTTCGCGACGCGATGCGCGGCGTGAAGCGCCTTGCGCCCCGGGCCGCGCCGATCGCCCCGCCGCCGCCCTCGGCCGCGCAGAAAAAGCGCGCGGCGCGCGCCCGCGCGGCGGCGAGCGGCGAGACGGCTGCAGAGGGCGGTGCGCCGCCCGTCGACACCTCCACGCCACCGCCCGAGCGGCTCGCGTTCCGGCGACCCGGTGTACGCGATGGACAATTTCGCCAACTGCGCCGTGGCGGTCCCGGCGTGCAAGAGGAACTGGATCTGCACGGCCTGACGCAGCTGCACGCGCATCGGCTGCTGGTGGAGTTTCTCGACGACTGCCGTGAACGCGGGCTGCGCTGCGTACGCATCATCCACGGCAAGGGCATGCGCTCCGGGGCGCGCGGCCCGGTGCTCAAAGCGGCGGTCAACGAGTGGCTGCGCCACCGCCACGAAGTCATCGCCTTCGCCACGGCGCGGCCGGCCGACGGCGGCTCGGGCGCGCTATACGTGCTGCTGCGCGCCTGAGCCGGCCAAATCCCGCGGCGCCTCGAGCAACACGCACGCCGAGGCGGCGAGTCCCTCGGCGCGCCCTATGAAGCCCAGGCGCTCGGTTGTCGTCGCCTTGACGTTGATCGCGCCCGGCGGCACCCCGAGATCCTCGGCGAGCGCGCCGGCCATCGCCGCGCGGTGCCGCGCGATGCGCGGCGCCTCGGCGAGCACCGTGATGTCCGCATTGGCGAGCACGAAGCCGGCGGCGCGCATCCGCGCCGCGACCGTGCGCAGGAACACGCGGCTGTCGGCGCCCCGATGACGCGGATCGCTGTCGGGAAAATGTTCGCCGATATCGCCCGCACCGAGCGCGCCGAGGATCGCGTCGCAGAGCGCGTGAATGACCACATCACCGTCCGAATGCGCGACCACCCCGCGCGTGTGGGCGATGCGCACGCCGCCCAACATCACGTGATCACCCTCGCCGAAGCTGTGCACGTCGAAACCTTGACCGACCCTCATCCTTCGCGCCTCCGCATGGCCCAAGATGCGGGCGGCGGTGTGCAGATCCTCCGCCCTCGTGACCTTGATGTTGAGCGGCGAACCCGGCACCAGGACGTGCGCATGGCCGGCGCGCTCCATCGCCTGGGCCTCGTCGGTGACCGCAAATCCCGCCGCGGCGGCGGCCGCGAGCGCATCGCGCAGCCGCCCATGCGGGAACACCTGCGGCGTCAGCGCGCGCCACAGCCCGGTGCGCTCGAGCGTCTCGATCGAACCGTCGGCACGCGCCCGCTTGATCGTATCGACGAGCGGCGCGCCGAGCAGCGCGCCGGGCGCACCCTGATCGAGCGCCGCCAACAAGGCCTCGATGTCGGCGGCGCCGAGACACGGTCGCGCGGCGTCGTGCACGAGCACCCAGTCCTCCTCGGCGGCCAGATCGGCGAGGCGCGTAAGTCCATTCGCCACCGATTGCTGCCGGCTCGCACCACCGATCGCCGACAGCAGGCGCGGCTCGGCGAGCCGCGCCGCGATGCCGGCCCAGTGCGGGTCCGTGGGGGCGGTGACGACGACGACCGCCTCGATGCGCGCATTCGCGAGCAAGGCGGCGATCGACCACTCGATCATCGCGCGCCCCTCGAGTTCGACGTACTGCTTCGGCAAGGCGGCGTCGGGCGCGAAGCGCTCGCCGCGGCCGGCCGCCGGCAGGATCGCGAACACGCGCCGTGCCTCGCGCGCGCGGTTCATTCGTTGCGGGCGGTGACGTTGCGGGCGGTGATGGCGGACGCCGGGGGTGAGGGGGTGCTCGCCGGCACGACCTCGTAGAAGGTCTCGTTGGCACCGATCATGCCGAGTTCGCTGCGCGCCTTTTCCTCGAGCGCTCCGCGGCCGACCTTCAAGTCCTGCACCTCGGCGGCGAGCCGCGCGTTGTGTGCGGCCTGGGTCGCGTTCGCGGCGGTCTGCGCGACGATCTCGGACTGCAGGCGCATGACCTCACGCGTACCCTGGTTCGAGAACCACAGCCGGTACTGCAGCATGATCAAGGCCAAACCGAGCGCTGCGGTAAAAACCCTCATTGTCACATGAGCTTAGCATGAACACTTAAGGGATTGGAACCGATAGCGCGCCCAAGCCCGCGTAAGTTGCCTTGGCACCCAATTCAGCCTCGATACGCAGCAATTGGTTGTATTTCGCCACCCGATCGGAGCGCGACATCGAGCCGGTCTTGATCTGCGTCGCGGTCGTCGCCACGGCGAGGTCGGCGATCGTCGCATCCTCGGTCTCGCCCGAGCGGTGCGAGACGATCGACGCATACTTCGCCTGCGCCGCAAGCGCAATCGCGGCCAACGTCTCGCTGAGCGTACCGATCTGGTTCGGCTTGATGAGGATCGCGTTCGCGACCCGCCGCTCGATGCCCTCGGCGAGGATCTTGGTGTTGGTGACGAACAGATCGTCGCCGACCAGTTGCAGCTTGGTGCCGAGCTTGCGCGTCAGGATCTCCCAGCCCGCCCAGTCGTCCTCGGCCATGCCGTCCTCGATCGTGACGATCGGATACCGCGCCGCCAGGTCGGCAAGATAGTCGGCGAACTGCGCCGAGCTGAACTTGCGTCCCTCGGACTCGAGCTCATACCGACCGTTGGCATAGAATTCGGTGCTGGCGACGTCGAGCCCCAGATAGATATCCCGGCCCGCGCGGTAGCCGGCCGCCTCGATCGCCTCGAGTATCGTCGTCAGTGCCGCCTCGTTCGAGGGAAGGTCCGGCGCGAATCCCCCCTCATCGCCTACCGCGGTGTTCAGGCCCTTGGCGTGCAGGACCTTCTTCAGCGCATGGAAGACCTCCGCGCCGTAACGCAGCGCCTCGGACAAGGAGGGCGCGCCGAGCGGCAGGATCATGAATTCCTGAATGTCGACGCTGTTGTCGGCGTGCGCGCCGCCGTTGATGATGTTCATCATCGGCACCGGCAGCACATAGTCCCGATCGCCGCCTAGGTGCCGGTACAGCGGCAATTTGCGCTCGCGCGCAGCGGCGTGCGCCGCGGCGAGCGAGGCGGCCAGTATCGCGTTGGCGCCGAGCCGCGACTTCGTCTCGGTGCCGTCGAGCTCGATCAGCCGCGCGTCGAGGCGCGCCTGGTCCTCGACGCTCGTGCCGAGCAGCAAATCCCGGATCGGACCATTGACGTGGGCGACAGCCTTGCGCACCCCCTTGCCGCCGAAACGCTCAGGATCCGCATCGCGCAGCTCAACCGCCTCGCGCGAGCCGGTCGAGGCGCCGGAGGGCACCGCGGCGCGACCGAGCACACCGCTGTCGAGCAGCACGTCCGCCTCGACCGTCGGATTGCCGCGTGAATCGATGATCTCGCGGCCGCGGATGTCGACGATGTGACTCATAGCAGGGACTCCTCGAAGGCTTGTTTCTTGGTGATTCGATCGATCTCGACCAGCGTCCTGAGCAAGGGCTCGAGCCGGTGCAAGGGCCAGGCGTTCGGTCCGTCGGAAAGCGCCCGGGCCGGATCCGGGTGCGTCTCCATGAACACGCCGGCCACGCCGGCCGCCACCGCCGAGCGGGCGAGCACCGGCACGAACTCGCGCTGCCCGCCGGAGGAATCGCCCCAGCCGCCCGGCAGCTGCACCGAATGGGTGGCGTCGAAGATCACCGGGCAGCCGGTCGCGCGCATCACCGCGAGCGAACGCATGTCGGCGACCAGGTTGTTGTAGCCGAACGAGAAGCCGCGCTCGCAGACCATGATTTGCGTGTTGCCGGTCGAACGCGCCTTGTCGACCACGTTCTGCATCTCCCAGGGCGAGAGGAACTGGCCCTTCTTGATGTTGACGGGCCGGCCCTGCGAGGCGACCGCGACGATGAAATTCGTCTGCCGGCACAGGAAAGCCGGCGTCTGCAGCACATCGACGACGCTCGCGACCTCGGCAAGCGGGGTGTCCTCGTGCACATCGGTGAGCACCGGCACGCCGATCTCGGCCCGCACCCGCTCGAGCGCTTTCAGCCCGCCCTCGAGGCCCGGACCGCGAAAGCTCGCGCGCGAGGAACGGTTGGCCTTGTCGAAGGAGGCCTTGAACACGAACGGCACGCCGAGCGCCCGTGTCGTTTCACGCAAGGCGCCGGCCACGTCGAGCACCAGCTGTTCGCTCTCGATGACGCAGGGACCGGCGATGAGCAGCAGCGGCCGGTCCAGGCCGACCTCGAAGGGCCCGAGCTTCATGCCGTCGCGCGGCCCGGTCGCTGCGCGGCGCGATACTCGCGCGCCGCGCGCACGAAGCCGCTGAACAAGGGGTGTCCGTCGCGCGGAGTCGAGGTGAACTCCGGATGGAACTGGCTCGCGACGAACCACGGATGTCCCGGCAGCTCGATGACCTCGACGAGGCCGTCGACCGAGAAACCGGCGAAACGCAGCCCCGCCGAGCGCATCTCCTCCAGGTTATTGTTGTTGAATTCGTAGCGGTGCCGGTGCCGCTCGAAAATCGTCTCCTTGCCGTAGATCGCGTGGGCGAGCGAGCCTTCGAGCAGTCGTGCCTCCTGCGCGCCGAGGCGCATGCTGCCGCCGAGATGGGTCTGCTCGTCGCGCACCTGCTGGCCGCGCGCGAGGTCCTGCCACTCGGTGATCAGGGCGATGACCGGATGGTTGGTCGCGCGGTCGAACTCCGTGCTGTTCGCGCCCTTCAGGGCGAGCACGTCGCGGGCGAACTCGATGATCGCGAGCTGCATGCCGAGACAGATGCCGAGATAAGGCACCCGCTGCTCGCGGGCGAAGCGGATGGCCTGGATCTTGCCCTCGATGCCGCGGTCGCCGAAGCCGCCCGGCACGAGGATCGCATCCATGTTGGCGAGCGCGCCCGGCCCCGTGCGCTCGATGTCCTGGGACTCGAAGTAATGGATGTTGACCCGCGTGCGCGTCTTGATGCCGCCGTGCATCAGCGCCTCGTTCAGGGAAATGTACGAATCGCGGATCTGCACGTACTTGCCGACCATGGCGATGTCGACGACCGCCTCGGGATTTTGCTTCGCGGCGACGACCGCGCCCCAGTCGGCCAGATCGGTGCGCGGCGCCTCCAGGCGCAGCTTGTCGACGACGATGTCGTCGAGTTCCTGCTCGTGCAGCAGCAGCGGGATCTTGTAGATGTCGTCCGAATCGACCGCGGAGATCACCGCCCGCTCCTCGACGTTCGTGAACAGCGCGATCTTGCGCCGCTGCTCGTCGGGCAGCGGTTGGGCGCAGCGGCACAGCAGGATGTCGGGCTGGATGCCGATGCCGCGCAGTTCCTTGACCGAGTGCTGCGTCGGCTTGGTCTTGATCTCGCCCGAACCGCCGACGACCGGCACCAGGGTCAGGTGCATGTAGATCGCCTGATTGCGGCCGAGCTCGACACCCATCTGGCGGATGGCCTCGAGAAAGGGCAGCGATTCGATGTCGCCGACGGTGCCGCCGATCTCGACCATGCAGACGTCGGCATCGCCGGCGCCCATGCGGATGCGGTACTTGATCTCATCGGTGATGTGCGGAATGACCTGGACGGTCGCGCCGAGGTAATCGCCCCGCCGCTCCTTGGCGATGACCCGCTCGTAGATCCGTCCGGTGGTGAAGTTGCTGTTGCGCCCGGTGGTCGTTCGCACGAAGCGCTCGTAATGGCCGAGATCGAGGTCCGTCTCGGTGCCGTCGGCGGTGACGAACACCTCGCCGTGCTGAAACGGGCTCATCGTGCCCGGATCGACGTTGATGTACGGGTCGAGCTTGACCATGCTCACCTTCAGGCCGCGGGCCTCGAGGATCGCACCGAGCGATGCCGAGGCGATGCCCTTGCCGAGGGAGGAGACGACGCCTCCGGTCACAAAAACGAATCTGGTCATGTTGGGTCGCCGCCGCTACGCACGCCACGGCAGCCGACCGTCGCGGGTCGCTGCGCCGATGCGCGAGCCTGGTTGGGAATTACGGGAATTCGACGGGAGTTCAGAGTACCAGAACCTGCGCGCGGGAACAATCAAAGCAGCGCCGGCGCATCCTCCCAATCGATGCCTGCGCCCGGTTCGGTGCGCGCGCCGCACACGCGCGCCTCGAGCCAGCGATCGGCCACCGCGATCAGGCGCGGCCCCGCGTAAACGAACGGCAGCGCCGCGCGCATCCACGGCGGCACGCCTTCGGCCTGGCACAGATGCTGCACGGTGCGCGTCGGCGCGCGCGGCGCGAGCCGCAGCGATTCCCCGCCGCACCGCGCCCGCACGGTCAGTGTCGGCGGCAACAGCGCCGCCGCCAGCCCGCCGGCGCGCTCGACCCAGCGCAGGCGTCCGAGCCCGGGGCCGAGTTCGAGCGTCGGCTCGACGTGTGGATTCCAGCTCAAGGGGTCCGCGAAGCGCGCCGGCACGGCCGGCGTCAGGTAAATGCGTCCGCGGTAGCGCCGTAAGGCATGCTCACCCCAGATGATCGCCGGCACGTGATCCTCACGCGCATCGAGGCACTGGCGCAGCGCCTCGGCGAGTCGCGCGGCCGGTGGCGGCACCGCCCGTTCGCCGATCCAGCGGCGCAGCGCGTTGCGACGCCTCGCCGGCGCGAGCGCCCGCAGCCGCGCGACCGACAGTTCGGCGCCGTCGCGCAAGCCGGCCAGATCCTCATCGGCGAGCGCGTTCAGCAGCTCGAGCGCCTCGGCTGCATGCCGCGCCGTGCGTCCGAGAGCGCCGGCCGCGCCGGGCCAACGCTCGCTGATCCCGGGCCAGACTCGCAGGCGAAGGTGGGCGCGGTCGAAGCGTGGATCGCGGTTCATCGGATCGACGGCCGTATCGAGACCGAGCGAGGCCACGCAACGCCCGAGCTCGCGGCGCGGCACCTCGAGAAAGGGTCGCAGATGCTCGCCGCGCCCGAGCGGACGGCAGCGCGGCATGCCCGCGAGCCCGGCCGGGCCGCAACCGCGCAAGGCCTGCAGCAGCACCGTCTCGGCCTGATCCTCGGCGTGATGGGCGGTGAGCAAGCATTCACCGGGTGCGAGCTGCGCGGCGAGCGCCGCGTAGCGGGCATCGCGCGCAGCCTCTTCGAGCGAGGCGCCCGGTGCGGCCCCGACCGCCACCGTGAGGATCGACAAAGGCACGCCGACATGCGCGCAGAGCGTCGTGCAAAGTCGTCGAAAATCCACCGCCGCCGCCTGCAGACCGTGGTCCACATGCACGGCACCCAAGGGCATGGCGCCGGCGGCCGCGGCCGCGGCGGCGGCGGCCAGCAGACAGGCCGAATCGGCGCCGCCGCGCAGAGCGACGACCATGCCGCTCGCCCGCGGCGGCAGCTGCGCCCGCAGGCTCGCCGCGAGCGCATGAAGGCCCGGATGCATCGCGGCTTCAGCCCTCGCGGTACGCGCCGAACGAGCGCACGCGCGCCTGGCGCGCATCGAGCAGCTGCGTGACCGGCATGGCCCGCAGTTCGGCCAGATGGCGAAGAATGCACTCCTTCAAAGCCTCGGCCATCGCCTGCGGATTCCGGTGGGCGGCGCCGCAGGGCTCCTTGAGCACTTCATCGACCAAGCCGAGCTTCTGCAGCCGCTCCGCGGTGCCGCCCATCGCATCGGCGGCGATCTCTTTTTTATCCGTGCTCTTCCACAAAATCGAGGCGCAACTTTCCGGCGAGATCACCGAGTAGACCGAGAACTGCAGCATCACCAGCCGGTCGCAGACGCCGATCGCGAGCGCGCCGCCCGAACCGCCCTCGCCGATCACGATCGAGAGCACGGGTGCGCCGAGCGCCGACATCTCGAACAAGTTGCGGGCGATCGCCTCGCTCTGGCCGCGCTCCTCGGAGCCGATTCCGGGATAAGCGCCCGGCGTGTCGATCAAGGTGACCACGGGCAGGCGGAAGCGCTCGGCCATCATCATCAGCCGCAGCGCCTTGCGATAGCCCTCGGGCTTCGGCATGCCGTAGTTGCGGCGGACCCGCTCCTTGGTGTCGCGGCCTTTCTGGTGGCCGATCAGCACGAGCGGTATGCCCTCGATGCGGGCGAGGCCGCCGACGATCGCCAGATCGTCGCCGTACATGCGGTCGCCGTGCAATTCGTGCCAGTCCGTGAAGATCATCGAGACGTAGTCCAGGGTGTACGGGCGCTGCGGGTGACGCGCCAGCTGCGTGATCTGCCACGGCGTCAAGTTCTGGAAAATGCTCGCCGTGAGCGCGCGGCTCTTCGCCTGCAGCCGTTTGATCTCCTCGGATAGGTTGACGCTCGGGTCATCGCCGAGGAATTTCAGCTCCTCGATCTTCGCCTCGAGTTCGGCAATCGGTTGCTCAAAATCCAAGAAATTCATCGCCATGTGGAAGTTTCCTCATCCCGGACTTCCGTCCTAGGACCATAGACCAAATACCAGCCGTCCCGCCCGACGCGGGCCGTCAATTCATCCAACAGCGCGCGGGTCGGCCGCACCGACCAGGCATCCGCGAGCAGCACCTGGCCGGAATATCCCGGCCGCTCGAGGTAGACGCCGATTGCGCAAGGGCCTTTCAAATGGGGCTTCAACAATTCCTCGAAGCGCTGCATGCCGGCCGGCGTGTCGAATTCGGCCGGCCAACGGATCCACAGCCGGCGCGCATGCCGCTCGCGCGCCCGGTCGATGTCGATCAAGGACTTCGCCTGAAGCCGCCAGGCTTCGATGAAGTCATCGAAGCGCAGCGAACCGTCGATCAGCAGAATCGCATCCTTGACGACCACGTCGCGATGCTTCTGGTAGATCTCCTCATACAGGCTCACCTCGAGGCGGCCGGTGCGATCATCGAGGATGAGCGTGACGCGATTCGGCCGGCGGCGCACCTCGAGCACGAGCCCGGCGACGGTCACCGGCTTGCCCGCCGACCAGGCGCGACCGCCCTCCACCGCGGCCGGCTTCGGTCCGCCGACATCCGCGAGGCGCGCGCCGACCAGAAATTTCAGGTCCGGCTCGTAGGAGGTGATCGGGTGTCCGCTCAGGAACAGCCCGAGGGTCTCGCGCTCGCCGGCGAGACGCACCGACTCGCTCCACTCCGCAAGCACCAGGTCCTCAGCCGCGTTCAGCCCGAACAGATCCACCTGGCCGGTGCTTGCGGCACGCGAGTTCTGCTCGCCCAGGTGCATCGCGCGCTCCAGTTCGGCGGCGAGCGTCGCCCGGTTCGCGCCGATCGAATCGAGGCTGCCGGAACGGATCAGCGCCTCCAGGACCCGCTTGTTCACCCGCTGCAGATCGATGCGCCGGCAGACATCGGCAAGGTCGCCGAAGCGTCCGCCGCGCACACGCTCCTCGACGATCGCCTCGACCGCCGAGGCGCCGACGCCCTTGATCGCGCCGAGGCCGTAGCGGATCCGCTCGCCGCCGGCGACCGCGAACTTGTAGATCGATTCGTTGATGTCCGGGGCGAGCACCTGAAGGCCCATGCTCGCGCATTCGTCGATCAAGGTGACGACCTTGTCGGTCTTGTCCATGTCGGCCGAGAGCACCGCGGCCATGAACGCGGCCGGATGATGCGCCTTCAACCACGCGGTCTGGTAGGAGAGCAGCGCGTAGGCGGCCGAGTGCGACTTGTTGAAGCCGTAACCGGCGAATTTCTCCATCAAGTCGAAGATGTGGGTCGCCTGCGCCTCGCGCACGCCGCGCCCGACCGCGCCACCGACGAACACCGAGCGCTGCTTGGCCATCTCCTCGGCCTTCTTCTTGCCCATGGCCCGGCGCAGCAGGTCGGCGCCGCCGAGCGTGTAGCCGGCGAGGATTTGCGCTATCTGCATGACCTGTTCCTGGTACAGGATCACCCCATAGGTCGCGGCCAGGACCGGCTGCAGATCCGGATGCAGGTAGTCGATCTTTGCGCCGGTGGTGTCGTGTTTTCGCGCGATGAAATCATCGACCATGCCCGATTGCAGCGGGCCCGGCCGAAACAGCGCCCCCCGCGCGCCGATGTCGCCGCACCGGTCCGGCTGGAGCCGGCGGATCAGGTCCTTCATGCCGCGCGACTCGAGCTGGAAGACCGCGGTCGTACGGCAGCTCTTCAAGAGCTGGAAGGTGGCCGGATCGTCCATCGGCAGCGCTTCGATCGCGAGCGGCGGTTCGCCCGTTGCCGCGCGCGCGGCGTTGATGTCGCGCACCTCCCAGTCGATGACCGTGAGCGTGCGCAGTCCGAGGAAGTCGAACTTGACGAGACCGGCGGCCTCGACGTCGTCCTTGTCGAACTGCGTGACCGGCGCCCCGCCGCCCTCCTCACAGTAGAGCGGCGTGAAATCCGTGAGCACCGACGGGGCGATCACGACGCCGCCCGCATGCGTGCCGGCGTTGCGCACCAGGCCCTCGAGGGCACGCGCCAGGTCGAGCAGCTCGCGCACCTCCGGATCGCTCGCGTTCAGGCGCGCCAGCTCCTCCTCCTGTTCGAGCGCCTTGTCGAGGGTGATGCCGATCTCGAAGGGAATCAGCTTGGCGATCTTGTCGACGTAGCCGTAGTTGTGCCCGAGCACGCGGCCGACGTCGCGCACCACCGCCTTCGCCGCGAGCGTGCCGTAGGTGATGATCTGCGAGACGCGGTCGCGGCCGTATTTGCGGGCGACATAATCGATCACACGATCGCGCCCCTCCATGCAGAAGTCGACGTCGAAATCCGGCATCGACACCCGCTCCGGATTCAGGAAGCGCTCGAACAGCAGGTCGTGCTCGATCGGATCGAGGTCCGTGATCGCAAGCGCATAGGCGACGAGCGAACCGGCTCCCGATCCGCGGCCGGGCCCGACCGGGACGCCGTTCTCGCGCGCCCAGCGGATGAAATCGGCGACGATCAGAAAATAGCCCGCGAATCCCATCTGACAGATCACGTCCAGTTCGAGCGCCAGGCGGCTTGCGTAGGCCCCGGCCTCGCGCGGCGCCGAGGCCGCCGCGAGCCGCCCGTCCAATCCGCGCGCGGCCTCCTCGCGCAGGAACGCCTCCGTGGTGTTGCCGTGCGGCACCGGATAGGCGGGCAGCATCGGCGCGCCGAGCGTCAGTTCGAGCGAGCAGCGTTTGGCAATCTCCAGGCTGTTCTGCAGCAGTTCCGGGGCGTCGGCGAACAGCGCCGCCATCTCGTCCGGGCTCTTCAGGTATTGCTCTTCGGTGTAGCGGCGTACGCGCCCGGCGTCGGCGAGCAGCGCGCCGTCGTGAATGCAGACTCGCGCCTCGTGGGCGTCGAAATCGGCGCGCGCGAGGAAGCGCACGTCATTGGTCGCTACGGCCGGCACGCCGCGCCGGTCGGCCAGATCGAGGATCGCCTCGGCGAGCTCGTTCTCGCCGGCGCGCGCGGTGCGCTGCACTTCCAGATAGAAGCGGTCGGCACACAGCTCCAGCCAGGCATCGAGGCAGCGCTGCGCCTCGTCCTCGCGCCCGCGGGCGAGCGCAAGACCGATGTCGCCCTGCGCCGCCCCGGAGAGCACGATCAGTCCATCGAGCCGCTCGGCGTCGAGCCAGGCGCGCTCGAGCATCGGCACACCCCCATGTTGACCCTCCAGATAGGAGCGGGTCACGAGTTCGGTCAGATGCCGATAGCCGTTGAGGTTCTGACACAGCAGGACGAGCCGCGAGGGCACGGCGCGATCGCCGCTCTCACGGATCCACGCGTCCACGCCGATCAGCGGCTTGACGCCGGCGCGCTGGCCCTCCTTGTAGAACTTGACCATCGCAAACAGGTTGCTCTGATCGGTCAGCGCGACCGCCGGCATTCCCGCAGCGGCGACCGCGCTCATCAGTTCGGGCACGCGCACGATCCCATCGACGAGTGAATACTCGGTATGCAGGCGCAGATGCACGAAGCCGCTCAACGGGCCTCCCCGGCCGCCGCGGCGACCGGTGCGAAGGATCGGCGGTGCAAGGGACACGGGCCGAAACGGCGCAGCAGGCGCCGATGTTCCGCCGTCGGATAGCCCTTGTGGCGCGCGAACCCATACTGCGGATAGAGCGCGTCGGCGCGCTCCATGTAGGCGTCGCGGGCCGTTTTGGCAAGGATCGAGGCGGCGCCGATGAGCGGCACGCTCGCATCGCCGCGCACGATGCACCTCGCCTGCAGCCCGGGTCCGAGGCCGGCGAGCGAGGGCGCGCGATTGCCGTCGATCAGCAGGCGCTGCGCGGGCAGCGCGAGCGCGAGCACCGCACGACGCATCGCGAGCAGCGTCGCCTGGAGAATATCGAGCACGTCGATCTCGGCCGGATCCGCCCAGCCGATTCCGTAGGCGGCCGCCTCGGCGCGGATTTGACCCGCAAGACGCTCGCGCACCGCCGCGCTTAAGGATTTCGAATCGGCCAGTCCGGGGATCGCGCGGTCCTCGCGCAGGATCACCGCGCCGGCGACCACCGGCCCGGCGAGCGGCCCGCGCCCCGCCGCATCGATGCCGGCGACGAGCCGGCTCCAGCCGACCCCGCCCGCCCGAGAAGCTCGGCGATCGCCCGCGCGGCGCTCGTGCTCGCATCGAGGCGCAAACTGGCATGGATCGCCGTGAACTCTTCGATCAATTCCGCCCGCCGCGGCGCGTCATCCAGCCACATCAAGAGCTCCGCTCCGATCGACTCGGGGACGATGTCGTCCTGGAAATACTCGCCGACGAGCCGTCGTTGCGCAAGTAGGTTCGGCTGCGCAAAGTAGGGCGATTTGACCAGTTTGAAACGCCGCAGCACCCACGCGGTCAGGGCGGTGAGCCGATAGACCACGACCATCGGGCACTTGCACAGCGCCGCTTCCAGACTCGCGGTGCCGGAGGCGACCAAGGCCACATCGGCGGCGATCAACGCCTCCCGGGCCCGGCCGTCGATCAGGCGCACCGTGGCGGGCGTCGCGCCGACACCAGCATCAGCGAAGGCGCCGAGCGCGGCGCGAAAGATCCCGTCCACCGCGCCGTTCGCCATCGGCGCGATGAACACCAAATCGGGCCGCCGCGCCGCCAGCCAGCGCACCGTCGCCGCAAAATCCGGCCCGAGCCGCCGCACCTCGCCGCGCCGGCTCCCCGGCAAGAGCGCCACCACGCGGGCATCGGCGGCAAGGCCGAGTGCGGCGCGCGCCGCCGCGCGGTCGACCTTGAGGGGAATCTGGTCGGCAAGCGGGTGGCCGACGAAGCGCGCCCGAAGGCCGTGCTCATCGTAGAACGGCTTCTCGAAGGGCAGCAGGCACAGCACCAGGTCGACCGCCTCACGCATGCCGCGCACGCGCCCGCGCCGCCAGGCCCACACCTGGGGACTGACGTATTGCACGCTCGGGATGCCCGCCGCACGCAGCCGGCGCGCGAGGCCGAGGTTGAATTCCGGGGCGTCGATGCCGACGAACACATCCGGTCGGGCGCCGATGAAGGCGCGACGCACGCGCGCGCGCAGGCGCACCAGGCGTGGCAGTTCGGCCAGGATTTCGAACAGCCCCATCAAGGCGAGCGACTCGGACGGCTCCCACTGCTCGCAGCCGGCGGCGCGCATCTTCGGTCCCGCGATCCCGAAGAAACGCGCCCGCGGGTCGAGCACGCGCAGGGATTCGATCAATGCCGCGCCGAGGGTGTCGCCGGAGGCCTCTCCCGCCACGAGACCGACCCGCAATGGATCCGGCATGGCGCTACCGAACGATGCTGCGCGAGCTTTGCTTGATGAACGACACGAACGGGACGATTTCAGCCTGATCGCGCGCCGCCCGCTCGAGCTCATCGAGCGCCGCGGCGAGCTTCAGGCCCGAGCGGTACAGCGTGCGGTAGGCGCGGCGGATGTTGCGGATCTGGTCCGGGGAGAAGCCGCGGCGTTTCAGTCCTTCGCTGTTGACACTGTGCGGCACGGCCGGCTGGCCGATCGCCATCACGTAGGGCGGCACGTCGCGGGTCACCGCGGCGTTGTTGGCGATGAAACAATGCGCGCCGATCTTCACGTATTGATGCACGGCGGACAGGCCGCCGAAGATCACCCAGTCGCCGACCGTGACGTGGCCGCCGAGGGTTGCGCAGTTGGCCATCACGATCTGATCGCCGAGCTGGCAGTCGTGCGCGACATGGGCGTAGGCCATGAACAGATTGTCGTTGCCGATCCGGGTGACGCCCTGGTCATGGGTGGTGCCGCGATTGACCGTGACGAATTCGCGGAACACGTTGCGATCGCCGATCTCCAGGCGCGTCGGCTCGCCGCGGTACTTCTTGTCCTGCGGGGCATCACCGATCGAGGTGAACTGGAAGATTTTGTTGTCACAACCGATTTGGGTCGGCCCGTTGATCACCGCGTGCGGCCCGATCCAGGTGCCCTTGCCGACGCGCACGTCGGCTCCGATCAGCGTATAAGGCCCGACGTGGACATCCGCATCGATCCACGCCTGCGGCGAGACGATCGCGCGGGAATCGATCATTGCTCATCCCCGTTCTTCTCGACGGCGCGCGTCTCCGGAGCGACCATGACCTCGGCGGTCGCGACCTCGACCCCATCGACCTCGGCCACGCACTGGAATTTCCAGATGCCCTTGAACGAGCGCATGAGGTTCGCCTTCAGGACGACCTGGTCACCGGGCTCGACGGGCTTGCGAAAGCGCGCCTTGTCGATGGCGACGAAATAAAAGCGCGTCTCCTTGTCCGGCACGACCCCCGCCGTCGTGAAGGCGAGCAGTCCGCATGCCTGCGCGAGCGCCTCGATGAGGATCACCCCGGGCATCACCGGCCGGTGCGGGAAATGGCCCGGAAAGAACGGCTCGTTGTAGGTCACGTTCTTCAGGGCGACGATGTGCGAACCGGGAACGCACTCGCGCACCCGATCCACGAGCAGGAACGGATACCGGTGCGGCAGCTGCCGCATGATCGCCTCGATATCCAATGTCATCGGTTCGCTCATCAATCACTCCTGCAAAATTCAGGCTCCGTCCGGCCGGCGGGTCCGTCCCAGGCGCCGCAGCTGCGCGACGGTGCGCCGCCAGGCGGGCGTGTGCTCCGCGGGGATGCCCGAGGAGTAGCTGCCGCTTTCGCGGATCGAGGCGCTCACCAGTGTAAAGCCGGTCACCGCGACGTCGTCGGCGATCGTCAGGTGGCCGGCGAAGCCGACCATGCCGCCGATCATGCAGCGCTCGCCGATGGTCGTGCTGCCGGAGATGCCGGTGCAGGCCGCGATCGCCGTGTGCGCGCCGATCGTCACGTTGTGGGCCACCTGGATCTGATTGTCGAGCTTAACCCCGTCCGCGATCACGGTGTCATCGATCGCGCCGCAGTCGATGGTCGTGTTCGCGCCGATCTCGACATCATCGCCGATGCGCACACCGCCTTGCTGCGCCACCTTGATCCAGGCCGCGCCATCACGGGCAAACCCGAATCCATCGGAACCGATCACGGCCCCCGGATGCACGATGCAGCGCTCGCCGATGCACACCCGCGGGTGCACCGTGACGCGGGCGACGAGGTGCGAGTCGGCGCCGATGCGCGCGCCGCGCATCAGCACGCACCCCGGCCCGATCGAGACGCGCTCGCCGATCTCGACGTCCTCCTCGAGAATTGCGAGCGCCGCGACGCTCGAGGAATCCGGCACCCGCACCCGGGCACCGATGATCGCGCTCGGGTGCACCCCGGGCTCGACGAGGGGCCGCGGGTGCAGCAGCGCGGCGATCCTCGCGTAGGCAAGGTAGGGATTCGCACCGATCAGCGCAGCCACCGGACAGGCGTCCGCGTCCTCCTCGCTGAGCACGACCGCGGTTGCCCGCGCGCCCTCCAGCTGCCGCCGGTAGCGGCTGTTGGCGAGAAAACTCAGCGCCCCGGCGCCCGCCCCCGTGAGGGTCGCGACCCGCGAGACCCGCAGATCCGGGTTGCCCCGCAGGGTCAACCCGAATCGCACCGCCAACTCGCCGAGGCTGTGGTCGGTCTGCACGGGTGTGCGCGTGTCGCGGCCGTTTGGGCCTCGAAGGCTATTTCTTGACCGCGCCAGCGGGCGCGCTCGAGAGCTTCGCCGGCTTGGTCATCAACAACGCGAGCACGCCCGGGGTGATGTCGTAGCTTTCCTTGGCGAAGAACACACCGTCGCCGAAGACGATGTCATAGCCCTTCGACTTCGAGTAAGCCTGGATTTCCTGGAGCAGGAAATGCTGCACCTTGCCGAGTTCCTCGTTGCGCTGCGCGGACACGTCGTTCTGAAACGAGTGCGCCTTGGCCTGGAAAACGCTTTGCTCGTCGCGCAGCGCGCTCTCGGCCTTGATGCGCGCGGCATCGGCCATCATCGGGCCGTTCTTCTGCAGATTGGCGGCCTTGGACTTCAGGTCGCTCTGCATGCTCAAAAGCTCGCGTCGGCGCGGCGCGAACTCGGTTTCCAGGGATTGCATCGCCGACTTCGTCTGCGGGGCTTCCTGTAGCAGCTGTTGAAAATTGACGACGCCGATCTTGGTTTGCGCGTTGGCGCCCTGGGCGACGGCGAGTCCGCACAGGCACAGGGCCAGCAGCGGCAGCGAACGGGTAAAGGTCGACATGTTGACTCTGAGTCCTCGCATGATGGTTGGGTTCAAAACGCTTGTCCGATGGAAAATTGAAACCGCTCAGTCTGATCGCCGAACTGGACCGTATTGCCCGGATTGGGGTTCAACGGAATGGCGTAGGAGAACCGGAACAAACCGAGCGGCGCAAGCCACTCCACCGCCAAGCCGGCCGAACGTCTGAGGTTATTATAGCTGAAATGATAGGTGACCGGCGTCGCGGCGTCGACACCCAGGAATTGGATCTTGTTGCCGGTCTGGAAAACGTTGCCCATATCGTAGAAGACGCTCACCCGGGCCGCGCTCTGCCACTTCTCCGGCACCGGCAGGATCAATTCCAAGCGGTTGACCGTGAGCAAGTTTCCGCCGAGCGGATTGCCGATGCCGATGTTGTCCCGGGGGCCGAGGGTCGAGGCCCGGTAGCCGCGGACGCTGTCGGGGCCGCCGGCGTAATAATTCATGTACGGCGGCAACGCGGTCGTATGGCCGAGCGAGGAGGCGTAGTCGACCTGGGCATTCTCCGAGATCAGGAACCGGCCCCACAGCGGCACGTACTTGACGAACTGGTAGCTGAGCGCGTAGTAGCGGACGTTGCTCGGCGGAATCGCCAGCCGCGCCGAGAACGCGTTGCGCATGCCGCGGGTCGCGAACAGCGCCCTGTTGCGCGAATCCATCGACCAGCCGGCGGTGAGCTCGTAGGTGTAGAAATCCGTGCCGTAGACCGTGTACGGGGCATCGAGCGAGTTGATGACGCCATCGCCATTGGTGTCACCGATCACGCGCGAAAAGGTGTTGCCGTTCGACCTGACCCAGTTGACCGCCTGCTGCGCGCTGTAGCCCTGGGAAGTCACCAGCGAGTTCTTGTTCGCCGAGAGGCCGAGTTCGACGTACTGGTACTCGCTGATCGGATAGGCGTACACCATGGCCGCGGTCAGCTGTTTGGTGCCGAACACCGACGAGGAGGACACGAACTGCGTGACGTCGCGGTAGGTGAAGGACAGCGTGCGCGAGACCCCGTCGATGGTCGTGTACGGATTGGTCTCCGAGAAGGTGTAGGTCTTGGCGTACTTGCCGGCGTTGATGTCGAGCGCAATGCGATCGCCCGTGCCCATGAAATTGCTGTGCACGAAATTGCCGTTCAGGCTGATGCCATAGGTGCCCGAATAGCCGATGCCGCCGCCGAACTGGCCGGGCAGACCCTCCTTGATCTTGTAGTTGACGTCGACCATGTCGTCGCTGCCGGCCACCGGCTTGGTGCTGTAGCTGACCTTCTTGACGAACGGCAGGCGTTGAATGCGCTGCTTGGAGCGCTGGAGCGCGGAGTTCGACAGCCAGCCGCCCTCGAGCTGGCGCATCTCGCGGCGCAGCGTCTCATCGTTGATGGCGGACTCGTTGGTGAAGTTGATGTGCCGCACGTAGACCCGCTTGCCGGGCTCGACGTAGAAGGTGAGCGACACGGTCTTGTCCTTCTTGTCGGCGGTCGGCACCGGCTCGACCTTCGAGAAGGCGTAGCCGTCCGCGCCGAGGCGGTAACGGATCAGCTCCTGGGACTTGGAGATCAACTGGCGCGAGTAGATCTCGCCCGGCTTGATAAGCAGCAGCTTGCGCAGCACCGGCTCGGGCACGACCATGCGCCCGGCGAGCTTGACCTGGGAGACACGGAACACATCGCCCTGGTGGATGTTCACCGTGATGAACATGTTGTGTTTGGCGGGCGTGATCTGCACCTGGGTCGACTCGATCTGGAAATTCGCGTAGCCGCGATCCATGAAGTAGGAGCGGATCCGCTCCAGATCGCCGCGCAGGGTATCGCGCGAATAACGGTCATCCTGTTTGTACCAGGACAACCAGTTAGGGGTCTTCAGGTGCAACGTGTCGAGGATGTCCTTTTCCTTGAAGGCCGTGTTGCCGACGATGTTGATCTCACGGACCACCGCCCGCTTGCCTTCGATGATGTGAACGGCGACGTCGACCTTGTTGTCGGGCCGCGGTTCGACTTTCGCGGTGATTTGCACCGCGTACTTGCCGCGGCTGAAGTACTGGTCGGTCAGGTACTGCTTGACCTCGTCGAGCACCGAGCGATCGAAGATCTTCCCCTCGGCGAGGCCGACGTCGCGAAGGCTCTTCTTCAGTTGCGGAGTCTTGATCTCCTTGTTGCCCTTGATCGTGAACTTCTCGATCGAGGGGCGCTCTATCACGACCACGATCAGGGTGTTGCCTTCGCGGCGCATCTCGACGTCGCGGAAGAAGCCGGTCGCGTACAGCGCCCGCATGCCCTCGCGGATGGCCGCCGGAGTGAGGTGATCGCCGATGTTGATCGGCAGGTAGTTGAACACCGTGCCTTCGGAGATGCGCTGCAAACCCTGGACGCGGATGTCGCCGACGACGAAGTCGGCCGGATTCGACGGCGCAC
>VFSW01003878.1_pt1 | contig 22393 bp, 20 predicted proteins | sample 5358111 | NCBI WGS metagenome assembly VFSW01 (sample SAMN11554181, study PRJNA540505) | mine drainage metagenome | isolation source: sediment from site ElyBrook_90M | place: USA: Ely Copper Mine, Vershire, VT | collected 2017 | reverse complement strand
CTCGTATCCGGCGACCAGATTCGGTTTGCCCGAAATGCGCAGCGGTGTTTCGGTTCCTTTTCGATCCAGCCGGCCGACCGGCGTGTTGACGTTTTCCGAAGCGATGCCGGCGATCACTTCATCGACGCCCATGCCGAGAGCTTGAATTCGTGCCGGATCGATGAGGATGCCGACTTCGCGCTTTTGCGCGCCGACCAGACGGACCTCGCCGACGCCGCTGATGTTCTCCAGTCTCCGCTTGATCTTGCGGTCCGCCAGCGTGGTCAGGTCGCGAGGCGTGAGCGTCGAGGAACGAACCGCGAGCGAGACGATCGGAAATCCGCCGACGTCCATCTTCTGGATGACCGGCTCCTTCATCTCCTCGGGAAGGTCGTTGCGGATGGAGTTGATCTTGGCGCGCACTTCCTGCGACGCCTCGTTGACCTTCACGTTGAGCTCGAACTCGATGATGATGTTCGAGAAGCTCTCGCGGGACACGGAGTAGATGTGCTTCACGCCGGCGATCGGATTGACCGCCTCTTCGATTCGCTTGGTGACCTCCCGCTCCACCGTCTCCGAAGACGCGCCGGGATACTCGGTGATCACCGTGACGACCGGAAGCTCGACGTCGGGCATCATCTCGATTGCCAGCCGCCGGTAGGAGAAGATCCCCAGGACGAGCAGAGAAAGAATGAGAACAGTGGCGAAGACCGGCCGTTTGATCGAAAGGTTCGAAAGGAACATGGCCGCTCCCCGTCAGATCGTCGAGCGGGGAACGATCGTAAGAGGGTCTCCGTCTCTCAGATTGAATCCACCGCGCGTGATCACCGACTCGCCCGCCGTGATTCCGCGGGTGATCTCCAGGTCGTCGCCCTCGGCAGCGCCGGTCGATACGGCGCGCCGCTGCGCGCGGTCACCGTTTGCGACTAACACGAAGCCGGCGCGCGGCGCCGGATCCACGGTGATCATCGCGCTGCGCGGAATGCGCAAGACGCCGCTGCGCACGCCGGTGACGATCGCCCCTCGGGCGAAGAGTCCCGACCGCAGCGCACCGTCGGCGTTTTCGACCACCGCCACGACCTTGACCGTGCGGCTCGTTTCGTCGGCGGCGGGATTGATGAAGCTGACGCGCCCTTCGAACGTGCGGCCGGGAACCGCATCGGTGACGAACGAAAGCGGCTGCCCGAGCCTGACGCCGGCGATCTGGGACGACGGGATGGAGACGGTCAGCTCGAGACGTCGGTTGTCGACGATGCGGAACATCGTGGTCGACGAGCCGACGTTCTGCACGTAATCGCCGGGATTCACCATCCGCGCCCCGATCACCCCATCCAGCGGCGAACGCACTTCGGTCTTCGAAAGCCTCGTCCGGGCGATCGCCTCCTGAGCGTTTGCCGCCGCGAGCTGCGCCTCGGCCGCGTCCGCGGAGCTGTGCGCATCGTCGAGATTCTGCTGCGTGGCCAGCCCCGCCGCTTTCAGTTTCTCGGCTCGCTCGAGCTCACGCCGGGCGCGCGTCGCCGCCACATCTGCCTGCATCCGCGCAGCGGTCATCGCCGAGAGAGCCGCTTCGGCGTCTCGCGAATCGTAGCGAGCGAGCAGCGTTCCCTTCCGGACGCGCACCCATTCGGTCACGTAAACGTCTTTGATGATTCCGCTGAACTCGGGCTTGACGTCGCCTTCGAATTTCGGAGTGATCGTGCCTACCACCGCGATGGTCTCGCGCACAATGCCCGGCTGGACGCGCTGCACCTCGACGGCAACGGCAGGACGGCTCGCCGCCATGTCGCCGGCACGCCGCGCACAGGCGACCGGCATAGCGAAGCAGACAACGAGCCAGACGACAGTCGTGAAGCGATCCATCGGCGGGGTCCCCCGAAGCTCGAAGGATGAACCGCGGCCGGTGATGATCCGGTGACACTAGACACACCCGCCCGTGGTGCGCTGAGCAGCGTGGAATCGGAACTCTCACCGAAGGCCCTACAATGTGGATCGACAATCCTCGAAATGAAGCACTTACTGGGCATTGCGGGCATGTTTGCCTTGGTGACTTTTGCGCTCGCAGGAGATGCGTTCGCCGCGAATCGGAATCCGATCCAGAGCAGCGGCTTCATCGAGATGTTCGCCTACTCGGAAGACGGCTACCAGGCAACGGTTCCTGCCAAAGGAAGTCCGGCGAACATCTCCGGCTACAGCCTCCGCGTGGCGACGGAGCTGAGCGCAAAACGGATCCCGCACCTGATCGTTTTCGAAGATGCGCTCCTGCTTCTCGGGAACTCCGGGGGAAGCGACGAGGCGCGGAGAAACCTGCACCCGATGACGGTCATCGCCCGGTACGGCGCCGGCATCGTTCTGCGGCGCGGCGTCGAACTGCGCGTCACGCACGGCGAAGGGTATGACGTCATCCGAAGCCCCAAAACGACCGGCGATCCATGGAACAGCATTTCGCTTCGTTTTCAGCAGCGGTCCTCGGACGACTACCTCGAAGTCCACTTCTACCCGCCGCACAACGAATACGATCCATATCCTTCCGGCGCGTTTTCCCAGCGAGTCGTGGCGCGGTACGGGCTGCAGTTCGCGAAGCGGCTGTCGATTCCTCGCTATCCACGGCTTTTCGCTTTTGCCGAGCCCTTGCTGCTGTTCGGCACGACCCATCCGCAGATTTCCTACACCTACAGTCCAAGACCGATGGCTGTGCGACTGATGTATGGCGCCGGCTTTGCGATCAAACCGGCCCTTCAGCTGAGGTTCTCCCAGGGGGAATGGCGCAGCCTCGGTGGATATCAGGGCCCGACGCAGTTCTGGAACTCGTTGTCTCTCCGCTACGGCTGGTGAGGCTGCGCCTTCCGGGCGTCTTTCTGCAGATCAATTCAGGTGTTTGGGCCGAGGATCACCGTAATACGTGCGCCGGTGACACGCGTCACCGTATCGAATGCTTCTCGCGGACGACTCTTCTTCGAAGCCATCATGGCGGCCACATATGTTTTCTCGCCGCAGGCGCCTGAATTGAGCGAGTCGCTCTTCAGGCAAGTCATTGATCGGTCGTCACTCGGGATCCTGATTGCCGAGCATGGGGCGATCACCTATGCCAATGCCCGATGCGCGGAGATTTTTGGCCGGCCGATCGAGCAACTGGTTGGTATGAGCCTCGATCAGGTCCTTCCGGAGGAGCAGCGAAGGGAGCAGGGCGACCGACCGCGGCATTTGATCCTTCCTTCGGAGTTGAGTGCGCTTCGTCCGACCTTTGCGATACGGCCGGACGGGTCAATCCGCGATCTCGAGGCGCAGACGGCCGTGCAGACCGTCGAAGGGCATAAGCTCGCCGTGGTGTCGATTCTCGATGTGACGGAGCGAAACCGGCGTGTGGAGCGCTCTCTCGACTTGCTGGTCGCGGAATGGCGGGGAACATTCGACGCCGTGAACACGCCGATCGTCATCACCCGGAGAGACGGCGCGGTCATCCGCCTCAACCGGGCCGCGTGTGAACTGACCGGGTTGCCCGAGACCGAGCTCACCGGAATCAACATTGGAGAGATCGCTCCCGGCGAGCCGTGGCGAACAGCGGCGCAAATGGTTCGCTACATCTCGGCCGAGCGCGCTGGGACGTCGACCGAGACGCGCGATGACTCTGGCCGGACCTGGGACATCAACATCGAATACTTTTCGAAGACCAGCGATCGGGCGGAGCGTTACATTCTCGTGCTCTGGAACATTACCGCGACTGTCGATCCGAAGTAGTCACTGCGGCTCATCGAGACGATGTCGGCCATGGGCAAGATCGTCGCCGGTGTGGCTAATGAAGTGCGCAATCCGCTGTTTGGCATTTCCGCGACTCTCGATGCCTACGCGGAGGAGATGAGCCGGCCGGGTTATGAACAATGCGCGGCAGCGCTCAACGGCGAGGTGAAGCGGCTCACGAATTTGATGCAGGACCTGCTGGAGTACGGGAAGCCGGTTGCGCTGCACATCCAGCAGGGCGACCTCAGGGAAGTGATCGACGAAGTGGTTCGCCGTCACGCGCAGTCGCAGGTCAGAATCGAGACGTCCGTTGCTCCCGAACTCCCGCCGCTCCTGATGGATCCAAGCCGCATGTGCGAGGTCTTCGACAACCTGATCGAAAATGCCGAGCAGCACACGCCGGCGGGGACGGTCGTACGCGTGGTCAGCTCGGTCGTGGAGCACGGTGGCCGCTCGTGGATCGAATGCCGGATCGAAGACAGCGGTCCGGGTTTCAATCCTGAAGATCTCGATCGCGTATTTGATCCTTTCTTCACGCGTCGCGAAGGCGGAACGGGACTGGGGCTTTCGATCGTGCAGCGGATCATCCACGATCATTCCGGGAAAGGCTTTGCCGGAAACGGCGAGGCCGGGGCGGTGGTCAGGATTCTGCTTCCGGTCGCCGAACCTCAGGAGTAACGCGTGGCCGAGGCGACGCGCAACCAGGTGCTCGTGATCGATGACGAGGCGGTCATCCGAACGAGCATCGGGAAATTTCTATCCCGGTCGGGGTTCGAAGTCTCGGAAGCGCCCGATGGAGCGAGCGCCCTGGTGCAGATGCGCCGCCAGCCTCCCGATGCGATCATCCTCGACTACAAACTTCCGGACTGCACGGCATTCGATCTTCTGCCCAGGTTGCAGTCGATCAATCCTTCCGCGGCGGTCATCGTTTTGACCGGGCACGCCACGATCGATCTCGCGGTTGCGGCGATGAAACAAGGGGCCGACCAGTTCCTGACCAAGCCAATCGAGCTGCCGGCGCTGCAGCTCGTGCTTCAGCGAACGCTCGACAGCCGGCGCAATCAGCAAGCGGACCTTGCGGAAAAGACGCGCGAGTCGCGAAATCTCTTCGACCCATTCTCCGGATCGAGCGCGGCAATTCGTCAGCTCGAAACGGATGCGCAGAAAATCGCGCAGACCGATCGCCCCGTTCTGATCCAGGGCGAGACCGGATCGGGTAAAGGTGTGCTTGCAGGGTGGCTTCATCGAAACGGCCGCCGACGTCTGGAGCCGTTTGTCGATCTCAACTGCGCCGGGTTGTCGAATGAGCTTCTGGAATCCGAGCTATTCGGCCATCAGAGGGGCGCGTTCACCGGCGCGGTGCAGGACAAACAGGGATTGCTCGATCTGGCACATCGCGGCACGCTCTTTCTCGATGAGATCGGCGATATCGATCTTCAAGTGCAACCGAAGCTGCTCAAGGTTCTGGAGGAAAAAGAATTCCGCCGTCTCGGTGATGTGAAGCCTCGCTTCGCAGACATTCGCCTGATCGCCGCGACCCACCACGATCTGCAGGCGCTCGTCGGCGCCGCCCGCTTCCGTGAAGATCTCTACTTCCGTATCAGCACCATCGTGCTGCGGCTTCCGCCGTTGCGCGAACGGCGCGAGGACATTCCGCGCCTCGCCGGCGATGTCCTCGCGCGCATTGCGCACGAGATGGGCCGTCCGGAAGTGAAGCTGGCGGAAAGCGCCATTCGTGCCCTCTCCGAGCACCGCTGGCCCGGAAACCTTCGCGAGCTGCGAAACGTGCTGGAGCGATCGCTGCTGATGTGCGAGCAGAAAGAAATTCGTCGCTCCGATCTCCGATTCGAATCCTCTTCGCTCGCCCCGGCGGACGGCCGCCGCGATCTGACGCTCGACGCTCTCGAATCGCAGTACATCGCCGGCATCCTGGCAGACGAAAAGGGATCGGTCGTTCGCGCGGCGAAGCGCCTCGGGGTCACCCGCAATACTCTCTATTACAAGTTGCGGAAGCATCGGATCCGGCTGCCCAAAGATTCGAAAACCGTGTTCGAATAATCGAAATCCTGGCGCTACCTGGCTAGCGCACGGAACTGCAAGAGCTTACAGATCAGGCATTTCCACGCCGTAGGCCGCGGGCTCAGCCGTTGGTATCCGCATTGCGCTTGGGCCCCTCATGACCGATCTTGCGCATGACTTCTACCGCATGCTCGTGGTCGAGGACGAATCGACCGTCCTCTTCGCCCTGAAAAAATTCTTCTCCGCCGCCGGATATCACGTCGATCACGCGCGGGAGCTGGAGGAGGCAGAGGCACTGATCCTCACGACGCACTATGACGTGGTCATCGCCGATTTGCGGCTGTCGGGGAGCACGGCGACCGAAGGGCTGGAGGTTCTTCGCTTTGTCCGGCAGCACTCGCGCGCGACGAAGGTCCTGATCCTCACCGCTTACAGCTCGCCCGACGTTCAAAACAGCGCCCGGATTCTCGGAGCCAGCGCGTTTCTGCAAAAGCCGGCACCTCTCTCGGAGATTGGGGCCACCGTCGCGCAGCTTCTGGAGGAGCGATGACCGCGACGCTGCTGCAGCAGATTCTGTCGGAAGGGGGGCTGACGACGCTCTTTCAGCCGATCTTCGACGTCCAGGACGACGGGCGGAAACTGTTCGCGGTCGAAGCGCTGTCGCGCGGTCCGAAGGGATCGAACGCCGAGCGCGCCGACGTGCTGTTCGAGTACGTGCGGCGGAAAGGGAGCGAGGCGGAGGTCGATCGCGCCTGCACGAAGGCGGCGTTGCATGCGGCCGGGGCGAACGGCATTCCGTGCGCCATCACGATCAACGTCCACGCGTCGACCCTGGAGCAGGACGATGGCTGGGTCGACTTCCTCGCCGCGAACTGTGACCGCAGCGGCGTGCAGCTGTCGCGTGTGATTCTGGAGATCGTCGAGCAGCAAAAATTCTGGGACGAGCGGCGGTTCTTCGAGACGCTCGACGCCGTTCGCGAAGCGGGCGTCCGTATCGCTCTCGATGACATCGGCCTCGGGTACTCGAATCACCGAATGCTGATCGAGATCCGGCCGGAGTTCTACAAAATCGATCCGTACTTCATCAGCGGCAGCAGCGAGAAGCCGCACGCTCGTGCGGCCGTCGAATCGATCGTGCTGCTGGCTCGGCGGCTCGGCGGAATCGTCATCGCCGAAGGCATCGAATCGATCCACGACCTTCGTACCTTGCGCGACCTCGGGATTCATCTGGCGCAGGGGCACTACCTGGGCTCGCCGAGCAGCAATCCTCTCGCTGTACGGACCGCGCTTGGCGGCGCCGAGGCCGAATGGGCACTCTGCGTCGGATAGGAGATGGCATGAGCAAAAAAAAGATCCTCCTGGTGGATGACTCGAACACGATCCTGATGATGGAGAAGTTCATTTTGAACAATGGACCGTATGACCTCATCACCGCGAACAACGGCGAAGAAGGAGTGCGGAAAGCGAGGGAGGAACATCCCGATCTGATCCTGCTCGACGTGATCATGCCGAAGCTGGGCGGATTCGAGGCATGCCAGCTGATCCGGGCCAACGAATCGACGAAGTCCATTCCCATCATCATGGTTACCACGCGCGGCGAAGCCGCAAACGTCGAAGCCGGCTGGGCGAACGGCTGCACCGACTACGTGATGAAGCCGATCAACTCCGTCGAGCTTCTGGCCAAGGTGCGCAGCCTGCTCGAGGAATCGATGGCAGGAGTGACGCAGTGAGCGGCGAGGGCAGCGGCCGCGCGTACGTCGAGAGCGCCCGCCAGGAGCTGCATCAATACGCTCAAGGTCTGCTCCACGAGAATGAGCGGCTGCGGACGACCTCGGCAATGCTGGAGGTCCAGAAAGCAGAGACGCGCCTGGAGCTCGTTCGCGCACGCGAGGAGCGGGACGAGGCGGTCGCCGAGCTTCACAGCCTTCGGCTGCGGCTGGAAGACATCCAGAAAGAGAACCGCAGATTCGCCGAGGAGTTTCAACGGATCGAACAACAGAGCAGCAACCTGGCAAATCTCTACGTCGCTTCGTACCAGCTCCACTCCAGCATCGACCGGCCCACGGTTTTGCGGACGATCCAGGAAATCGTGATCAACCTGATCGGCTCGGAAGAGGTCGCCATCTTCGAGGACGATGGCTCCGGTCTGTATCGCCTCGCCTCGTCGACGGGCATCGAAGGCCCGCATCTGAGGGCATTCCGAATCGGCGAGGGAACAATCGGCGCGCGGCTCGGTGAATCGGTATTCGTCAGCGATGGCCCGTCGGATGACGAGTCTCCGACCGCTTGCGTCCCGCTGCGGGTCGGCGAATCGACCATCGGTGCGATCGTCGTGTTTCGCCTTCTCCCTCACAAACCAGCACTGGAGGAAGTCGATCACGAGCTATTCGATCTTCTTGCCGTTCACGCGGCGACGGCGCTGCAGCTGGCCACCATGCGGCAGCAGTCCACGCCGAGGGAGGCCGCGGCGTCATGACTGCGATCGATCGCCTTCCGGATCTTCAGGAGCCCGTCGTGGCGCCGGAAAACGCGCCGAGCGGGCACCTCTATCCGGGGCAGATCTTCACCTCTGCCGAGTCTGCGCTGGTGTCGACGATTCTCGGCTCGTGCGTCGCGGTCTGCCTCTGGGACAGGGAGAGAGCGATCGGCGGAATGAACCATTACCTTCTTCCGCGCAACCCGATCCCGAGCCGCGTGGATGCTCGCTACGGTGACTCGGCGATGACGCGGCTCGTCGAGGCCATGGTCGACCGGGGAGCATCGCTGCAGCATCTGGTAGCCAAGATCGCCGGCGGTGCCTGCGTGCTGGCACGACTCGACGGCGCAGGCAGATCGATCGGCGAACAAAACACGATCGTGGCGCGAGAGTTTCTGTCGAAGGTCGGCATCGCGGTCGTTGCCGAGCAGAGCGGCGGGCGGCGCGGCCGGAAACTGTTTTTTCACACCGGCAACGGCAGTGCGTACGTGAATGACATCTGACGTGACTGAATTGATTCTCAGCGAAGGCGACCGGCGTCAGCTCATCGAGATTTTTCTCGGTGAAGCGGACGAGGTGCTGTCGCGCTTCGAGGACCTTCTGCTCCAGCTGGAGCACTCTCCGGGGGATCCGGAGCTGCTGCACGAGATCTTTCGCGCCGCGCACACGCTCAAGGGCAACGCAGCATCGCTGCGGTTCCACGATCTCGCGTCGTTCGCACACGTCGTGGAAGAGACGCTGGAAAAGCTGCGCAACGGCGCGATGCAGGCCACTCCCGCGCGCATCTCGCAGCTGCTGCAGGCGGTCGATGTGCTTCGCGACCTTTCCATTCGATCGATTGCCGGTGATGCGACGTTGACCGGTGCGCAGCAGGAGCTGCTCGCCGCGTTTTCGCAGGACTCCGCTCACGCGGCTCCAGAGAGCGATCCGAAACAGGCGCCGCCGGCACGAACTCCGGCACCGGATTCGCGGCAGGCGCATTCGTTACGGGTGGAGATGGAGAAACTCGATCGCATGCTCGATCTGACCGGCGAGATCAGCATCGCCCGTGGCCGCGTTCGCGAGCTCGTCCTCGCCGGCGAAGAACGGGAGCGGATTCTCGATGCCGTTCACGATCTCGATCGGCTGAGCCTCGATCTGCAGGAACAGGTCATGGGGGCGCGGCTCGTTCCGGTCGGTCCGGCGCTGCGCCATTTTCAGCGCGTGGTTCGCGATCTGGCCGCCGCGCGGCAGAAACGCGTGGCCCTGGTCATCGAAGGAAATGAAGTCGAGCTCGACGCCACGGTCCTCGAGCGCCTCAAGGATCCGATCACACAGATGATCCGCAACGCCGTCGATCACGGCATCGAGACCCCGCAGGAGCGGCGGGCGAGTGGCAAACCTGAGGCCGGGACCATCCGCATTACCGCGGCGCACGAATCGGGAGTCGTCGTCCTCTGCGTTTCCGATGACGGCCGGGGACTCAACGAATGGAAGATCGCGGCGCGCGCTCGCTCGCTGGGCATCGACTGCGATCGCCTGTCGCGCAAGGAGATCCTCGGTCTCATCTTCCAGCCGGGCTTTTCGACAGCCGCCGCGGTGACGGAGATTTCAGGCCGCGGCGTCGGCATGGACGTCGTTCTGAGCAATGTCCAGTCGCTTCGCGGAAGCCTGACCGTCGCTTCGGAGGATGGCGTGGGAACGACGATCACCATGCGTTTGCCGCTAACGATCGCGCTGATCGAAGGCTTCGGCGTTCGCGTCGCGGACGAGACCTACATCATTCCGATGGACGCCGTCGTGGAGTGCGTGGATGTTCCCGCCGAATGCGGGCGCGAAATGCGCGGTGTCCTGAATCTTCGAGGCAAGGCCGTTCCGTTCGTCCGCCTTCGCGATCTCTTCGGCCTGCAGGGAGACTGCGCCGGCCGTGAGCACGCGGTCATTGTGCAGGACGAACTGGGACAGGCCGGGATCGTGGTCGATGAGCTGCTCGGCAGCAGCCAGGCGGTCATGAAACCGTTGAGCCGGATGATTCGCCGCGTCGTGGCGCTCGCCGGCTCGTCCATCCTGGGAAACGGCCGGGTGGCGCTGATCCTCGATGCCGAGAAGCTGGTGCGCCACGCGATCGAGTACGAGCCGGCGGCGTGAGAAGGAGGATGCGATGGCAGTGCAGCAGTATCTGAGCTTTTTCCTCGCCGGCGACGAGTATGCGGTCAGCATTTTTCCCGTGAGGGAAATCATCGAGTGCCCGCCGCTGACGAAGGTCCCCGGCGCTCCGGTCTGGATCCGCGGCGTTCTAAACCTCCGCGGCGTGGTCGTGCCCGTGATCGACCTGGCAGTCAAGTTCGGCCTGCCTCCCGGAGAAATTACGCGTCGCAGCTGTGTAGTCATCCTCGATGTGCAGTTCGAAGAGGGGCCGACGGTGATCGGAATCATCGCCGACGCGGTGCACCAGGTCCTCGACCTGATGCCGGAGCGGATTCAGCCTCCGCCGCGCTTCGGGCCGAAAGTGCGCGTCGACTGCATCCTGGGGATGGCGGACAGCAATGGGAAGTTCGTCGTTCTTCTGGACATCGATCGGATTCTCACCAGCAGCGAAATCGTGGCTGCCGCGGATGCGGCGGCCGAAAGTTCACCAGAGCCGTCGCCAAACGAAGTCTCGGTCGAGGGTGGGCGTGTGTCGGTTGTTTGAACAGGTGTAGAGGAGGTCCGCCGTGAAATGGGGTATTCGGGTCCAATTTCTGATGGGATTCATTTGCTTTCTGGCGGTCATCGGTACGGCGATGATCTGGATGGTCGAGTCGCTGTCGTCCACCATCGCCGATCTCGAGCGGGTGACGAATGTGAGCACGACGATCACGCAGGACGCTCTGCTCGTGCAGAACGAGATTACCGGGATGAGCGACAGCCTTCGCGGGTATCTGCTCGACTCGACGGACGGGCGGAGCAAAGAGAAGCTCCACGCGGCGCGCGAGCGGCTGATGGTCGAGGCGCGCGAGCTCCAGCAGCTCTCGGACGGCAAGCTGAAAAATCTGAGCAGCGAACTGATCGCGCTGGTGAACGACAAGATGGTTCCGGTACAGGAGAATCTCATCGCTGCCGCCGAGACGTCCAAGGTCGATTCGGCCAAAGCGTTGTACATCGAGCAGTACCGGCCGCTGCAACTGCAGGCCGAGCAGATCTCTGCGACGATGAACGATGCGGCAATGCGAGAGGTCACGAGCGGGCTCTCGGCGGCGCAGCAGGCCCGCATTCACGCCCGCCAATTGCTCTGGAGCGTCATCGCCGTCTGCTTCACGGTGGGTCTCATCGTCGCCTTTTTCCTCGCCGGCGGCATGGCCGCTCCGGTGATCCGAATGGCGAAGTCGATGGAGCTGGCCGCGCGCGGTGAGCTGAATGGCAAAGTCGACTACGACAATCGCGGCGACGAGCTCGGCGCGCTGAGCCGCTCGATCAACAGCACGTATGCCTACCTCACGGAGATGGCGACGGTGGCCACCCGGATCGCGGAAGGCGATCTCACCGTGCGCGTCGAGCCGCGGTCGAGCTCCGACGCATTCGGAAATGCGTTCGCCACCATGGTGCAAAAGCTGGCGGATGCGGTGAGCGAGGTGCGCTCCGGCGCTGGCGCCCTGACCGGCGCCGCAACACAAATCTCGGCGAGCGCTCAGTCGCTGTCGCAGGGGACCAGCGAGCAGGCCTCTTCGGTCGAAGAAACGACATCGAGTCTGGAGGAGATGAGCGCATCGATCACCCAGAACGCGGAGAACAGCGCGCAAATGGAGCAGATGGCGCTCAAAGGGACTGCCGATGTAGCCGACAGCGCGCAGGCCGTGCGGCAATCGGTGCAAGCGATGATGCAGATCGCGGAAAAGATCTCCATCATCGAGGAGATCGCCTATCAGACGAACCTGCTGGCGCTCAATGCGGCGATCGAAGCGGCCCGCGCGGGCGATCACGGGCGGGGATTCGCGGTGGTGGCCACGGAAGTGCGCAAGCTGGCCGAGCGCAGCCAGGCAGCGGCAAAGGACATCGGCGGGCTGGCCTCTTCCAGCGTGGATGTGGCGCAACGCTCCGGCCGGCTGCTCGATGATCTCGTTCCGACCATTCGCAAAACGGCGGATCTGGTCCGTGAGGTGGCCGCGGCGTCCAATGAGCAGTCGGCCGGCGTGGCGCAGATCAATCGGGCCATGACCCTGGTCGATCAGGTGACGCAGCGCAACGCCTCCTCCTCGGAGGAATTGGCGTCCACCGCCGAAGAGATGTCGTCGCAGGCGGAGGCGCTGGAGCAGACGCTCGCATTTTTCAAGACCGGAGCGCCGGCCCACGCTGCAGCGCCGCACACACGCATTTCCGAGATGCCGCCGAACGCACCGTTCCGCGGTGCTCGTACTCTTCCGCTGCCGCTCGAAGCGGCAAAGAGCGCGATATCGCCGTCGTTCACCGACTACACGCACTTCTGACGAACATGCCGAACTCGCTCGAATCCGCCGTCCGGCCGCTTTCCGATCGTGAGTTTTATCGCTTCCAGCTATTGATTCACCACGACGCGGGAATCTACCTGTCGGACGCAAAAAAGGCGCTGGTGACCGGCCGGCTGATGCGCCGGCTGCGCAGCCTTGGGCTTGCGACGTTCGGCTCGTACCTTGAGCTCGTCGAGTCGGACGGCAGCGGCGAGGAGCGGGCTCACATGCTCGACTGCATCTGCACGAACGAAACGCATTTTTTCCGCGAGCCGCGGCAGTTCGAGTTTCTCGACGAACAGGTTCTGCCGCGCTGGAAGGAGCTCGCCGCGGCGGGAAACATGCCGAAGCGCATCCGTGCCTGGAGTACGGCCTGTTCCACCGGAGAAGAGCCGTACTCGCTGGCCATGCTGCTGCGCACGCACTTTCCTCTTTCCGAGGGGTGGCGCGTGGAAGTCGTCGCCTCCGACCTCTCGCGGAAGGCGATTTCCGCAGCACGCGAGGGCGTCTGGCCGGTCACCAGTGCGGAACAGATCCCGCCGGTGTATCGCCGCGCGTACATGCTGCGCGGCGTGCGCTCGGCGGAAGGAAAGATGCATGCCCGCCCGGAACTTCAGGAGATGATCGAGTTTCGGCGCATCAACCTGAACGATTCTGCCTATCCGATCGACGGAGCGTTCCAGTTGATCTTCTGCCGGAACGTTCTGATCTATTTCGATCGCCAGACGAAGTCCGCGGTCATCGACCGCTTGAGCCGCCATTTGGCGCCCGGCGGCCTCCTTTTCCTCGGGCATGCCGAGACGATCCTGGCGGGCGAACACGGCCTGCAGCACATCGGGCCGGCGGCCTATCAGCGGGGATAGCGATGGACGAGGAACGAGCGCGAACGGACGAAATGCTGTTGCGTCAGGTTTGTAGCGGAAACGCGCCGGCGTTCGATGCGCTCGTGTCTCGCTATCACGCCACGATGATCCGTCTGGCGCGCCTGCACGTGGCGCCCGCTCTGGCCGAAGAGGCTGCGCAGGAGGCGTGGATCGCCATTCTGAAAGGCTGCCGCGGGTTCGAGCACCGTTCGTCGTTTCGCACCTGGATGTTTCGCATCGTCACGAACCGCGCCATCAGCCACGCCAAGCGCGAGAGCCGCGCGGATCGATTCCGCGCCGCATGCGAGGAGACGGCCGCCACCGATGCGGTCGATGGGGAGCGCTTCTATCCCGACGGGCATCCGCTCGCCGGCTCGTGGATGATTCCGCCGAGGAGCTGGACTCCGGAGGAGCAGCTTCTGGAGGCCGAGGTGCGAACGAAGATCGAGGAAACAATCGCCGGATTGCCGGATCTGCAGCGCCGGGTCATCACGCTGCGCGACATCGAGCAGTGGAGCGCCGGCGAAATTTGCGACCGTTGCGGGATCACGGAATCGAATCAGCGCGTCCTGCTGCACCGGGCGCGGGCGAAGGTTCGCCGCGCGCTCGAAGATTTTCTTGGAACGGAGGAGCCTCAGCCATGTCTGCCGATGTGAGCGATCGCGCGCGACTCTTCCTCGACAATTTCGCGGCGGCGAAGGAGCTGATCGACGAGCTGGTGGTCGAAAACGAGCGTTTGCGCAGACGGGTCGCCGACGTGGAGCAGGAAAGTCGCGACTTCGTGACGCGCTATCTCGAGGTCGAGCAGCAGAACAACAACCTGGCGAATCTGTACGTGGTCGGGCACCAGCTCCACTCGACACTCGATTTTCGGGAGGTGTTGCAGATCCTCCGCGAGGTGGTCATCAATTTTATCGGGTCGGAATGCTTCGCCATCCTTTTGATGGACGAGCAGGCGCGCGTTCTCCGGACCATCCTGGCGGAAGGAGGCGATGTCCTTCCGGAAATCGAGAGACTCAACGTCCGCGTCGGCGAAGGGAAGCTGGGGCTCGCCGCCGCGTCCGGAGAAACCGATTTCCTGCAGGGTGATGCTTACGACAGCGCTCCGGAACTCGACCGGCCGCTTGCCGTGGTTCCGCTGCGGATCAAGGACCGCACCATCGGACTGCTGGTCATCTATCGGCTCCTGGAGCAGAAGCGGACCTTCTCGCAAACGGACTTCGAGCTGTTCTCGCTCTTGGCTGGCCAGGCGGCGACCGCAGTGTTCTCGGCGAAGCTCTACTCGGACGCGGAGCGGAAGCTCAACACGATCCAGGAGTTTCTCGATCTGCTGACGAACTCGTAGCGTCCTCGTCTTCCGCCAGACCGGCCGTCAACTCGATCGTTCTTCTCACCTGCAGCACCCAGCGAGCGCAGGCATCGCACGTGCGGACGTGCGACTCCCACTCCGCGCGCGGATCGCCACGAAGTGCGCCATCGAGATATTCCGTGGTTGCGCCGATGACGTCACGACAACGCATGTCTGCCTACTGGAACTGCAGGACCCCGCCGGCGAAATCGTCCGGAAGCGCATGGATGGACGAATGAAGGAACGTGTGGAAGGCCACACCGGCCTGGGTGAGGAAGATCTCCAGGCCCAGCGTGTCGGCGATCGGATGGTGGCGGACGGCGTTGTCTCCGTAGAGAACTCCGACCACCTCGCTGCCGCTGAGCATCGGAAGAACGACGACCTCGCGAACGGCCGGCCCGGCAAAGGCGGTGGCCAGTTGCTCGGCCACCGGCGACTCCACGCTTCCGCGATACGGCCGCCCCGTGGTCACCACCCGGTCGATGATCGAGACTTCGCCGCGGTGCAAATGAAGGCCGCGGCTGCCGATTCGCAGGCCGAATTTTCCGAGCGTCACGAACTGATCGCCTTTGATGGCGAACAACACGCAGCGGTCGACGTAGTCGGCCGCGAGTTGCAGGATGGTCAGGGTCACCGGACTGATGTCGTGAGGATCGCTCACTTCCTTGATCAGCTGCACGAGCAGCCGGAAGCCGCGATGCATCGGCTCGCCGGCCGGCGTCTCGGCGAGATTGGAAAGAGCGCTCTGCTGCTCGACGAATCGCCGGGATGCGACGAGCATCAGGTCTTCGACGAAAAGTGACAGCTCGGCATCGTTCTCTTCCGCCGGCTTGATGAGAAGCAGGTCCGCCCCCGCCTCGAGCGTGCGATGGCGCCCTTCGGAATTCGGCGTTCCATCGATGACGATCACAGGCGTTCGAGCTTCGCGTGCCTTGATCTCGCGGATGAGCATGAACATGCCCGGCCGCGCTTCAGCCGTCTCCAGATCGAGGATGACGATGAACGAGCGGCCCTGTTCCATCAGCTCGCCGACGTGCCGCATGGCGTCTTCGGCGGCCGGCTGAACCAGGCCGAATCGGCGTTTTTTGCCGGCGTCCTGCAGCCTCCGCGTCATCTCGGGATCGCCTCCGACGAGGAGCACAAAATGCTCGGGCGACTCCGGCTCCGGTTCCGCACGGGGCAGCGTGATTTTCTGCGTCGCCTTGTTCAGCGACTCCTTGACGCTGCCAAGCGTGCGCAGGCGCACGGAATCCTTTCCGAGGATCGTCTCCGGGAGGATGCCGCCCTTGCGAAACACCATCCGCGGGTCGTACTCGATCTCCGCGAGGGACGGCTCTCTGGCGATGAATTCGAATTCGCCGTCCGACACGCCGGAAAGCTTTCGGATGATGCCGGCGACGCGGTCGGAAATGAGAGCTTCCAGATCGGCGGGGCTGATGAGGTTCATCTCCAGCACTGCGAGCCCGAGGGGAATGTCGTTCTGGCCGGCCAGGACGTCGAGCGAGGCGAGGTTCATCCGTTTCTCGAGATCGCCGCGGAGGCTCGCCGCCCCGGGAGCCGATGCGTTGACCACCAGTCCGCGGCTGAAAATGACCGTGTGGGGTCCCTCCTCGAGGTGCAACTCGAGGATGCCTGTGCCGCGGCTCAGGTAGACGATCTGCAGGATGTCGCTGATCGGCAGGTCTTCCAGTCGTCCGACGAGACCCATCCTCGATTTGTCCCTTCCACCTTCCATTTTGTTACAGCGTAACGAAATTGCCACCTGGTGTGACAAACAGTTACGGATGCACGTCCTGGTCGTCGATGATTCCGCTGTCGTCCGGCATACCGTGACGGCGCTGCTCGGGCAGGAAGGGGACATCACGGTCGATGTTGCCGCCGACCCGTTCATCGCCATGCCCAAAATGGCGGCGAGGCGGCCCGATGTGATTCTTCTCGACATCGAGATGCCGCGGATGGACGGCCTGACGTTTCTGCGGAAGATCATGGCCGAGGATCCGATTCCGGTCGTCATCTGCTCGGCTCTGACGGGAGCGGGGCTCAACGACTCCGTGCGCGCGCTGGAGCTCGGAGCGCTGGATGTCGTGGCCAAGCCGCGCGTCGGTCTTCGTGAGTTTCTTTACGAGTCGAGCGTCACGCTGCTCGATGCTCTTCGGGCGGCTGCGGCTGCCCGCGCACGCCTCGCGCCGCGCTCCGGCGGCCGGCCCAGGAGTGCGGCATCTCCGCAACGGGTTGCTGCAGGCCGCCGGCCGTCGCGCGCGGGAATCGACCGCGTGGTGGCCATCGGTGCGTCGACGGGAGGGACGGACGCATTGCGCGAATTGCTCACACCTCTGCCTGCCGATTCGCCGGGGATCCTCATCGTGCAGCACATGCCCGAAGTGTTCACCGCGGCGTTCGCCAGGCGGCTCAACGAATTGTGCGCGATCGAAGTGAGGGAGGCGGCGGACGGCGACGCGGTCAGTCCGGGGTGCGCGTTCGTCGCCCCCGGCAACCGTCACATGCAGCTCCAGCAGGCGGGAACGCAATGGGTCATCCGCATCGCTGACGGACCGCTCGTCTCGCGTCACCGGCCGAGCGTGAACGTGCTGTTTGAGTCCGTGGCGCAGGTTGCGCGCGAGAACGCGGTGGGGGTGATCCTCACCGGGATGGGCGACGATGGCGCGGAGGGGCTTCTGCAGATGAAGCGCGCCGGTGCCCGGACGATCGCCCAGGACGAAAAGAGCAGCATCATTTTCGGCATGCCGGGGAAAGCCATCGCCCGCGGCGCCGCCGGCGAAGTTCTTCCGCTCGATCAGATTGGCGCCGCGATGTTGCGGCGGTGATCGTTATCGGATCGCGGCGATGGCCTTATCGAATGACGCCTGCTGCGCGCCGCGGAAGGCGACGCAGCGATCGATCTCCTCGAGCGACCGCTTGAGCGCCGCCGATCCGGTGCCGGGGTCGTGCGTGGCGAAGAAGGCCTCGATGTCCTTTTTCGCGTTTGGATCGCAGAAGACTGCGAGCGTGCCGGTGAACGCGCCGAGCGAGGTCGGCACTTCGCGCTGCAGATCCGCCCAGTGGGCCTTCACTGTCGACCACGCCTGCTGCCGGGCAAAGCGGTTCACCATCAGGTTGGCGAGAAATCCCGGCAGGTCCTGCGACCGGACCTTCCCGCTGAAGGCGAAGTCGATTGCCCGGCGGTTCAGCGCCGGATTGTGGAAGCGGGTCAGCGCGAAGAGAGACTGGATCTTCAGCGCCGGGGTAGGCGCTTTTTCGTATTGCGCGAGAAGGCGGTCGAACAGCGCCGCGTCTCCGAATGTCGCCGCGACGCCGCGGGCATACGTGGCCAGCGTCGGATCGCCGGACGCCGGGGCGCGCAGCCATGCTTGCGTCAGGGGGCGCGCGCCGGCGATCACACGCGGCTCTTCGCCGATCAGGCCGAGGTCCCCCAGCACTGCCGCGCGGGTCAGGTGAGCCTCCTCGCCTTCGCTGGCGATCAGCTTCCATGTTACCGGCGCGTATCCGGCCAGCAGGGCGCGGACGGCACGCTTCCACTCCGGCCGGTTCCGATCGTTGACCAGCGTGCGGTCCATTGCGGCGAGGCTCCCGGCGATCGATTCGACGAGCGAGCGGGTCTCCGGCCGCGGCATCGCTTCGAGCAGAGCGAGATAGTCGCCGGCATCGCGGCGCATCAGGTTCATGAGGATGCCTTCGTTGCCGCGGAGCGAGATCCGTTCGGCCATGTTCAGATCGTCGAGATGGGACAGCAGCGCCTTTCTTTCCGCCGGCGAATAATCGGCCACGAAGTACCCGCCCCCGTTTGTGTTCAACCACAGGGGGCGACCGCATCCGGGAAGCGACAACTCCGCGGTGGCGCCGGAGATGACGCCGCATCGCGCATGCTCTGCACAGATCGGAATCGTCCAGGTCTGGTCCGTTGATTCTCCGCTCTGGAGCAGCCGCTCCTGCCGCACCGCGACCTTGCGCCGCCCGGCCTCGCACGTATCAGAAATGTGCAGAAGCGGCGCTCCCGGTTGATCGACGAACGATTTCATGACCGCGTCCACCGGTTGCTTCGACACCTCGGCCATCGTCCCCCAGAAATCCTCCGCCGCCGCGTTGCCCCATGAATATTTCTGAAGATACGCGTGGATGCCCTCGCGAAATCGCTCCGGACCGAGCCACTGTTCCACCATCCGCAGCACGGCGGCCGTTTTGCCGTAGGCGATCCCGTCGAACAATTCGTTGATCTGCGTGCTCGTCTCCGCCGGCTTGCGGATCGGGCGCGTGGCGCGCTGCGAGTCGAGCGTCAACGCGCCGATCGTTCCATTCACGGCGTCGAGGCCGGAATTCCACTGCGGTTTCCACGCCTCGATCGGCTTGTCGCTCATGAACGTGGCGAAGCCCTCGTTGAGCCAGATGTCGTCCCACCATTTCATGGTCACCAGATCGCCGAACCACTGGTGGGCGATCTCGTGCGTCACGTCGCCGGCGACGCTCTTCTGCTGGTTGATCGACGCCGTGCGCGGATCGACGAGCAGCGCGGTGTCGCGGAACGTGATGGCCCCGGCATTCTCCATCGCGCCTGCCTCGAAATCGGGAATAGCGATCAGATCGAGTTTTTGGAATGGGTACTTGATCCCGAAGTAGCCGTCGTAGAAGTGCACGGCTGCCTGCGCGGCGTCGAGCGCGAATTGCCCGAGTTTCTGCTGCCCCGGTGTGCCGCAAACGCGGATGGGAACGCCGTCCACGCCGCCGGAAACGCATTGAAAATCGCCGATGAGCATGGCCACGAGATACGTCGACATTTTTTTCGTGGTGGCGAACTGAATGCGATGTCTGCCCGGCTCGTCAGGCGTATCGGATACGATCGGGGCATTGGAAATCGCGGTGTCGCCATCGGGGACAACCAGCGTGATGTCGAAGGTGGCCTTCATTGCCGGCTCGTCGAACGACGGAAACGCACGCCGCGCGTCCGTCGGCTCGAACTGGGTCACCGCGTACTTATGCGAACCCTGCCGGCTGAGATAGAGACCCCGCAGCTGCTTTTCCAGCGGCGCGTCGAAGACGATGTGGATGCTGGCCGGTCCGGCAGCAATCGGCTGCGGCAGCGTCAGCGTGACTGTCTCGTCGTTCGCGTTCGGAACAGCGGTCGCGACCGTGATCTGAGCGCCCATCGCTGCCCCGGCGGCATGGGGTGACGCGAACTGACTGCTGGTCCTTGTCTCCACCGTGGCCCTGTCGTACGTGAACCCGATCGCATTCATGGTGATCGTCGAGACCGGCTCCTTCACGTCGACGTCGATGGTCTCCTCGCCGTGAAACGTCTCCTTCTCCATGTCCGGAGTGATGGTGATCGCGTAATGGCTGGGGATGACCGTGAGGGGAAGCCGGGCGGCATTTGCGCCGGCAGTGACAAAGAGCAGGACCGCGGTGCAAAGATGTCTCATCCTCATGGCGGGACATTCTATGCTGGGGGCTGTGGAGCGAACTGTGGACCGCACGATGGTCGCGGAGAAGCAGCGAGTGGCATAGAATTCGGTGCTCGCGGCCGTGGCCATCACGGCCCTGAAGATTTTCGTCGGGATCACCACCGGCTCGCTCGGGATCCTGTCGGAGGCGCTGCACTCGACGATCGATTTGATCGCCGCCGTGATCACGTTTCTGTCGGTCCGCGTTTCTGATGCACCCGCGGATGCCGGCCATCATTACGGGCACGGAAAAATCGAGAACTTCTCGGCGTTCGTCGAGACCGCGCTGCTCGCCGTCACATGCGTTTGGATCGTATTCGAGGCGGTGAAGCGGCTCGTCTTCCGCTCCGTCGAAGTCGAGCCGAGCGCCGCGGCGTTTCTGGTGATGCTCGGCGCGATGGCCACCGATGCCTGGAGATCGCGCGCGCTGAAGCGAGTCGCCGACAAATATGACAGCCAGGCGCTGCACGCGGACGCGCTGCACTTCGAAACCGACATCTGGTCGAGTGCCGCTGTGGTCGCCGGCTTGTTCGTGGTCTGGGCAGGCCGCAGGTTTTCGATGCCGGCGCTGCAGGCCGCCGATCCGATCGCCGCGCTCGTCGTCGCGGGCGTGGTGATGACCGTGACCTGGCGTCTCGGGCGGGAAACGGTCGACGCGCTCGTCGACGGCGCGCCGCCCGGCGTTCAGGAAGCGCTGATGCGTCGCGTTCGCGAGGTTTCCGGCGTGCTCGCGGTCGAGGACGTCCGCGCGCGACGGAGCGGAAATCGAACGTTCGTCGACGTCCGGGTGGCCATGGCGCGAACGCTGCCACTGGAACGCGCCGGGCAATTTGGCCAGGAGATCTCGGAGGCGGTGCGCTCGGTCGTGCCGAACGCCGAGGTGACGGTGCAGACGATGCCGCGTGCCGCGACCGACGAATCGATGCTCGATCAGATCCGCGCCATCGCCGCGCGGCAAGGGGTCAGCATCCGCGATCTGGCGATCACCGCGATCGGCGATGATCTCGAGGTCGCTCCGAACGCGGAGTTCGACGGCGATCTGACGCTGAAGACCGTGCATCGGCGCGTGACCGAAATGGAGCACGAGATCGTGCAGAACGTCGCCGGCGTGTCGTCGGTGGTCACGCACGTCGTGCCTCGAGCGGCGGGCGGCGTCGAGGCGGAGCGGATTCACGATCCGGAGCTCGAACGAAAGCTCCGGGCCGCGGCGGCCGGCGTGAGCGGCATTCTCGACGTGCACGACTTCAGCATCCGCCGCGTTGGCGACCAGCTCGAGCTCTCGTGCCACTGCCTGCTCGCCGACGACAGCGAGCTGGCGGCGGTGCATCGCGCCTGCGTGGACGCCGAACAGCGGATGCGCGCCGCCGAGTCGCGCCTCGGGCGCGTGGTCATTCACCCCGAGCCGGCGAGTGAAGGCTGACCGCGAGCATGGAGATCGATCCGCCGTCGATCCCTTCGACGGGAAAGCTGACGCGATCCTCCGGGTTGCGCGCGCCCAGGATGTAGAGAAGCGGCAGAAAGTGATCGGGAGTCGGCGCGGCGAGCATGGCATCGGGGCCGAGAGCTTCGTAATTCACGAGCGACAGGTCATCGCCGCTCGCGATCAGCTTGCGGGCCTGTTTCTCGAATCGCACCGTCCAGTCAAACGGCTCGACCGGATGGCGGCCCCACGCATAGGCGTGCAGATTGTGCACGAGATTTCCGCTGCCCATCAGCAGGATGCCGTCGTCGCGAAGCGGCGCCAGTCTCCTGCCGAGCGCAAAGTGAAATGACGCCGGCTTCGTCTCGTCGATACTGAGCTGCACGACCGGAATGCCGGCGTTGGGGTAAAGATGAACGAGTACCGACCACGTGCCGTGATCGAGGCCCCAATGTTGATCGGCCGCGGCGCCCGTCAATTCGCCGACGCGCGCGGCGAGCTGCGGATCGCCCGGCGCGGGATACGCGACCTTGTACAGCTCGCGAGGAAATCCGCCGAAGTCCTGGATCGTTCGCGGACGCGGACTCGCTGTGCCCAGCGGCGCCGGGAGATACCCATGCGCCGAACCGCAGACGCTCGCGCGCGGCGGAGGCATCGC
>VFSW01003877.1_pt1 | contig 22394 bp, 23 predicted proteins | sample 5358111 | NCBI WGS metagenome assembly VFSW01 (sample SAMN11554181, study PRJNA540505) | mine drainage metagenome | isolation source: sediment from site ElyBrook_90M | place: USA: Ely Copper Mine, Vershire, VT | collected 2017 | reverse complement strand
AATCCAAGCATCATCACCAGCGGCAGCGTCTCGATAAGCGGAAAGACGACGACCAGGCCGAGGTGCTGCGCGGCCCACTGCACAATGGGCGCGTAATTGCTGGCGTTGTACGACGCCTGGGCCGCATTGCCAAAGCCGCTCGAGCCGATTGCTCCCGCCTCGAAAAACGGCACGAAGATCAGCAGCCAGATCCCCGCGAAAAGGGCCGCCTGGCCGCGCGCGCGCAACCGCTGTGTCGTCACAACTCAATCCTCTTCACCACATGCTGATGAATGCACTCTGATCATACGCGAGCACTCCACCGCGCCGCAAGCCTCTCGCCCCTCTCTCCATCGCGGGCTGAATGTGACAGATTCCCTGGCGATTGCGCGCGCTACCTGATAGAGTGTAACAGAACAAAGCTCTGGCGTGATGTCGTCTCTGCGACGGAAAGGGTAATACATAGCTCCCAATTTCATCCCCAAACACATCCTTTTGTGGTATACTCAACGCATCTGAACAAGCAACATGGGACAAAAACCACGTCACACTTTGCTTGCTCTTGTGAACGGTGTGTTGACCGTTTCCAAACGTATACCGCCAGTTCGGCGGAAATCAACGCCTGTGGAGAGAACGTAAGACCCAACGTGCGTGCACTGGCGGCAGTCTCGTCGAAGCAGGAACCGACCTCTGAGTAGGCTTGTCCTATTTGGGTAAGTATCGGAGAACGGATATGTGCTATGCCACTCTTTCAACGGCGACCCGATCTCAAAAAGCTGATGGAGCGCGAAGACGTGCAAGGGTTGATTCACGCGCTCAGAAAAGCGGGTGACGACACGCGCGGCGAGATCGTGCAGATTCTGGCCGACATACGCGACCCCAAGGCGGTCGAAGCGCTGATGCAAGAAGCCGAGCGGGGCGACCATACGCTGCGGGCGCTGGTGGGCCAGGCGCTGGGGCGCATCGACCCCGAGCGCAAGTATATCGCGGCAGTGCACCTGCTTGACAACGCTCAACGCGGGCTGCGCATGGCGGCGATCGGCGTGCTGACGGCGCTGGGCGACCCGCACGCGCTCGACGCGCTGATGTCAACGGCCCAGCGGGACCGCGACCCCCAAGCACGCGAGGCGGCGGTGCAGGCGATCGGCACGATGCGCGATCGGCGCGGCCTGCCAGCGCTGCTCAAGTCGCTCGATGACGCCGACCAGCGGGTGCGCGTCGCTGCCGCCAAGGCGCTGGGCACGCTGGGCGACCGCACGGCGCTCGACGCGCTCATGCGCACGCACGAGAGCGATCCACAGCCCGACGTGCGCGCGGCAGCCGAGGCCGCCATCGAGGCATTGTCGCGTCCGCCGAGCTGAGAACTCCCCGCGCCCAGTCTCCTCTCCAACCTCTTGCTTGATCCACAGGCAAGAGAGACGCTTTTGCGCCTGCCTCCTTCCGCGCCGGGCGCATCTCTCGAACGGCTCGTCTCATCCACGTGTGAATCGCCGCATGCCCCTGCCGGGGGCAATTAAACTGAATATTCATTTAACATATTGACTATTCAATAAAATATGGTATCTTCTTCTTAAGAGCCTGGCGGAACGCTCCCTATCGCCAGCCTTGACACATTTGGTCATACGCATCCCTACAAGCCTAACACCGCAGAGACGCGGCGCGAGGAGGGCAGGCAATGTTGCGGATCGAGGACATCGCGGTCACCTATCACAACACGATTGTCGCGGTCCAGGGCGTCTCGCTCGAGGTGCCGGATCGAGGCGTCGTGGCCCTATTGGGCGCCAACGGCGCCGGCAAAACGACCATCTTGCGCGCTGTCACCGGCCTGTTGCGCCTGCATGGGGGCCGCGTCGTCCGTGGCTCGATCGTGTTCGACGGCGAGCGAATCGACACGCTGGACGCCACGCGAATCGTCCGGCGAGGCATCGCCCAGGTACTCGAAGGGCGTCGGCTCTTCGCGGAGCTGACCGTTGACGAAAACTTGCGCGCCGGGGCGCTGACTGTTCCCGACTCCGCCGCCGTGCGGCGCGCCTTCGATCGCGTCATGGATCTCTTTCCCGTGTTGCGCGAGCGCCGCCACAGCATCGCCGGCTACCTTTCCGGCGGCCAGCAACAAATGCTGGCTATCGGTCGCGGGCTGATGGCGAATCCACGGCTGCTCTTGCTCGACGAGCCTTCGCTCGGACTGGCGCCGATGCTGATTCAGCAAATCAGCGACATCATCGCCGGCATCAGCGCGAGCGGCACCGCCGTGCTGCTGGTGGAGCAGAATGCCCGCATGGCGCTCTCCCTTTCCACCTATGGCTACGTCCTCGAGACGGGCCGGGTCGTGTTGGCTCAGCCCGCCGCCGATCTGCTGCGCGATGAATCCGTGCGCACGTTCTATCTCGGCCTGCACGAGGGCACGGAGCACGCCAACTTCGCCGGCCTGCGCCAGCGGCGGCGGGAGAGGAAGTGGGGCCAATGAGCGCCGCGACCACACAGCCATTACTCTCCATGAAGGGGATCACGGTGCGCTTCGAGGGCGTCACCGCGTTGGAGGATGTCTCGTTCGACGTGCGGCGCGGCGAGCTTTTCGCGCTGATCGGACCGAATGGCGCCGGCAAGACTTCGCTGCTGAACGTGCTCTCGCGTGTCTATCAACCTAAATCCGGCCAGGTGACGTACGAGGGGCGCGATCTGCTGCGGCTCAAAACACACGAGGTCGCCGCCGCCGGCATCGCGCGGACCTTTCAGAATCTGGGGCAGTTCCCCCTCACGACTGTCCTGGATTATCTGCTGTTGGGCCGTCACACGCGCATGCGCAGCGGCATCTTGCTGGGAGGGATCTACCTCGGCCCGACACACGCGGAAGAGCGGGCGAACCGCGACTATTGCCTGCGCCTGCTGGATCTCGTGGGTCTTGCGCGCTTTCGCGACCTGCCGCTGGGCAGCCTGCCTTTCGGGCTGCAAAAGCGCGCCGATCTCGCCCGCGCTCTGGCGGTGCGGCCACAATTGCTGCTGCTCGATGAGCCGGTGGCCGGCATGAGCCTCGAAGAGTCGCAAGACCTCGCGTCCATCCTCTTGGACGTCAAGGAACAATTGGGGATCACCCAGATGCTTGTCGAGCACGATATGGCGATGGTCATGGGGATTGCCGACCGCGTGCTCGTGCTCGACTTTGGCCGCGTCATCGCGCAAGGCACAGCCGCCGAGGTCCAGGCCAATCCCGACGTCATCACCGCCTATCTGGGTCAAGAGCTGCCCGATGCGTCGCTGGCGAGCGGCAATGCTCCAGCGGAGCCGCCACGCTGACCACAACGCGCTGAAGCGTCGCGTGGCAGTGTCAACGAGAGAGGGGGGAACATGGCCTACTTCATCCAATTAGTCTTTGCCGGGCTGGCGCAAGGGTGCATCTATGCGCTGGTCGCGCTGGGATTCACCATCATCTTCAAGTCCAGCGGCGTCATCAATTTCGCCCAGGGCGAATTCCTGCTGGTGGGGGCGTTCGTCGCCTCGGTCGGCGCGTTCGAGTGGCATCTCAACTTCTTTCTCGCGGTACTCATTGCTCTTCTCCTCACTATCCTGATCGGTGTCCTCTTCGAGCGTTTCGCGCTCCAGCGCATGATCGGGCGACCCGCGTTTTCCATCATCATGATCACCATCGGACTGGACATCCTTTTACGCACGGGCGTCGTCATAACCGGAATATCCAACGAGCGCCCGCCGGCTGCGCCTTATGGCATCGCCAGCGGCATCAACTATGGCGGCGTGCATTTCGGCGAAAACGCGCTGTGGACCATCGCCGCCACACTGGCCTGCTGTGCCGCTCTCTATGTCTTCTTTCGCTATACCCGCTACGGGCTGGCGATGCGCGCCACGGCGCTCGATCAGGAAGCCGCCCTGGCGCTGGGCATCAACATCCGCACCGTGAATACGCTGGCGTGGGGCATCGCCGCGGCGGTCGCCACCATCGCCGGCATCTTCCTGGCCATCAACGTAGTCACATTCGATTCCACGCTGGGCAGCATCGCCCTGTTCGCGTTCCCCGCCATCATCCTCGGCGGTTTAGATTCCATCCCCGGCGCGGTCGTCGGCGGCATCATCATCGGCCTGGTGCAGCTGCTGACGCAGGGCTATGAGAGCCATATCACGAACATCGTCGGGACGGGATTCGATACGATCACGCCCTATCTACTCATGATCGTCATCTTGCTGGTCCGGCCCTATGGGCTATTCGGCACGCGAAAGGTGGAGCGCGTATGAGCGACGTGACATCCGTTGCTTCCCCAGCCGCGCCGCCGGGACTGCCGCAAACAGCCAGGGTGCGCGTCTTGCTGCTCGCCGGGTTGATCGCGCTGAGTCTGGTGTTCTTCCTGGGCGGCGACAATTGGCTGCTCATCCTCGACGTCACGATGATTGCCGCCATCGCGACGCTCGGTCTCAACGTCCTTTCTGGCTATACGGGACAGATCTCACTGGGCATCGCGTTCTTTATGGGGATCGGCGCCTATGTCGCGGCGTGGCTGGGTGGCTCGCCACCGATCTTTCCGGGCGATCCCATCGGCTTGAACCTGTCGTTCCTCATCTGGCTGCCCGCCGCCGGGATCGCCGCGGCGCTGGCCGGCGCGATCGTGGGGCCAACCGCCCTGCGCCTGAAAGGGTTCTATCTGGCGATCGTCACGCTGGCGCTGGTCTTCATCGGTTTGTATCTCTTCAAGAATGCCCGTGCCATTTCCGGCGGCCCACAGGGACGACTGTTCCCCTCGCCGGGCTTCGGCGATCTTTCGTTCTCCAGCCCGACGCCGGTTTTTGGCGTCTTGCTGACGACCAACCAGTGGTACTTCCTGCTGCTGGTGCCGCTGCTCACGCTGCTGGCGCTCTTCGTCCACAACGTCATGCGCTCGCGCGCCGGGCGCGCGTTTCAAGCCGTGCGCGACAACGAGACCGGTGCCGCGATCATCGGCGTCAATCTTTTTCAGGCCAAAATGGGCGCGTTCATCCTCTCCTCATTCCTGGCGGGCATCGCCGGCGCGCTGTGGGCTTCGTACCCCGGCGGCTACGCCGAGCCGAATACCTGGGACCTGGTGCTCTCCATTCAGTTCGTGGCGGCTATGCTCGTTGGCGGCGTCGCCAGCGTGTGGGGCTCGATCTTGGGCGCGGCTTTCGTCTTTGGCCTGCCATTGGCGCTCAACACGTTTTCGCTGATCCCCCAAAACACGAGCAATACGGGCCTCACCAGCGGCGATCTGAGCACGATTTTCTACGGCCTGCTGATCATTCTCTTCATGCTTTTCGAGCCGGCAGGCATCATCGGTTTCATCCGCCGGATTCAGACCTGGATCCAGCGCTTCGATGAGCGCAAAGGAGGTGAGGCCGCCGGCACAATCGGGCCGTCCGGGTCCGAGCCTTGAGAACAGCAAGCTTTAGCAACGCACGGCAATCTTCCGAGCCATCCTGAGTTGATCGATGTGAGATCTCGCGCAAGAGGAGGAACTCAATGACGATTCGTCCGACGCTCCGCATGTCTCTAGGCGTGCTGAGCTGCCTCGCGATCCTGAGCCTTTCCCTGGCCGGCTGCGGAAACAATAGCGCCGGTGGCGGCTCGCTCAAAACCGACTTCGGAGTCGATACCAGCGCCAAAACCATCAACCTGGGCGTTCTCACGCCGCTGACGGGACCGGTCGCCGCGCCGATTGGCATTCCGATCACGAAAGGCATCGAGACGTATTTCGACGCCGTCAACGCGAGCGGCGGCATCGATGGGTACCATGTGAATCTGACCGAGAAAGATACACAATACGACCCGCAGCTCGAAGTGAGCGATTACCAGCAGATCAAGAACCAGGTGGCTATGTTCGCCGAAAGCCTGGGCACGCCGACGACGCAAGCCATCGTGTCACTGACCACCAGCGATCACGTCCTGGTCAACGCCGCGACGCTAGATTCCTACCTGGCTCACGAGCCGTATATCGTCTTGATCGGCACACCCTACCGTCTGCAAGTCGAGAACGCGTTCGATTACGTCGTCAACAAGCTCGGCGTGAAGAGCCCCAAAACGGGAATCATCTATCAGGACGACGGCTACGGGCAAGACGGCCTTACCGGCTATAAGGAGGCTATAGCCTGCTACGGTCTCAACAACGTGGGTGAGGCGACTTATGAGGCCACGGATACGACGTTTACGGCGCAGGCGGCCCAGCTCAAAGCCTCCGGCGCGCAATACGTCTTCTTGACGGCCATTCCGACGGCCGCTGCCGGCATCATCGGGACGGCACATGCCATCGGATATGATCCGCATTGGATCTTGCAAAGCCCGGCCTACGCGAACGCGCTGCTGCAAGTGGCGGGGCTGAATCAATTGCTCGAAGCGGAAGCATTGGTTGTCGGGCAGGGCGCGACCTGGGGAGACACGAGCGTGCCCGGCATGGCGGAAATGCTCCAGAATCTCCAGAAATACGATCCTAACCAGCAACCCGACGGCTACTTCGAGTTCGGTTACACCGAAGCGAAAGTGACCTATGCAATCCTTAAAAAAGCCTTCGACAATCACGACGTGACGCGCGCTGGGCTGCTCGCGGCCTTCAATTCGCTGCAAAACGTCGATGTCGGCGGTCTCTATCCGACGCTGCATTACGGCTCGGCGCCCAACCAGCGCGTGCCTTCCCGCGACAACAGCGTCTATCAGATCACCACCTCTGTCCCAGGAAATCTCAAGGACCTGAGCGGTGATTTCACCGGCAGCTGCGCCGCCGCCTCGCAGTTCTGAGCGGGCGAGATCCGTCTGAGGCAGCCATTCGCTGTGGCGGCGCGCTGCGTCGCCACAGCGGAGCAGCTATCATTTCCGCTGCCCGCGCATTGGTTTGATTCGATCGAACAATCAACCCAAGGGAGATCCTCTTCATGCCCTCAACGATCCGCGATATGGTCCGTGATGCGCGCCAGACGGCGATTTTGGACGCGGCGCGGGACTTATTCAGCCGTCACGGGTATCACAAGACGACCATGCCGGAGATTGCCAGAGCCGCGGGGGTGAGTGTCGGTCTGATCTACTATCATTTCGCCAGCAAGGCTGACATCCTCGTCGCCATCGTCGAGGAATTCCATGCCTTCGGGCTGGCGGCGTTCGAGAGGTCGCGCACGATCTCGGATCCGCGCGAGCGGCTCGATGCCGCCGTGCGCGACCTCTTCACCGCGTTCGATCGCTTTTCCAAGGTCTTCGTCATTTTGTACAAAGATCTCTCATCGCTCAGCCATGAGGAGCGGCGGCGCATCTATGCGCTTGAGGAAGACACGGTCAACAACGTCGCCGCTCTCATCCAGGAAGGACAGCAGGCGGGCTTTTTCGCGCCCGATATTCCCCGCGTTTCCTCGATCGCCGCGAATATCGTCGGCCTGGGCCATCAGTGGGCGTTGAAGAAGACATGGTACTTTACTCCACGCCTGACGCTCGCGGAGTATATCGAGACGCAGCTGCTCTATCTGCACACGCTGCTCACTTGTTACAGTGGGAACGGCGTCGTTCCCAGCCACTAAAGAGGAGATGCACACCCGATCATGGGAAATATGCGGGGCCGGGCAGCCGTCGTGACAGGCGGCGCGCGCGGCATCGGCGCGGCGGTCGCGCGGCGGCTGGCCGCTGATGGCGCGATGGTCGCCGTGCTCGACGTGCAAGAAGATCTCTGCCGCGAGACGGTGGAGGCTATCCGCGTCGCTGGTGGCACAGCGGAGGGAATCGGCTGCGACGTGTCGCGGGCCGATCAGGTTGACGCGGCGTTCAGCCGCGCGGTGGCAGCACTGGGCAGGCTCGACATCCTCGTCAACAACGCCGGCGTGTTGCGCGACAACCTGCTCTTCAAGATGTCAGAGGACGACTGGGATACAGTCATGGCCGTTCATCTCAAGGGGAGCTTTCTGTGCAGCCGGGCGGCGCAAGCCTCGATGGTGCCGCAGCGTTACGGCAAGATCGTCAATCTGAGCAGCACGTCCGCGCTGGGCAATCGCGGGCAAGCCAATTATTCCAGCGCCAAGGCGGGCTTGCAAGGCTTCACCAAGACGCTGGCCATCGAGCTAGGCCCTTTCAACATCAACGTCAATGCCGTCGCGCCGGGCTATATCGACACGGAGATGACGCGCGCGACCGCGCGGCGCGTCGGCGTCGATCCCGATCTCGCCATCGCCCAGGCGGCGCAGCAAATCCCCCTCCGGCGCGTCGGCCTGCCGGAGGATGTCGCCAATGTCATCGCGTTCCTGGCGAGCGATGACGCCAGTTATGTCTCAGGCCAGATCATCTATGTCAACGGCGGCGGACGGCTGGCTTAGAGGGAGGGCAATCATCATGGATTTCAGCCTCACCAGCGAGCAGCGCATGATGCAACAGACGATGCGCGATTTCGTCACCCGCGAGCTGATGCCGCTGGAAGCGGATGTGCTCAGGCGCGAGCGCGAGGGCGAGATCGGCATCACGCGCCAGCAGATCCGCGAGATCCAGCTTCGCGCCAAGCAGCAGGGATTGTGGGGGATCACGACGCCGGAGGAGTATGGAGGAGCGAGCCTGGGGCCGATCATGACCGCGCTCGTCATGATGGAGCTGGCGCGCACATTCATTCCCTTTGTCTTTGGCGGCTCAGCGGACAACATCCTGTACTACTGCAACGAAGAGCAAAAACAGCGCTATCTGCTGCCGACCATCGCCGGCGAGCGCATCTCGTGCTTCGCGCTAACCGAGCCAGGCGCCGGCTCTGACGCCGCGAACATCCAGATGTCGGCGCTCAAAGACGGCGATGACTGGATCTTGACGGGGGAAAAGACGTTCATCACCAACGGCAACGATGCCGACTTCGCGATGGTCTTCGCCGTCACCGACAAAGCAAAGGGCGCGCGTGGCGGCGTGACGTGCTTCCTGGTGGATCGCGAGATGGGCTGGCGCTCGAGCTACATTCACACGATGGGCGAGTGGGGTCCGGCATCACTCTACTTCGACCATGTGCGCGTGCCAGAGTCGAACATCCTGGGCACGCTGGGCCAGGGCTTCGATCTGGGCATGCAGTGGATCGGACAGGGACGGTGGATCTATGCGGCCCGCGCGGTCGGCGCGGCGGAGCGCCTGCTGCAGATGGCCATCGACCACGCCAGGACGCGCGTGACTTTTGGCCAGCCACTGGCCGAGCGCCAGGCGATCCAGTGGATGATCGCGGATTCCGAGGTCGAGATTGAGGCGACGAAGTGGCTCGCCTTCCATGCGGCGTGGCTGGCCGAGCAGGGCCAGGATACGCGGCACGCCGCCGCGCTCGCCAAGCTCTATGGCGCGAATATGGCCAACCAGGTCGCGGACCGCGTGCTGCAGATTCACGGCGGGATGGGCTTCACACGCGAGCTGCCGATCGAGCGGTGGTATCGCGAGATGCGCGTCTGGCGGATCTTCGAGGGCACGGACGAGATCCAGCGCTTCATCATCGCGCGCGACCTGTTGCACGGCTATACCAAGATCGGGGAGCTGCTCTGATGGCAGGCGACCGCAGAGCGGCGATCGTGGGCGCTGGCGAGTCAGACCTGGGGCGCACGCCCGACAAAACGGTGCTGCAGCTGCAAGCCCAGGCGGCCAGGGCGGCCCCTTCGTCAGCGATCAGCGCACCGCGCCCGGCGGCACTTTCCCGCTGAACACGAACGGGGGTGGCCTGGCCTATACCCACCCTGGGATGTACGGCATCTTCTTGCTGATCGAGGCGACGCGACAGCTGCGCGGCGAGTGTGGCGCGCGCCAGGTGCCCGACGCACGCATCGCGCTGGCGCACGGGACGGGCGGCGTGCTCTCTTCGTCGGCCACCGTCATTTTGGGGAGGGATTGAGCATGGAAGAGCAGATGACGCTCCCCGCGATCGACGGCGACTCGCGACCCTATTGGGAGGCGGCGGCGCGGGGAGAATTGCTGATTCAGCGCTGCGATCAGTGCCGCCGCCACATCTTTTATCAGGGTGGCGCGAAATACCCCTTGCTTCCAGCTAGGGGGATGAAAGCGCCATCGCCCACGGGCAACACATCCTTGACAAGGAGCCTCTGCTCTGGTATCTTGCTCGCGTGAGGAGCGCCCACAGACCTTCCTGCAACCAGAGGTAGAGGCGCACACGGGTCGCTTGATGTTAACCACCTGCAAGACCTTCAAATACCAACTCGATCTCACCCCCACTCAGCACCGCCAGATGACGTGGATGCTCAGCCGGTGCCGTGAGTTGTACAACGCCGCCTTGCAGGAGCGCCGCGACGCCTGGCAGATGCGCCGGATCAGCCTCAGTTATTACGACCAGGCGGCACAACTGCCGGGGGTCAAAGAGGTGCGCCCCGAATACCATGATCTCCATTCCCAGGTCTTGCAAGAGGTCTTGAAACGCCTGGACAAAGCCATGCAAGCGTTCTTTCGCCGGGTCAAGGCAGGCGAGAAGCCAGGCTATCCGCGTTTCCAGGGAGCGAGCCGCTTTCACTCGTTCACCTATCCCCAATACGGCAACGGGGCGCGCTGCGACAATGGGTTTCTGGTGTTGTCGAAGATCGGACGGGTCAAAGTCATCTGGAGCCGCCCGCTGGAAGGGACGCCCAAGACCGTGACCATCTCGCATGAGGCCGATGGCTGGTACGTCTGTTTCTCGTGTGCCGAGGTGCCGTGCCAGGAGTTGCCCCAGACGGGCCAGGAAGTCGGCATCGATCTGGGTCTCAAACACTTCCTGACGACCAGCGAGGGGCTGCATGTGGCCAATCCGCGCTGGCTGCGCAAAATGGAGAAGAAGCTCAGATGGCACCAGAAGCGCAAGGACCGGCGCCAGAAAGGGAGCAAGCGGCACAAGAAAGCGGTTGCTGAGCTAGCCAAATGCTACCAAACGGTGCGGCGTCAGCGGCTTGACTTTCAACACAAGGAAGCGAACAAATTAGTTGTCCAGAACGATGTGATCTATCACGAAGACTTGCGGGTCGCGAATATGGTGCGGAATCACCGTCTGGCCAAGAGCATCAGTGATGCGGGCTGGGCGGCATTCCTGAGCATCCTTGCCTTCAAGGCAGCATGTGCCGGTCGGCAGGTGGTCGCGGTGCCCGCGGCGTACACGAGTCAAGACTGTAGCCGGTGTGGGGCGCGGGTGCCCAAGTCCCTCAGCGTGCGGACGCATGTGTGTCCGCACTGTGGGCTGGTGCTGGACCGCGACGAGAACGGGGCGAGCAACATCAAGCGGGCCGGGCAGGCCCATCGGGGAGCCCCTGGGGTACTGGGGACGCAACCTCTCGTGAGAGAGCAGAACCGAGAATCCCCTGCCTTCTAGGCATGGGGAGTGTCAATCCTTCACTATCGTGCATCAGGCCTATGGACCGTTCGCCGCGGAGACGCCTTTTGTCGTCGCCCTGGTCGATCTCGACGAGGGGGTCCGCATGATGACGCGCCTCGCTGGCGGCCCACCGCCCGCCGTGCGGATTGGCCAGCGCGTCCGTGTCGTCTTCACGCGCGTCAGTGACGGCGTGACGCTGCCCTATTTTGAGCTGGCATGAGGAGGATCGCGATGTCCATCGAACAGGGCGCCGTCGGCATGACGAGCGCCCCCCAGGAGTTCGAAGTGGAAAAAGGAGCCATCCGCCGTTTCGCGGATGCCATTGGCGATAACAATCCGCTCTATCGGGACGAAGCGTATGCCAGGGCGTGCGGCTATGCCAGCGTGATCGCGCCGCCAACGTTCCCCACGACATTCCGCGCGCCGTTGCCGATCGAGATTGATCTCAGCCACGTGCTGCACGGCGAGCAAGAATACACCTATACCCGCCCTATCGTCGCGGGCGAGACGATCCGCTGCGTGACGACGATTGCCCGGGTCTATGAGCGCGAGGGATCGCTCGGCAAGATGACCTTTGTCATCGCCGAGACGACCGGTGAGGATGCCGGCGGGCGACCGGTCTTTACAGGCAAGAGCACGATCATCGTGCGCGCGGAGGTAGGATGAGTCAGCTTGAGTGGGCCTCGATTGCGGTGGGGCAAGAGCTTCCCCCGTTGGTCAAACCCGCCATCAGCAAAACACAGCTGGTGATGTATGCGGGCGCGTCGGGCGACTTCAATTTGATCCACACGGATGTCGAGACGGCACGGGCGGTCGGCCTGCCCGGCACTATCGCGCACGGCATGCTCAGCATGGGCTTTTTAGGGCAGTATGCGGGAGAGCTGGTCGGCGACCGGGGATTCGTGCGACGGCTCAAGGTGCGGTTCAGCGGCATGGTCTTTCCGGGCAACGTGCTGACCTGTCGCGCGACCGTCCTCGAGCGCGACGAGCAGGCACGCGCCGTGCGCCTCGCCCTCTCGGCTGAGCGCGAGCCTGGCAATCCCTTGACCGCTGGCGAGGCGGTCGTCGTCTTCACACGCTAATGGGGCAGAGGTTTGTCAGTTTTCAGCCGCGCAGGTCTGGCGCACCAGGCTGAGCACCGAGGCCAGCGCGCTGGAATAGGCGGTGTAGTACGGCTCGCCGGTCGAGCTGGCGTGAGCGGCGGCGCGCCGCAACGCCTGATCGAGCGCCGCCACCAGAGCCGCCACCGCCGGCCCGCCGCGATCGGGATGGCTCCATTGGCGCAAAAGCGCCACAGCGTCCTCATAGCCGCGCGCGTGACCCAGTGCGTTGAGAAAGGCCGGCGAGCCGTAATGGCACTGGCGCGCTTCTTCGCGGGCGCGCAGGCTGGCGTCGGCCACCGATAAGCGCAAGCGGTGCGCGGCGTCGGTCGATTGCCACGGCAAGGGAACGATGGGAAAATCAGCGACCGGCGGAGCCGCGCTCGCCTCGTCGGGCGCGGCGGAAGGGACTACAGCCATCGTCGAGACTCCTATTCTGGGGCATCCTGCGCCAGAGGTGGTGCGGATGGAGCCTTATGTAATGTCGCGCTCCGTTGACTCATCCTTATGCGCTCACATTGAACGTTATGTGGAGGCCAGAGGTCAAGGGGGAAATGACAGCTCTTGGTAAATTCGTGACGAACATGTGATTACGCGGTAGCTGTTGGTCTTTGGCGATCGGAGCGCGTGACCAGATAGGCCCAGCCCACCGCCAGCAGCTCGGCCAGCGTCGGCAAGAGGCGCGACGCCAGCACGGCTATGACGCCTGCCACTGCCAGCGACGGCGTGACGCCTGACAGCACCAGCAACAGCGCCACCGCCGCTTCGCGGAAAAAGAGACCGCTGGGCGTGATGAAGCTCAAAAAGCCAATATCCCACCCCAGGGCATAGATGCCGATGGCGATTGGTGCCGTCCCCGCGCTCAGTCCCCCCGGCGTCACCGCCCACACCGCCAGCCAAAAGCCCAGCCCACCGAGCGCCCAGCTCGCCATCCAGGCCAGCGCGACGCGCAAGATGTCGCCATAGGTCAGAGCCAGATCGATCGGCTCACGCTTCAAGAGGCTCAGTCCTTTGTTGAGCACCCAACCCAACAGGCGCGGGTGCAGCCCCACGACGAGCAGCGGCACGCCCACCAGCGCCAGCGCGATCGGCGCGGCTCGGCCTAGCGCGCCGCCGCCCAGGCGCGACACGTCGGGCCACCACAAGAGCGAGACGGCGAAGGCCAGCGCCGCCGCCGCGATCTTCGTCGCCAGCTCGACGGTCATGCTGGCCAAGCCGAACGATTTAGGCACTCCCTCGCGCTCGGCCCACACGACGCGCGTCAGCACGTGCCACACGTTGCCGGGGATGTAGCGCACGAACTCGGCGGCCAGATAGATGCGCAAGCAGACGCGCCACGGCAGCACATAGCCCAGACAGCGCAAGATCAGCCGCCAGATCAAGCCATAGGAAAGCTCTTGCCCGATCAGCAGCACGAAGCCCAGCGCCAACAGCGGCCAGCTGATTTGCCAGGAATGCCCCGCGATGGCTGACCAACCCAGCACCAGCGAGCGCCCCACGATCGCCAGAATCAGTAGGATGATCACAATCCGCGCGACGCGCCGCACATCTTTGCGCCGCGCCAGGGCGATCGCCCCCGCCACGCGCGGATGCGAGAGCGCCCGCATCAATCGAGCACCTGCCTGATGCTATATTCCTCGCGCGGGCTGAAGTTGAAATGGCGGATCATCTCGCTCTGCAACCCTGTCAGCACGAGCTGCGCGCCAACGATCATCAGCAAAATCCCTAAATAGAGGATAGGGTGGTTCTTGATCGGATCGTTATTGATGAAGCGGTTGAGCACGACCCACAGGTCGATGGCAAAGCCGCCCAAGAACGTCAAGATGCCCAAAGGGCCGAAGAGTCGCAGCGGTGTGCGGATGTAGGTGGTCAGAAAGAGCACGGTTATCAGATCCAAAAAGCCGCGCAAGTAGCGCCTGGCGCCAAATTTCGACTTGCCGTAGGCGCGCGGATGGTGCCGCACCTTAACCTCGGCGATGCGAAAGCCGCGCCATTTCGCCATGACGGGCATGAATCGGTGCAATTCACCATAGAGCTTCAATTCCTCGATCACCTCGCGGCGATAGGCTTTGAAGCCGCAGTTCATGTCGTGCAGCTTGACGCCGGTCGTCACGCCGACGATGCGGTTGAAAACGAAGGACGGCATCGTCTTGGTCGGTGGGTCGTGACGCGGAAATTTCCAGCCTGAGACGAGATCGTACCCATCGTTGAGCCGTTCGATGAAAAGGGGAATCTCGTCGGGGTCGTCTTGCAGGTCGGCGTCCATCGTAAAGATGATGCTCCCGCGCGCCATCTGAAAGCCCGCCAGCAGCGCCGGCGATTTGCCGAAATTACGCCGGAACTGGACGACACGCACGTGGGGATCACTCTCGTGCAAGCCGCGCAACGTCTGATAGGTGCCGTCGGTGCTGCCGTCGTCGACAAAGATGATCTCAAAGGATCCGCCGGAGCGCAGCATGCTGGCGCTGATGCGCTCATAGAGCTTTGGCAAGCTTTCGACTTCGTTGAGCACGGGAATGACCAGCGAAAAAGACACGGCCTGTTCGTCGCCGGTCGCGCTGGCGGGCGCCGTCGTGGCGAGCGTGCGGATCGCGTTGTCTGAGAGCATAAGCAAGACGCTCCCTCATGTGATGCCGCATCGCGGCGCGTTTCGACTCATTATACCATAGCGCCGCTCCTGTGCTGTGCATCATCGTGTATGACAAGACGGACAGTGTGCCGCAAAAAGCTACAGCTCCGACAAAAAACCATGCGCACTGGGCGCGTTTCCGCTCGTCTCGCTCAGAATTCACCGGCTATTGCTCGACATTCCGCGCTTAGGTTGGACTACGCTGGACGTTTCTTGCCCCATTGCCCTCTCGATCGTGACGGAGAGGGCAATGGGGGATGAGGGTTTGCCTCGCTGGCGATCACCGGCTGTAGAGCGGCATGATGACGTAGACATACGAATCCATGCCCAGGGGCTTGATGACACCCGGCGTCTGGGGCGTATTCAGCTCCAAGGTGATCTCGGGCGTGCTGATGACTGCCAGCACATCGTTGAGGTATTTGATGTTGAAGAGAATCGTCACCTCGGGGCCGTCAACCGTGGCGTCGAGGGTGCCGGTGGCGTCGCCCAGCTCGTCGTTGGTCGCTTGCAGTGTGACCACGCCGGGCGTCAGCCCCTCTTGCCCCGGCGTGACGGCGACGCGCACCGTGTTCGCCGATGATTCGTTGCGGGCAAAGAGCGACGCGACCTTGGCGGCGGCGCGCAGCCGATCGGTGGGCATGACGACGCGGGTCGCGTGCGCGTGCGGCACGATCGCCTCGAAGTTGGGAAACTGGCCCTCGATCAGATGTGAGGTCAGCTCGACGCCAGCGGCGCGAAACACGACTTGATTGCGCGCGGCAAAGGTGAAAAGCTCGACGCTGCCCTCGGCGGGGATGACTTTGGCCAGCTCGTTGAGCGTGCGCGCGGGAATGAGCATGTCGCCACGCGGCTCCGCGCTGGGCAGATCAGCCGTGCGCACAGCCAGGCGAAAGGTGTCGGCGGAAGCGAAGGTCAGCTTGCCCTCGCGCACGCGCGTCAGCACGGCGGTGAAGATCGGGCGCGCGTCGTCTTGCGCGGCGGCGAAAGTCGTCTGGGCGATCATCCCGCGCAGCTCGCCGGCGTCGAGGACGAGGGGCGACTCGCCATTCTCAATGGTAGAGATGGCCGGGAAGTCGCTGGGGTCCATGCCGCGAATGTTCGCCTCGCTCGACCCGCCGCGCACGCGCAGTCCTGGCGCGTCGCCGGGCAGCGGCCCCAGCTCGATGTCGCCCGATTCGAGCGCGCCGACGAAATCGTTGAGCAGCTTGGCCGGCACGGTGGTCGATCCCCCCGTCTCGACACGGGCCGGCACCTCACACGTGATGGCGATCTCCAGATTCGTCGCGGCCAGCCGCACGTGATCGCCCTCGGCGACCATCAGCAGGTTGGCCAGCACCGGCAGCGTGCTGCGCGTCGAAACGGCGTGGCTGACAGTGGCCAGCCCTCGACCCAAATCCTGGCGCTTGCAAGTGATCTTCACACGGCACCCCTTCTTCTATCAGCTCATGCCGGCAAGCAAACGCCAGCATATCATTTCTCCCTGATTATCATATGATACGATGCGCAGAGGCAATGGCCGTTGGTACTTCCGGAGTGGGGCAAAAGTATGGGACAGGACGATTCCACTGATCTGGAGCGCGACGAGATCGTGCTCATCGAGACGAGCCTCGACAATGTCACGGGTGAGCTACTCGGCTGGCTGATGGACCGCCTCTTCACCGCTGGCGCGGTGGATGTCAATTACGTGCCGATGCTGATGAAAAAGAACCGACCCGCGACCCTCGTGCGAGTGCTGGCGCGGCCCACCGACGCGGATCGGCTGGCGGCGCTCATCGTGCGCGAGACGCCGACGCTGGGCGTGCGGATGACGTCGATGCGGCGGCTCATCGCCGCGCGCCGCATTGAGACGGTGGAATCCCCCCTGGGCGCGGTGTCGGTCAAGCTCAAGCTGTTCGCCGGGGTCATCGTCAGCGCCACGCCTGAATATGACGATTGCGCGCGGATAGCGGCGGCGGCGAGCTTGCCGCTCGGCGAGGTGACGGCGCGGCTTGGCGCCTGGCTGCGTGAGCACTTTGAGCTAGACACGGCAAACTGAAATTCACGCTTGAATGGGAAAAAACTCCCCCGCGACCTCAAGAATGTGAACATGGGCAAGATTCTTGCGTATGGTGTAGTGGGAACTAAAATAATACAGTGGTCGTCTTCATGCAAAGGAGCATGTGTATGCTGAACCCACACAACGCCGTGATTGCCGTGCCGCCGTCACGACGCCTGCATCGCGCGTGGCGCGCGCTCAAGTCGTCGCGGCAAAGCTGCGTGGCGCTGATCGTGCCCGACAGCACGGCCTCGCTGAGCGATCTCAGCGGCGTCGATCAGGTGATCGCGTGGGCCAGCGAGCTGAATAAAGACGTCACCATCGTGGGGGGCAGCCCGCAGGTGCGGGCCGAGGCCGTCACGCGCGGCCTGCGCGCCTCGACCGACCTCGCCGCCTGGCACGACTGGCTCGCCGCCGAGCACGAGCGCACAGCCCATCGAGCGGCGCACGCCAGCGACACATGGCGCGTCATCCCCCCCACGCAGCCACGACCAGCCACAGACACTCAGCCGGAGTTCGTCATGCAGCTCGGCGCCCAGGTCGCGCTCATTCCCCTCAACGGATATGACGGCGCACCCGACGAGTACTATGAGGATCGCGTCATCGCGCTCTTGTGGGAAACGAGCGCCATCGACCAGCCGGGCAATCAGCCGCCGCGCGCCGCCGGGCAATAGGGTGCGATCTGAGGTGTTCCCCAATCCCTCTGGCATTGAGATAGCTACGCCACTAACTTACGGGCGTCAGGGAGCGCAGATCGCGCTCGGCGCGTTCTACGCCCTTGATCGCGCGCATGCGGGCCAGCGCGTCATCGAGCTGCCTGGGCATGGTGATTTGCAGCGTCAGCAAAATCGTCGCGTAGCCTTTGCGGCTCGTGGTGCTGCTGACCGAGCCGAGATTAATCTTCATCTCTTGCGCCTGTTGCGTCACGTCGCGCATGAGCCCCGTGCGGTCGCGCGCCAGCACGATCACCGCCGCTTCATAGCGATCGAGACGCATCTGATCCCACGTGACCGCGACCAGTCGCCCTTCCTCGCGCTCGCGCAGGCGCATCAGGCTGCGACAGCGCCGGTGATGAATGACGATGCCACGCCCGCGACTGATATAGCCCTCGATCTCGTCCCCTGGCAACGGATGGCAGCAATTCGCCAGGCGTGCCAGCAGGCCCCCCGCGCCCGCCAGATTGAGCACCGCCTCAGAGCTGGGCAGCGGCGTCGTGATCGGCGGCAGGTCATCGGCGGGGACCGGTGCCGGCGCGATCCCGCTCCGCCGCGCCACGATCTCTTGGACGACCGCCGCCGGACGCACCGTGTCGCCCCCGATCGCCGCGAGGAGGTCCTCTAGCGTCTCGAACTTGAAGATTGCCGCCACGTCGCCGAGCAGCTCATCGCTGATATCCTCAATCGACCCGATGCCGGCGCTGCGCGCCTCGCGCTCGAAGCGCTCGCGCCCGATGGCGACGTAGATGTCGCGCTCGTGCTGCTTGAGATAGCGCGTGATGTGCGAGCGTGCCGCGTGCGTGCGCACAAAGGCCAGCCAGTCGCGCGTGGGGTGCGCGTCTTTGCGCGTGATGATATCGATGATCTGCCCGCTTTCGAGCACGTAATCGAGCGGCACGAGCCGTTGCGACACCTGCGTGCCCGGCGTGATGATGCGCGCCCCCGCGCAGTGATCGCCCAGATCGCTGTGAATGCGATAGGCGAAATCGACCGGCGTCGAGCCGGAGGGCAGATCTTTCACGTCGCCTTGGGGCGTAAAGACAAAGACCTGCGAGCGCGTGCCGATCTCTTCGCGCGTCGAGGCGACGAACTCTTGCGCCGTCGTCAACTGGCGCAAATCGCTCTGCCAGTCGCGTAGCTGTTGCAGCCAGCTATTCAGCCGTTTGTCGAGGCGCGCCGTGTCGCCGGCATCCTTGTAATACCAGTGCATGGCGATGCCGAATTCGGCGTTTTGGTGCATCTCGCGCGTGCGAATCTGGATCTCGGCCAGCCGCTTATCGAGGCAAAAGACCGTCGTGTGCAGCGATTGATAACCATTGGGCTTGGGGTGCGCGATGAAATCTTTGATGCGGTCCTCTTTGGGCGGCCAGAGCGCGTGCACCTGACCCAAGATGGCGTAACAATCAGGCACGTCGGGCACGATGATGCGAAAGGCGATGAGATCGTAAATCTGGCGGATGTCCCAGCCGTTGCGCACGAGCTTGCGATAGATGCTCCACAGATGCTTGAAGCGGCCCGACACGCTCACCTCGATGCCAATCTTCGCGGCTTCGGCCTTGAGCATCTCGCAGACGCGCTCGATATAGTCACGCTGCTCGGCGCGCTCTTGAGCGACGAGATTGGTGACGCGGCGAAATTCGGCGGGCTCGAGCTGAGCGAAGGCGAGGTCCTCCAGCTCGGCTTCGATGCGCGCCATGCCCAGGCGCGCCGCCAGTGGCGCGTAAATATCGCGCGCTTCGAGCGCCAGCTCGCGCACGACAACGGGCGAGCCGTCGCGATCGCGCATCAAGCGCAGGTGATCGGCCAGCTTGAAGACGACGATGCGCGGGTCGTCGCCCATCGCCATGAACATCTTGTGAATCGTCTCGATCTGGGCACGCCGGGCCTGGTCGTCGCGCTCTTTGGCTCGCCGGTCGGCGGGCGCATCGTCGCCGGCCCGCGCTGGCGCTTTGCCTGCAACACGCTTGCCCTTGCGCCGCTCGATCGCCGTGAAGTGCGCGATATTCTCGATCAGGTATCCCACGTCAGGCCCGAACGCCGCCGCGACTTGCCCGGCGAGATCGGGCTTGACGGCTGAGGTCGCGGCGTCGATGACGAGATGTTGCAACATGCCGGCCACGATGCCCGTGACATCCACGCGCATACCGGCGAGAATGGCGCCGTTGGCGGCGTAATCGCGCAGATCCGCGTCGCTGGCGCCACGCTCGGCGGCGAAGGCATAGGCGCGCTCGATAGTCGCGCGCTCGTTGTCGTCCAGATAGACGGCGGCCGCTGTGCGCAAAGCGGCCAGCGCGGGTGTCGCGGGGATTCCCGGCGCGGGCTGAGGATCGTCGGGTGAGGTATTGGCGCGGGTAGGTGTGGTGGCCATGGACTTATCCCTTTGCGGGTGTGCGCTCCGTCGCGTGACGCTGTGGCAATCGTTGCCGTCGCTCGATGCTGACGATGCCGTCGATTCCTAAGATGCGCTGGCAGGCGTGATGCAATTCCTGCGGGTTGCGCACGTCGAACGTGATCCAAATCGTCGCCTTGAAGCGGCTGCTGATCGCGTGGGCGCCCCCCCGCGCCAGGCTCAGATTCGCCGCCGCCAGCACCTCGGCGACATCGTGCATCAGCCCTCTGCGATCGCGCCCCGTGATGTCGAGCGAGACGCGATAGTGCTGGGGCCGCAGCGTCTCCCAGCGTACATGCAAGAGCGAGCGCGCCGCCGGCACATAGCGACAGCCCACGCGATGCACCACCAGCCGGCTTTTCGCGGGCACACCGATGATGTCATCCTCTGGCCCCGGCTCGCAACACATCGCCAGCCGCGCGTGCCGCAACAGATCGGAATGCGCGATCTCGTCGCTGGAGGCCGGCTCGACGGTGGGCAGGTCGTGCGCGTGCAGCCAGTGGGCGATGGCCTCGCGCGCGTGCCGGGTGTGCGCCACGCGCAGCCACGACGCATCGGGCGTCACCCCGTCGTCGCTGATGATCTGGGCGATCTCGCCTGAGCTGAGTGGATAATCGCGACCTTCCAGCCGCACCATGTTGTCGTTGCCCGTCACCCGCGCGCCTACGCAATGCTCGCCCAGCGCCGAGTGAATGCGATAGGCCATATCCAACACGGTCGCGCCGCTGGCGAGATCTTTGACCTCGCCCTTGGGCGTAAAGACGAAGATCTGGTCCTGAAAGAGATCGTCGCGGACCGACTCGACGAAATCGATGGCCGAGAGCGACAGTTCGCGCTGCCACGAGCGCACTTGCTCGATCCACTGCAGCGATTGGCCGCGCGAATTGCGGGCCTCGTGCTGCGTGGCGGCGAGGAGAATCGGCCCGTAATCGGCCACGCGCTGCATCTCGTGCGTGCGAATGTGCACGTCGAACAGCCCCTCGAAGCCAAAGACGGTCGTGTGCAGCGACTGATAGCCGTTGAGCTTGGGCGAGCCGATATAGTCGCGCAAGCGCGCATCGAGGTGCTGCCATTGGCTGTGAATCGCTTGCAGCGCCGCGTAGCAGTCGCGCCGCTCAGGCACCAGCACCAGATAGGTGATGAGATCGTTAATCTCGCTGACATCGATGCCGTTGGGGGCGATGCGCCGCTGCACGCTCGCCAGGTGTTTGATCTTGGCGCGCACTTCGGCGTCGATGCCCTGGCGCGCCATCACCTGCTCGATCGCGTGTGTCGTCGCCACCGTGCGCTCGTGCCGCGCGCTCACCTCGGTGTTGATGCGCTCGACCAGCCAGGTATAGCGTTCGGGGTCGAGATATTTGAGCGAGAGATCCTGAATCTCGTATTTGATCTCGGCCAGCCCCAGCCGATCGGCCAGCGGCGCATAGATATCGAGCGTCTCGCGCGCTGTGCGCATCTGGCGCTCTGGCGACACGGCGTCGAGCGTGCGGATGTTGTGCAGCCGGTCGGCCAGCTTGATGAGCGCGACGCGCGGATCCTCCGCCATCGCCAGCAGCAGCTTGCGGATCGTCTCGGCTTGCTGCCGTTGCTTGCGCTCGCGCCGGCGGGCCAGCTCGTCGCCCGCGTCGGGCTGCTCGACCGCCTCGAATTTCGTCACTCCGTCGACCAGCGACGCCACCACCGGCCCAAAGCTGTGGCGCAGGCGTTGCAGCGAGACGGGCGTATCCTCGACGACATCGTGCAAGAGCGCGGCGGCGACGCATTCGGCCACCACGCGACGCTCGGCCAGCCAGCGCGCCACGGCCAGCGGATGCACGATATACGCCTCTCCCGACGCGCGCTTGACGCCCCGGTGCGCGCGATTCGCCACCAGATAGGCGCGGCGCACGGTGTCTACCTCGACGGCGGTCATAGAGCGCCCGCACTCGACTAACAAGAGGCGCGACAATTCAGCGGGCGTCAACCGGCCCGCCACCTGTCGCTGCTCGTTGTCGCGCACGGTCGCCATTTCGGGGACTCCTTGCTGACGCCACGAATCGCCAACAGCTCATCCACCCATCGAAGATGAGGTGTGTCGCCCGCGCGCGGATGCCGCGCACAGGTGATCATCTCTTTACTATCGGATCTTCCAGCGGCGATGTCAAGCTGAAGCAGCTAGCCAAGAAGAGGCCCGGGCCCCAAATTAAAAAAACCAAATAGCCCGGCCGGCCGCCCACCCCGCGCGGCGCCCCCCCGAGCCGGGCCGCACAGCACCGGGG
>VFSW01003876.1_pt1 | contig 22395 bp, 20 predicted proteins | sample 5358111 | NCBI WGS metagenome assembly VFSW01 (sample SAMN11554181, study PRJNA540505) | mine drainage metagenome | isolation source: sediment from site ElyBrook_90M | place: USA: Ely Copper Mine, Vershire, VT | collected 2017 | reverse complement strand
TCGGCCAGTTTCGCCTTAAAGGTGGTCGCCACCGAAACGCTGTCGAATACCGCATCAACGGCCACACCCGCTAGAATTGCCCTCTCTTGCAGAGGAATGCCGAGCTTTTCGTAAGTCTTGAGCAGTTCCGGATCGACGTCGTCGAGGCTCTTGGGGCCATCGCCCTTTTTCTTGGGCGCGGCGTAATAAATGATGTCGTTGTAGTCGATTTTCGGGTAGTGGATGTTGGCCCAGGTAGGCTCGGTCATCGTCAGCCAGTGGCGGTAGGCCTTCAGGCGCCATTCCAGGAGCCAGTCCGGTTCCTGTTTCTTGGCAGAAATGAGCCGGATGACGTCTTCGCTCAGGCCGCGGGGGATGGATTCGGACTCGATGTCCGTGACGAATCCCCACTTATACTCCTGATTCGCAAAGGTCTCGATGGTATTGGTGGAATCGCTCACCTGAACTTGCTCCTAAGCTGTTCTTCTGTCATCAGATTAGCTAATCCGTACTTTTTAGTCAAGATTGCGTGTCTAATGGATGCAGGGGCGGGGTGAAAGGGTGCAGAAGCGGGGCGAACGATTGCCTGATACCATCACAAGTAGAGGTGTCGCGCGTGAACGGGCGGTACATTCTGACGGAGTACGTGCAGCAGGCCCTGGAACAGGCCGTATACGACAAATTGGAAGATGCGACTTTTGCGGCGCACATCCCCGCCTGCCCCGGCGTAGTGGCGCTGGCGCCAACGCTACGCGATTGCGAGAGGGAACTGAGGTCCATACTGGAGGAATGGCTGCTGCTCGGGCTCAAGCTTCGCCACCGGCTTCCCGTTATCAATGATATCGATCTTAATGGGGAGCCGACACTTGAGCCGGTGGACGCCCTGTAAACGAGCGGACTTCATCCGACGACTGGTCAGGTTGGGATTTGCCGGCCCTTATTCAGGGACGCGCCATCAGTTCATGACTCTCGGCGAGCATCGGCTCGCGATCCCTTCGAACTCGGAGTTCTCAGTGGCGCAGCTTCGATTTATGATCCGCGAGGTAGAGGCTTTGCTGTGCCGGCGTGTGGAGATCAAAGAGTGGACGGGGCTGGCATAAGGCCCCGTTAACCCTTCGTCATCAATTTTTCCTTGCCCCTGCCGCCATTTCGAAGGAAACTGAAGGTTTAGTCCCTCAGCAAGGAGAAGTGCGTTGGAAAGAAATGGCCGCAAGAGCTCGGTCGTAGTCGAGCCTACGGAACGGTGGACCCCGTCAGTCGCCAGCGACTTCTACGATGTCGCCAGTTGGGGCAAGGGTTATTTTTCGGTCGGCGAGAACGGGCACGTCCGGGTGCACCCGGAGAAAGACGCCGCCCGTTCGATCGACCTGAAAGAGCTGGTGGATACGCTGGTACTCCGCGGCATCGATCTGCCCATTCTGATCCGCTTCGCCGATATTCTCAAGCACCGCCTGGGCGAACTGCACAGCGCGTTCGATACGGCCATTGCCGAGCATCACTACCAGGGTAACTATTGCTGCGTGTACCCCATCAAAGTCAACCAGCAGCGGCAGGTGGTGGAAGAGGTGCTGGAGTTCGGCAAACCCTTCAAATTCGGCCTGGAGGCCGGCTCGAAACCCGAACTGATGGCCGTGATGGCCCTGGCGGACAACGAAACCCCGATCATCTGTAACGGCTTTAAGGACGACGAGTACATCGAGATGGCGATGCTGGCGCAGAAGGTGGGCCGCCACATCATCCCGGTGGTGGAGAAGTACACGGAACTGCACCTCATTTTGAAGTACAGCGCGCGCGTGGGTGTGCGCCCGATGATCGGGCTGCGGGTGAAGCTGGCGAGCCGGGGTTCGGGCCGCTGGAAGTCCTCGGGCGGGTTCCGGTCGAAGTTTGGCTTGTCGGTAACCGAAGCCATGCGCGCCCTGCAGGAACTGAAGGACCTCGGCATGTCCGATTGCCTGAACCTGCTGCACTTCCACCTGGGCAGCCAGATCACCAACATCCGCCAGATCAAAGGCGCGGTCAATGAGGCCGTGCGCGTGTATGTGGACCTGGCGCGCGCCGGCGCGGGGTTGAAGTACCTGGACGTGGGCGGCGGGTTGGGCATCGATTACGACGGGTCGCAGACGGACTTCGAATCCAGCGTCAACTACACGTTGCAGGAATACGCCAACGATGTGATCTACCACGTGCAGAACGTGTGCGACGAAGTGGGCGTGGCGCATCCGACCATCGTGACCGAGAGCGGAAGGGCCATCGCGGCGTACCACAGCGTGCTGGTGTTCAATGTTCTGGGCGTGGCCGGAATGGGCGAATCGGACGTGCCCGGCGAACCGCCTCCGGACGCCGAGCAGCCCCTGGTCGATCTGCAGGAGACCTACCGGTCGCTATCCGCCAAGAACCTGCTGGAAAGCTACCACGATGCGCAGCAGGCGCTCGACCAGGGTCTGAACCTGTTCAGCCTGGGCTACCTTTCCCTGGAGCAGCGCTGCATCGCGGAGAATTTGTACTGGGGCATCCTCCGCAAGATTCAGAAGCAGGCAAGGGATCTCGACTACTTCCCGGAGGAACTGGAAGGCATCGACGCCATGCTCTCCGATACCTATTTCTGCAACTTTTCGCTGTTCCAGAGCATGCCGGACAGTTGGGCCATCAAGCAACTGTTCCCAATCATGCCCATCCATCGCCTGGGCGAAGAGCCCACGCATCCGGCGGTGCTGGGCGACATCACCTGCGATTCCGACGGCAAAGTGGACGCTTTTATCGACCGGCGGGATGTGAAGAAGACGCTCCTGCTGCATTCTTTCGACGGCGGCGATTATTACCTGGGCACCTTCCTGCTGGGCGCCTACCAGGAAATTCTAGGCGACCTGCACAATCTGTTCGGCGACACCAACGCGGTGCACGTGCGCCTGGGCCCCACCGGAGAGGTGATTCTGGATTCGGTGATCAAAGGCGACACGGTGCGCGAGGTGTTGAACTACGTGCAGTTCTCCAGCGACAGCCTGGTGCAGATGCTCCGGCGCGATGTAGAAGCGGCCCTGCGCGAGGGGCGGCTCACGTACGAAGAGTCGGGCTCCCTGCTGAAGTTTTACGAAGAGGGCCTGCACGGCTACACCTACCTGGAAGACGTCCACGAAAAGTAACCGGTGGCAGGTTACTCGACTCCGTGCTCGCGGAGTTTTTGGATCTGTTCGGCAGTCAGGGGACGGATGCCGGATTCTTTCAACGTCTTCAAGTAGTCGGCGGAGACTCCGTGATCGTGCAGGCCGATCAGCTCCTGGGCGGTGAATTTGTAGCCCAGGTCGCGCGCCTGCTGAATGAAATTTGCCGGCACTCCATGGTCACGGAGTCCGATGATCTGGTCGGCGGCCAATGCGCTGTAGCCGGCGTTTTGCAGATCGCCGAGGTAATCCGCCGGGACTCCGTGATCCCGGAACTGCACCATATCGGACGCGTGCGGATGCAGGCCGAGGCTCTTCAAATCGCGCACAAATCCGGCGTCCACGCCGTGATCGCGCAGTTGAACGATCTGGCCGGAGGTGAGGTCGTAGTCCGCGCGCTTCAGGTCGCGGAGGAAATCGGTATTCACGCCATGATCGCGCAACTGGATCACATCGGCCGCGGTGAATTCGTAGCCTTCATTCTTCAGGTCGCGCAGGAATTCGGCGTTGACACCGTGATGGCGCAGTTCCAGCAGTTGCCCGGTGGATGCATTCATGCCGGCGTCCCGGACGGCGCGCGCGTACTCCAGGGAGACGTTGGACATCAACATGTCGAAAGCCTGTTCCTGGCTGGGCGAGCTATACCCCAGGTTTCGAAGTTCACCGGCAAATTCCGGGTTCGCAACGAAAGTGAAGGAGCCGGCGCCGCTGTGGAAGGAAAAGGTTCCCTTGCAGAGGAGTTTGCCGGCATCGGTGACATACTCGAATTCCGCGCGTCCTCCGTGCGCCAGCGTGTTCGCCGGAAGATTGTGAAAGCGCGAGAGCGGCACTTCCTCGCTCCAGGTCCAACTGCTGCCGGGCTTGAACCGATGTATGGTGAATTGCACCGAATCCGAACTGCCGTTCGGCCGCAGCTTCCAGGATTGCTCGGACTCCTGTCCGATTCCGATCATCACGGCGAGGATCACGCCGCCCCAAACGAGTATCGACGACTTGTCCATCAGATTACTCCCGCGCGCTTCAGCTTAATGATCTGGCTCAGGCTGAGATTGGCGCCATACTGTTTAGCCTCTCGCAGATTGCCGGCCTGCAAGCCGCTGTTCTGCGCCTCGAAGATCTCGCTGGGTCCGAGGCGCGTAAATCCGCCTTCCTTGAGCGCGCGGAACAGGTCCAGCCGCACGCCGTGGGAGGTGAAATCCATGATTTGCTGGGCGGAAAACGGCCCGAAGCCGAGTGCGTGGATTTCGCGAGGATACTCCGGCTGAACCCCACGGGAGCGCAGGTCGATCACGCCCTGAATGTTCAGGTCGCGAATACCGGCTTCGCGGATGTCGCGAAGATACTGGGGCGAAACGCCACGCTGACGGAGATCGATGAGTTGCTGGACGCTCAGCTTGCCCCAGCCCGCCTGGCTGATACCGCGCAGGAAATCGGGCGATATTCCCTGGTTCTTGAGGTTGATGATATCGTCCACCGGCAGATCTCCGTACCCGGCGGCGACCAGCGCGCCCAGGAAGCTCTGCGGATTGGCGAACAGCACGGCGGGGTGAGCCGCGGCCCGCGCCGGAACATTCTGAGCGAAGGCTACCCACCGGGGCGCGCGGCTGCCGGCCACCAGGAGCACCAGCAGGACCGCGGCGCAGAAACTTACCCGAGCCAGCGAACCGCGAGGCGCCACCGCACCGGTGCGCCGCACCAGCATCTCGATGCGGTCGCCGAGTTGCGAGCCGCGGCCGGCCATACCGGTGGCCAGCATTTCGCGATCCCCGGTCCAACACAATTCGAACAGGCGGGCCAGGCTGGCGGCATACGGGCGCGGCGCTCCGGTGGCTGCCACTACCCAATCGTCGCAGGCGATCTCGCGTTCGCGGTCGATGCGGCGCAGCACCCATGCCACGGCGGGATGCCAGCCCACCAGGGCGGCGGCGACGCGGCCCGCCAGGTTGCTCCAATCGTCGCGACGCGCCACGTGAGCCAGTTCGTGGAGTATCACGTGATCCAGATCGTCCGCGCTTAACTTGTCCAGGAGCGCCGCAGGCAAAATCACCGCGGGCCGGCGGAATCCCACGGCCATAGGCGATGTCAGGCGGAGCGACACCAGCAGGTTCACCGGACGATGCACGGCGCAGGCCATCACCCAGGCATCGAAATTCTCGCGCAATTGGGGCGCCGGCCTTTGGGCCTCTCCCTTCAGGCGCCGCAGATGACGAAAGCTCCAGGCCAGGCGGCCGGCCTGCAGCAGAACCAGAGCCAGCCAGATTCCCAACACAACCAGCGGGCCGTTTTTGGCTTTCACCTGCACGCGCGCGGGCGCTTCAGTGAGGACGGGCTGAGGAGCGGCGGCCGGCAGACTCACCCGTGCCTGCTGGACGGGCGCAGGGTGCCGGTCTTTCCACGTATGCACCGCCGTGGGCGCCGCCGGCAGAACCAGCAGGATGGCGAGCCATCCCCACCACACCCGATGGCGCGACCGGGCTGTGAGCCCGGTATAGCGCAAGGCCAGCCACACCAGCACGGTCGCGGCGGCCGCCTGCCACAGGGTATTCAGTATCGCTCCGAGAATGGCGGCCGAGACTGAGTTGAGAATGTTCATTGCGCATCCTCCGCGAGTAGCGCCCGAATGCGGGCCAACTCTCTGGCGTCCAGGTTTTCGTCTTCCAGAAGGTTCAGGACCAGCAGCTCGGGCGAGTTGCGAAAAAACCGGCTAACCAGGTAACGTACGGCGTTTCGCCCGGCTTCGTTCCGTCCCACCCGGGCCCGGTACACGAATGCGCGGCCTTCCTTCGACTTGGTGTGCTCCAGATAACCTTTCTCTTCCAGGATTCGCAGGGTGGTGAGGACAGTGTTGTAAGCCAGACCGAGTTCCCTGGGAAGAGTCTCGGCCACCTCGCCGACAGTGGCAGAGCCTTTCTCCCAGATGACGTCCATCAGGCGAAGCTCGGCGTCGGTCAGGTTCAGAGATTTTTTACGTGCCAACGGACGCTCCTCAACTAAGGAATTAAGAGTCTGGGAATATCATGACTCGGGGTAGGATTGCCTGTCAACTAAAAAATTAAGAGTACTCTGGCAAAGATCTAGCAGCCATCACCGGCAGAAAATGATGGCCGGGGACATGGGCTGGACGCGGGCGCTGGGCAACGCCGTGTTACCTAAGTAGGACGGGCCTCCGGGCCCGCCCCATCGACCTCAACTAAAAAGTCACGCCCACCGTCACGTTGACCGATCGCGGCGTCACAAAATGTGTCCCGCTGAAGGTCGAGAGGAAGTTGTACAGCGCCACTTCGTTGGCCACATTGAGCACGCTCACCCGCAGGGTCATGTGGGTCCGCTCGGTGTGCAGCAGATTGTCGTGGCCCACCGAAATATCGAACACGTGGTGGGGCGCGATGCGCGGCGGGTTGGTGTCCGGATTCTCCGTGCCGGCCTTGGGGATGACCACGCGCGACGCCCCGTACGTTCCGGTGCAGGTCGTGATCGGGCTATTGATGGCGGCCTGCCGGCCTCCGCAATAGAAGCCGATGGCCGCCTGCTGGGCGCCGGTCAGCGCCAGCGCCGAGGCCAGGTCCGGCACATTCCCCGCCACCATGCCGCTGTCGTAACGCCATGTGAAATCGATCCAGGGGCTGTCTTTCTTGCGCTGGTAGCGCAGGTTGGTGGTCTGCTCCAGCGCCTGATCGTGATCGATGCGAAACACCGACACATTGACCGGAGAGTTGAAGATCAGTCCGCCGGTCTCCGGTCCGAAGAAGCGCGCCCGCGTGTGGCCCAGGGTCATGTAGGCCTGGAATCCCTTCAGGTTGATGCTGGAAATGCGCGCGCCCACGCCATCCAGCTTGCTTTTGCGCCAGGAAATCGGAAAGGTGATCGGGGTGTTGAAGAGCACGTCGAAATCGTACGCCCCATCGGTATATTTCCAGAAATAGTTGGCGTCTACCAGCAGGAACTTTCCGATGGCCTGCTGCAGACCGGTGTTGTACTGGTTGCGGGTTCCCGGCCGGAGCGGCGCCGAGGCATACGCGCCGAACACGTTCGTCGCCAGCCAACCCACCCCCGATGCGCTGGAAAGCAGCAGATTCTCGTTATAAGGCGTCTCGAACGTGCGGGCGAACGAGGCGCGCAGCACCGTCCCGGTCTTCTTGATCTGATACGATGCGCCGATGCGCGGTTCCACTCCGTGGGCCGCACTGAGCCCGTTGTACTGGTCCAGCCGCAGTCCGCCGTTTACCGACCAGTTTCCGAGGCTCACCGAATCCTGCACGTACACCGCATATTGATTGATATTGCCGGAGTCGCGGAAATGGAACAGCGTGCCGCCGCGCGTCAGGTCGTAGGGAACCAGGCCGGGAGCCGTACTGGGGTCGGCCAGAAATGCCGGATCCGTGATGCCCATGGCGAAATCTTCGAACAGGCGCGTCTGCTTTAACTCGGTGCCGACCTTCAGATTGTGCCGGCCCTTAACGATCGAAAGGTCCGCCCGGACACCGTAGTTGAACAGGTGGCGGTCCTGCGATAAGGTCGCCGGGAGATCCTGGAACGGATCGCGGCTGGGGTAATAATTCACGAAATCGCGCCGCACCCAGGGATTAATCGTGAGCAGGGTGCTGGCGCCGTACGTGTGCTGGTAACCCGGCGCGATATTGAAGCTGAGCACCCTTTGCCGCTGGTCCTGGCCCGGCTGATCGTAGGTGTTGGGAATCTGAAACCAGTTGCGTGCTCCAAACAGATTCAGGTGGAAGCTGTCCCTGGCATTGGGCTGAAAATCCACGCGGTCGAAGATCGTCTCGTTATTCCCGATGTCGTGCATCGGGTAAAACTCGGGGCTGTCCAGAAAGCGGCCGGAACGGTCGGTATTCAGCACCAGGAAGTTGCCGAATCTTGCCGATCCGATTCCCAGCGATGCCTTCTCTCCCACCGTGCCGAACGAGCCGTATGTCGCATCGAAGCTCCCGAACAGCGGCTTGCCGAGCCCGGAACGGGTCACCGCGTCCACCACCAGACTAGTCTTATCGCCGTACTCCGCCGGCGCCGACCCCGTAATCAACTCCAGTGACTGGAACGCGTTCTCCGGCATCTGGGTGGAAAAAGCCTTACTCTGCTGATCGCTGATCGGCTGGCCGTCAATGTAATAGCTGGTCTGCGCATGATCGCCCAGCGGATGGAAGAATCCGTTGGAGTCCGCCACCACGCCCGGCGCGCTCAAGGTGATGGCGTCGCTCAACCCGGAGCCCGGCGAGGAGACCGGCAGGGTAGCCAGCGAACTCCGGTCCACGTCGTTGTGCGCCGTGGGAATGTTCTCCAGGAGATCGGAACTGGAAGCTTCCACGTCGATCGTGGTCTGTGCGCCGGCCACAGCCAGCTTGATTTCCAGATTCATGGGCACCGTGGAGCGGACTGCCAAGTCCCGCTGCCACGTCGAAAAGCCCGCGGCTTTGACCGATAGGTGATAGCTGTTGAGAGGAACGTTGGTGAACCGGAAGCCGCCCGTTTGATCCGTAGTCTCCGTCTGCTGATAGTTCGAGAGTGGATTGTGTATCGACGCCGTGGCCCCTACGATGGCCGCACCGGAAGGATCGGTGACCACGCCGGTCACGGTGCCGGAACTGATGGACTGGCCCCACGCGGCACACGACAGGCACAAATAGAGAAAAGCATCCCGGGATCTCACGCTCCCAGTATCGGTACCATAGAAGGAGCGGGCCCATGGCAATCTGACACGCGGGATGGATTTGGCCATGAGCGGGCTGATTTTCGCCGCTGGCGGGCGCCTTCGTGCTGCGCCGCTGTTCCTGCCCGCTGGCGTGCATTTGTATGCCGTTCATCGAGAATTCTGGTCCGTTCATGAGTTTTCCGTCTCCATCCGGCGATTTTCAAGATAAATCCATGAAGGTGGCCTTTCCGCCAATCCGCACACTCATCGTGGATGACGAGCCCATTGCCAGGCAGGTCTTACGCGAGGAATTGGACGGCCTTGACGAAGTTGATGTGGTGGGAGAAGCTGAGAACGGCGAGGCCGCGCTACTTGAGATCGACCGCCTGAGGCCCGACCTTGTGTTCCTCGATCTGGAAATGCCTGGAGTGGGCGGCTTCGACGTAATCCGCCGGCTTCCGGCGGGAGTTCTCCCCATCGTCGTGATCGTGACCGCGTACGATCAGCACGCCATCCACGCCTTCGAGGCGGGTGCGCTCGACTATCTATTGAAGCCGGTCAGCCGGGAGCGCCTGGAAAAAGCAGTGGACCGGGCTCGCGCGCTTCGCGGACGGATTCCGGAAGTGGCCGAATCGCTGGTCCGGCTCAATGAAGCCGGCGAGCCCAGGAGCCGTAAAGTAGTGGGCCGGAGCGGGGCGGAATATTACCTGCTGGACCTCGACGATGTGCTGGCATTCCAGGCCGAGCACGAAATCGTCTGGATTCTGACCGCCAGGCAGAAATTTATGGCCACCCAGGCGCTGCGCCATATCGAAGACCGCCTGCAGGATTCCACCTTCCAGCGTGTCCATCGCAACGCCCTGGTAAATGTCGATCACGTGCGCAAAATGGCTCCGCTTAGCAGCCAGCGCTGGATGCTCACCCTCAGTAACGGCCAGGAGTTCATTGTGAGCAAGCGGCAGGCCGGCAACGTGCGGCGGCTGTTGCGGTGGTAGCGCGAGGCGTTCGGGTATGCGCGCGAGGTTGTTGATGGACTTACGGTTTTTTCACCACCGGCATTTTGGCGGCGGCCAGCGGGCGATTCCGCGCGGCCGGCGGGTTGACTGGCGATGCCCGGATTGACCCAGCCGCTGCTGGTCAACATTCTCGGCCATGCCGGAGGCGCGCTCATCTTCGCCATCTTCCTGAGCCTGCTGTTCAGCGGGCGTGGATGGTCGGGCAGCCGCGGCCGCACGCTGTCGGCGCTGGCCGCCTCGCTCTCTCTGGCCTGGAATCTGGGCTCGCTGGTGGTGCTGATGTGGCCCGGATTGTCTCCGGCGATTCTGAACCTGGTGGTGGCGACCAGCTTTTCCGTGCTGAGCCTGCTGCCCGCGGTACTGCTGCACATCTCTCTCGAAGGCGGTCAGAAGCGCCTGGTGGCGGCGGGATACCTGTTGAGCAGCACCGCCGTGGCGATGCACTTTTGGGAGATTCGCGGTAACGGCGCCAGGCTCCACCAAACCGCACTGTTCCTCATCACCGCCGGTTTTCTGGCGCTGACAGTGATCGCCGTGGCCGCCATCTGGTTGCGCCGCGGCGCGCCGCAGCGCCATGAGGGCGCCCGCATCACGGCATCCATGTGCCTGGCACTGTTCGCCATGTCGTTCGTCCACTTCGGCACGGGACACGCGGCTCAGGTTTGGAGCTCCGAACTGGTGGTCCATCACGCCGGCATTCCGCTGGCGCTCTTCGTGCTGTTGCAGGACTACCGCTTCGTGTTGCTGGATGCCTTCGTGCGCTTCCTGGCGAACGCCCTGCTGGCCGCGGTGCTGACCGCGCTGGTGATCGAGGCCGCATTCCGCCTGGTACTGGTGGAGCGGGTCGCGACCGAACCGCTGCAGGAAGCCCTGTTGCTGGTGAGCGTCTGCCTGTTCCTGGTGTTCTTCGCCTGGCTGCGCAATCGTGTGCAGGCATGGCTCACGCACGCCGTATTTCGTCACGGAGACCTGGATCATCTCCCGGCGTTGTTGAAGGAGTGCCCGGCGTCCGTGGGCGAAGCGCCGTATCTGGAATGGGCCGCGGCCACCATGGCGGGCGCCGTGAAAGCCGAAAGGCAGGCCGTGGTCACGCTGGGCCGCCTGGCAGACGCGGGCGAGCCGCCCACGTGGGCCGAGGCCATGATTCCGGTGCGGCTCGGCCAGGGCGATTCCCGGCTTATCCTGCTGGGCCGGCGCCGCGGCGGCCAGCGCTACCTGGGTGAGGACCTGGAAGCGCTCCGCAAGGCCGCCGTGCTGATCGGCGAGCACGTCGAATCGCTCCGCCAGCAGGAGATGGACCGCCTGGTCAGCCAAGCCGAACTGCGCGCCCTGCAATCGCAGATCAATCCCCACTTCCTGTTCAATGCCCTCAACACGCTCTACGGGACCATCCCCCGGGAGAGCGCCGGCGCCCGCCGCATGGTGCTCAACCTGGCCGAGATCTTCCGGTACTTCCTGCAGACCGACAAGACCTTCGTAACCGTGTCGGAGGAGATGCAAATTGTCCGGGCCTATCTGGAGGTGGAGCAATTGCGCCTTGGCCACAGGCTCAATACCGAAATCCAGGTGGACGACTCCGCGCTCGACCTCTCCATTCCCGTGCTCTCCATCCAGCCGCTGGTGGAGAACGCCGTCAAACACGGCGTGGCGCGCCGCACCGAACCGGGTTACGTCCGCATCCGCCCGGCGCGCGGCCCCGGAGAACTTCGCATCCTGGTGGAGAACAGCAGCGGGGGCGGCGCGCCAGCGGAGAGCGCGGGCACCGGAGTGGGGCTGCAAAACGTCCGGCGGCGCCTGGAGATCTGTTATGGGGCCAACGCGGGCGTGCAACTCGTCTTCCACTCGGACGCGACAGCCGTGGAATTATGGATACCCCTGGATGTGGTTTCCGGATTGCACGCAGACGCCGCCAGGCCGGATAGTAAAGGGTATGAAAAAAGCGATCTCCCCGCCGCAGACCGTGGATGAATACATCGAGCGCGTCCTGGAGCCTGCGCGTACCACTTTGAGCCGGATCCGCGCGATCATCCGCTCCGCCGTCCCCCCGGAGGCTACCGAAGCGATCAGCTACCAGATGCCCATGTTCAAGTACAAGGGGCTGCTGTGCGGGTACGCGGCGTTCGCCAACCATTGCAGCTTGTTCCCCATGGGCTCCTCGGTGATCGCCACCTTCCAGAAGGAGCTGGCAAAATTCGAGACATCCAAGGGCACCATCCGATTTCCCGTGGATAAGCCCCCCTCCGCCGCGCTGATCCGGAAGATGGTGAAGGCCCGGGTTGCCATGAACGAGCAGAAGCAGAAGAAATGAGGGCGACGAACCGGCTCACTATCCAGGTCCTGGATTCATCTGCGGTCAATCCATGTCCGCTGCTTACTCCTTGGGCCCGATTCCGAGCGCCTTCATCTTGCGATACAGATTGCTCCGTTCCAAGCCCAGCAACTCCGCCGTGCGCGTGACATTCCCGCTGGTCTCTTCGAGCTTCTTCAGAATGTACTCGCGCTCAGCCGCCTCGCGGACCTCCTGCAGGCTGCCGAACCGGTCCAGTGGACGGTCGGGCTGCCGCCGCGCGGCGTGCAGCGGAATATGCCGGGCGTCCACGCGCACCTGCGGATTCAGAATCACGATGCGCTCAATCAGATTTTTCAGTTCCCGCACGTTGCCCGGCCAGTGATACTCGGCCAGCAGACCGTAAGCTTCTGGAGTGAGTTCTTTTGGCTTGCGGCCGTAAGCCGTAGTGAATTCGCGCAGGAAGTGATCGGCCAGCAGCGGAATATCCTCGCGCCGGTCGCGCAAGGGCGGCACGAAAAACGGGATCACGTTCAGGCGGTAGAACAGGTCCTCGCGGAAATTGCCGCGCTCGATCTCCTCTTCCAGGTTCTTGTTGGTGGCCGCCACCACCCGCACATCCACCTGCATGAACTCGGAAGCGCCCACTGGCTCGAATCGCTGCTCATCCAGCACCCGCAGGACCTTGCTCTGGGTGCGCAGACTCATATCGCCCACTTCGTCCAGGAACAGCGTGCCGGAATCGGCCTTCTGAAATTTGCCCGCTTTGCCGTCGTGGACCCCGGGGAACGCGCCTTTGATATGGCCGAACAACTCGCTTTCAATCAGCTCTTCGGGAATCGCCGCGCAGTTCACTTCCACAAACGCTTCGGCCGCGCGCGGGCTCTGTGCGTGCATGGCATGGGCCACCAGTTCCTTGCCCGTGCCGCTCTCTCCGAAAATCAGCACGCGCCCGTTGGTGCCGGCCATCAGGGTCAATTGCTGCCGCAAGGCTTTCATCGGGACCGATTCGCCGATGATGCGGTAGCGCGCGCCCGAGTCGGCCTTGAGCCGGCTATTTTCGATGGCCAGGTTGCGATGATCGAGCGCGTTCTTGGTCACCACCGCCACCTTCTCGATGGACAGCGGCTTCTCCAGAAAATCGAAAGCGCCCAGCTTGGTGGCTTTCACCGCGGCTTCGATGCTGCCGTGGCCTGAGATCACCACCACCACCGGCCGCTCCGGGAACGGAATCTCCTGGATGCGCGCCAGCACCTCCATGCCGTCTATGCCGGGCAGCCAGATATCCAGCAGCACCAGCTCGAATTCACCGGCCGGCAGCGCCTCCAGGCAGGCTTCGCCATCGGCCACGGCGTCCACGGCGTAGCCTTCGTCCTCCAGAACGCCGCCCAGCGACTGGCGAATGCCGGGCTCGTCATCCACTACCAGGATGCGCCGCTGCTTCATACTCTGAGCGCGGCCGGCCGAGGCGCTTCGGATTGTTCGGCATCCAGAATGGCGGGAATCTCCACCGTGAACCGCGCCCCCACCGGCTGGTTATCCTCCACCCGGATGAGGGCATTATGCTCCGCCACGATGTGGCTGACAATCGCCAGCCCGAGGCCGGTACCGCGATTCTTAGTCGAAAAGTAAGGCAGGAACAGTTTCTCCTTGTCGTCCGGACTGACGCCGCCGCCGGAATCGGCCACCACCAGCTCCACCGTATCGGCCGCGCCCGGTTGCGTGGCCACATACAGATTCTTCACCAGCGAATCCTGCATCGCTTCCGCCGCGTTATCCACCAGGTTCACCACCACCCGGTGAAACTGCTCGCGATCCAGGTTCACCGGAGGCAGTTCGGGCGCGAAACTGGTGCGGATGCTGATGCCCTCCAGCCGGTCTTTGAAGATGGCCAGCGCCTCCTGCACCACGTCGTTCAAATCGCAGCGCACCGGCTGCGCCGAAGGAAAACGGGCAAACTGCGAGAACTCATCCACCAGGGTCTTCACCGATTCCACCGACTTGGCGATAATGCCGGAACATTCGCGCAGAATGCGAGCCGGGGTCGGCGGCAGGTCCAGTTTGTCCAACTGCCGTCCGATTCGCTCCGCGCTGAGACCGATCGGGGTGAGCGGATTTTTGATCTCATGCGCCACGCGCCGCGCCACTTCGTGCCAGGCGACCGATTTCTGCGCGCGCAGCAGTTCGCTGGTATCCTCCAACACGATCACGAATCCCGAGGTCAGTTTTTCCTCCAGCGCCGATACCGTGATCGCGAGGTTCAGCTTCCGGTCCGCCATCCGCATCTCCAGTTGGCGGGTGGCCACGCCGGTTCGGCGGGCGCGCTTCATGAGGTACTTGATCTCGGCGGTGTCCTCGCGCGAAAACAGGTCCTCTAGCCGGGTGGCCTGCTCCACCTGCTGCGGCGGGAAGATTTTGGAAAGAGCGCGATTCACCCGCTTGATGGAGCCATCGGCGGTGATCGAGATGACGCCCGTGGCGATGCTCTCCAGAATCGCCTCGGTGAAGCGGCGCCGCCGGTCCAGTTCCCGCGCGTTGGATTCCAGTTCCTGGGTCATCTGGTTGAAACCACGAACCAGCGAGCCCAGTTCGTCCGCCGCGCGCACTTCCACGCGATGCGTCAAATTGCCTTTGCGAACCTCGCCGGCGGCGTCCAGCAGCGCGGTGATGGGAATTCCGATCTGCTTGGCGAGGAGGAACGCGATCCAGGTGGAAATGCACAGAACGATGACCGAGATCAGTGCCATCACCAGGGTGTAATAACTGCGGAAGTACTTCCAGCTCAGGTAGGAGTCCTCCCAGTTTTTTGACCAGGTGCGGATCTCCTCCTGGTTGCGGGCCACATCTTGCGGAATGGTCGCCGATACGTGGACAGTACCGGCAATTCTCCCGCCTTCCATCACGTCGGCATCGGCTAGCACCGTCCGGCCGTTGTCGTTGGCGCTGGGACGGGTACCCCAGGAGTCCAGTGGCGCTGCCCCCGTGGCCGTTCCGATCGATGCCGATTGCAGTTCCCACTGGCGGCAGAAGCGTTCCAGGAAGCCGGGCGTGCGGACTCCGGAGGCGAGCAGTTGGTGAATCTCCGGCTGAGCCGCCAGGAGCGCCGCCTGGGCCGTGGTTTCGTCCTGCATTTCCTTGCTGAGCATGCCGGTGACGCCCCTGAGAACGTCAATCTGGCTGCTTTCGGGTTTGCGGATCCAGGTGGCCACGTTGCGGTTGAACAGCTCGAAATTGAACAGGAACATGAACGAAACCGGCAGGCAACTCAAGGTGACCGCACCCATTACCAGCTTGGTCCTGAGCCGCGATCCTTCCCGATGGCTCTGCCGGTCCAGGTACAGCTTGGCGCCCTCCCGGAAGAGGTACCACATCAGTGCCACCATCAGCAGAAAAATCAAGCTGAATCCCGCCCAGAAGATCAGCGTCTGGCTGGGATTGGTGGGCTTGACCGGGCCCGGGTTGAAGGACCCCAGCCACACCACGATCGCCACCGACAGGCCCAGCAGAAACACCGCGATGCCGTAGACGAGCCGTTTTTTCATGGCGGGAACCTTTACATTCGATTATACGAACTGGCGCCGCCGGGAGGCATACTGCCCCGGCCACAACGATAAAGTTTCGGTAATTTGAGCCGATATTAACCACATGGGACGAACGTCAATGAAGTCAGTGAAAATTTTGCTTGTGATTGGGGCCTTGGCATTGTTCGCGCAAGCGCCCTTAAAGAAGGTTACTCGCGCGGAGGCCATGAATGCCGTTACATCCAGGAGTCAGCCCGAGTACCCTGCTATGGCGCGGCAATTGAAGATCGAAGGGACCGTCGAGGTGGACGCGGTGGTCACCGAAACAGGAACCGTGGAAGAGGTGAGCATCGTCAGCGGAAACCCGATCCTGACCAAGCCGGCGGCGGAGGCCGTTAAGAAGTGGAAGTTTGCTCCCTTCCTGCAGGACGGCAAGCCCATCCGGGCCAGCGCGCCAATCACCATCGTGTTCAAGAAGCAGCAGTGAGGGAGCCATGAGTCTCACACGAAAACTATTAGTCGGATTCGGAGTAATGGTATCGGTTGTGCTGGTCATCAGTGCGGCCGCGTTGATTATTACCAGGGACCTGAGCGTAGACCTGGAGCGGGCCGCCGACATCACCGCGCGCAGCCAGTACCTGGCTGGGGAAGTAGATACTTCCGCCGCGGATATGATCGGGACGGAGCGGGCCGCCATGCTTGCCGCGATGCTGGGTCAAAAGGATCAAGCCGTCGAATACCAGCAGAAATTTGCTCAAAAGGCATCCACGCTGCAGACTGCCCTGGCGGAGTTACATAAAACGGCCTCGAATCAGGAATCTGTCTCCCTGCTGGGGCCCCTGGACCAGCAGACTGTAGCGGTCTTGAAAGCGCATGATGAACTACAACGAGCCGTTTCCAACGCCCAGTTGGATGCCGCGCTGAGCATCTTTGCGCAAAAAGTCGCGCCCAGCCTGGAGCGTATCGGGCAGCAGGCATCCGCACTGGTGGAGCATCAGAATCGCGATCTGCAAGCTACTTCGGCTGCTACGGGGGCGAAATCGTCGCGCAGCATGGCTGTGACGATCGGGCTGGCTCTTCTGGCCCTGGCGATGGGGGGAGCGGTTTTCTGGCTGGTGCTGAACACCAATCGCAGCCTTCTCCATCTTTCCACGGCCCTGGCCGAAAGCGCCCAGCAAGTGGCGGGCGCGGCTGCCCAGGTTTCCGGCGCCAGCCAATCGCTGGCACAGGGCGCATCCGAGCAGGCCGCGTCCCTCGAAGAGACTTCGGCTTCCACGGAGGAGATTGCGTCCATTACGCGACAGAATGCGGACCACGCTTTGCAGGTAGCCGGCCTTATGCAACAGTCGGCTGCCGGAGCCGACGAAGTCAATCAGATGCTGGACCGCATGGTCGAGAAGATGAAAGAGATCGACGGCTCCAGCCATAAGATCGCGCGCATTATTAAAGTGATTGACGAGATTGCCTTCCAGACCAACATTCTTGCGCTGAACGCGGCGGTGGAAGCCGCTCGGGCAGGAGAGGCAGGGCTGGGGTTTGCTGTGGTCGCCGATGAAGTGCGCAACCTGGCCCAGCGCAGTGCTCAGGCGGCCCGCGATACCGCCGGGTTGATCGAGGAATCGATTGCCACGTCACGCGATGGGACTGGCCGCCTCGATCACATGGCCGGAGCGGTGCGTGCCATGACAGAAAGTTCGCTGCGGGTAAAATCGCTTGTGGATGAAGTAAATCAGGGGAGTCAGGAACAGTCGCGCGGCATGAATCAGATTTCCCGGGCGATTCTGAACATGGAACAAGTCACGCAAAAGACCGCAGCCTCCGCACAGGAAAGCGCCGCCGCCGGAACGGAATTGAACAATTATGCGGCCAGCTTGAGTACGTTAGTGCAGGAAATGCGGGAAATGGTGGGATAAAAAAAGGGCCGGCGTTTCACCGGCCCTCCTGTAGACCTCGATGACTGAAACTACTCGGCGGCTTTTACGGTATCAACGGCGATGCTGTCGCCCGTCATCGTCCCGCTGATCGTCACTTTCTTGCCTGCGACCGACTTTACCTTGTCCTGATCGCTGATGTCATATACCTTGCCATCGGCGGTCACGAAAACCGCCGGAGCTCCGCGCTTAATGCAACTCTGGGCGCAGGCTTCGTTGCCCCACATTGCCTTTTTCGAAGCGCAGTTTTTGTCTATGACATAACCCGTCCACTCCGCAGCCAAACCGCAACTGGCAACCAATGCAAATACTGCCAATAGCTTCTTCAAATCCCTACCTCCTCTGAGTGTCAAATTCCCAGTCACAACGACTATACTCCACTGTACGTAGCCATCGCAACTTCGGATGTTATTGATAATTAAGACTTGTAAACTAGCTGGACTTAAAAGAACAGATACTTCCGCCACTGCGCTTCGCTCTTGCCCAGCATGCGCATCAGGTGACGGCTGGTGTGCAGGCTGAATGGCCTGGGCAGACGAGCCAGTTTCATGCCCGCTTCTTCCGGCGTCCGGTTGCCCTTGCGATTATTGCAGGGATGACAGCATGCCACCAGGTTCTCCCACGCCGATTCGCCGGACCGGGAACGCGGTATCACATGGTCCAGCGTCAATTCCCCGGATGGCATGGTCCGGTGGCAGTACTGGCAGGTATACCGATCGCGCATCAGAATGTTCTTGCGCGAAAGGGCCCGCGTCTGATGCGGAATCCGGCGATACTCCAGCAGGCGGATCACCGAAGGCAGGCGGACGTTGGCGCGGGCCGAATGAATCGCATTCAGCGATTCCTCTTCAGCGGACGCTACCCCTTTCAGCACCAGCACCAAAGCGCGCCGTGCCGCGCAAATGTTGATCGGCTCGTAACTGGCATTCAGCACCAGTACGGGATTCTGCAGTCGATCGCTCGCCATTCAGATAACTCCCCCCAGGGTGGAATGTGCCGCCATTGTGCGCGCTGCATCGAAGCGCCGGTCCACGCGAGCCACTGTGAGTAGCGTGACCCGCCGGGCGCCGGACCGTTTGAGCGCGACGGCACAGGCGGCGGCCGTCGATCCGGTTGTCATGACATCGTCAATCAGCAGTACACGTTTGCCCTGCAAATCGCACCGGCACTCAAACGCCGCAGTCACGTTCTTGCGCCGTCCGGTGTTGCTCAATCCTGCCTGACTCGCGGTCCATCGCACCCGCCGCAGCGTTCGTCCGGCCGGAATGCCGCAGCGCCGCGCGATGCTGCGCGCCAGCAGTTCCGATTGATTGAAGCCCCTCTGCCATCGCCGCCGCCAGTGGAGCGGAACCGCGGTAACCAGATGATATTCCTGGTCGCGCGGCAGAGCGGCTGCCAGCAGGTCTCCCAACGGTTCGGCCAGCGTCCGGACCTTGCCGTATTTAAATTGGTGAATCAGTTCACGCAGGGCGCCTTCGTAGGCCCCGTAACAGTAGGCGGCGTCAAAACCGCGAAGGCCGTTGCGGCACAGAGCGCAACGGCCTTCGGCATCCAGCGGGAACGCATTCTGGAACGGCGTTCGACAACTGCTACAGAAAAATTCGGCGCTGAGTGGCTCGGGAGCTTTAAGGCACGTCCGGCAGACCGGGATTCGACTCACTTCCTCAAGAGGCGTGGCGCAGCTCCGGCAATTTGTAGGGAAAAAAAGGGAAAAAAGAGCGCGCGGGGCTGAGCGGACTAAAGAAGGACCGACAATCGGGACTGTGGCTCGGTTGCTACTTGAGAAGACCCACCTCCGCCAAGCTCTATTGTAGCGGAAATCCCGGCTCTACGCGAACCATTCCGGACCGTGTCTGTTCCGGTACCCGCGACGGGCCGCGTCCACGGCGTCTAAAGAGAGGTGGATGCCGCATGTTATCGTGATAGATAGTGTCATCGCCGCTCAGTTTTCATCTGGACCAGTACGAAGGGCCGTTGGACCTGCTGCTGGACCTGATCCGCAAGCAGCAGATCGATATCAAAGATATCCCCATCGCCACCATCACCTCGCAGTACCTGGAGTTCATGGATAAGGCGCGCGAAATGGATATCGATCTCGGCGCTGAATTCGTCTACATGGCGGCGACTCTGATCCACATCAAGTCGAAAATGCTCCTCCCCCGGGATCCGGCGTTGGAGAAAGAAGGAGATGGCAGCGAAGACCCGCGCCAGGAACTGGTGGACCGCCTGCTCGAACACGAACGTTTCAAAAATGCGGCGGAGATGCTCCAGCAGAAGCGCCTCATTGAAGAAAACGTCTGGAGCAATCCACAGATCAAGACCTTCGTCTCCGAAGATGACGATCCCGGCCTGGCCATTACCCTCTACGACCTGGTGAAAGCATTCGGGGAAGTGCTGGAGCGCGTCAAGAACCGCCCCGTGTACGAAGTGGAGGGGGCCGACGTCACCGTGTCGGACATGATCCTGTACCTCAAGCAGGAGTTCGAGTCCGTGGGCGCTGACGAACCGGTGTTCATTTTGCGCATTTTCGAGCAGCAGAGAACCCGCCGCGCCATGATCGCCCTGTTCCTGGCCACGCTCGAAATGGTCCGGCTGCAAGCGGTGGTAATCACCCAGAAGGACCTCTTCGGGGAGATCGCACTGAAGCGCCACAGTAATTTCGAAGCCGTATTCGCTTCCGGCCAGCCCATGGCCGCAATCGAAAAAGACTACATTTGACCGAAATGGAAGAATTGGAAAAAGACATCGAGCAGGACAGTCCCAGTGGGCCAGACGATCGCCCTTCGTCGGCTTTCGAACCGGCGGAAGCGCCACAGGCCGACCTGGAACAGCCGTTGCCCGAAGCCAGTGAGCCAGCCGTTCCGGAGGGTGCGCCCGCGGCGCCTGAAGAATCCGCCGACCCGCCACAGGTGGCCATGGATGAGCTTTTGCCTTTGGCGGCTGAACCGGCCGTTCTCGAGGATGCGCCTCTCAAGGCCGTCCTGGAAGCCATCGTCTACATCGCCGATGAGCCGTTGACACTCGCCCAACTGGCCACCGCCCTCGAGCAACCCGCCGCTCGCATCGCCGCCTTGTTGGAGGAACTCATCGCCGAATTCGACAAACCGGGTCACGGGATCACCATCCGGGAAGTGGCCGGCGGTTACAAAATGGCGACCAAGGCCGAGCATCACGACGCCGTGCGCAACTTCGTCAAGAGCCTCAAGCCGCCGCTCAAACTCTCGCTGCCCGCTTTGGAAACGCTGGCCGTGATTGCGTATAAGCAACCGGTGACCGGGCCGGAGATCATGGAAATACGCGGCGTGCAGGGCGCCGGAGTGTTGAAGACGCTGCTGGACCGCAAACTCATTGCCGTGGCAGGCCGGAAGAACGTCATCGGCAAGCCCATGCTCTATAAGACCACGCGGGAGTTCCTGATTCAGTTCGGACTCAAGGACATGACGGAACTTCCTTCCCTCAAGGAATTCGAAGAGATCCGTCGCATGGCTTTTGCCGATAGCGAGCCGGCCGAAGCTCCGGCGACTGCACCGGCAACCGATGCCGAACCCCAACCGGCGCCGGCTCCTGAAACTGTGGCCGAAGGCGAGCCCACAACCGAGCCCACATCCCCCGTGCCCGCGCAGGAAGAGTAATGGAAGAACGGCTACAGAAGATTATCTCCCAGGCCGGTGTGGCATCCCGCCGCCAGGCCGAAAAAATCATGGTGGAAGGCCGCGTCACCGTCAATGGCGTCACCATCACCGAGCTCGGGTCCAAAGCCGACCTGGAGCGCGACCATATCAAAGTGGACGGCAAACTGCTTCGCCCGCCGAAAACGCAGCTCTACCTTGCCATGTACAAACCGAACAACACGGTCACCACGGTCAAGGATCCGGAAGGGCGCGCCACAGTCATGGATCTGCTGCGCGGCGTCAAGGAGCGCGTCTACCCTGTGGGCCGTCTGGACTACCACAGTGAAGGCCTGCTGCTATTCACCAACGATGGCGACCTGGCCAACGCCATCATGTCGGCCGCCACGCACCTGCCCAAGACCTACGTAGTCAAGGTAAACGGTTCGCTCACCAGCGATCAGGAGCAGCAGTTTCGCGACGGCGTCCCGCTCAGTGGCCGCCGCACCATGCCGGCGGGATTGAAACTCCTGCATGCCGCCGAGAATCCCTGGTACGAAGTCAAGCTGTTCGAAGGGCGGAACAACCAGATCCGCATCATGTTCAAACACTTCGGACGCCTGGTGGAAAAGTTGCGGCGGGTCCGCATCGGGCCCATCGAGATCGGTCCGCTGAAGCCGGGTCAGTTCCGTCATCTGGATGACGAGGAAGTCGAGAAGCTCAAACGCGCCATTCAGAAATCCGGCGCGCGGCAAACCCCATGAACCACATCTCCGAAATCCTGCATACCGCCCACACGATCGCCGTGGTGGGACTCTCCAGCAAACGATACCGCCCCAGCTACGGCGTCTCCGAATACATGAAGAAGGCCGGGTACCGTATCATCCCGGTGAATCCGCGGGAAAAAGAGGTCCTTGGCGAAACTGCCTATCCCGATCTCGATTCCGTGCCGGGCCCGGTCGATATCGTGGACATTTTCCGCCGTTCGGAATTCGTGCCCGATATCGTCGAAGCTGCCATTCGCAAAGGCGCGCGTGTCATTTGGATGCAGGAAGGCGTCATCCATGAAGCGGCGGCCCGGAGGGGCGAAGCGGCCGGCCTGATCGTGATCATGGATCGCTGTATTCTGAAGGACCATCGCCGCCTCGCGCACGCATCTTAGGGTTTGTCTAGAAATAACATTTCCATAGAGGAATGTTTTAGCGTACACTGGTTGCAGTGGCCGACGTCGCTGCTATCACCGCTCGC
>VFSW01003875.1_pt1 | contig 22395 bp, 15 predicted proteins | sample 5358111 | NCBI WGS metagenome assembly VFSW01 (sample SAMN11554181, study PRJNA540505) | mine drainage metagenome | isolation source: sediment from site ElyBrook_90M | place: USA: Ely Copper Mine, Vershire, VT | collected 2017 | reverse complement strand
CGCGATTTCGCCGCCTCCGAGGGAATCAATGAAGCCGACGCGCTGAACAAGGGGATGGAATTGAAGGCAGTCGAATTCGTCAGAAAAGGCAGTCAGCTTTACAGCAAATCCTGATCGCCCATGCTTGATGACGCTTTACCCCTCGTGACCGCAGCCAGCCCGTGCATCGGACATTGCACCACGGTGCTGGGCGATGAGGTGTGTCGCAGTTGTCTGCGCACCTTTGATGAAATCACCCGTTGGCCGACCATCAACGATGACGAGCGCGTTCGTATCAATCAGCGCGTCGCCACCCTGCTGACAGAAAAATTTTAACGACTACATTCCGCTCACACAGACATAGACCATGGACATCATTCTGTTATTGAAAGCCGCCATCCTCGGCATCGTCGAAGGACTGACCGAATTTCTGCCGATCTCTTCCACCGGGCATCTGATCGTGGTCGGCAGCCTGCTCGACTTCAACGACGAACGCGGAAAACTGTTCGAGATCGTCATCCAGTCGGCGGCCATTCTGGCCGTGATGTGGGAATACCGCGCCAAACTTGCCACTGTCACGGGCGGTTTGCTGCGACAGGAAGCCGTGGCGCAACGCTTCGCACTCAACATCATGATCGCCTTTATGCCGCTGGCCATCATCGGTCTGGCTCTCGGTAAATACATCAAAGCGGCATTGTTCAATCCGATCACGGTCGGCGCGACCTCCATCATCGGCGCGCTGTTCATCCTGTGGGCGGAGAAGCGCAAACACACCGTCACCGTGGAATCGGTGGACGAGCTGAACTGGAAGGACGCGCTGAAGGTCGGCTTTGCGCAGGCACTGGCACTGATACCAGGCACGTCGCGCTCCGGCGCGACCATCATCGGCGGCCTGTTCTTCGGCCTGTCGCGCCGCGCAGCGACCGAGTTCACTTTCTTTCTCGCCATGCCCACGCTGATCGCCGCGACCCTGTATGAGGTGTACAAAGAACGCGCCCTGCTCTCCAGCCACGATCTGGGCATGTGGGCGGTCGGTTTCATCGCCTCATTCATCTCGGCATTCCTGTGCGTGCGCTGGTTACTGCGCTACATCAGCAGCCACGACTTCACCGTGTTCGCCTGGTATCGCATCGCCTTTGGACTGGTGGTGCTGGGCACGTATTACAGCGGGTTGGTGCACTGGTCGACTGCTTAGATACGCATCGCCTGACAACGATTGCTGCTTGTAGAAGAACCATCACGCTTGGCTAAATTCACAATCCGGGCCGGATGCCATTCGCTTTACATATCGTTACAAAACCCCAACCATTCATCGGCTGATAAACGGCTACGCTATCGCGTGGAACTTTTTTCGAATCCCGGAATCAACCACGCTCCTTAACCTTTCACCAAACCTTCACAAGGAAACTATAGATGTCACGCGCACTGTTATCGTTAGGCCTGGTCGTCACCACTTTATTCGTCACACCCTCGGCTCACGCCGAGACACCCGCAGAAATACTTGCATCCATCAAAAGCAGCGCGGCCGGTGAACCCGGTTTTCAGGGGTTTTCCGCTGCACGCGGTGAGAATTTCTTTAAGGTCAAACATGGCGGCGAATGGAGTTGCTCTTCTTGCCACACCGATAATCCCGCCGCGCAGGGCAAGCATGCCAAAACTGAAAAGATCATCAAGCCCATCGCTCCCGCCGCCAACCCCGAGCGTTTCACCGATCCTGCAAAAGTGGAAAAATGGTTCAAACGCAACTGCAAAGACGTGCTGGAGCGCGAATGCACCCCACAGGAAAAGGGGGATGTCATGACTTACCTGATGGGCGTTGGCAGCAAATAACCGACATCATTCAACTCTCATCAGCCGAGTCTTTGGCTGCGTGACAACAGCAGACTCGCTGCTTGAAATCGTTAACTGGAAAGACCTTACCATGTCGCAAAAAGTCTTAGTTTGGGACGCACCCACGCGCACCTTCCATTGGCTGCAAGCCCTGTCCTTCCTGGGTGCGTATCTCACTGCCGAGTCGGAAAAGCACCGCGATATTCACATACTCTGCGGCTTTATTTTGTTCGGTTTGATCGTGTTCAGGGTGTTGTGGGGGTTTGTCGGCACACGCCACGCAAGATTTAGTTCGTTCTTGTTCAAACCCGGCGAAGTCATCACCTACCTGCGCGCTTTGTTGCGCGGACAGGCTGCCCAGTTTGTCGGCCACAATCCACTGGGCAGCATCGCAATCTGGCTGTTGCTCGGACTGGGTCTCGTCTTAAGCATCACCGGAATCATGCTGTTACAGGATGATGTGAGCGATATGGTAGTCACCCTGCACGGCTACGCCACCAATGCCATGCTGGTGGTGATTGGCATGCATCTGGCGGGGGTACTGGTCAGCAGCGTGTTGCACAAGGAGAAGCTGGTGCCCGCCATGCTGCACGGTCATAAATCAGCCCATCCCGATCACGCCATCGAGTCGGCCTATCCTGCCATCGCCCTCATCATGCTCGTGGCTGTGGCGGTGTTCGCATACTGGTATTTGCATTAGCGCGGTAACGGACTGGATTTTTAGCAAGCTTGTAGTTAATCAACCTGAGGAGTGAAAGTATGAAAATGAAAAGCAGCACCAAACTGAAGAAGTCTCTGGTCGGCCTGTGCATACTGGCCGCGTCGGGAATAGCACATGCCGAAGACACGGCATTGAACCTGAGTCTGCCCGCCGAAAGCAAGGCGGCGCACTCGTTCAAGCTAGCCTCGAACGATCCCGCCAGTGCCAACCTGCCTGCAAGCGTCACCAGTTCGTCGCCGTCGACAGCATTCGAACCGCCCATGTTTTCGGCTGACAAACTGCACCAATATCTGGGATTGACCACGATCGCGTTGGTCGGCTTGACTGCCCTGACCGCGCCCGGCAGCGGTTGCGAAGGCAACTGCCCGCCACCGACACAGCAACAACCGCGTCAAACCAATGGCACACACGCCAAGCTGGGCGAAGCGGCTGCCGCGATGGCCGCCGCTACCGTGACTTCCGGTCTGATCACCCACTGGAACGATTTTCATCTGGAAGACGGCTTCACCGACCCCGACAACATGCACGCCATGCTGGGTGGCGCGGGTGCGTTGCTGATGATGTATGCGGTCAACAAGTCGGCGAACTCATCCGTTCCGACCAGTCATGCGGGCATGGCCGAGCTGGGTGGTGTGCTGATGGCAGTTGCAGTTAAATTGACTTGGTAAGGAGCGACAGAATGTTGAATAAATTTAAAATCGTTGCATTGGTAATCGGTGCCATGTTGTTTGCTTCCGCCGCATACGCCGAAGATTCGATGGGCGAATGGCTGTTGAGCTTTAATCGCATGAAAGGTGTCAAGCCCGTCACCGATAAACAGTACGCGAAGGAATGCGGCGAGTGCCACTTTGCCTACCAGCCCGGCTTGTTGCCGGCAAAATCGTGGGAGCAGTTACTGACCGCCGACGCGTTGAAGAAGCACTTCGGTGTCAATGCCGAACTCGATGCCGCGACCCGCTCCGCGATCCTGACCTATGCGGTCAACAACGCAGCCGAGACCTCATGGTACAAACGCTCCCGCAAGATCGCGATCGCCACGGAAAAGGGGCCGGCACCGCTGCGCATCACCGAGTTGCGTTACATCTCCCGCGTCCATCAGGACATCCCCGAAAAGATGATCAAGGGCAACAAGGATGTGAAGTCCCTCAGTCAATGCAATGCCTGCCATACCCAGGCAGCGCAGGGCGTGTTTGATTCCGACACCGTGAACATCCCCAACTATCCGAACTGGGACGATTAAGCCGCTGCAGCATCGGGCGCAAAACAAAAGAGGGAGGCTACACAGTAGCCTCCCTCTTTTTATCAGCACTTGCACTTGCTTAGGCAGATTGCCCGATACCGGCCAGCGAAAATGCGGCGATGTGCGCGGCGATGGCGTTGATCTCTTTGTGGTCGTAGCGCAGCTTGGGATTCAGACGCTGCAACACCGGATGGGAATGGCGGTAGAACAGGCATTGCCCGAAGATGCTGTACACGCTGCGGCGCAGCTCGGCTTCACTCATCTGTTCGCCTACGATCTCGCGCAGCAACCGCCCGAGGAATTCATGCAGCGGAGCGATCGCTTCGCGCACGATCTGGTCCAATGCGGGTGTGGGATCGGCCAATTCACGCGCCATGATGCGGCATTGCAGCGAGGCGTTCTTTTCATCCAGCAACATCAGCATGAAATCGTGTATGAACAATTGCAAACGCATCCTGGGGCACTGGTCGGCCAGTGCATTCTTCTGTTGCAGTGCCTTGAGCGGCGCGAAATTCAAGGCCTCGGCGAGCAGGCCGTCTTTGCCGCCGAAATGATAATTCACCGCCGCGACGTTCGCTTCGGCACGGCGGCAGATTTCGCGCACCGTCGCACCCTGAAACCCGTTCTGTGAAAACACCTCGCGCGCGGCGGTGATCAACCGTTCGCGAGTATGTTCACTGGTGGACAGGATTTGTGCCTCGGTCATCATTTTGACGTCGCGATTTTCACGTTATCGGCAGTGGTGGATTCGCCCGCCAGAGCCTTGTATAACTGGGTGGCGGCACTCAGCCAGGCACGCCGCACTTGCAACGCATCCTGCTCGGCGGTATAGGCATCGCGCTGCGCGTCCAGCACTTCCAGATAATTCGACACCCCGGCGCGATAGCGCGCATCAACCAGCTTCAGCCGCTGCTGCTGGGCTTGCGCATTCGCGGTTTGCGCGGTCAATTGCCCGGCGAGTTTATCGCGTGCGCTCAACAGATCGGCCACTTCGCGAAACGCCTGCTGTATGGTCTTCTCATAATCGGCCACCGCGATGATTTTGCGTGCCTGTGCCAGATCCAAATTGGCGGAATTACGTCCGCCGTCGAACAAAGGCAGGATCAGCTGGGGCTGGAAACTCCAGGCCTTGTTGCCAGGCATAAACAGCCCGGCCAGATCGTTGCTGGCCGTTCCCGCATTGCCGGTCAGGGTGATGTTCGGAAAGAAAGCGGCTCTGGCCGCACCGATATTGGCATTCGCGGCGATCAATCTTTGCTCGGCAGCCAGCACGTCAGGGCGTTGCAGCAACACATCGGCAGGCAGTCCCGCCATCAGATCCGGCTGTATACCCTGCTCGGCGAGGGAGCGTCCGGCAGGCAAGTCCGGGATCTGCACGACGGATATACCCACCAGCGCATCCAGCAGGTTTTCCGCCGCTGCGAGCTGCCGTTCCAGATTGGCGCGTTCAGCCAGTGCCGATTGATACGCACCTTCCGCCTGCAAATTATCCAGGTCTCCAGACGCACCCAAAGCATAACGGCGCGCCACCATGTTGCGCGCCTCGTCACGCCCGGCCAGCGTGGCGATGGTGAGATCGGTGCGTTCGCGCAATTCCACCACCGACAGATATGCGTTCGCCACATCGTTGATCAAAGACAGGCGAAAAGCGCGTTGCGCTTCTTCGGTCGCCAGATAACTGGCCTTGGCAGACGCGGTCAAACTGCGCACCCGCCCCCAGAAATCCAGCTCATAAGACACCACGCCCACATTCAAATTGTCTTGCGCAATATGGTAAGCACTGCCAAAAAACGACGCACTGGCTGGGGTCAGCGATGCCTGGCGATTGGCGTTCAGTGCGATAGTGGGAAACTGGTCTGCCCGTCGTATGCCGTATTGCGCCTGGGCTTCGGCGATGCGAGCCGTGGCGATACGCAGATCGCGGTTGTTCTCGAGGGCGGCGGCGATCAGCTTTTGCAGCCGCACATCTGGAAAGTAATGCTCGATGTCGGTGTCGGCGACGGTACGTGTACCCGTGCCGCTTGCCGGCCAGGCGGCGGCCACCGGCAATGCCGGGCGTTCGTAAGCGGGCTGCATGGAACAACCCGCGAGCCACACCGCGAGCACGACGAGGCGAACACCACGGGGAAATATATTGGGCTTACTCATGATCAGCCTCCTTATGGGTACGCGCGTGACCGGGGAATATCTTGCGCACCACGACAAAGAACACAGGCACCAGGAATACCGCGAGCAAGGTCGCGGCGATCATGCCGCCCATCACCCCCGTGCCGATGGCGTGGCGACTTTGCGCACCCGCCCCGGTGGAGATCGCCAAAGGCAGCACCCCCACAATAAACGCGATGGAAGTCATCAGGATCGGCCTGAATCGCAAGCGACAGGCTTCCAGCGTGGCATCGATCAGACTCATGCCATCGTCCTGCAACTTGCGCGCGAATTCGATAATCAGAATCGCGTTCTTGGACGACAAGCCGATGATGGCGATCAAGCCCACTTTGAAATACACATCGTTGGGCAAACCGCGCAAGGTCACCGCCAGCACCGCACCGAACACCCCCAGCGGCACGACCAGCAACACCGCGAACGGGATGGACCAGCTTTCGTACAATGCGGCCAGGCACAGGAACACCACGATCAGCGAGACGCTGAACAACAGCGGAGCCTGCTGACCCGACATGCGTTCCTCAAAGGAGGTGCTAGACCACTCGTAGCCGATACCGGGCGGCAGTTGTTGCGCGATCTTTTCCATCTCCGCCACGGCCTCGCCGGTGCTGTGTCCGGGCGCGGGCCCGCCGGAGAGCTTCATCGCCGGCATCCCGTTGTAACGGTCCAGTTTGGGCGCGCCGAACACCCAGCGCGTCGTGACCAGCTCGGACAGCGTGACCATGCCGCCTTTGTTGTTGCGCACCGTCAGCCGCAGGATGTCGGCGGGCGTACCGCGCAGTCCCGCGTCAGCCTGCATCTGCACGCGCAACACGCGCCCCTGACGGTTGAAGTCATTGATGTAAGCCACACCCAATGTGGATTGCAGGGTGTCGTTCAAGTCGCTGATGGACACTCCCAGACTCTCGGCCTTCAGGCGGTCGACATCCAGAAATAATTGCGGTCCGACTTCCTGTCCTTCGGGGCGCACCCCGGCCAGGATAGGATTTTTCGAGGCCATGCCCAGTGCCATGTTGCGCGCTTCCAATAGCTTGTCGCGACCTACGCCCCCCCGGTCCTGGATGCGCAGGTCAAAGCCGCCGGTGGCGGCCAGCTCCGGGATGGGTGGCGGATTGATGGCAAATATCATCGCCTGTTTGATGCGGAAAAACGTCATGTTGGCTTTGCGCACCAGCGCGATCGAACTGCTGTCGGGCGAAGGTCGCGTGTCCCAATCTTTCAGGCGCACAAAAGCCAGCCCCACGTTCTGCCCGCGCCCGAAGAAAGAGAAGCCCGCCACGCCGACGACATGTTCGACCTCGGGCAGCTTGAGGTAATACTGTTCGACCTGGCTGAGCACTTCCAGCGTGCGCTCCTTGGAAGCCCCTGCGGGCAACTGAATGATGTTGAAGAAATAGCCCTGGTCTTCTTCCGGCAAGAAACTGCCCGGCAGCTTGGCGAACAACCAGCCCATGGTGGCGAAGATCACCGCATAGACCAGCAGATAGCGCGCGGTCTTGCGCGTCACTTTCCCGACCGTGCCGACATACCCTCCTGTGGCACTGGCGAACACACGGTTGAACCAGCCGAACCAGCCGCTGTTGTTCACCGGAGACTTGGGTTGATGCTTCAACAATGCCGCGCACAACGCAGGTGTGAGCGTCAACGCCATCAACGCGGAGAACATCATGGTCAACACCAGCGTGACCGCGAACTGCCGATAGATCGCGCCGGTCGAGCCGGGGAAGAACGCCATCGGGATGAACACCGCCATCAGCACCAGCGTGATCGCGATGATCGCGCCGACAATCTGATCCATCGCCTTGCGCGTCGCGTCACGCGGCGACAAACCTTCGGTGGTCATGATGCGTTCGACGTTCTCCACCACCACGATGGCATCGTCCACCACGATACCGATCGCCAGTACCATGGCGAACAGCGTCAGCACATTGATGGAATAACCCAGCAGGTACAAGCCGACCAGCGCGCCCGTCAGGGCGATGGGAATCACGATGGCGGGTATCAGCGTGGCGCGCCAGCTCGCCAGGAACAGATACATCACCAGCACCACCAGACACAGCGCGATAGCCAGACTCTTCAACACTTCCTTGATGGAGATGTCGATGAATTGCGAGGTGTCGTAAGGCACGACCCAACTGATGCCCTTGGGAAAGAATTTCGCCAACTCGGTCATCTTGGCTTTCACGTCGCGCACCGTGCTCAGCGCGTTCGCGCCGGGCAACAAACGAATCGCGACCGCCGCCGTGGGTTGCCCGTCGATGCGCGCACTGCGGGTGTAATCCTGGGCACCCAGCTCCACCCGCGCCACGTCCTTGACGCGCAGCGAAGACCCATCCGGATTGCTGCGCACGATGATGTTGCCGAACTCCTCAGGCGTTGACAGCCTGCTCTTGGTCACGATCACCGCATTGAGCTGTTGGCCCTGCACGGCGGGCAACTGACCCAGCTCGCCGGTAGCCAATTCGGCGTTTTGCGCACGCACGGCCTGTGCCACATCGGCTGGCGACAACTTGTAGTGTTCCAGCTTGTCGTTCTTCAGCCACAGCCGCATCGAATATTCGGTGCCGAACAGCAGGGCTTCGCCCACACCCGGCACACGGCGGATGCTGTCCAGCACATTGGCGGTGGTATAGCTGCCCAGTGCCACATCGTCCAGACTCTTGTCGGGCGAGAACAGCGCGACGAACATCACATAGTTGCGCGCCGTCTTCGCCACCGTGACACCCAGACGACGGACATCTTCCGGCAAACGAGCCTCGACACGCTTGATCCGGTTCTCGGCTTCCACCGAAGCAAGATCGAGATTCGTACCCGCCTCGAACGTCAGCGTGACCGAGCCGTTGCCCAACTCGGAGGCCGATTCCATGTAAAGCAGATGCTCGATGCCGTTCATCTCCTGTTCGAGCAGAGCCACCGCCGTATCTTCGACGACCTGGGCGGACGCGCCGGGATACGTGATTGTCACCGACAGAGCCGGCGGCGCGACCGAGGGATACTGGGCCACAGGCAGATTCTTCAGTGCCAGCGCACCGCCGAGCAGAATGATCAGCGCGATAACCCAGGCGAAAATGGGACGATCAATAAAAAATTTAGCGAACATGGCGCGACCTTAGGACTTGCTTGGAGCGTTAGTCTTCGACGAAGAACCGTCCTCTGTCTTCTGTCCTCCGGCTTCCGGCAGCGGAACAGGCTTGACCACAGAACCCGGACGCGCTTTTTGCAAACCGTTCACAATCACTTGCTCGCCACCCTTCAGACCCTCGGTGATGATGAAATCAGTTCCTGCCATCCCGCCGGTTTTGACCGTTACGGGCATCACCTTATTCTCCGCGCCCACCACCATCACGACCTGCTCCTGTCCGGCGGATTGCACCGCGCGTTGCGGAACAAGCAAGGAGTTCTGCGCAATGGCCTGCGGGAAGCGGATGCGCACAAACATGCCCGGCAAGAGTTCATGTCTGGGATTGGGAAACTCCGCGCGCATCGCCACCGCGCCTGTGCTTGGGTCGATCGCCATGTCTTTGAAGAATATCTTCCCGCTCGCGGGATATACCGTGCCGTCTTCCAGCAGCAACTCGACTTTCACCGAATCGCTGTTCGTCAACTGGCCCGACTTGATGGCATGCTGCAAACGCAACAGATCCGCGCTGGGCTGGTTGAAGTTGGCGTAGATCGGATCAAGCTGTTCGATGGTGGCCAACGGTGCGGCATCGGCTTTGCTGACGTATGCCCCCTCCGTCACCATGGTGCGGCCTATGTGACCGGAGATGGCTGCCGGCACTTGCGCGTACGACAGATCCTCCTCGGCACGCTCCATCGCCGCTTCCGCCTGCTTGGCGTGCGCCCTGGCCGCATCGAAGTCCTGCTGGCTGACCGCCTTGATCTCCAGCAACGGTTTGTAGCGGTCCACCACCAGCAGCGCGGCCTCCAGATCGGCACGTGCCGCGTCGCGGGCGGCGCGATAGATACGCGCATCGATCCTGAACAGTGACTCGCCGGCTCTCACATCGCTGCCTTCCTTGAACAACCGCTGCTCGATCACGCCCTCGACCCGCGCCCGCACTTGCGCGGTGCGATATGCCTGCAAACGCCCGGGCAGATCCTGGGTCAGCGTGGCACTGCCGCTGCTCACGGTCACCACATCCACCTCGGGCGGCGGCATCGCTCCGGCGGCGGGACCTGCGGCGGGTTTGTTGCCGCAAGCGGCCAGCAAAGCAGTCAGTAAAATAGCCAGTGATTTAGTCGAGGGTGTCATGGTGCGAATCCTGAAAGTTAAAAGCCTGTGTAGGGGTGCTGCTCATTGCGCGATGATTGCGCTTTGGCAATCGCACGATCAATCTTGCTTCCACATCGCCATCGGGCCGATGATTGTTTGCCGGAAATGAATGAAAGTTTGTTGAATGAATTTCGAATTGCGAAACAAGCGTATCAAACACTTGTTTGAAAGTAAAGCGCAAAAAACCGCAGGGGCAGACCTGCGGCTTTTTAGCAATCAACCTCGAATCATTCGCTCGACATAGTGACGCAGTCGTTGCGCAAAGGTCTTTAGTGGTATTTACGACTCAGCTCGTGTACCGCTTGCACCAGTGCCGCCGCGTGATCCGGGTTGGTGTGTTGCGAGATGCCGTGGCCGAGGTTGAACACGTGACCGCTGCCATAGCCGTAGCTGCCCAGCACTTTTTCGACTTCGTTGCGTATCGCATCGGGAGAAGCAAACAGCACGACGGGATCGAGGTTGCCTTGCAGGGCGACTTTGTGGCCGACCTTCTGGCGCGCGATGCCGATGTCCATGGTCCAATCCAGACCGACCGCGTCGCAACCGATATTGGCGATGCTCTCTATCCACAGACCGCCACCCTTGGTGAACACGATGGACGGAATACGCACGCCGTCCTTCTCTTTGATCAGGCCATCGACGATGCGCTGCGTGTAGGGCAGCGAGAACTCGTGGAAGGCCGCATGCGACAACACGCCGCCCCATGAGTCGAAGATCATCACGGCTTGCGCACCCGCTTCGATCTGCGCGTTCAGGTAGTTGATGACCGACTGCGTGGTCACTTCGAGGATGTGGTGCATCAGCTTGGGCTCGTTGTACATCAGGGTCTTGACCTTGGCGTAGTCGTCGCTGCCGCCGCCTTCCACCATGTAGCAAGACAAGGTGAACGGGCTGCCGGAAAAACCAATCAGGGGCACGCTGCCGTCCAGTGCTTTGCGTATCTGGCTCACTGCATCGGTAACATAGCGCAAATCCTTGTCAGTGTCGGCGGGACGCAACGCCAGAATCTCGGCTTCGCTGCGCAAGGGGCGTTCGAACTTGGGGCCTTCGCCTTCGGAAAAATACAGACCGAGACCCATCGCATCGGGAATGGTCAGGATGTCGGAGAACAGAATGGCCGCGTCCAGCGGAAAACGCTCCAGCGGTTGCAGCGTGACTTCGGTGGCGTAGTTGGGGTTCTTGCACAGGCCGAGGAAGCTGCCCGCTTCCTTGCGTGTGGCGCGGTATTCAGGCAGGTAGCGACCGGCCTGGCGCATCATCCACAGCGGGGTGTATTCGGTCGGTTGGCGCAGCAGGGCACGCAAAAAAGTATCGTTCTTAAGCTTGACGTTCATTGTTATTTTCCGGATTAATTTAGCGTGGCAATACTGACGAACCCATCAGGAACTCATCCACCGCACGGGCGCACTGGCGGCCTTCGCGGATCGCCCAGACGATCAGCGATTGACCGCGACGCATGTCGCCCGCAGTAAACACTTTCGCCAGATTGGTGTGATAGGCGTTAGCACCTTCGGTCGTGGCCTTTACATTGTTTCTGCCATCCTTCTCCACACCGAAGGCATCCAACACCTTCTGCACCGGATTGACAAAACCCATGGCGAGGAACACCAGATCGGCTTTGACTTCGAATTCGCTACCGGGCACTTCTACCATCTTGCCTTCCTTGAATTCGACGCGCACGCACAACAGTTTTTCCAGTTTGCCGTTGCTGCCCAGAAACGCTTTGGTCGAAACCGACCAATCGCGATTTGCACCTTCTTCGTGCGAGCTGGAGGTGCGCAATTTCATCGGCCAGTTCGGCCACACCAGCGACTTGTTCTCTTGTTCGGGAGGGCGTGGCATCACTTCAAACTGCGTCACGGATACTGCGCCGTGACGGTTAGACGTGCCCACGCAATCCGAGCCGGTATCGCCGCCGCCGATCACCACCACATGCTTGCCGGTGGCGCGTATCTGTTCGGGCAAGGCATCGCCCGCATTGACGCGATTCTGTTGTGGCAGGAAATCCATCGCGGGATAGATGCCGGTCAGCTCGCGACCCGGCACGGGCAGATCGCGCGGCGTCTCGGCACCGCCGGCCAGGATGACCGCGTCGAATTCTTTATCCAACTGCTCTGGCGTGATGGTGGTGGTCGCCATGTTGTTCACGCCAATATCGCTATCGGTACCGATGAACACCGAGGTCTTGAAGGTCACGCCCTCTGCTTCCATCTGCGCCACGCGGCGGTCGATGTGCGATTTTTCCATCTTGAAATCGGGGATACCGTAGCGCATCAATCCGCCGATGCGGCTGTTCTTCTCGAATACCGTCACCGCATGACCGGCACGGGCCAGTTGCTGCGCGGCCGCCAGACCTGCCGGACCGCTGCCCACGACTGCGATTTTTTTTCCGGTTTTTTTCGCATTGACTTGCGGAACGACCCAGCCGTTCTCCCAACCCTTGTCGATGATGGCGTGCTCGATGGACTTGATACCGACAGCGTCGTTGTTGATGTTCAGCGTGCAAGCCGCCTCGCAGGGCGCGGGACACAAGCGTCCGGTGAACTCGGGGAAGTTGTTGGTGGAGTGCAGCACGTCCAGCGCGTTCTGCCAGTCGCCGCGATATACCAGGTCGTTCCAGTCCGGGATGATGTTGTTGATGGGGCAGCCCGACGTGCAGAACGGGATGCCGCAATCCATGCAGCGCGCGCCCTGTACTTTAGCCTGATCATCGCTCAGATGCAGCACAAACTCTTTGTAGTTCTTCAGGCGCTCGGCGACAGGCAGATTCGCTTCGGCCAGTCTCTCGAACTCCATAAATCCGGTGGGCTTACCCATTATGCGACCTCCAGTTGTTTGGCTTTTTGCGCGGCGATGTCCTGCAAGGCGCGACGGTATTCGGTCGGCATCACCTTGATGAACTTGGGCAGATAGCTGGCCCAGTTCTCCAGTATCAGACGCGCGCGTTCGCTGCCGGTGTACATCAGATGCTTCTCGATCTGCTCGCGCAGCGCGTGTTCATCGGCTTTGTCGAGATGATTGAAATGCACACGACCATGCGCTTCGACTTCGCCGGTTTCACTCGCGGCGGCTTCTTCCGGTATCGGTTCGAGCGCGACCATGGACAGGTTGCAACGCTTCTCGAACTGGCCATCCTCGTCCAGCACGAAGGCCACGCCGCCCGACATACCCGCCGCGAAGTTGCGCCCGGTCATGCCCAGCACGATGACCATACCGCCGGTCATGTACTCGCAACCGTGATCACCCAGGCCTTCGACGACCGCGATGGCACCGGAGTTGCGCACCGCGAAACGTTCGCCCGCCACACCGTTGAAATAGCATTCGCCGGAAGTCGCACCGTACATCACGGTGTTGCCGACAATGATGTTCTCGTGCGACACCAGCTTGGCTTCCGCTGGCGGCATGATGGCGATACGTCCGCCGCACAGGCCCTTGCCCACATAGTCGTTGCCTTCACCGCGCAACTCGAACGAGATACCGTGCGACAGGAACGCGCCGAAACTCTGACCCGCCGTGCCGGTGAACTTCACTTGTATGGTGTCGGTCGGCAGACCAGCTTGACCATAACGCTTGGCCACTTCGTGCGACAACATCGTGCCGACGGTGCGGTTGACGTTGCCGATCTTGCTCTCGATGACCACCGGTTTCTTGTCGTTCAAGGCTTGCTGCGCCTTGGCGATCAGGGTGTTGTCCAGCGCCTTGTCCAGCTCGTGGTCCTGACCGCTGTCATGGCGACGCGCCACGCTGGCTGGCATGTTCGGTTGATGGAACACTTTGGAGAAGTCCAGACCTTGCGACTTCCAATGCGCGATGCCGTGCTTCACATCCAGCAAATCGCTGCGGCCGATCAGGTCGTCGAACTTGCGGATACCCATCTGCGCCATCAGCTCGCGCACTTCTTCGGCGACGAAGAAGAAATAGTTCACGACGTGTTCCGGCTGGCCGGTGAATTTCTTGCGCAGTTCCGGGTCCTGTGTCGCCACGCCGACCGGGCAGGTGTTCAGATGGCACTTGCGCATCATGATGCAACCTTCCACGACCAGCGGAGCGGTGGCAAAACCGAACTCGTCCGCACCGAGCAACGCGCCGATCAGCACATCGCGACCCGTCTTCAACTGACCATCGACTTGCAGCGCGATACGGCCGCGCAACTGGTTCAGCACCAGGGTCTGCTGCGCCTCGGCCAGACCCAGTTCCCAGGGTGTACCGGCATGCTTGATGGAGGAGATGGGCGATGCGCCGGTGCCGCCGTCGAAGCCGGAGACCACGATGTGGTCGGCCTTGGCTTTGGACACACCCGCCGCCACCGTACCCACGCCGACCTCGGACACCAGCTTCACCGAGATGGAAGCGGTCGGGTTGGCGTTCTTCAGGTCATGGATGAGCTGCGCCAGATCCTCGATGGAATAGATGTCGTGATGCGGAGGGGGCGAGATCAGACCCACGCCAGGCACGGAGAAGCGCAGCTTGGCGATGTACTCGGACACCTTGCCGCCGGGCAACTGGCCGCCTTCGCCGGGCTTCGCACCCTGCGCCATCTTGATCTGGATCTGGTCCGCGCTGGCCAGATATTCCGCCGTCACGCCGAAACGGCCCGATGCGACTTGCTTGATCTTGGAGCGCAGCGAATCGCCGGGCAGCATCTGCCTGTCCGCCTCGATACGGCTCTTGCCGATGATGTCGGACAACATCTCGCCGCCCTTGAATGTTTTGAAGCGTGCGGCATCTTCGCCGCCTTCGCCGGTGTTCGATTTGCCGCCGATACGGTTCATGGCGATGGCCAGCGTGGTGTGCGCCTCGGTGGAGATCGAACCCAGCGACATCGCGCCGGTGACGAAACGCTTGACGATGTCTTTCGCGGAATCGACTTCATCCAACGGCACTGCTGCGCCGAGCGGCTTGATCTCGAACAGGCCGCGCAAGGTCTTCAATTTCGACGATTGGTCGTTGATGAGCTTGGCGTATTCCTTGTAGGTCGCGGCGTTGTTGGTGCGCGTCGCGTTCTGCAACTTGGCGATGGAATCGGGCGTCCACATGTGTTCTTCGCCGCGCACGCGGTAGGCATATTCGCCGCCCGCTTCCAGCATGTTCGCCAGTACCGGGTCGTTACCGAAGGCGTTGCAATGGGTACGCACCGTTTCTTCGGCAACTTCGCGCAGTCCTATCCCTTCGATCTGTGTCGCCGTACCGGTGAAGAACTCGGCCACGAAACTCGCGTTCAGGCCGACGGCTTCGAAGATCTGCGCGCCGCAATACGATTGGTAGGTCGAGATGCCCATCTTGGACATGACCTTCATCAGGCCCTTGTTGATGGCCTTGATGAAACGTTTCTTCGCCTCTTTCACTTCCACGTTGGCAGGCAACTTCATGGCCGCGATCGTCTCGTAGGCCAGCCACGGACACACCGCTTCCGCGCCGTAACCGGCCAGCAGGGCGAAGTGATGCACTTCGCGCGCCGAACCGGTATCGACCACCAAGCCGGTGCTGGTGCGCGAACCGGCGCGTACCAAATGCAGATGCACCTTGGAGGTCGCCACCAGTGCGGGAATCGCCACACGCTGCGCCGACATGGCGCGATCCGACAAAATCAACACGTTGTAACCATCCGCCACGGCTTGGTCGGCTGCGGCACACAAGGCTTTGACTGCGACTTCGCATCCGGTCGCTCCCTGCTCAGCCGGATAGGTGATGTCCAGCACCAGAGAGCGGTATTGGCCTTGGGTCAGGCTGTCGATGTTGCGCAGCTTGGCGATGTCCTCGTTGGACAGCACCGGCTGATGCACTTCCAGACGCAGGGTTGGATCAGTCTCGTCTATGCCCAACAGATTCGGTTTAGGGCCGATGAAGGAAGTCAGCGACATGACGATCTCTTCGCGTATCGGATCGATAGGCGGGTTGGTCACTTGCGCGAACAACTGCTGGAAGTAATCGTAGAAAGACCGGTTCTTGTTGGACAGCACCGCCAATGCGGCATCCGTCCCCATCGAACCGGTCGGCTCTTCACCCGCGTGCACCATAGGCGCGAGGATGAACTTCACGTCTTCCTGTGAGTAACCGAATGCTTGCTGGGTGTCGAGCAAGGAAGCATTGAGCGTCTGCTTGCCATCGACAGCGGGCAGGTCGCCGAGGAAGTAGCGCGACTTCTCTATCCACTGGCGGTACGGCTTGGCGGTGGCGATCTGGTTCTTCAGCTCGCTGTCGTCGATGATGCGCCCAGCTTCCATGTCGATAAGGAACATCTTGCCCGGCTGCAAACGCCACTTCTTCACCACCTTGTGTTGCGGGATGTTCAGCACGCCCATCTCGGAAGCGAGCAGCACCATGTCGTCATCGGTGATCAGATAACGCGCGGGACGCAGGCCGTTACGATCCAGCGTCGCGCCTATCATCTTGCCGTCGGTGAAGGCCACGGCGGCGGGGCCGTCCCACGGCTCCATCAGCGCGGCGTGGTATTCGTAGAAGGCGCGGCGTTCCTCGTCCATCAGCGGATTGCCCGCCCAGGCTTCGGGAATCAGAATCATCATCGCGTGGGGTAGCGAATAGCCGCCCGCCACCAGCAACTCAAGGGCATTGTCGAAGCACGCCGAATCGGACTGACCGTCCACGATCAGCGGCCACAGCTTTTCCAGATCCTCACCCAGCAGGTTCGACGACATGGCCGCGTGGCGCGCCGCCATCCAGTTCACGTTGCCGCGCACCGTGTTGATCTCGCCGTTGTGCGCGATCATGCGGAACGGGTGCGCCAGGTTCCAGGTCGGGAAAGTGTTGGTGGAAAAACGTTGATGCACCAAGGCCAGCGCGCTGATCAGCGTCGCGTCTTGCAGATCAAGGTAGTACTTGCCGACCTGGTCAGCCAGCAACATACCTTTGTAGACGATGGTGCGCGAGGACATGGAAGGACAGTAGAAACCCTTGCCCTGTGCATCGCCCAAACCGCGTACCGCGTGTTCCATGGTCTTGCGGATGACGAACAGTTTGCGCTCGAAGCCATCCTGGTCCGCGCAATTCTTGCCGCGCGCGATGAACACCTGACGCACCACCGGCTCGACCAGCTTGACGCTCTCGCCCAGTATCGAGCTGTCCACCGGCACATCGCGCCAGCCCAGCAAAGACTGGCCTTCGGCGGCGATTTTGTCGGCGACGACCTGCTCGCAAGCCGCGCGCGCCTTGGCATCGCGGGGCAGGAACAACATCGCCACACCGTAGCTGCCGACGGCTGGCAAGGTGATATTCGATGCAGCGCATTTCGCGCGCAAGAAGGCATCCGGCACCTGCAACAAGATACCCGCGCCGTCACCGGCCAGCGGGTCGGCACCCACCGCACCGCGATGCGTCAGGTTCTCCAGAATCTGCAAACCCTGACTGACCATGTCATGGCTTTTCTTGCCCTTGATATGAGCCACAAAGCCCACTCCACAGGCATCGCGCTCTTGGCGCGGATCATATAAACCTTGCTGCATCGGCAAAGAAGAATTGCTCACGGCGTTCCCCAGTAAAAACTCAACAACTCAAAACGTTAAAGCGAAAAAATGGCGACACACGTCGCCATACCAACTGCAAATACAAAAGCGAAAGGGCGGGAATCTTACCTTGTCTCAGGGTATAGGGCAACCGCTCTGACACGCCACTGACACTGCTTAAAACAACTTTACGCCGGTGTCCGTTTTTGTTATGTTGCGCGCCGTTTCGTTCTGTCGAGGGCCCTATATGGATACGTGTTCAAGTGATCGTTGCACCTTGACGGTCGGCATGCTCTTGGCAAAGTAAGCCGCAGAATCTTCTCTGCCGCTATCTTGCCAAGAGCGAGATGGCGGTTTCACCCGGAGCGTTTGCTCCAAATCGCGACAATTCTCACCGCATCCCGAAGACCGGCACATTAGTGCTGCGACTCTCGCGTTTATGCCGACCTTTTCCATACGCTGTATGAAGCATAGAAGGGAAAAGCATGAGCCCAGATTTTTTTAAGGAATTCTTCGCGGGATTTATCCGCACCCGCGCCATCAGCCGCCACTTCCGGCGGCTCGCCATTCTCGATGCCATCAAAGGCACGACAGTCGCGCGCGATGTCCCTTCCACACTGAGTCACACGCTGACGGACGCGGCCTATCGCGCGGCCGATCCGCTGCTGGCCGGGCTGGACAGCCATCTCGACGGCTTGTCCGAGACCCAGGCGGAACTGATCCGCGCGCGCGTCGGCACCAATGAAGTCGAGCATGAGAAGCCGCTCCCGGCCTGGCTGCACCTTTGGTATTGCTACAAAAATCCGTTCAGCCTGTTGCTGACGGTGCTGGCCGCCATCTCTTTTTTCACCGAGGACATCAAGGCCGCCATCGTGATTTCCGCCATGGTGGTGCTGGCCACGCTCATCCGTTTTATCCAGGAAAGCCGCTCCAACAATGCGGCTGACAAACTCAAGGAGATGGTGAGCAATACGGCGACCGTGCTGCGCCGCGACCCCGCGCAGGATGCCGCCGAGGAAGCACGCCGCTACTTCAATGTGGTGCTTCACCCCAAAGGCCCGCGCAAGGCCGAGGTCGCCATCAAACTGTTGGTACCCGGCGATCTGGTACTGCTGTCGGCGGGCGATATGATCCCCGCCGACCTGCGTATCCTGTCCGCCAAAGACCTGTTCGTCAGCCAATCGGCGATGACGGGAGAATCCATGCCGGTGGAAAAATTTGCCGACCAGCGCGTCGCCAACGTCAGCAATGCCATCGAGCTCGACAACATTCTGTTCATGGGGACTAACGTGGTCAGCGGTTCGGCCAAGGCGGTGGTGATCGCCACAGGCGGCAACACCTATTTCGGCGCGTTGGCACAACGGGTGACCGCCACCACGCGCACCCTGACTTCTTTTCAGGCCGGCATCAACAAGGTCAGCTGGTTGCTGATCCGTTTCATGCTGGTGATGACCCCGGTGGTGCTGCTCATCAACGGTTTTACCAAAGGGGATTGGCTGGAGGCCTCGCTGTTCGCTTTGTCGGTGGCGGTGGGCCTGACCCCCGAGATGCTGCCGATGATCGTCACCACCACGCTCGCCAAAGGTGCGGTGGTGTTGTCGCGGCAAAAGGTGATCGTCAAACGTCTGGATGCGATCCAGAACTTCGGTGCGATGGACGTGCTGTGCACCGACAAGACCGGCACGCTGACCCAGGACAAGATTTTCCTCGAACGTCACACCGACGTGTTCGGGCATGCATCGGACACGGTGCTCAATTACGCTTACCTGAACAGCTATTACCAGACCGGGCTGAAGAACCTGCTGGATGTGGCGGTGCTGGAACACGTCGAGGTTCACCAGGAGCTGTCCATCAACACGGCGTTCCACAAGATCGACGAGATCCCTTTCGACTTCGTGCGCCGCCGGATGTCGGTGGTGGTTGCCGAACAGGACGGGCAACATCTGCTGATCTGCAAAGGAGCACTGGAAGAAGTGCTCGCGATATGCGACCAGGTCAGGCACGGCGACCAGGTCGAGCCCTTGCAATCCGACGTGCTGGCGCGTATCCGTGCCGTGACCGCCTCATTGAATGAGGAAGGCCTACGGGTCGTCGCGGTCGCGGCAAAAGAAATGGCCAGCCCCTGTGTTTCGTACAGTGTTGCCGATGAAAATGCATTGACGCTGATCGGCTATATCGCCTTCCTCGACCCGCCCAAAGAATCCACCGCGCCGGCCATCAAGGCCCTCAAAGAGCATGGTGTGACCGTCAAGGTGCTGACCGGCGATAACGAGCTGGTGACGCTCAAAATCTGTCGCGAAGTGGGGCTGCCGATAGCGGGCGTGCTGCTGGGTGCGCAGGTCGAAGACATGCCCGAAGCGGTATTGGCGGAGCAAGTCGAGCAGTGCAACATCTTCGCCAAGCTGACCCCTTCTCACAAAGAACGCATCGTCCAGGCACTGCGCCGCAACGGCCATGTGGTTGGATTCATGGGCGACGGCATCAACGACGCGCCCGCCCTGCGCGCCGCCGACATCGGCATCTCGGTGGATACCGCCGTGGATATCGCCAAAGAAGCGGCGGACATCATTCTGCTCGAGCGCAGCCTGATGGTGCTGGAAGAAGGTGTGATCGAAGGGCGCAAGACCTCCGCCAACATGTTGAAGTACATCAAGATGACCGCCAGTTCCAATTTCGGCAACGTGTTCTCGGTGCTGGTGGCGGGCGCATTCCTGCCATTTTTGCCGATGCTGCCGCTGCATCTGCTGGTGCAGAACCTGCTGTATGACTTCTCCCAGATCGCCATCCCGTTCGATAGCGTGGACGAGGAACAGGTCAAATATCCGCAAAGCTGGAAGCCGGACGACATCGGCCGCTTCATGATATTTTTCGGGCCGATCAGCTCGATCTTCGACATCGTCACCTATTGCCTGATGTGGTTCGTGTTTTCCGCCAACACGACGGAACAGCAGACCCTGTTCCAGTCCGGCTGGTTTGTCGAGGGACTGATGTCGCAGACGCTGATCGTGCATATGATACGCACGCAAAAGATCCCCTTCCTCCAGAGCAAGCCCAGCTGGCAGTTGATGAGCGCGACCATACTCATCGTCTCCGCCGGTATTTTCCTGGTGATGGGACCGTATGCGAGCTACTTCAAACTGCAAGCCTTGCCGCCGGCCTACTTCGTGTATCTGTTCGTCATCCTGCTGGGTTACATGGTGCTCACCCAGGCCATGAAAGGCATCTACACCCGCAAATACGGCTGGCAATAGCCGGGCGGCGGATCGCACAAAATTCACGGCAAGCGGTTAACATCGCGCGCCTGTCACTGCAACAGATTTGGAAACACGTCATGAAAAGAATATTGATGCCGGCTCTGCTCGCGATGCTGCCGTGCCTCGCGCACGCCGGACCATCCGGCATGGTTCTGGCTGCGGCCGATGTCACGCCAGCGACCCCGCTTTCGCCCGACACACCCGTTCCGGCTGTGCCGCAGGCGTGGGGCTTATACGGCCAACTCACCGTTGTCAGCCAGGCGCACCCGGGCTTTACTTCGCCTTATCAGGGCACGAACAGCCTGAGCCCCAAGAGCAACAGTGCCGAGACGACCGATCTCACCCTGTTCGCCGGTGTGCATCTGTGGGACGGTGGCGAGTTCTGGATCAATCCGGAAGTCGATCAGGGATTCGGCTTGAGCAATACGGTGGGCGTAGCGGGCTTTCCGAGTGGCGAGGCCTACAAGGTCGGCGCGAACACGCCCTATCTGCGCCTGCCTCGCGCGTTCTACCGGAAAACCATCAATCTGGGCGGTGAAGCGCAGGCCATCGCACCATCCGCCAACCAGATAGAACGCACCCAATCCGCCGACAACATCGTTCTGACACTGGGCAAGTTCTCCGTGGTCGATGTCTTCGATACCAACAGTTATGCGCACGACCCCCGGTCCGACTTCCTGAACTGGTCCGTCGTGGATGCGGGCGCGTTTGATTATGCGGCGGATGCGTGGGGTTTCAGCAAGGGCGCAGCGGTGGAATGGACGCAATCATGGTGGACATTGCGTGGCGGATTTTTCGACCTCTCCCAGATTCCGAACACGACAACATTGGATCAAACCTTCACGCAGCATGAATGGGTCGGCGAGCTAGAGGAGAGGCACAGCCTGTGGAGTCATCCGGGCAAAGCCAAGCTGTTGAGCTTCATCAATCAGGGCTACATGGGTAGTTATGCCGATGCCTTGAGCCTCGCGCGGCAGACCAACAGCACGCCGAACACCGCACTGGTTCGCCGCTACGGTTCGCAATCCGGGTTCGCACTCAACCTCGAACAGGAATTTGCCGCCGACCTGGGAGGCTTTGCGCGGGTCAGCAAGAACCAGGGCAAGAATGAAGCATTTGAATTCACCGAAATCAACCAGTCGGTGTCCGCCGGGCTGTCGCTGAAAGGCGACCGTTGGGATCGGCACGATGACACCCTGGGCTTCGCCGCCGTCGCCAACGGATTATCCGGCGCGGCGCGCAATTATTTTGCAGCGGGCGGGATCGGCATCTTGATAGGCGACGGGCAGCTTCCGCATTACGGCACGGAGCAGATCATGGAGACTTACTATGCCTATTCCGTGCGCGCGATGAATCATTTGACCCTTACCCTGAACTATCAATACGTGGTCAACCCGGCCTACAACCAGGACCGTGGTCCGGTCTCGATCATCGGAGCCCGATTGCATCTGGAGTTTTAATCCGGGGGACGG
>VFSW01003874.1_pt1 | contig 22397 bp, 22 predicted proteins | sample 5358111 | NCBI WGS metagenome assembly VFSW01 (sample SAMN11554181, study PRJNA540505) | mine drainage metagenome | isolation source: sediment from site ElyBrook_90M | place: USA: Ely Copper Mine, Vershire, VT | collected 2017 | reverse complement strand
CCTCTTCTGCGAGAGCCACTCCCATCTTTCCCGTGCTTGCATTTGTGATGTATCGGACATTGTCAATTGGCTCGCGAGTCGCGCCGGCAGTTATGACGAAGCCCAAGCCAGAAAGGTCTTTGTCCTTGTTCGGCATAGAAGCTGATTCAACCTTGCCAGCATGATTTCCGATCAAAGAAACGACAGCTCGTAGTATCTCCTCCGGTGAAGCTAACTTCGATTTTGATTCGATTAGAGCTCCTTCGATGAACTTGACTCCAGATTGCTCGAGCTTTTCCTTTGCTTGTTGAATTATTGGATTTCCAGCCATCGGCTCGTGCATCGCGGTCGCTGCCAGAATGGGGATTCCAGCGCCGAGAGCCGTGCAGACAAGCGCGGAGACAGGCTCGTCGCTTATTCCACTCGCAATTTTTCCAAGCGTATTAGCCGTGCATGGAGCAATGAGGACGAGATCGACTTTGTTTGAAGAAGAGACGAGTATCACATGCTCTATTTTCCCTGTCAATCTTGTAATTGGAGAATTTCCTGTCGACCATTCGAAGATCATCGGAGATACGAATTCCGCTGCCTTGGGCGTGAGGACGGGAATCACTTCGGCACCATGCCTCATCAGCAACCTTGCGATCCGAGGCGCTTCTGTTATTGAAACAGACGCAGTCACGCAGAGGGCTATCCTCTTGTCGGAGAGCTCACTACCAGAAGTGCCGGTTATGTCCTTCAGGTGCACAAGCATGAGGGATTACGAGCTCACTATATTCGTTTCTGATATGTTTCGGGTTATATTAGGCCGGATTTAGTGAAAGAAGATTCGCTATCCCCGGAGTTATCGGATCTATTCTATTACTAGCATCGTGAGCGTAGACCTAACCTTCTCAAGACGCCTTATCTTCCAAGTGATCGTGGCCTTAACCTTCTCCATGGTTTCCGCCCCGACCTTCACTACAATATCATAAACACCGTAGACGACGTAAACGTCCTTGACGTTTTCAATGTTCTTCAGCTCTCTAACAAGCTCCTGCTCTGCCCCAAGATCAGAGTTTATCAGCAAGAAAGCCACTGGCAGGGTTTTTACACGCCTCAGATCGCATTGTCACAGAAAGAAAAACAGGAGAAAAGACTATCATTCGACTTCGAATGCATACATCCATTCATTCGTAATCTTTAGATTGATATATCTCTATGCTTGGAGAGCTGCGCCTTTCGCAAGTGAAATCAAGTATTCGTGCAGAAGAGTGCTACCGCTCAGCTCAGGATGAAATGCAGTTCCGATCATTCTGCCCTGCCTAACCGCCACTATGGAGTCACCCAGCGTTGCGAGTTTTTCAACACCTTCTCCGACAGACTTCACAGATGGAGCTCGGATGAATACGCCGTGAAAGTCATTGCCGCCGGGGAGGTTCAGGCTCAAATCCGTCTCGAATGATTCCCTCTGTCTCCCAAAAGAATTTCGTTCCACAGTAACGTCAAGTGCGCCTATCAGAGTCTGGTTCGGTGTCTCTCCCACAACTCTATCGTAGGCTCTCTTTGCGAGCATTATCATCCCGGCGCATGTTCCGAGCGTTGGTAAACCGCCATTGATTCTTTCTCTGAGAAGAGGCATCATCCCCTTTATCGAAGTGAGTCCGCACATCACAGTGCTTTCTCCTCCCGGGAGTATTAGGGCCTGTGCTCTTTTGAGATCGTCGACACTCTTGATGAGCATGGCCTCTCCTTCCACCCCTGACCTTGACAGAGCAAGATCTACCGCTGAAAAATGTTCTTCGATATCTCCCTGCAGTCCCAGCACTCCTACTGATATTGGCCCGCTCAAACGTTGATTCCCCTCTCCTGCATCTTGAGCGCAAGCTCCTTTGTTCCCATGCCCATCATCGACTTTCTCTCATCAATCATCTTCTGGGACTCTGCCACCACCTGAGGGTCATCAAAGTAGGTAACCGCAGCCACAACCGACCTAGCTCTTTCTTTCGGATCCTCTGACTTGAATATTCCTGAGCCGACAAATACACCATCGCATCCGAGCGCCATCATGAGTGCCGCGTCCGCGGGCGTAGCTATTCCACCAGCGGCGAAGTTAACAACGGGCAACCTGCCTAGTCTTGCTGTTTCTTCCGCGAGCTCGTACGATGCCTTGAGTTCTCTAGAGGTACGGAGAAGTTCCTGTTTGTCACCCGATTCATAGACGCCACGGAGTCTGCGAACTTCATTATAGAGAAGCCTGATGTGCTTTATAGCTTCAGCAACATTGCCAGTACCGGGCTCCCCCTTTGTCCTGATCATCGACGCACCTTCTGCTATTCTGCGCAGTGCTTCTCCAAGGTCTTTCGCTCCGTTCACGAATGGCACTGTAAAATCCCACTTCCAGATGAACCTCTCCTCGTCTGCAGGAGTGAGTACTTCAGACTCGTCAACCATGTCAACGCCGGCTTCTTGGAGGACCTTGGCTTCGTATGTGTGTCCTATCCTGCACTTTGCCATCACAGGAATTGTTACATGATCCAAGATTTCATCTACTACATTCAGACTTGCTGTTCTTGCAACGCCTCCCTGCTGTCTTATGTCGTACGGGAGTTTATCCAGGACCATTACAGCAACTGCTCCGGCCTCCTCTGCTATCTGGGCTTGCTCGACGGTCGTTACGTCCATGATGACACCGTGCTTTAGCATGTGTGCGAGCCCGCGCTTTACAAGGGTTCCACCTTTCACTAGCTCTCTTTCCGGGGTTTTCTCTGAAGCGATAATCGCCATTCGTGGTTCGCCTACTAACGAAATCATGGGAGAGTTTTTCTTTTCAGAATATATAAGTTGTAACCTATATATTGGCTAAGATGCGCTACTTGAAAACGCTTGCCCATCTTTGTGTGCGTCAATTGTTCAAAAAGAGTCGAGACCGACACGCTTGATGCAAAGTGTACAAGCTGCGAGTCTGCCCTACTCTTGGAATCAGGAGCAAAGGAGCAACAGACATTGAGCAGGTCCGAGATTGAGGCACTTCCCCCCGGCGTCTGGAGGTACAGGGCACTTCTCCCGAGCATAGCTGACGAGAACATAGTCACGCTCGGCGAGGGTGCGACACCGCTTCTGCAAGCAAAGCGGCTGGGGAGCGAGCTCGGATTGGATAACCTGATGATCAAAGACGAGACCAGAAATCCGACCGGGTCGTTCATGGATCGAGGGTCAACGGTCTTGGTTAGCCTGGCAAAAGAGCAAGGAGCGAAGAGGATGTCATGCACTACTACGGGGAACCTGGGCGCTTCTCTGGCAGCCTACTCTGCCAAGGCGGGCATCGAGACAGAGATCAGAATCCACCCGAACACCGACCACGGCAAGCTGTATCAAATGATTGCGTACGGCGCAATGGTAGAGATACTTTCCAAGATCCCGAAGGGAGATTACTATTTGGAACCTGACACTCTTTCAGTTTCTGCAGCGAATCCTTTCATCCTTGAAGGAGAGAAGACCACATCTTTCGAGATAATTCAGGACATGGACTGGAATCAGCCTGACGCGATCGTCCTCCCGGTCGGAACAGGTGGCCACCTAACCATGATTTGGCGCGGTCTCCAAGAGCTTCACAAAGTTGGCCTCATCAGAAGACCCACGTGCAAGCTGATTGGAGTGCAGCTTCAATCGTCAGCACCCATAGTTAGGAGCTTGCAAGCGAAGAGGCGGTCAGGAGTTAGCGAGGAGCCTCAGACGGAACTAGAGGAGTCCGAACCGATCTTCAAGAAAGTAGCAATCAAGTCCATAAGAGACTCCAAAGGTCACGGAGTGGAAGTATCTGCGAGAGAAGCAATTCAAGGGACCAGCCTTCTAGCCAGAACGGAGGGAATCTTTGCCGAGCCTGCTTCCACATCCATAGTTGCGGCACTGAGGATAATGAAGGAAGACCATGTGCTCGACCGCAGTGATAGAATTGTCTGCGTGATAACTGGCGCCGGTCTGAAAGATACGAAGGCAATAAGGAAAATAGCCAGGACGCCAAAGCATGTGGTCACAAGAGAAGACTTGATGATCAGGCCTCTCCAGATGGGCGTAACAAAGTTGAAGGTTATGCAGGCGCTCGGAGGTGGGCCGCGCTTTGGATATGAGTTGTGGAAGTCCCTTTCAAAGGAAAGGAGAATCACAACAGCGAGCATATACCAGCACCTCTCCGAGCTTGAGGGGATCGCCCTAGTGAGAAGGTCGAGGGTCACCACTATCAAGGGGAGGGAGAGAGTCTTCTACGAACCCACAAAGAAAGGCACTGATTTCCTGAAGACAGTCGGAAAGCCCAAAGAAAGTGATCGTTTCGTTGTCGATTGATTGACAGGGCAGTTTATTTACGACCCTTCATGCGCCATTACGGATGTTTTCTGAGGCTGCTTTCCCACACTATGCTCAACCCAGCGGAGAGAGTACCTGGTGGGGTGGAAACTCTGCTCGAAAAGACAGTAATACTAGTGACGAGACTATCCATCCACACACTTGTCTAAGAAGACCGACGTCAATTGAGTCAGCAAGGGATTCCCCTGAAGGTTCTTGAGGCCTACACTCGCGACGTGGGCAGAGGCGTTGCAAGAGTAGACTACGATGCGATGGACAATCTTGATGCATCAAGCGGTGACGTAATCGAGCTCAAGGGCAAGAGAAGGGACTGTTGGCAAATGCCTTCCTCTCTATCCATCGGATGAAGGAAGAGGCGTAATCAGAATCGACGGTCTAATCAGGAACAATTCTGGCGCCGCAATCGGCGACACAGTCACGATAAAGAAGATCAGGGCGCCGGCGACCAACCGCCCCAACGCCATAGATCCTGCCCTCAGAAGACCGGGAAGATTTGATAGGGAAATCGAGCTCAAGGTACCAAACAAGAGAGGGAGGGCCTTTTTTCAGTGCCACGTACATTATCGAACCCGAGCTCATCCTTATCAGCAGACCTTTCTTGCGGTTAGAGCTTGTTCGCAGTGTACTCAACTGTTGGAGCGAAATCATTGGAGTCCCTTGAAAAATTCATTATAAGGCTAATCGGGCGTAACAGTACCTTCGCCGTGAAACTTTCCTTTTATCGTAGTGAACCGCTTATGCTGATGCTCTTTGAAGAAATATCATGTGGAAGATCAAGCATATGCTCGAAATCAATCGTGGAGCGGAAGAACGCAAGCGTCTCAACTGCTTCTATCAAAACTTCATCGCTGAGTATGCGCTTGAAAGCTGAAAGCAGATTGGGATCAATCTTTGAAGACGTTGAAGTCGCTGCTGCATAGCAAAACGTCAGGATAGACTTTGTTTTCTCTTCAAGATTAGAAGATCCTATGTCATCTTGAAGCTTTTGCATCGCGGCATCATCTATACCCACAGATTTCATAAGCTCCTTTGTGTTGTTTATGCAGACAGGGCACTCGTTTGCCTTTGCAGCCTCAAAAGCTATCATCATCTTGACCTCCTTTGACAGAGATTTCAAAGAGGCAGAGGAGTTGCTGTTATTGCCAGTGTTGCTGCCTACTATGATCTTCCACCCCCTCCACCACCAATCAAGGAGCTCTGGCCTCAGCGCGAGAACCTTGAGAAAATTAGGTACTATGCCGAGCTCGTCCTTGATTGCATTGTATATGGCCTTTATCTGAGGCGAAGCTTCCTTGTATTCGACGATTTTCAAAGCGCAGCAAATCCACTTCTCATTTTTTCCGTATTCTACTGTCCTTCCTTCAAAACATTGGTCGCAAGGTGATCTGACCGGCCAGTTTTAGTTTACTTTTGACTAATACTTTCTGAATCTTGGATCTGAACTCAGTCCCGGAATTCCACTACGATCGCTTTTTGCTGCAATCTTTAGGGCATACGACCTTCGGTTTGAGGCAGAGGCCGTGCTCGTCTATTCATGATGCGTCGCATGACTTGGAGAATCGTTTGGAAGCTGCTCGGAGACTTCGTTATCTCGATGAAAGGATGTTGACGTCACGGGTAATTTCTAATGTTCGCCACTAAAACAATGAACAAGAATCAATCGTCTGTATTACAGAAAATAGCGGACAATTTAGAAACCACCAAGACTATCAAAGAGCTTGCAAGAGCGCGTGGTTATCCGTTCGAAGCGTCGATCTCGAGTGTACAAGAGCCCGGTATGCGTTGCCCTCCCAGCGCTTAGCGTGTAACCTGATGTAGGTAGGCTAGAAAAATAAGTGGAAATACTCGCATCTGCTCCGGTCGCAATTTTCTCAGAGAAATCTTTGATAACGCTCTGCAAAGATCTGGGGTCATTGTGTAAGTTCCTATGCGCGACCAACCGATGCAGTAGATCCTCGACCCGAGCTCTATGCCAAAGTCGTGGAGGTAGAGAACTCTAGGGCGGCTGAGCTATCGAGCAGAGTCGTATGTTGCGATGCACAACTTGCGAGTAAATCTCTCCAAGTCACGTGACGCACTTTCGACATCTCCGAGATTTTGGGAGACAATGTTGACAAACGCACTTCCGACTATAACGCCGTCAGCGCCAGCTTTCACGACGCTTTGAACATGCGCGGGCTTTGAGATTCCGAAGCCCACGGCAACAGGGATTGACTCGCGTTTATCATGCCTGCGGGCAAACTCGCAAACTCGCCGTACGAATTTCGAATTAATTTCTGATTCGCCCGTTCTGACCCCAGTAACTCCCATGAGAGAAACTACGTAAAGGAATCCGCTTGTTTCCTTCATTATCATGCGAAGTCTTGCTTCGCTTGTGGTCGGAGTAGCCAGCAATATTGTGGAAAGGCCTTTTGCGTTTGCTAGCTGTTTGTAATTTGTAAATTCCTGACTCTGAATCTGGGGCAAATCGGGTACTACTATGCCGTCAATCCCGCATGCAGAAGCCCTAGCAAGAAATCTCTCGGTGCCGAATCGAAAGATAGAGTTATAATACGTCAAGAGTACAATCGGAACATCTCTCTTACCTTCGCATCCATCCTTTACGGTTCGTGCGATATTGAAACAGTCTTCCGGCGTTGTACCTGCGGCAATGGAGCGAGCACTCGCCGCTTGAATCGTAGGACCATCGGCAATAGGATCAGAGCATGGGATACCTAGTTCCAGTATATCTATCCCGCCATCGATCAAAGCCCTGCACAGTTTAGGCGTGTGGATATGTGCAGGATCGCCAGCGGTGAGATAACCGACGAGAGATCTTCTCCCTTGCTCGCGAGAAGATGAGAAAGCATTCCGAATCGCTCTGTCTCCGTCAATAGACGCCGCCGCAATCTTCAAGTTAAAAATCACTTCATCGCCGCCATGCTCAAGTTGCTTGAAAGCCGAGTCGGAAGCGCAGAGATGATATCCATGTCTTTGTCTCCGCGTCCGGAAATAGTGATCACGATGGACTTGTCCTTGCCGATCTTGGACGCAATCTTCGTGGCACCGTAGACAGCATGCGCCGATTCGAGTGCAGGAATTATTCCTTCAAGTTTTGAGAGTTCGAGTAACGCACCAACCGCCTGTTTGTCTGTCGCTGTGGTGTACCTTACTCTTCTGACCGATTTCCAGAAAGAGTGCTCCGGTCCCACGCCCGGGTAGTCGAGGCCCGCGGATACACTGAATGTTGGGGCGATCTGACCATGCTTATCCTGCAGAACGTAGGATTTCATTCCGTGGATGATCCCGACATCGCCAGCGCCCAAGCTGGCTGCGTGTTTTCCTGTAGAGATCCCTCTTCCTCCAGCTTCGACCCCAATGAGCTCGACGTTCTTATCGTCGACGAACGGATAAAACGAACCGGCGGCATTGCTTCCCCCGCCCACGCAAGCAACGACTGCATCGGGCAGTTTTCCCCGCTCGTGGATCATTTGTTTCTTAATCTCATTGCCAATGACGCTCTGAAAGTCTCTCACGAGTGTCGGGAACGGGTGAGGGCCTACTACAGAACCTATGAGGTAATGAGTAGTTTTCACGTTGGTGACCCAATCTCTCAACGCTTCGTTGATTGCGTCTTTCAGTGTCCTCGAGCCAGAGGATACAGGGTTGACATTGGCTCCCAAGATTCTCATCCTTAACACGTTGAGCTTCTGTCTTTTCATGTCCTCAGTTCCCATGTATACTTCGCAGGTCAACTTTAGTGCAGCACAAGCCATAGCGCATGCGACGCCGTGTTGTCCAGCACCAGTCTCTGCGATAATTCTCCTCTTTCCCATCATCTTCGCAAGTAGAGCTTGACCGAGCGCATTGTTGATCTTGTGAGCTCCGCCGTGAAGCAGATCTTCTCGTTTGAGGTAGATTTTCGCTCCTCCGTATTTCTTGGTCAAGTTCTGAGCGAAGTAAATCGGAGTCGGCCGTCCGGCATAGTCTGAAAGCATATACCGGAGTTTTCCCTTGAACTCCTTTTGGCGTCTTAGCCTGTTGTAAGATCCTTCAAGCTCGTCCAGTGCGAGTGTGAGAGTCTCGGGGACGTATCTTCCACCGTATTCGCCGAATTCGCCGCGAAGAGGATACTCACTTAACCTCAAAACCTACTTCTCCTCCTCTCCCAACAACCATCATGGTTTCTTTCTGATTGATTGGCACTCTACACTGACTTTGCATTTTCAATGAACCTCTTTACTCTCATCGTATCTTTGATGCCCAGGCTGGACTCGACTCCGCTTGAAACATCCACGGCAAATGGCTTGACTTCTAGGATGGCCTTCTGAACGTTTCTATCATCAAGGCCGCCGCTCAAAATTACGGGAAACGGGTAGAGTGCGTCTCTTATTTGCCTGCTCAACTCCCAATTATGGGGAATGCCTGATCCGCCCGGAGCTGACATTTTCGCTGATTGACCCATACTCCCTGGCTTGAAGGATGGCGAATCGAGCAGTATTCCCCTGCAAGCTTTTGAAACGCTCTCGCATTTTGCAATCGCGGGTTTCCCTTCATCTTGATTGCTCATCATCATTGGATGTACCGTCTCTATCAGATTTGCAAAACTGGCTAGCTTTTTCTTGACCGAAGCGGAAGCAGGGCTGTCTGTGTACAATTGCAGGAAAGTCGGTCTTGTCTTGTCGATTACTCTGGCAAGCTCCGGGTTCGACACAGGAGTTACGACCACAGTGTTTACGTAAGGTGGCACAGCTCGAACCAGTTCCTGAAGTTTTTCAAATGACAAATTTCTTGGTGACGCACCGTATCCGAAAACAAACCCTACAGCATCAGTTCCGCAATCAATTGCGTCACTGACATCGCCAGCGCGTGTGAGCCCGCATATCTTCACTCTGACTGTCATCTGCTAATCTTTCGCCGCGGCTTCTACGAATCCTCTGACCGTGCTCCGAATGTCTTCAGATTTCATAATCGAGGTTCCGATCAGAAATGCCTTCGGAACTGGCAAGCCTCTAGCCCGGAGAACATTGATCAAGTTCGACACATCGCCGGGGTTTTCAAAACCGCTTTCGCTCGTGACCAAACGATCTTTCAATCCTCCCTGAGCGAACTTGTCTCCCAGGAGATCTAGCGTGGTGTTAATGGTCGTGTTGAACGTCTTTAGATCTCTGTTGTTTATTCCTATAATATCGCAATCAACAAACTTTGAAGCCTCGATTAGCCCCTGTTTTGTGTGAGTTTCGAGGATCACTTCGAGCGTTTGCTCTTTTGCAAGTTTGACTGCATCATACAGGGAGAGTTTGTCCTTTGTGTAACCCTCTGAAAATATTTCTTGGATAAGCAAGATCGCGTTTGCTTTCATACTTCGCGCTGCAACAATTTGCTCCTTCGAGATCACAATGTCCTTCATGATAACCGGCAGGTTGGTGGACTCGCTTGCTGTTACGAGGTTAGCGATTGAACCATTGAAATTCTTGGGTTCAGTCAGGACTGAGAGACCCGCTGCTCCGCCTGCTTCCATCTCTTTTGCGATCTGCGAAACTTGATCATATCTTCCACTTATCCTGCCAGCAGAGGGAGAAGCAAATTTGATCTCACAGATTATTGCTCTTCCGCTACTGATCTTAATCGCCTGGACTACGCTCCTGCGACCACGGGTTGCGCTGCCGCTACCTGGCTGACTTTGGTTGTGAGTGTAATTAGTAGTAGCAGCCCCACCCGCAACCATTAAACTAGGCTTCGAGCTGTAATATCCAGACTCAACGGTCTCGATCGCGTCCTCTGCCAGTTCCCTTAGCGTCTTCAATTTCTTGGATTACTCTCTTTCTTTACTTGTACCCGATTAAGCTCCTTTGATTTGAAGCAACGACTCTATCTTGCTGGAATCTCCGCGACTGTATTTTACGAGTAAATTGAGTTTGTCCAGTGCGCTCCCGCTTTCAATCGCACTCCTCGCCTGTTCCACACCTTCCAAGTAATCGCCAGCTCTTCCCGAAGTAACAAGAGCTGCAGATGAATTCATCAAGACCATCTCCTTTGTCGCCATTTCCTTGAAAGACAGCTCTCTATCTGCGCAAGAGAGAATTCTTAGAGCTGTCAGCGCGTATGTTTCTATATCTCCCTCCGCAGAAATCTCTTCGCATGTCTTTTGTTTGAATCCAAAGGAGCACTCTGGCGTGAGCGTTTCTTCGCTGATTTCATTTTCACTTGCTCGAACCCTTGCGACATGCGTTTTCCCGATGAGTGAGATCTCGTCAATGCCGTCTAGGCCGTGTACTACTATTGCGTCTTCGACGCCAAGCTTTCTCAGAACCTCTGCAATAATCAGAACCAAACTGTCATCATACACGCCGACGAGCTGCGCTTTTGCATCTGCGGGGTTTGTCAGGGGGCCCAACACGTTGAACATTGTTCTTATGCCAATCTCTTTTCGAGGTACCCCGGCGTGATTCATCGCCGGATGGAAAATCGGAGCAAACATGAATCCTATCCCAGCCTGCTCGATTGACGCTTGGACGCTCGCCGGATCTGCGTTGATGTTCACACCGAGTCTTTCTAGAAGATCGGCGCTTCCGCACTTGCTCGCGAATGACCTGTTTCCATGCTTTGCAATAGGAACTCCTGCGCCTGAAGTAACAATGGCAGAAATTGTGCTTATGTTGAATGTTCTGAGCTTGTCCCCACCAGTTCCGCAGGTGTCTAGAAGCCTAGAAGACAAAACGAGCGGCCTGATATGGAAAGCATGCTTCTTCATGCTCTCTGCGAATGCAGCAAACTCGTCCACGGTTGTCCCCTTCATCCTCATTGCCGTGAGGAAAGCAGCTATCTGGCTGGGAGTTGCAACCCCATCCATGATTTCTTCCATCGCAAGAGCAGCTTCAGCTCCGGATAGGTTTGCACATCCTACGACTTTTGAAATAGCTTCTTTGATGAAAACCATTTTTCTCCTGGAACCTGCCTCCTCTTTTTTGCCTAGATCCTGTCGAGGAAGTTCTTCACTATCCGAATGCCGTCGGTTGTCTTGATCGATTCCGGATGGAACTGGACTCCGAAAATCGGGTATTTCTTGTGTCTGATTCCCATGACTTCGCCGTCGTCTAGCGAAATTGCCGTTACTTCGAGGTTTTTTGGCATACTGTCCTTGCTGATTACGAGCGAGTGATACCTCGTGGCTTCAATCGGATTGGGAAGCCCTTCAAATAGATCCTTGCCGTTGTGGTCGATCTTAGAAGTCTTGCCATGCATTATCTCTCCTGCATGCGAGATCTTGGCGCCGTAGACGTGCCCGATACCTTGGTGCCCGAGACAGATACCAAAAGTTGGGATCTCATGACTCAGTGTCTCAAGTACTTCGGTGCAAACACCGAAATCTCTTTCATTCGAAGGGTTTCCCGGGCCGGGCGAGATTATTATCCCGTCTGGCTTTAGCTTCGAACTCACTTCGCTTACCGTGATAGAATCGTTTCGATAGACCTTGGGTTTTGCTCCCTGCATTCCCACATACTGAACGAGGTTGTAAACAAATGAGTCGTAGTTGTCCAAGATCAGGATTGTCTTTCTGTTACTATGCGTCATTTTGTCACCTCTTTTCGCGCTGCAGGCGTACGATCGTTTTGGCCTTGTTCTCGCTAGAAGGAAAACTGCCATGCTCTTCAGCTGAAATTTCTAGAGCTTTGAGAAGGCCCGCGGCCTTGCTTTCGGTTTCCTTCCACTCCGTTTCAGGGTCGGAGTCAGCAACTATGCCTGCACCTGCCTGAATAGAAGCTTGATTTTCGTAAGCAACCAGAGTTCTGATGGCTATCGCAGAGTCCATGTTTCCGTTGAAGGAAAAGTATCCGACTGCTCCTGCGTAAACCCCTCTGTGGTCCGGCTCGAGCTCATCAATTATTTGTATGGCCCTGATCTTGGGCGCTCCTGATACAGTTCCAGCCGGAAAGACGGACCGCATCGCATCGAAGCATGTTAATCCATTCCGTAGATCTCCAGTGACGTGAGATACTATGTGCTGTACGTGAGAGTATTGGTGCACTTGCATGAATTCGGGGACGGAAACTGAGCCGAATTCTGAGACCCTTCCGACATCATTCCGCGCGAGGTCGACGAGCATCAGGTGTTCTGCTCTCTCCTTTGGGTCCGAGAGGAGATCTTCCATGAATTTCACATTCTGGGCCTTGTCTTCAGATCTAGGTCGCGTGCCAGCTATCGGGAAGGTTTCGATATGGCCATTTTCAACTCTTAACAGCATCTCTGGACTCGAGCCCGCAATGCTTGTTTCGCCCATGTCGAGGAAATACATGTATGGAGATGGGTTGAGTTGTCTTAGAACAGAATAGAATCTGATCAAATCTCCAGTGAACTTGAAGTCGAAGCGCTTGGACAGGACTACTTGGAATATGTCGCCATTCCGAATGTATTCCTTCGCTTTCAAAACCGAAGACTCGAATTCCTCCTCTGGAATGTTAGGATAGGGTTTTGAGAAGTGGAAGGAATTGCTCGTTTCAAAGTTCGCTTTGTTTTTTTGCCGCTGTTCGTTTGGCACAGCCGAAGGCCTTCCGATATTCTTTCGAGTCAGCTCTTTGACTTCACTATAACGATCCCTTATTCTGTCAGAGGAAAAGTAGTATGCTCTGTTGTTGACATGATCGAATATTATTCCTTGTTCGTAGAAGCCAAATTGCATGTCAGGATAGCTGTACTCGCCCCACTGTTGCTTTTTGGCCGGAAGATTCTCCCAGTACCTTATTGCATCGAAGGAGATGTATCCTACTGCACCACCCACGAACCTAAATTGCGCAGACGCGGTCGGTGAGCTCTCGACCAACGCCTGGACCGCGCGCAGTGGATCCTTCTGCTCGAATTTGAGCTCTGTGTTTTCCAGACGATCTTCGAATTTTACGGATCCACGGGTTGCGCTTAGAATGTAAGATGGATCAAAGACAATAATTGAAAGCTCTGCGAGTCTGTCTGCTCCGACGCTTGATTCTAGGATGCAGGCATATTCGAAGGTACGACGGATTTCCGCGTATACCGAGAGAATGGAAGATTTGATGTCGTTTAGAGATCGGAAAGAGAAGTCTAACTTTTTCCTACTAGAAGAAAGCACACTTTGTAGTTGGCGGTAGCCAAACTAGACCACCAGTTCGCCTCATCGAAACTCAAGCATTGTCGACGTTTCTAACACATTATAAGTCTTAGGATAGAAGGTTCTGAGGATGTCAAGTTATCTTTCCGGTAAGGATGTTTTGCATCCTTACGAATGCAATCAGATAACTTGTTACGGATCGCATGTTCGAATGGAATGGGAATTTGTTGTAGAAACGCTTGGTCTTCTGCTTCAGGATGTTGAACCATGATTCCACGGGATTACGCTCTCCGAATGTGATCTGTTTGTATCTCAAGCCGAGGTGTTCGAGAGCTGGAGGATACCAAGGTCCATGATCCACGAGGATGAGCGGTCTGTTCGAGCAGTATTTAAGAGCCTCCTTCAGGAACAGAATGGAATCGAGCTCTCCTCTTGTGAATGTAGCTTTCAATGCAAGAACCTCGTATCGTTCGACATCTATCGCGCTCCAGATGAAGAGGAATCTGCCTGAAACCCTTAATTTTGTCTCATCGACTGCTATCATGCGCCTACAAATCTTCTCTGGCTGTGGAAGGATTGTTCCAATCTTCCGGTACCAGAGCCTGCATGATTCGTAGGAGAACACGTAGAAGAGTCCCATTGCGAGTGAGACTCTTCGATAGGACAGTCCCAGATGGTAGAGCAAGGCAGCTAGAAGCTTTACCTCTGGGTCAATCCTGTTCTTGGTGAAAATCTCCCTTACTCTAGCTGCCATGATTTTCGAAAGGAGCTTGTCTTTTCATGGCAGCACGGTGTCAATACTCATCGTGGACATAAGCAGATCGGCCGGATAACTTGACATCCTCGAAGGTTCTTTCACCTATGTGAACGATCAGCTCTCCAATTCTTTAATTTTCTTCTTCTCTTCGCTCCATACAGAATGTGTATGCCCATCACCTATTCGAGGCATTCATCCTCACTATCGAGTACTTCGGCACCTTGTCAAGAGGAGTGTGATGCAGCCAAGTCGCCGAGACTTTTGCTCTCAAAAGAACCTCACATTCATTCCGTCTTAACCGTAATACGCTCTCTTCTCTTTCAGTATCCAGTAGATGATTTGCAGGAGCTTGGACGCTGCGGCCACAGAAGCTTTGGATGAGCCTCTTCTCTTGGCAAGATCGTTGTAGAATTTTTGTCAGGCCACTGTGAGTCGAAGGTGTAAATCCTGAATAGGAACACAGATGGTGAGAGTCTGAAAACCTGTTGATGTCTCCTATCTCGCTTGTTATTAATAGGGCAGAGTAGTACCCGACTCTAGGGATTGACATCAGAAGCTTTGAAGTTTCGTCCTCGACTGCTTCATGCTTGATTTTATTGGAAATCTCGATTATCTCCTAGTTCAACAACGTATGACACGAAGGTACCCACCTATCCTGTAATCTCCAATTTGCTCTAATTCCGCCACAAATTGCCTTGTGAACGGTTTAACTCCTTCGATCCTCATTCCGTTCATGAGCAGGCGCTGCGTGAATCTTGATCTTGACGCTACTTCTAGCCCTAACGAGAGATGCCCTGTATCTCACCATCTCCCTCAGACCCATGATGTGTCTTGGTGGAATGTAGCTTTCGGGAACATATCCTCCTCTCAAGAGATTGACTAGGGTCAGAGCGTCTATTTGTTCTGTCTTCACCTTTGCAGATGCGATAGCTTTTGTCTTCACTGGATTGGAGAAGTATCACGTGATTTTGACCATTCATCTTTGAAACGAGCTCGTACACGTGGTACCATGTTGATGATGATTCGATCACTATCTGGTTTGCATTGTTCTTCAGCTCATCACCAAAGAACGTTTCGATCTATTCGTCTTCGTTTGGTATCCTTTGCTGCTTGAGCAGAGTACCTCTTTCATCCACTACGGATGCCTGAAGATAGTTCTTGTGAAGGTCCAGTCCTATGAATCTTGATAGAATGCGAGATAGTGAAGGAGATCATGAGCCGCTTTGAAATCCAACATCTGGACTTGTGGGGATTCGGACTCTAATAGGGTACGAATCTCATGGAGAAAAAGGGTTTGCTTGTTATTTTCTGGCCACTAGATAATCAAAAATCCTGCTGATATGCAATTGCGCTTTTTTCGGTCGGTTGTCTAGCCTGGTAGGTGTGCCATTTAGGTGCGCCCTACTTCACGAAACAAGCATCTTGGAACTATAGAGTGGCTCAAGGACCAAGTGAATTTACGAACGTCTCAAAAGACATTCCTGTATCCCAAACTTTCTGATTAATTTTGAACCGCATCGGACCCCTTTGGCACGATAGTCTTGTGTTTGCGCTTTCTGGAAAAAAGCAAGGGCATTCCCCGTGTTCTTTGCGCGTAGTGGCCACTCGGATAGACTTCGTATGAGTTCTCAAGTTAGAATGAAGGGAGATTTTCGCGCGCCTCTGGCGAGGCTTCTCATCTGTTCCCTTGATTGGCATTTATCCTTCTTAAGAGAAGCCAGCAGCCTCTGTTCCGGTCGGCACAGACTCTGGTAGATCTGGGAACTTATCATGCATTCTCTGCTCAGCAACTGCGCCTGCCTCCGCAAGGATCTTGTCTGCCTCTTCGTTCGCAGATTCGAAGTTGATGACGCCAGAACCTAGTTGACCTGCATCGACTAGTATGCTGCTCAGCAAGCCAGAGATCTCTCCGATTTCGTGCTCAGCTTCTGGGATTACGCTTACCAAACCTGACCTGACGTTTCTGATAACGCCCATTGCAGGTGATAGTGTAACCACAATGTCTCCGAGCTCTTGGACGGTGTTGAGTCTAAGTGTGATCTGCTCCAGTGCAAGCTTTGCCTGCGTAACCATTTTGTTCATCTTGCGAACTTCAGATAGTTCATTCGCAAGAATGTTCGCATGTTGTGTGTCGTGTTTCTGAATCGAGGCGACAACCTTGTTGAAGATTGAAGCGTCTCTTTCCCTTAACTTCGACGAGGTTGCATCGAGTTTCGAGATCTGAACCTGTATCTGCCGTGCGGCCTGCTCTAGTCTTGGTTTGAGCGAACCCGGAGATATTACTGTGTCCTTAATACGAGTCGTGATGCCCTCTGAAGGAGATTTCTGCCATCTAGACGAAAACTGTGACATTCCTTTTTAGCACCAAAGAGATTGTTTCATTGAACGTTAAGGCTCTTAGTGAATTGGTATTGACAATGGCATAGAATCCCGTTAATCAGAAAAACCGGCACGTGGTCGGACACACCAGTACTACAGGATTTACGTTAGAAAGCCAGGCAAGAACAGGATGGTAGACAGCCCGTACCACGCGGAGCTGGATGAACGAGATGGGAACAGATAGACGATCAGCCTGAGTAAACATCTACCTCAAGAGAAGGAAGTAGCTAAAATCATCTCAATGTGCTTGGTTTCGATTGAAAAGTGCCTCTTGGCTAGGAGCCTCGCCCTCTCCGCGTTCCTCCCGCCAATGCCCAGTACGGCTCCCATATTCCTTCGGTCAACTATGACTGTGACCTTCTTGCTGCCTTCAGGCTGCTCGGCTATTCTGACCTCTCTGATCAACAAAGGATTCAGAGAGTTCATTACGAACTGCTTTGGATCGCCAGACCACTCGACGAGCTCGACCGGCTTTCCTACTGCTTTCTCAATTTTCTTTACCGTCTCGCCAGACCTGCCTATGGCGAGGCCCATCTCGCCGGTCTTGACGACGAATATGATTCTTCCAATCTTTGAATCTATCATGCAGTCAACAGCGGACGCATGCGAAACGTCCTGGAAGAGGGACATGAGACCAAACTCTTCGGAGGTGAGCTTGATGATACTACTATCTGTCAACCAAATAAACACGCGAAGCCTTCAATGAGATGCTTTTTCATTTTAGGATTGATGTATCCAAAATTACTGCCCTAGAAGAATCAAAATCATTTTTAGATTTCTCGGACGAATAGAGTTACCTGTGTGTGAATGAAAAAGAGCAAATGATCTATACACACGGAGCGCGTTCATTCACAGAATCACTCGGCTCGGCTTGACGCGTGCTGTCCTTCTTTTTCTCTCCCTTTCCGCCTTTGCTTGCCCCTCGCCCAATCCTCCCTTTCGGCGACAGTGCTCCTCACTTCTGGAGAAGCCGCTTGAAGCCCCCTCTCTTCGTGCGACGCGTTTCCTCCTGCCTTCGCCACTCGCTCTTGCGTTTCTTCCGAGGCTGAGGCGAGGCCACGCCTGCTGTTGTTTTTTCCTTGTAACCGAGCTGGCGGCGTTTCTTCATCCGATGAGGCCATTTTTGGCAAACTACCTGTGTGCCTATCAACGAAGGAACTCACTCTCATTTTTGCTTTTCCAGCAGGAAGCTCGACGAACCGAATGACACAGAGAGAGCGTATGGATCCATTGCCACCACCTATCAGTCTTCGGAGTTGAATTCCTTGTGTCTTCTCCACAGCGCCTGTTGATATGGGATCAGTTGATCTATGATGTCCATGCTGCTGATCAGAATTCTTCTGCAGCAGTATCTGTTGAGCCCCAGCGAGTCGAGGACCAGCTTGGGGTCTTCGCCAGCTTTCAAGCGGGAATTGAACTCTTCGTACTTGTCACCCACGAGCTTTCCGCACGTAAAGCAACGAACAGGGACAATCATAACTCAATTAATCGTTGTTAGCAGTTTATACGTATTGTTTTTGCGCCCTCCCTCCCCTCTTTGCTACCGCCGCTCTTTTTTTGTTCGGCTGATTGACTGATGCCCTTCGGACTGGAAGAAGAAGAAAGTTCAATACTACAAAAGTCTGTTCGGATCGCTGTGAAGAGGTGTGGCGTTCGAAATATTCATCACACGCAATATCAAAACAGATAGGGAGTTTGTGTTTGACTGGTGGACGGATTTGTCCCCGGAAGACAGCGCTCTTGTGAAACCGCTCAAGAGCAGGCAGATCATTTCAAAGACACCCAACTTGATATTGCTTCAAGACGTTGAGCAGATGTACTTCAAGAGGATGGTGTTCGACGTGAAGGTTACATTGGAAAGACCGGAAAGATGGATCTCGGAATATGACGGGAAGGATGCGCGGGCGAGATCGGAGTACACTCTGAGATCAGAAAAGGACGGGACGACCACGCTTTCCTATCACGCCAGGATCGAGCCCAAGGGATTCTTCGCGAGAATTTTCTCGCCCATGGTGAAGCCTTTTGTCAAGCGAGTGTTTGCTGGCGAGATGAATACATTCATTCGAACGCTCGAAGAGGATCATCGGAAAAGCAAAGCAGTTGGGTAGAAAGAGAGGGTCCACTGTTCAAAGAAATGGCGCCTCTGCCTTCTTACCTCTGCTCGCTTTCCGCTCCTAGATTGACTGTTGATGACTGAGCCATAAGTGGATGAAGGAAAGCAAGCGACGAATCTTGACCAAACAAGCTAGAGCATAAGATTGATTAGGGCGAGTGAGCGATTTTATCGCATCCGATGCTGGATTAATCAACTGGATTGGAATTAAATTAGATTATCGGAGGGCGAACTACCTATCAGGCAATGAACAGAGGAAGTAGCCGGATCACTTACATGGTCTTCAGGTAGTCTCGGAGTTTTGAAAAACTAGCCTCGTATGTCTGGCGTATTTTGCTTTCGTCAAAAATCATGTATGAAGTGATGGGCGCCAACTCCGAGTAGTCTTCGAGTACTTCCCTTATCCTCATCAGATACAAGGATTCGGGATCATGCGTCTCCATGTTCGTAACGTATCTCGTTTCGCCGTTCACGTAATGGAGGCCGCGAGAAACAGGAAGTATGAGGCTCGCTCTTCCAGATTTGTCCAAATTGACCTTTGTATGCGACGAGTACACGGTGAAACAAATCTGAGAGGCACCAAGCGCCACCACCTGATAAGGGGAAAGTAAACACACCCTAGAGTATCCGGATTCCTGATCCATGGTCAGCAACGGAATGACGATATCCTTTCTCACAATGTTATCAATTGCGAGAAACTCGTACGCGTCCTTTGCTAGGACGCTCCCAAGATTACGTGTCATGGATGCAAGCACCAATACATCTAGCGAGGGATCCACCGATTTAAGGATGGAGCGTGTATGTACCTAGAACAAGTAATCGTTCGTCGCCTTCGCTAGCAGCGTCACTGCTTTCCTCCGCCCCGCAACTGATTCGGCAGTCCCGCACACGCTGGCTTTAGTCCAATGAGGACGGCCCAAGTGCCTAACTACTCATAGGTCACGATTGAAACCACTCACCGCAGCGAACAAGAAAGAACGAAAAGAAAGTGTCTACCAACCAAACCAACACGTTTCAGAAATGGGAAGAAGATGAGTTGTGAAGGAACAAACTTTGCTTCGCCCGGAAAGCTCCTTTCCGGCTCAATCAAGGCAGCTCATAGGTCAGCTTATTCTTGTGACCCGTACCACATCTTTCGATGTGTCGTCTGATCTTCTTTCCGCTGATCAGTTTTCTTTGGATCTGGGCATCTGCAACTTGGCGACTCTCTACATTGAAGGCGAGAAACCTGCGATCTACTCTGGTCGAGCTGTCCTGAGCGACTGGATCTACAGAACGAAGAAGATAGCGGAGAAGCAGAGCAAGCTCGCACCACGAAAGCATTCATCCCACCGGATAAAGTCAGCATTCAGAAGGAGACAGAGACGACTAAGACACGCAGTCAACGCCATGCTCAGAGACATCTTCGAGAGATTGGAATCGAAAGACATAGGCGAGCTCGTCATCGGAGACATTACGGGCATACGAGAAGCCAACCATGGAGACAGAGGAAATCAGAAACTGCATAATTTCTGGATCTTCAACATGGTTGCTGGACGAATCTACGAACTCGGTCAGGAATACGGAATCGTAGTAACAAAGGTCTCTGAAAGAAACACGTCAAAGACTTGCTGTCTCTGCGGGAAGCAGCACAACGGCAGGATAGAGCGAGGATTGATTGTCTGCAAGGAGACGCATCAATCAATTAACGCAGACGTGAACGGAGCGATCAACATTATGAAGGTAGCCGTGAACAGGCCCCTTTCAGTCCTAAGCACATTGTCTGGGGCCAGCGGTAGCAGGGTCATGGCAGACCCCTTGCTCCTGAGGTGGAACTACAATGAATGGTTATGAATCCTCAAGCAGCAAGAATCTCCCTGCATTTATGCGGGAGAGTGTCAATGAGAGGTTTCACGAGTCTACAGTCCTCCGTCCACCAGTAAAACACAAAATTCCCTGTCGGCGTTGATATTTCGCGTGAGGAAAATTTCGAACGTCAAAATCTCCTCGTTCTATTAGCCCAGCTTTTCCACAGACTTCAATAGTGTTTTCCTATCGACAGTTCTGTTGTACAGCGAAATGGCACTCTCGTCTTTCAAAACTTCCTTGAGAGTTTCTATTGCCATATCGGTTACCTTGTGGCCAGAAGCAATTCGTTTCATCTGCGCAAAATCTACCTTGTCATTCAATAGTGCTCTTTCACTCTTGTCATCAAGCAAAGCGATGATGTCTGATCCATCCTTCGCCACTTTTACCTCTCAGCCACTCAAGCCTAGAACGATTCATAGTCGCGCCTTTGGTCTTGATGTCGAAGGATCTGTCTCTTCTTGCTTTCACCTTGAATAAGGTCAGAAGCGCTCTGCTTGGAACGTGGCAAATGGAGTCTCTGGTTATCACGACTTGCTTCCGGTGTCCTTCATGCTCACACAAGGAATACGGGAGACGCTTCGAATCATCCTCATGAAATAGGCTGGCTGAGCTTTGTTCATAGCTTGAGGCGTCGATCTCCATGTCACCAATTTTCAATTTCTTCTTCTTGTTTTTGCTGTATATCGGCTTGCTTGCAACCACTTCTATGCCGAGAGGATCGTTCTGAACGATTGTGTATCCGTGGGACCTTTCGTACCTCTCAATCACATTGTAGAAAGAGCCTCTGAAGCTTGGTCCCACGACATCTATGTCGACCGACCCGTAATACGGGTTGTAAAAGTAGACCGCCCAGCCTCCGATGATGGTCGGCGTTCCGAAGTGCCGATAATAGCGGAGGAACCTAAGCAGTTCTTCGTACGATCCTCTTACTAGGGGAGATTGATGCCTTCTCGCTTTTGTTTTTGCTGCCGCCAATTTGGGTCAAATTCTCGTAAAGCTTCACGGCGCCATCGCGCCCCGCACCTCCGAGACAGAAGAGGTCGATCACGACTTGGATGGGTTCGACGAGCATCAGATCACGGACGCGTCTTGTATTTCCAAGTATCAGCTCAGAATCTGGCTTGAGCATCTGAACCACCACGTCTCCTCGGCCTGCGACAAGAATCTTCTGAATCTCGTCTGGTCTGCTGGAATACACATGCACACTTGGATACGTGATGTAGTATTCCATGTATTTTGAAAGAGCCGAAAAGCAAGTAAGCGCGTAGTCATGACTGCCTCCCGAAGAATGAACAACTGCGTTTCTTATCATTCTTTCCACCTTGGACACGTCAGACTCTTCTGTCCTGAATTCTCCTATCACCAGTTTCGACAGCGGCCGCTGGATTGACAAGGCCTCAAGCAGTCTGAGCGGATCCTTGAGCTCCAGATGGCCCCTCGCCTCCTGCAAAACTATCCCCGGGGCCTCAAGCTCTTGGGCAACATGGTTAACGAGATCTCTCGATACCCTCAGATTTCTTGAAATTTCGACCTGAGATGTGTGAGGGTTGGTCAAAAGATAGTTGACGACTTTGAAAGTCTGTGGGGCTGTTAGTTTTACCATGCCTTGCGATAGATTCTTGCTACGGTTGAACTATTTAAGGAAATCCGATATCTATCGGATTATCGGACAATTATAGGATTATCTGCTCAGACCGAGCGACGCTGTTGAATCGCTATCTTTTCCTCGTACAGATATCACTTGCGGCCATTTTTGCTAGAGCGGGTTTACTTGGATCAAAGCTAGTCGTGCATTCAAGGAAGAATGAACGCCCAATAAAGGTTAACCTTTTCAACGATTATCCGAAAAAGGAATGCGCAAACTTGCCGCGGTCGCCTAGCCTGGTAGGTGTGCCATTTAAGTGCGCCCTACTCTA
>VFSW01003873.1_pt1 | contig 22397 bp, 21 predicted proteins | sample 5358111 | NCBI WGS metagenome assembly VFSW01 (sample SAMN11554181, study PRJNA540505) | mine drainage metagenome | isolation source: sediment from site ElyBrook_90M | place: USA: Ely Copper Mine, Vershire, VT | collected 2017 | reverse complement strand
ATACATAATTTTCCAGTCGATCCGTAAAAGCGACGAAAATCCCCTCTGCTTTTCAAGCGTGTCGCTGCCGGGAAGCGAGCCGCGGAGACGACGCCCCGCCTCTGGCTCCCCGTGGCGGCGCGCCGGAGAAAGGGGGCATCATGCGATCCACCAATGGACTGCTGACCGACTTGCTGATCTCGACGCTGTGGTTTGCGCTGTTCTACTTCGCGCTAGGGCAAATGCGGCAGCAACTGTTCGGCTATTTCGCGCACATCGTCCAAGCATTCGAGCTGTTCTCTCCCTGAGTGGGAGAGCCGCCTGCCCCGCGAATCGCGGGTCGCCGCAACACCAAAGACCTGTCGGATTCCGACGGGTCTTTTTCGTTTGCCCCCAATGTCCATGGCGCAGTCATAGGCGTTCAGGAATAGAGCACTTCTGGACGGGCGCAAATTACTGGGGTGAATTGATCGAATAAGTCCGGAATTTACGCCACGGACATGAGTGACGGCGTATTGAACTTGACATTGTCACCAAGACTCGACGGCGGCGTCCTGGTATTGCCCAAGCGTGGAACTCTGGAAAGCACATTTGCATGTTAGGGCGTTCGCCGCGTTTGAGTAAGGGCTATAAAGCGTTGCGCGGAACCGTTGAAGCATGGATCTTCATCGCCATGATTTACTTGACGGCAAGACGACTTGCACCGCTCAAATACGGACTTTTTAACCAAGCTCTGAATTAGGATGCTGTGCCGATCCTCAATCCCGTCATCTATTCCCACTTATCGTTCGCGTTACGCCCATCCCTTGTGTGGTTTTGTAGCCCGTGCCGTAATAAAACGCAAAGTCGGCGAGCAGATGGATTACGCGCCACAATGCGACCTCATTCGAGAAGATGGCAAAGCGGCACTTGCCGATCTACCCCGCCTCGCGAAACTCCCCAAAGTTTAGCTGCTCCGTTCTGAGAGTGTAACTACTGATGGCCACGTCCTATTCCACGCGCGCGATCAAATCCTCTTCAAACGCAGGCTGGGCGTGTGCGTTCCAGGCGCGTAACCAGCCGCCCCATAGTTGCGCGGGCTGCGGTACAAGCACGTTGCGATGAATTTGCCGGTGCGCGGTTGGACTGGCGAATTCCAACTCAAGCCGCTTTTCAATCCACTCTCCCTTGCCAAACCATCTTTCGATCAACGCGTTCGTGTCCTTCGCCCCAGCCCAGGGATGCGCGGCGCGGCTGTGAATCGCTGTGCCAGTTTGGAATCGCGTGTTACCAAGCCGCACTTCACGCGGGAGATTCGGCAGCACGCCTTCGATGAGAAGTTGCGTCAGGCGTGGCTCGAACGCGGTAAAGCGCAAGAACCTTACCCTACTCCCGTTATCTCCTTTTCCCTCGGCTGACGAGCCCAAGTTAGGAGAAGGGAAACGACGATGGGAATGCGAGGAGAGGTAAGCAACGGTAAACGGCTTGTCTCCACGCGGTTGATGCAGCGAATCCGCGAGCGCGGGATCGGCGCGGCGCACCAGATCGAGAAAGAGCGCGTGTGCCTCGCGACCGAGAAAGTGCGCGCCGTCTGCTGTACTCTCGTAGAGCGCAGTCAGAGGAATGATTGCGGAGATAAACATTGTATGGATATAATGGACCCAAGAATTCGGACACAAAAGTTGGGCAAAATAAGGTGGTAAAATGCCACCATGCGAAAACATTATTCTGACACATTCAAAGCCGAAGTCGTGCTCGAGCTCCTGAAAGAAGACAAGTCCGTGGCTCAGCTGGCGTCCCAGTATCACGTGCACCCGAACCAGGTGTACGAATGGAAAGCCACCGCGCTCAAAGGTCTGGCGAGTTTGTTCAGTTCCGATCACAACGCCGAAAGCGCGCTAAAAGCCGGTTACGAGAAACGTCTGCACGAACTATATGCCGAGATTGGCCGATTGACGACCCAGGTCAATTGGCTCAAAAAAAATCTGGTATCGCACCTGACCCGGACGGAACGCTTGGTGCTCCTTGAACGCGGTGCGGAGCGCACGCTGACCCTGGCGACCCAAGCCGACTTGTTGAGTCTCAATCGCACCGGACTCAATTACCAGCCCGTGCCACCCTCTGCGGAGGAAGTGGCGCTCAAGCATCGCATCGATGAAATTTATACCCAGTACCCTTTCTACGGTTCGCGCAAAATCGTGATGGCGCTTCAGCCGGAGTTCCAAGCCAATCGTAAAGCGGGGCAACGCCACATGCGCGAAATGGGCATTGCAGGAATTGTGCCCGGTCCCAATTTGAGTAAACGGAGTGCCGCGCACAAAATCTATCCCTATTTACTGCGCCATTTGAGTATTACACGCCCCAATCAAGTCTGGGGCATCGACATGACCTATATTCGGTTACAGGCCAACTGGATGTATCTCGTCGCTATCTTGGATTGGTTCTCGCGCTACGTGATTAGCTGGGAACTGGATCAGACGCTTGAACTATCGTTTGTGGTGAGTGCGGTTCAACGCGCACTGGCACAAGCGACCCCTGAAATCTGAAACAGCGATCAAGGCAGTCATTTCACCAGTCCGCAATACACGGATTTACTCCAAGCCGCGCACGTACAAATCAGTATGGATGGTCGCGGACGTGCCCTGGACAACATTTTCGTGGAACGGTTATGGCGGTCGGTCAAGTATGAAGAAGTCTATCTCCACGATTACAATACGCCGCGCGAGGCACGGCAAGGACTCGCGCGCTATTTCGAGTTTTACGATCACGAGCGTCCGCACCAATCGTTGGACTATCGAACACCGGCGGACGTGTACTTTGGCAGAAATTGAAAACTGCCAAGTGCACGACCTGGTTTGTGGATGGTGTGGACAACTAAAACCCAAGTTGCCCACACCATCCACAAACCCTACTACTACGACGGCGGCTACGTCAGTCGCCGATCCCAATCAGAGAGGAGAAAGTTCCACCTTAGACTTGACCATTTTGTGTCTTGACAAGATACTGCTGGCGAATCTTATGTCGCGTGGCTAGTCCGCTTCGAAAGCCCGCATGAAAAGCGGGCGCAACCGCACATTAACTGGAAAAGATGAATTCGCCAGCAGTATCTTGACAAAGGGGTCCACCTTAGTGGATCGCGCCAAGCACCCTCGGCTCAGTTTGTTCCAGTTGGGATTGCGCTACATCAACCGCCTGTTACATATCAGTGAAGTCCCGGATGTGGAGTTGATTCCCACATTGATCGGTGCGCTGTAATGAAACTGAAAGCCCGTCAGGTTCATTTCAGAATGTCGGCTGCATCTCGAACGCGATCTGGCTGATAGAATTTTATTCATCCTTGTGGCGTATTCATCCTCGTATTGCTCGAGAAACCATCGGATGACAAATTAGCAATAAGGTTCGCTATACGGTTCTTTTCCTCATAAGCGGCCTTTTCGCCATTTCTGCTTCTTAACTCGCATGCCCTCTATGGCCTCGCTCGCAGTCTCTGCGCCTTGTCACACAGTTCGCGAAAATAGTCCGTCTCGGTGATCTCGGCCACCTGATGCGCCTTTTTCGCTTCATCAATCTCTATCCACAGTTCTTGGACCTGCTGCTTCAAGCGCGCCTCACGCTCATAGACCTGGCGCGCCATGTTCTGGAACACACGCGCCAACTGCCCCAGCGAATCGTCACGCTCGGCGACCCCGTCCAGACTCTGCAATTCGAAATCTCCCGATTCGACCGCGCCCGCCGCCCGCGTGACATGATTCACCTGCTCGATATATTCCAACTCCATGTCATGGAGCCGTTTGCTCGCCAGCGACGCATTCAGCCGGGCATGCAATAACCGCGCATCGAACGGCTTGGGGAGATAATCGGTCGCGCCCATTTCGATGCAGCGCAGGATACTGTCCATCTCATCTAATGACGAGACCACGATCACAGGAATATTCCGCCAGGCACTTTGCGCCTTCATTTTTTCCAAGACCTGATAACCATCCATTTCCGGCATCAGTAAATCCAGCAAGACGAGGTCGAAGGGCTGCCGCGCGAGCCTCTCCAACGCCTCGCGTCCGTTCTCGGCCATTTCGACCGTGTATCCTGCTTCTTGCAGGTTCGTCGACAGGACGACGCGGTTGAGCAGGTCATCGTCCACCACCAGGATCGTGCCAGGAGTTCCCGCCATTTCATTTCTCCTTTTTCACGGCAGCCAGGGCCGCTTTGGCCTTTTCGTACTCCTTCTTGATTCGGCCGATCAGCGCCTCTGCTCCTTCCAACGTACCATCGCGGGCTTGATATTCGAGTTCTCGGGCGAGGGCCGACAGCGCCATTGCTCCAAACGTGGCACTGGTCGATTTCAGTGTATGGGCAGCACGGCGCAAATCCGCCGTCTGTTTCTGCGTGAGCGCCTGATGCGCAGTGGCCATCAGTTTGGGCGCATCCTTGAAGAAATTGTCGATCAGACTCGGCAGCAACACATCCGCCTGTAGGCCCAACGTGTTCCGCAGCCGCTCAAGTGCTGCGCAGTCGAGGACGGGCGGCGGTGGTTTGCTCGACACCGTGTCACTTGCCGCCGGGACCTCGATCGGCTGGGTGGGCGGTGCACTCACCGCCGGAGCCTGTACGGCTGCTACGGGTGGTGGTTCCGGTGCCAGGTTCTGCGATACCGGTTGTGTGTTTGCGTGTGCGGCCGCACGCGCCTGGCACTTGTTCAGCGCGGCCATCAACTCGGAGAATTGAATCGGCTTGGCGATGAAATCATCCATGCCAGCGGCAAAACACTCGTCGCGGTCTTCTTTCATTGCATTCGCCGTCATCGCCACAATGCGCGGTTGTCTCTCGCTGGCAAATTCACGCTTGATCGCACGCGTCGCTTCCAATCCATCCATCTCCGGCATTTGCATGTCCATCAAGATCACATCGTACGGTTGCCGATGGAGCGCTGCAAGCACCTCTAACCCGTTGCCCGCCACATCTGCGCGATAACCCAGCCGTTCCAGCACGAGCAGTGCCAGCTTTTGGTTGATCGCATTGTCCTCTGCGAGCAAGATGCGGAGCGGGTGCCGCTCCCCCATCTGGGAATCGAGCTGTGGCATGGTCTCTGACGTCGGCGCGGTCTCTTCCGCGGTTCCAAAGATACCGACGAGAGTATTGTAGAGCTGTGAGGCTTTGACCGGCTTGAGCAGAAATGCTGCAAAACCCATCTGCTCAATTTTTGCGTCTGGCTGACCCAGCGAACTCAACATCACTAGGGGAAGTTGGCTTGCGTCGCGCAGTCGTCGGATCTCCGCGGCGAGGGTCATCCCATCCATCTCGGGCATTTGCAAATCCAAGAACGCAATGTCGAAGAGATCGCCCCGCTGAATCCAGCCCAGCGCTTCGTTCGGAGAACCGGTCTCGCTGGGTAGCATGTTCCAGGCACGCGTTTGCATGGTGAGAATACGACGATTGGTGGGATTATCATCCACAATCAGCACGCGTTTCCCTTCAAGGTGTGGCTGGGTTTTCTGGAGATAGGCGCGCGGTGCTGGAGGTGCGGTCGCTTCGCCCTGGAGGGTGAAATGAAAAGTGCTGCCCTTGCCAGGCACGCCTTCGCTCTCGACCCACATCGTCCCACCCATCAGTTCGCACAAGCGCTTGCTGATGGCTAGTCCCAAGCCGGTGCCGCCGTACTTGCGCGTGGTCGAGGCATCCACCTGGCTGAAGGAGCGGAAGAGACGATCCCTGCGATCGGCGGGAATGCCGATGCCAGTATCGCGCACGGCGAACTCAAGGATGAAGGATGAAGGATGAAGGATGAAGGCATTTGGATTTTCTTCATCTTTCACACCTGCACTTGCGCGCGGCGCAAGTGTCCTTTCGCCTTCTGCCTTCACTTCTATCACCACTTCGCCGTGCTCGGTGAACTTGAGCGCGTTACCGATGAGGTTGACGAGAATCTGTCGCAGACGCGTCACGTCACCGAGAATGGCCGCGGGCACTTGCGGATCAACCTCACATGCCAGATCCAATCCTTTCTCTCTTGCTCTGGACGCTAGCAAGTCAACCGCGCCTTCCACACACTCGCGCAGCACAAAGGGTTGTTTTTCCAAGTCCATGCGCCCAGCTTCGATCTTGGAAAAATCGAGGATGTCGTTGATGATCGTCAGCAGGGCATCGCCGCTGGTGCGAATCGTCTCGGCGAATTCGCGTTGCTCAGCGGTGAGCGGCGTCTCCAGCAGCAAGCCCGTCATACCGATAACGGCATTCATCGGCGTACGGATTTCGTGACTCATGGTCGCGAGGAACGCGCTCTTGGCTTGGGTCGCCGCTTCAGCCGCCTCGCGCGCGCGCTGCAGTTCTGTAATATCGAAATAGGTCAGCATCCGACCGCCATCCGGAAGCACCATGCTTTGGAACCTGAAAATCCGATCATCGCCGCGGCGAAACTCGGTGGCCGGCACCGCGCCACTGGCCACCTCCGCCACCCGTTCCTCGATATAGGTATCGAAGCGAGCTTCCGGCACCGCGTACAGCCCGCTGTGGCGATTGTAGTTGATCAGCTCGGCCAGCGTGACCCTGCTTGCCACGAACTCTTTTGGCAGACCCCACATGTCGCGGAGTGCCCGGTTGCCCATGCGCGTGCGTAGGTCTGGACCGAGCAGCAAAACGCCATAATTAATCGCGTCGAGCACCACCTGCTGCTCAGCGAGGCTCGTGTCTTTGGCGCGGTTGGCGAGAGCCAGTTCGGCCGTCCGCTGTACCACCCGCTCCTCCAAAGTTCGATTTTGATCCTCGAGCTGCGCTCGCGCCTGGCTCAGCTCGCTTGCCGTGCGGCGCTCGTCCGCGAGGGTTCTTTGCTGGAAGCGGTAAAAGAAAGCCAACAGCACCGTCACCGTGATCAGCAGTACCGCCGCATAGGTCTCCTCGCTGATCCACATGGAGAGGCTCAACCGATTATCCGGCCCGGCGACGAGGTACGCCAACGTCCCCATCTGCACCAGTGCGCCAAAGAGGATCATCGTCAGCAGGCTCACGAAGGTCATCAGGACGCCTGAACGCAAGCCAATCAGGATAATTCCGGCGAGCGGCAGCACGGACAAATATTGTCGCCCCGGGCCTAACAAGCCGCCGCTGGCAAGACTGACCACTCCGATCGCATAGACCAAAAGAAGCAAAGCCCAAGCGCGAATTCGCGGGTCGAGTCGCCGCAGCAACGCAACGACGACCAGACCAAGGTACAGCACAACTTGGGCCACGACCAGCTCCCGTGGCGCAAGATCTACATTAAAGGCGACGAGGACGACAGAGGGTAGTCCGACGACGCACACGACAACCAGGATCGGATCCAGGATGCGGGCTCGCCAGCGCTCCAGGGGACTCGCGACCGGGTCTCCGGCTTGTAGGGACTTGATCGGCATTCTTTTCTCTCCTCGACAGGCATGGGTGGCCGGCCAGGTCTCGGCTCGGTCCAACTGCCTGTCCCTATGCCATGAGCCTATCCACCACGTGCTGGAGACTCCCGGTGATGGGATGGTCCGGGTAGCGCGTGACAAAGACGCCTGCGCTCGCCAAGGCCATCATTTCCTCCGAATGGGGCAATACGGCTGCGACCGCCGCCCCATAGGCCTTTTCCACGCGCGCCTTGACCTCGGCCTCGGAAAAGACGGAGGGCACTTTGTTCACCACGAGCATCAGCGCGGGGACATTCAACTTGCGTGCCACATCAACCGTTACCCCCGTCCCCTGATAGTCCTGCTGGTCGGGTCGCATAATAACGACCAGGACATCCGAGACCGCAATCGAGAGCAGCGTCTCTTCATTCAAGCCGGGATGCGTGTCGATCATCAAGACATCCAACTTGAGTGTGTGCACCAACTCCCGAAAGCCGTCGTTGAGCAGCCCCACGTCATAGCCCTCGCGCAGGACTTTGGCGATCTCGCCCGCCCGGATGCTCGAAGGAACCAGGAACACGCGGCCTGGAATGTCGGGGCCCAGGTTCGCCGTCACATCGTGGGCCGTTTCCCGAATCTCGCACTTGCCCCACAAGTAATCGTTGAGCGAGTGCACGATTTGGTCTTCTTCGAGACCGAACAAGACGTGAATCCCCGGCGAGGCAATGTCAGTATCGACCACGCCGACGCGCTGTCCCCGGACCGCGAGGAGTGCGGCCAGGTTCGCCGTGGTGTTCGACTTGCCGGTGCCGCCGCGAAACGAATGAACGGAAACGATTTTGGGCATGCTGTTTCTCCTTCTAATAAAGCTCCGGCATCTCGATGGGCTCGGGCTGCGGCTTGCAGACGCCGCAAAAGAGCGCATCGGACACGACAACCGCTTTGGGCACATTGGCTTCGCCGACATAGATCGTGAGGATGGCGGGCATTTTCTGCATGTGCTCTTTGCACAGCGCGCGGCCGCAGAAATTGCACACCCCGCGCGCCTCTTCTTCACAGTGAAAGCATTTCATTGCCCCTGCTCCTCTTCCGGCTCTGCCTTGTCCTCCAGCGCTTTCCAGAGGTTCGCCGGCATCGTTTTGCCGCGTTTCGGCGCGAGCCGCACGCGGTACGTCGTGATCCCGCGCCTCTCGATCTCGCGCACGAATCCTTTGCGGACCAAGTCGTCCAGCACCTGGCGCGCGTGCGCCTCATCCTGTCCGAGAAAAGTCATTGCGTCCGCCAAGGTGACTTGGCCCTGCCGAAGCATCCAGCTCAGTAAGCTGCCGGCCGGCTCGGCGAACGCGAGCAGGTCGGACATGCACAGCCCCGGCGATTGCTCGCGCGCCGCGAGCTCTCCCTGCAAACGGTGGAACAGACCTTGGCTCAACGGACTCCTCCTTTCCTCGCGTTCCTTCCATGCACAAGGTCCAGCCCCTTTCATGCGGCAGGGGCTGGACTGACCCAGACCGTCAGACCTGAAGACGTCAAGTGCAAAAGGCGTCTCCGGTCGTAACCGTCATTTGAGATCCCTCACTAACCGGGCCTACTGAAAGTAGTGGTGGGGGGGACCGGAGTTCGTGTCGGTTGGCTCGTAGGTGGCGGCGTAGGAGTAATGGTGGGCCGGGGGACGACTGTCAATGTGGTTGTCCCCGTTCCCACCAAAGCGCACTTTGCCGTAATCGTCGTCTGGCCGAGGCCGACGCCTTTGAATTGGGCCGTGTTGATTACGGCGCTGAGCAGTTCGGCCACGTTCGGGTTCGAGCTGGTCCAGGCACAATTGGTCGCGTTGACTTGAAACCCGACCGTCGCCCCCTGCGGAATGCTCGCATTGACAGGCATGATTAGGAGGTTTGACGTCGCGCCGAACAACTCGTCAATCGGCGGCGGCTGCAGCACGAGTAGGCCGGCCACGACGACGATGGCGACAGCGGCGATTGCGAGAAACGTCTTGTTGCGATTGCTTAAGTTTTTCATTTTAGGTTTGCTCCTGGTTGATTGGGATTGCTGCCGGTCTTACGAAGAATTGGATTCAGGGCAAGGTCGATAGGCGCTCCTCCTCGTCGCGTGCGTCCAATTTGCGGTCGAGCGTGCTCCAGAGACTTGCTCCGGATGAGCTCGTCCTCGTCTCTAAGGTCTGCCCCAAGCGGGCCCACAGCGGCTCGGTTTCGGGCGGCAGGATCGAACGGACGTACGCCATGCAGTACACCCCAAGCTCCCGGCGCACGCTGTCGATCTCGCCGCGCAGTACTTTGACCTGCGCTTGCATCTCGGCGCGCAGTTTCGGGTCGGAGGTCATCTCTTGGACCTTGCGCTTGAGTCCCAGTTGCGCCTGGAGCTTTAAGAAGGCTTCCACTCGCTTGCGCTTATCGGCTCCGAAATGCTCGCCGACCGGCGCGAGGAGAGCTTCCAGGTCGTCCAACTTTTGCACCACGGCGGACTCGCCCGCCGAGATGCCGAGCTTCAAGCCCAGCATCTCGTGCAGCCACCGCCGCTCTTCGCGCAAGCCCCAGAACATGAACGCCGCGACCAGGCCCACGCCCCCCAATCCGAGGAGGACAGCCAACATCAGGGTCAGCCCTCCGCCCTGCAGATTGACCACGTTGTTAAAGGTGATGTGCAGGGTCATCGCCCCTGCCCAGCCGAGCAGGAGCGAAGCAATGCGGCTCGGCCCCTGGCCAAACCGCAGCCGCCCCAGTGAGATGCCCACCAGCGCGGTCGCGCTCCCGTGCATCAAGGCGGTCGAAAAGCCGCGCCCAAACGCGAGCGCCAGTCCCGCGTCGCCATCGATGCGGCTGAGGTAGAGCAGGTTCTCCAGCACCGCAAAGCAAGCGCCGGCTGCAAAGCCATAAATCGCTCCATCGACAAAATAGGTGAAATCAGAGCGGCGGACGTAGTAGACCAGGATCAGCGACTTGCAGACTTCTTCGATCATCGGCGCGACGAGCACCACGAGCAGTGTAGAGCCGACCAAGCCGCCCACGAAGGTGTTGATCTGGAGCGCGAGCCAGAACGCGATCAAGCCCCAGCCAAAGCAGACGAGCACGCCCTTGATGCTGCCGGAGGCATACAGGTCCAGCCAGCGCACCAGCGCGAGAAAGAGCAGAGGGACTGTGACAGCTATCATTATTCCGGGAATCGTCATAGTTGATCCCATTTTTGTTCCGCTCGCTTTGACAATTTCATCACTTGGCACGTTTCGCGGCAACAACGCGACCGGTGATTGGTATGAGAACCCATGGTTCAACCCTTAAATCACTTTGAGATGATCGGCAGAAATAATATAGTCGCTTGCGAATGCACTTGCATGGTCGCGGTGTTCGATGTGCCGCTGCCATAGTTCGCATCGCCGCTGTACGCTGCTGTGACGGTGTGTGTGCCAACCGCAAATGTCGTCGTGCTATAGACCGCTTGACAGTTCCCATCCAAACTGGCACCGCCCAGTGTGGATGCTCCTTCCGTGAACGTGACCGTCCCTGAAAGCGCGCATGCCGTGGGAGCCTTGGGAGCGCTGGGATGACGCGCGCCACTGATGCTAACCGTCGCCGTAAAGTTCGCAGTTTGTCCAAACGTAATCGGACTGGCTGAGGAAAGAAGCATAACCACCACGTTCGAGGCGTTCACGACTTGCCCGCCCGCGAGTGTACCTGTGCTTGGGCTGAAATTCGTATCGCCATTGTAATTGGCGATGATGGTGTGCGTGCCGCCCGCGAGCGCTGAGGTGTTCAATGTCGCGATGCCACCTGTCATTGCCGTCGTGCCGAGCGTGGTGGCGCCATCGCTGAACGTCACCGTCGCCGTCGGCGTGCCGCTCCCCGAGGTAACTGTCGCCGTGAATGCGACCGTTTGTCCAAACGTGGACGGATTCGCCGAGGACGCTACCGTCGTGGTCGTCGCGGCTGGATTGACGTGCAAGCTGCCGCTCGCCGAACTCGCGGCAAAGTTGGCTTGCGCGGCGTAACTCGCGCTCAAGGTGTGATCGCCCGCGGTGGGAGTGGTGAGGGTAAAGTTCGCCGTGGCTTGCAGCGGCGACGAGCCATACACGGGAATCAGATTCTGCGATGTGGGCGCGCCGCCGTCCACACTCAACGTGACGATGCCGGCGGGGATCGCCGCGGTTGAATTGATCGCCACCGTCACGATGCCGTTGGCGTTGTAGGTGACGCTGGGCGCAGTGAGCGAGCCGCTGCTCGCATAGTTCAGGTACATCGTTTGCGAGGTGCTGGGAATGCCGTTCACAAATACGGTGACGATGGCAGGACCTGCCAGTATGTTGGTGACGGGCGATGAGTTGAACGCGGTGATGCTGAACGATGATGCCGAAGGCGGCGCCCACAACGATTGCTCATTATCCAACCGACGAATCTGGACGAGCGGGTAGTTGGTCGCGGAACTGTTGGTTGCGCCGCCCGATGCCTCCTCATACTGAAAGCCGCGATAGCCCGAGCCAGTGAGCGACAGCCCGTTGCCGAGTGTCAGCGGCGCGGAGATTGGATTCACGACTGGACGCCACCAATCGCTGAACCCCAGTCCCAAATCATACACCTCTGCGCTCGCGAGATAACTGCTGCCGCTGTATCCCCCCGCGACGAGCACTTTGCCATTCGGCAGCAGCGTCGCCGTGTCGTACGGACGCGCCGTGTTCATGGAGGCGACCAGCGTCCACGTGTTCGCACTCGCATCATACGCCTCCGCACTCGTGAGATAGCCCCCGCCGTTGATTCCCCCCGCGACAAGTATCTTGCCATTCGGCAGCAGCGTCGCGGTGTGCGAGTAACGCGCCGCGTTCAGTGAGGCGACACTTGTCCACGTGTTTGCACTCGGATCATACATCTCCACAATCGCGAGATAGCCGCTGTCATTGACTCCTCCTGCGACGAGCACCTTGCCATTCGGCAGCAGCGTCGCCGTGTGCGAGTAACGCGCCGCGCTCAGCGACGCGACACTTGTCCACGTGTTCGCATTTGGATCATACACCTCCGCACTCGCGAGAGTGCCACCGAAGAATCCCCCCGCGACGAGCACCTTACCATTCGGCAGCAGCGTCGCCGTGTGGTACTCACGCGCCGTGTTCATGGAGGCGACCAGCGTCCACGTGTTCGCACTCGGATCGTACACCTCGGCGCTCGCGAGATAGCCGCCGATATTCTGTCCCCCCGCGACGAGCACTTCGCCATTCGGCAACAGCGTCGCCGTGTGATATGCACGCGCCGCGTTCATGGGGGCAACACTCGTCCACGTGTTCGCACTCGGATCATACACCTCCGCACTCGTGAGATAGCCGCCGCTATTCCATCCCCCCGCGACGAGCACCTTGCCATTCGGGAGCAGCGTCGCCGTGTGCCACTCGCGCGCCGTGTTCAGCGAGGCGACCGTCGTCCACGTGTTCGCATTCGGATCGTACACCTCCGCACTCGCGAGATAACTCCCGTTCCATCCCCCCGCGACGAGCACCTTGCCACTCGGCAATAGCGTCGCCGTGTGATACCTACGCGCCGCGTTCAGCGACGCGACACTCGTCCAACTCCCCGCACTGGGGTCGTCATACACCTCCGCGCTCGTGAGAAAGCCGCTGGTATTGACTCCGCCCGCAACGAGCACCTTGCCATTCGGCAAAAGCGTCGCCGTGTGGACGTAACGCCCCGCGTTCAGCGATGCGACCGCCGTCCAGGTGTTCGCACTCGGATCATACACCTCCGCACTCGCGAGCGCGCCACCAGCCATACTCCATCCCCCCGCGACGAGCACCTTGCCACTCGGCAGTAGCGTCGCCGTGTGGTCCTCACGCGCCGTGTTCATGGGGGCGACCGTCGTCCACGTGTTTGCACTCGGATCATACACCTCCACACTCGCGAGAGCGCCGTAGCTATTGTTTCCGCCCGCGACGAGCACCTTGCCATTCGGCAGCAGCGTCGCCGTGTGCTCGGTACGGTCCGCGTTCAGCGATGCGACCGTCGTCCAGGTGTTCGCACTCGGATCATACACCTCCGCACTCGCGAGATACGAAGTGTTCCATCCTCCCGCGACGAGCACCTTGCCATTCGGCAACAGCGTAGCCGTGTGCGAGTAACGCGCCGTGTTCATGGGGGTGACCGTCGTCCAGGTGTTCGCACTCGGATCATACACCTCCGCACTCGTGAGGGGTCCGCCGCTATTCTGTCCCCCCGCGACGAGCACCTTGCCACTCGGCAACAGGGTTGCCGTGTGCGAGTAACGCCCCGTGTTCATGGAGGCGACCGTCGTCCAGGTGTTCGCATTCGGATCGTACACCTCCGCACTCGCGAGCAAGCTGCTATTGCTCCCTCCTCCGGCAACGAGCACCTTGCCATTTGGCAGCAGCGTCGCCGTGTGGTACGCACGCGCCGTGTGCATGGAGGCGACTGTCGTCCAGGTGTTTGCATTCGGATCGTACACCTCCGCACTCGCGGTGTACACCCAGGTCTTCCCTCCCGCGACGAGCACCTTGCCATTTGGCAACACCGTCATCGTGAAGAGCTTGCGCGCCGCGTTCATTGGGGCGACACTCGCCCAGGTAGCCGCAGCAAAAGCACGTTGCGGAAATGCCGTGCTGGACGCTATGCTCAACAAAAACGCGGCAAGCAAGGCGAGCAAAACCAAACGCCCGTGCCGTGGCGCGCTAAGCCGCGTGAGGTGTGGATGCCATGTGATATTCATCTTCTTCTCCCCATTTCGGTAACACTTATCCGTGAGCTAACCCTGGACAAAATCAATCGGGCGGAGCCAGGATCGCCTGCACCAAATCCACCATCGTCAAGGCACGCACGGATTGACTCGACCACAGGACCATTTGGTTGCTGTTGGCTTCAACGCCGATTGCCAATAGGTTGTCGGATTGCGCCAAACACGCCAGAACCGAACGCACATTCGTTTGACCCTGATCGAAAATGATGACCTGAGGCGAAAACTGTTCAAGCTGTTGTGCTAAATTTCCGCTCTCAGCTTCCAGCGTCACGATGCGCAACTCAGGGCGCTGTTGAAGCGCGATAGCAATTCCGGCGAGCGCGAGGGTGTTCCCATAGACGGCGACGCAACGAGTAGTTGGCATAGGATCCTCTAGTGACAAGGTATCACACAATGACCCGCAGCGCACTAGCGGAACCGCTAGTCTGGGGAATAAAAAACGCTAGTCTTGAAGACTAGCGCGTTAGACCGTCGGAGACCTCGAAGGTCTATTTGGCGCGATCCAACCCCATTCGCGCCGCATACGCAATGACCTGCGCGCGGTTGTCGAGATGGAGCCGGTCGAGCATTTCCGCCATGTGATAGCGCACCGTCGCCTCGCTGAGATGAAGCGTCGCTGCCACTTGAGCATAGGTCAATCCCTGAGCGACCAGCGTCAAAACCTGGGTTTGTCGCCCCGAAAGTGGATCATCGTCGGCGTGTTTCTTGGCGGGAACCGATGGCGCGTCAGTTTCTGGCAGACTGGGTTGCCGCGCCAACTCCTTCATGATCTTGGCGGCAAGCCCGGGCGAAAGGGGCGGCTCACCCAGTTCGATTTGATTCAACTGGCGGATGAATTCAGGCGCGCGGAGACTCTTGAGCAGGTAGCCCATCGCGCCGCTCTTGACCGCCTCAAACAAGTCCGCGTCCTGTTCCGACGCGGTGAGCATCACGATGCGCGTCTCGGGCATTTCTGCTTTGATCAGCCGCGTCGCCGCCAAACCATCGCATTGCGGCATGGCAATATCCATCAAAATCAAATCGGGGCGCAGCGCGCGTGCTTGCGCCAGCGCGGCATATCCATCTGCCGCCGTGCCGATGACTTGAAACCCATTCGCCGCCAGCAGGTTTTGCAGCGATTCCAGAAAGAGACTGTGATCGTCAACCAGTAAAATACGCATAAAAAAACTCCAGAGTGACGGGTGACACGTGACAAAGGAAGGTTTACGTTTCATCCCGCAGACCCCGCGGGACTTGCAGGGCGTTTTACTTCCCTTTTCACGTGTCACTTGTCCCCTGGTATATTTACGATGACGCGCGTGCCTTTGCCCGGCGGCGATTGCATTTCGAACCGGCCGCCGATGGCTTGCGCGCGTTCGCGCATGGAGCGCGTCCCAAAGCCACGCGCATTTGGAACGGCCAGTTGCGCCGGGTCAAATCCACGACCATCGTCTTGAATGATGAGTTGGACTTGCATCGCCTCACGCTCAAAAATGACCTCCACGTGATGCGCGGAGGCATGTTTGCGAACGTTCGACAGCGCTTCTTGGACGATGCGGAGTATTTGCGCTTCGACCATGGTGCCTAGTCCGCGTTGCTCCAGTTCCGCCGGCACGCGCAATTGAGTGGGAATCATCCACCTCTGCTCGAACTGCGCGAGATAGTTGCGGAGCGCAACAAAGAAACTCTGGTCCGTCGCGAGCGGGGCGGGCATGCCGAAAAGGTACTCGCGGAGATCGAGGTGCATCTCCTGCGCCGCATCCGCGATGCGCCCCAAATTTGTACGCACGGCGGCGGTCTCACCTTGGGTCAACAATTGGTTCGTCGTTTCTGCCTGCATCCGAATCGACGCCGTGGCTTGCACCAGCGTATCGTGCAGTTCGCGCGCTAGGCGTTCGCGTTCTGCCAGCGTCGCCATCACACGCTGCTGCTCGACAAGCCGCAGATGCGCGCGTTTGAGTTCGCTAATATCGTGAAAGAGCAATAACCGTCCCAGCTGAAATCCACGCGGGCTAACGAGCGGTAACAGATGTGCATTGTAGTACTGGATTGGCTCTGCGCCAGCTTGAATTTCGACCTGCGTTGGCGTTGGGGTGTCGAGTCGTTCGACCAGATTCGGCCATGCGCTCAATACGCGTTTGGCTTCTTGACCGAGCGCGTGCCGAAGCGATACGCCGAGGATCATTTGAACAGCTGGATTAAGTTCGGCGATTCGATTCTGGCGATCCAGCACCATCATGCCTTCAGTGGTTTGTTCGAGCGCGGTCGCACGGGCGATGGGGGTGACATCGAAGAATTGAAAACGATACAGCGCAATGAAATAGACGAGACAGCTGAGATCAATCGCCAGAATGGTCAGATTGAGCGGCGCTATGGGATTGAGGTTCAAAAGATCCAACAGGTTAGCGATGCGCACGGTGACCATCACGAGAAAAATCCCGCCCACGAGCCAGCGGTGCAGTCGCCAGCGAAACAAAAGCATGGTCCATACGCCCAATGCGAGCAGAGAAAGAACCATCACATAGCTCGCCGCAGCCAGTATGGCCGGACCGCGCGATAGATGAACGTATCGGTCAAACCACACGCGCGTCCACACGAGAGAAGGCGCATCGTTCGTGAGGATGAGGAGAGCCAGAATGAGCGGTGGAATGGCGAGGAGAATGAGACTCGTTCGGTTTAGCCATTTTCCAAAACCGACATAGTCCAAAGTGAAGCAGAACGCGGCTGTGCCAACGACCACCTGAGGCACGGCCTGCATCTTTGCCCAAAAGATCGCGATGGAGGGATCGGTCGCCGCCAACTCCAAGGCGCTGGCAATACCCCAGAGCATCGAGGTCAGCAAAAGGACCACAAACGGAAGCGCGCCCGGTGCCGTGCGATAGCGCCAGACGTACAAACAAAGCGTCCCCGCAAACCCCGCGGAGACAAGCATGGATAGCATATAGGGGTTGAATTGATACGGCAGATTCATTTCGCCTTCTATTCTTGGTCAACCGCTCAGTCGTACCTGATCACAACTATTATATCGCGAGAGCAGAATCATATGCAAATTTAGATATCCGCATCTGCGCGAACAGATTGTAGAAAGCACGTGGCGCGAGTGCAAACGCTGTTTGCGTGAACTACTGGACGTCCGTAATATACTGACGCAAGAAAACGTAACCGGAAACCGTTCAGATGGTTGACGGCTCGGGTAACAATGATGGTGGTGTATCGCCGCGGATTGCTGCCGCACATGCAGCGGTCAGATAATCCAACACATCTCGTTGTTGCTGCCGCAAGATAGCCACCATCGTCAAGACGCGTTCCACAAAACGACTGCCGGTTTCACTCTGCGTGCCGAAACTGCGGCGACGCCAAAGCACCGCTCGGCGGAGACACCGCTCAGCGTGATTGTTCGTTGGCTCGACACCTTCGTGGTGGACAAACGTCCACAGCGCCGGTTCAAGTTTCAACAAGTTGGCGCAGGTGTGGCGTGTCTTTGGGTGAGCCAACTCTGCACCTTCACACAAGAGACGGTGACTCTGGGTGCGAATTGGCTCAACCTGCGTTTGAAAGTCCTGCCAATTCAGGGTGCCATCGCGTACGCGTTGCCAGAGTCCAAATAACTGCTCGACTTGAACGAGGAATGCTTCGCCGAGCCGTTGCGAGGCCCCGCCGCGTTCGACCAGTTTTTGAAAGTCCCGTTTGAGATGTGCCCAACACAGTTGCCGCCGCTGCGGGTCGAGCCAGTTGTACGCCGACCAGCGATCCGAACCGACCATGCCGCAAAAGGTCTCGCCCAACAATTGGTGGGCGCCTTTAGCACCGCGAGTGGTGAGGATGCGAAAGACGGACACCCACGGGGTCGCCGCGACCCACAGCCAAGCCCGTTTGGCTTGCTCGCGCCAGCCCGTTTCGTCCACGTTCGCGGCGGCTTGACGCTGGACATAGTGTTGAGCGTCGGCGACGGGTTGGGCGAGGGCTTCGCTCACGACCGTTTCGAGCGTTGGGATGCTGCCCAGCCCGATGTCGGTATGGAACACGGTTGCCATCGTCTCCGTGATATCGCGTTGGCTCATGCCCATGCGTCCACTCAAGTAACCGGTCGTGGCTTGCAGGCGCGGGCCAAAATCTCCCATCGGCATATCGGCGGGACACGCACCTGGGGTCTCCGCCCCACAGACCAAGCACGTCAGCGTATGCCGGCGATACTCGGTCACGTGCGGTTCGATGCGCGGGAGTTCCGTAACTTGGTGGCGTTGCGGTTGCGGATCTCCACCCAGCAAAGCACCACAGGCACTACAACTGGTCGGGCGGAGTTCGATGATCCGCTGGACGTGGTCAAGCGGTTTGAGTGGGCAAATGCGTCCGACGTGTCCAGGTTGTCCACCCACCGGGCGCCCCGAAGGTGTTCGTTTCGGACGGGGTGGCGCATTTGGAGGATCGGAGGACGGCGACTTGGACGAATTGCCCGAGTTCTGATTGAGACGCTCTTGGAGTTGGGCGACCTGCTGTTCCAACGCTCCGAGGCGCTGGAGCAAGCGCAACGCCAGCTCGCACACTGTTGGCGGTGTCGCGCCCCACTCTTCCGTTGAAATGCCCGGCGGAATCGGTGCGTTGCTCATGGCATCAGTATGACTCAGTTTCATTGCGTTGTCTATCGCCAATGTTGGTGATTGACGAATTGAATATCACCTGAACGGTTACCCATAAAGAGCAGTTTCAGATCGTGTTGCATCAGATCCGAGGTCATTGGCGCGGTTGGCGCATTGTTCTTTTCCTGGATCGCAACACACCGCATACCGCCAAAGCCAGCCGCCGGCTCGCACAAGAACTGCACATTCAATTGCGCTGGTTGCCGAAAGCGTGTTCCGAACTGAACGTGATGTATCATCTTTGGCGACAGGTAAAAAAGGTATCGCGGCGAATGAACCGATTCCGAATGTAGCTCGAATCGCAACTTCGGTGTCCAGGATGTTTCGGAACATTTTGACCTGGGCAGAGACAAGTTTCATTTTGAGTCCTTTCGCGCAATGCATAAACCTGGTCGTTGTTACAAACAACTTCGCATTACTGTAATTGTCTTACGAATTGTCCCGCATGTCAAGGGCACACGTTCGCGAGCCACCACCACGGGCAGAGCCGACCGCCCGGCGGCAGTCAGCCTGCCGCCGCGGCGAGCTCCGCCGCGCAGACGGCTGCGACGATCAGCCAGATCCACCAATGATTCAGGTCGCGCCAGAGTTCGCGTAACACGTCGCTCCCAACCAAACAAAAAACCGCAGCGTTGGCGCTTGTGCTTGCGGCTGTTCGTCGGAACCGAATGATCAAGACAAAGTTATGCGTAGATGATCAAGCGAGGTTGACGCCACTTTTTTGAATCTCTGCCCTCACCATAGACAGTTCTCTTTTCACGAATTGAGTCACATCCTGTGGACTGTAGTAGCTAAGAGCTGTACCCACCTGACCGCTATCCCACATTGCCAAATAGCGGACATTGAAGCTCGCATTCCTGAGTTTATGATAGCTTCTCCAGCAAGGTTCTCCGAACTTCTTCCGTACCATACGTTCTCGGTATGAATGGCGGTCTTCGTCTCGTGGGCAACTGGACTCAGTGTGCTCAATCTCCGTGAAGGCGAACCCCGCTTCAGCAAAATGCAGGGCTGAGTAGAAAGCGGATGTTATCGCCCAGTCATTGCAAGTTCCATCCTGTAAGAATTTTGCAGCGCATGCCAGATTGTGTTTGGCCTGTGCGACATGATCAGGCAGATTGGCCATACTTCGTTAGCCTTCAAAAATAAGTTTCGCTGATTCTCTAACGAGACTGCGATTCGAGGTCTCTGTTTTGTATGGGAAATAATGGACCGTAATCGGGTGCAACTGGAAATTGTTAAGCAGCCGAAGTTCACGATCAAGGAGTCGGTCCATTAGAGCATCGTTGTACTTGTCACCTCTCACAAAGACAATGAAAACTTGCTCTGCCTTGATTTGGTCCGAATAAATCTGTGCGACTTCTTGAACCACGCCAAACTCCACAACAGCCCGCTGCTCGGCAGCAGCACACCATTCCTCCGGCATATTCAGAGGAAAGGTGAAGGACTGAAGGTTGCTCCACGTGGACACATTCAAGAGGAAAAGGACTTTCTCTCTGGTGACTTTGATCTTCTCGAGCGATGTTGGACTCGCCGGGGTTGCAAAAAAGTTTTGAAAGCGCAATCGAGAGCTGCCAAGAGCAACATGGTTGTCCGAAGACGCGCTTCCAGCACTTGGATCTTGTGAAAGCGCGTTAGAGATGACAAACGCGTTGGGGAAACCAGCCAATGCTTCGTCAGGATAGCGAAAGTTGTCTTGTTCTCGCATATACGTTACCCCACCAAATAGTACTCACAAGCATCCATTGTTTGACGATTCGCCAGTTGAAAGAAGTTAGACACGGTGGTCTCGGTTACATCAATCGGACGTTCTGCTTGCGTGTTGATATCTACTTCCATGAGCAAACGCGAAGGAAACTTCTGATCGGCTGGCATTGTGATCAGCCTCACCCATCGATTAAGATTGTATCCTTCTGTTTCAATCTGGTGGAGCAAATGAACCTGGCTTTGATGTGCCCCCGCACCATACCGTGAATTCAAGTATCTTTGGCGCACCACCTCAGGCGCATTCTCGACTTCGCTGCTGACAGAAATCACGCTGGCTAAGCGATTTGCACGAGCCCCAAACTGACTAGCCAAACCACTCCAGATACTCAGGGCTATGGCATCAAGTTTTGCAGAGACCTCGCTGAGGGTAGATTGGACTTGCTGGGCACTGAGATCGAGAACAAGATCGAACCGACCTGAGGCCATTTGGAAAGCCCATCCGTTTGTCTCGTTTTTGATCACTATGTGAGGGAATTGGGGAGGCACATCCGGTGGTAGTGGAAGGATGAGCGGATCGACATCTAAGAGATTCTGCGCATGTGCGCGTACCATGTTCGCAATGTTCAGCTTAGAAGAGAAATCAATAGCGGTCAGGAAGACTGCCGCCTGCAATTGAGCCGGTCTGTAATTCATAGTTGCACCCAGGAATGTCAAAGATAGCGAATGCTGCTCAATTATATCGCAGTACTAATAAAGACGCAAGGCTCCGAATCACCTCATTAAGAATGTTACCGAAATCGAATCGTTGCGTCACGGGAAAATGTTACCGAAAATTGACAGGATTTCGACACTTGAGCACTCTCTCCCAAAACAGGGGAGGGTCAAGTGTCCATCTGCAAACCGTCGGAACAGTTCCTGAACAAGTTACGCGAACGTTATCGCAAGGCACGGAAGAAACGACGCGGTCAAATGCTCGACGAGTTCGTCGCCACCACGGGCTATCATCGCAAACATGCCACCGCCCTGTTGCGCGGGAAACGCCAGCATCGCAATCCCAAGACACCCATCCAGCGCGTGCGCCGGCGGATTTATCTCGCGGAGGACAAACGCGCCATTCTCTGGCTCGCGGAACTCTTTGATCAGATCGGCTCCAAGCGTTTGCGCGTGGCAATGAACGTTGAGCTGGATCACTTGCGCGGACACAAAGACCTAGACGTCAGTCGCGCTTGCTTCACACGACTCAAGAGAATTAGTCCCTCCACAATGGATCGGTTTCGACGCGCTGAACACCGTCCCCTCGGACGTCGTCGGGGCGGGACGAAGCCAGGCACTCTGCTCAAACAGCAGATCAAGGTGCGCACCTTTGCCGACTGGGACGATAAGCGCCCCGGCTTTGAGGAAATTGACTTGGTGCAACAGGAAGGCGGAAATTCCAGTGGTTTTTTCGCTTGTACGCTCAACGTCACGGATGTGTGTACGGGTTGGACCGAAATGCGTGCGGTACCAACCAAAGCGCAAAAGCATGTCTTTGCGGCTCTGGAACATATCCGCTGGGACTTGCCATTTCCGTTGCTCGGCATTGACTCGGACAATGGCGCCGAATTTATTAATGACGAATTGGTTCGGTATTGCGACGGCGAGCACCTCACCTTCACACGTGGGCGGGCGGGGCGCAAGAATGACAACCCCTATGTGGAACAAAAGAATTGGTCCGTCATTCGTCGACTGGTGGGCTACGGACGCTTCGATACGCATCGCCACGTGAACCAATTGAATGCGCTCTATGCCGTCTATCGGCTCTACGTGAATCATTTCTTGCCTGTGACGAAACTCGTCGCCAAGGTGCGTGAGAAAAGCAAGATCAAGAAAGTCTACGACGATCCGAAGACGCCGTATCAGCGCGTGTTGGATTCACCGACGGTTAGTGAACAAGCCCAGCGCAAGTTGCGTGCCCTTCACGCCAAACTGGATGTCGTTGAACTCAAACGTCAGATTGATGAGATGAGCGATGCATTGACACCCA
>VFSW01003872.1_pt1 | contig 22408 bp, 22 predicted proteins | sample 5358111 | NCBI WGS metagenome assembly VFSW01 (sample SAMN11554181, study PRJNA540505) | mine drainage metagenome | isolation source: sediment from site ElyBrook_90M | place: USA: Ely Copper Mine, Vershire, VT | collected 2017 | reverse complement strand
CGGTAACGTCGATGGGATCGTTGCGGCCGTAGGGATACCGGTTCCAGGACTGCGGATCGCCGGGCGAGCCGTCCAGCGGGTCGGCCGAGCAGAACGTCCCGGTGCTGCTGTCGTAGTAGCGCGCCAGGGCGTAGTCCAGGCCGCTCTCCGAGTCGCGGTCATAGCCGGTGAAGACCGTCTTGTTCTCCGCTCCCGACTGATACCACGACTCGCCGAAGGGGAAGGTGCCTTGCTGGCTCGCCACGTTCCCGTTGGCGTCCGTCGTCAGCCGCACTCCGAGATGGTCCTGATGGTAGTACGTCGTCGCGCCGCCCGAGAACATCGCCAGCAGGCCGCTCGCGCCGTAGACATACTCCCGCGAGGGAGCGCTGGGCGCTGCGCCGTTGTCGTACTCCGCAAGCACCGACGAGCCGGAGAAGATGCTCACCGTCAAGGCTGGGGTTCTCCTGGGGGTGACGTAATCACAATTGTTGCCTCACCTAAATCAATCACGACTTTGGCTGGTGGCCAAGTATAGACGGGAGCACCTTCGAGACGGTAATCGTATCGAAGATGCACTTGCGCATTCCCATTTTTCTTGGGCTCGCAAAATATCCAACCTATCACATTCTCTTTCGCGTGGTCGACAAGGATGGGAAGTGAACCCTTTCCCTCCACATTAACAACCTGTCCTCGCGCTCCGACCGTGATGGTTAAGTCTACAACCCCTTTCCACTGTGCTGCTCGCGCTATTGGAGGATATTCGGGAACCTGTAAATGTCGTACGCAAACCTGGCCTACAGCAGACACTGGGATGAGAACCATCATGGTCAGGATCATATTCGCGATTCTGTTCATCTGAACCCCCTATGCCCTTACCGAGCACCATTTATCGTTCCAGTGCAATGAGTGTCAATGTCTTTATCATTCGCTTTCACAGCCTTAGGATTGCCACCGTCAGGTCTCAGAGCATTAGTGACGTGACCCAATTCGTGGAGCAGAATGCCTGCTTGGGCCTGTGGAGTTCCACCCGCAAACCCGCGAGGGCCCCAGGTCATCGTCTGACCCGCCGCAGTAGTAGGGTGGAAAAATGCGCCTTGATTGTTGACCGTGATCGATTGACCAGGAACGCCGCCAGTAACGGCTGAGTTTACAAACGGGTTTCCGTTTTCAGTAATGTCGGCATGGCCGACGGCGTTGTACTTGATTGCATCGTTAAGTGCTTGCTGCGCATTGGTTCCCGCGCCGTTCAAAAAGTCGTTGCAGTCCTTGTCATTTGGCAGTCGTTTCTGCAAATCGTTTAGCCTGTTATTGATCGCGTCTTGTTGAGGCCCTTCAGTAGAGGGGTTGCTAAACTGAACCGCTCCAGCTGCCGCCCCGGCAAAGGCGGCGGCACCGAGGGCGGAGCCGCCGCCAGCGGCGCCCAAGGTGAACCCAAGCTCTGAAACGACCAAATCTCCATTGGCTGCCATATACGAAGGTCCTGCGAACGATACAAACCCACCGGTAGTGCTCGCGGCTGTGCTTGCGGCTGTACCGAACCACGCTGGCGCAATTTCCGGCAGTAACGAAGCAGCGACTCCAATCCCAACATCAATCAACAAGTTCGACCACCAACTCTTTCCGCTGGGGTCCGTAACGTCGATGGGATCGTTGCGGCCGTAGGGATACCGGTTCCAGGACTGCGGGTCGCCGGGCGAGCCGTCCAGCGGGTCGGCGGAGCAGAACGTGCCTGTGCTGCTGTCGTAGTAGCGCGCCAGCGCGTAGTCCAGGCCGCTCTCCGAGTCGCGGTCGTAGCTCGTGAAGACCGTCTTGTCTCCCGCGCCCGACTGATACCACGACTCGCCGAAGGGGAAGGTGCCTTGCTGGCTCGCCACGTTCCCGTTGGCGTCCGTCGTCAGCCGCACTCCGAGATGGTCCTGATGGTAGTACGTCGTCGCGCCGCCCGAGAACATCGCCAGCAGGCCGCTCGCGCCGTAGACGTACTCCCGCGAGGGCGTGCTGGGCGCCGCGCCATTGTCGTACTCCGCGAGCATGGTCACCACTCTTCGTAGTAGATGTACCAATGATCCCCGATCGGCTTGTACACAAGAATGTGGCTACGATCAGGCCCGTCCCGAAGCTTGTTCGGGAACCTCTTGTCCAAGGATTTCAAAACAGGGCTCAAGGGCATTTGGCTATATACCAAACCCTTGTCGAAGCCTGTAGGAACTAGGCCTCCCGATGTGATCGAGAACATGATTCGAGGAGGGTTGGCACCTTTGATAATCCCTTCCGAGGCACCGACCCTCCGGAACATCTGCCTGTAATCGTTCCAACGCTCCTCCGAAATCCCAACGTCCTTTCTCGGCCACGAGGAGTCGTCGTCCAGCCAAGTAAAGTCCGGTGCAATGCGGATTAAGTGGTTATCTTCGTTCGCCATCGCTACAAGCCTTTCAAAGTCGGCGCGGTGAGCGAAGAAGCGATCCCGGAGCGCATCGTCAGACGTAGATCGCGAATTCGTAGCGGCAAACGCAAGAGCCGCTGCGACGAGCGCCAACCCGACTGCCAAGATCTTTAGCCGAATGTTCATTTGCCCTCAGAAGTGCCCGCAATTATTCTGTTTGTACTGCATCCCTTGACGAATCATCTCATTCTTTTGCGCAGGGTTGCTGAGTCCGTTGTTCTTCAGTTGTTGCAACGGATTTTTTACCAATCTCGCAAAAACCGCGCCACTTTTGAGTGTATTGAAGGAGAAGTTGAATACCACACCCGTCGCACCGTAGTTGAAGTTACCAAAATCATCGTACTGAATACCCTGCGTCTTATAGTCCCATGCTCCTCTTGTTTTCACTTGGTTAACCCACCACGTTGCCGGGCCGGAACTGTTTGGCTCTGAGGCATTTAACGCCTCTGTGGTGCGAATGTTGGCATCGACATCGACCCCTTTGGGATGTGCGGGTACTGGCGGGCAGTTCTTCTTTGGCGTTTGCGGCATTGGCGGTGTTGGCGGCGTCTGGGGCGACTGCGGAGGATTGGCCATGGCAGCCATTGTGCCTGCTGTCAAGGCAAGATCCATTCCTGAAACAGTTGATGATGTGACAGCCGTGGTCATCCAGAAAGCCGAGCTAGAATCCCCCGTTTCGAGTATGGTGCTGTTCGTCTCTCCCCAAATTGAGCCTGCCGTGGCAGTGGTGGTTGTGGCGGTTGTGGTGCTAAACAACGCTGGCGCGATCTCCGGCGCGAAATACGCTAAGGCGGCTACCCCAGCGTCGATGAGGAGCGTGCTCCACCACGACTTTCCGCTCGGATCGGTAACGTCGATGGGATCGTTGCGTCCGTATGGATACCTATTCCAGGACTGTGGGTCGCCGGGCGAGCCGTCCAGCGGGTCGGCGGAGCAGAACGTCCCGGTGCTGCTGTCGTAGTAGCGCGCCAGGGCGTAGTCCAGGCCGCTCTCCGAGTCGCGGTCATAGCCGGTGAAGACCGTCTTGTTCTCCGCTCCCGACTGATACCACGACTCGCCGAAGGGGAAGGTGCCTTGCTGGCTCGCCACGTTCCCGTTGGCGTCCGTCGTCAGCCGCACTCCGAGATGGTCCTGATGGTAGTACGTCGTCGCGCCGCCCGAGAACATCGCCAGCAGGCCGCTCGCGCCGTAGACGTACTCCCGCGAGGGAGCGCTGGGTGCCGCGCCATTATCGTACTCCGCGAGCACCGACGAGCCGGAGAAGATGCTCACCGTCGCCGTCCCGCTCGCCGACTTGGCCACCCGCAGCCCGTTGCCGTCATAGGTGTAGCCTGCGATGTTGTTGTAGGCCGTCATCCGGTTCTCGCCGTCGTAGGTCATGGTGTTGGGCCCAGCCGGCTCCACAGTCATGTTCCCGCTCGGGTCATAAGTGTAGCCGATGGGCTGGTTGGTCGTCGAACTGTCCGGGCCGTTGATGCCGAAGGTCAACTGCGGCGCCGGGGCCGTCCCTGCCGTCACCGACTGGCCCCAGCGGTTCCCGAACCGATCGTAACTCTCCGCCAGCCCCCACTGCGGAAATGCCGAAGAGCCGCAGGTCTTCGCCGAGTTCATTCTCTGCAGCGGGTCGTACCCGTAGCCCACCGAGCGCCCCGAATCAACGTTGTCCGTGATGCACTGGACGGAGCCGTTGTTCCCGGTTGTGCCATGCGAACAGGGTGGAGAGTACTGGGAGTTCTGTTCGTACGAGTATTGCAAGTTGAATAAAGTTGAGTTTCCCTTCGCATAAGCCATGTAGGTAAGCTGCGTCCGGTCCGGAGAATAATAGAACGTCCCCGTCACGCCGTTTCCGTAGTTGAAGCCGGTCAGTTTGCCGGGGGAGTTGTACGAGAAATTGTCGGCGTAATAGCTGCTCCCGGGGGTGCAGTTTGCCGCCGAAGGAGCGATCTGGCAAAGTTGACCCACCTGATTGTAGGCTTGCTGTACAACCCTTCCCGAAGGGTATGTGATCTGCGTGACATCGCCGCCCGCGTCGTACTGGTAGCCGATGGTGTATGTTTGGCCACTGATGACCTTCGTAAGTTGCGTCACGCGCCCATTGGCATCATGGCTGTAGCTCTCCGATCCGGTCGGGTCAGCCATCTCCGTGAGCTGCCCTATGGCGTTCGCTGCCGCGCCTCCCTGGTCGTAGAAGTAACATACATTCGCCGCGGTTCCGTTCGGCGCGGTGGTGCAGACGTTGGGCATGGGAGCAATGTTCTGACCGCCCGGGACCGTATAGGCGACGCCCGTAAGCCGGTTGCCGTGGTCGTAGGTATATGTGCTTATCACTCCGCGAGCATCGGTCCGCGTGCAGACATTCGATGGATCGCCGCTGCATAGACCGGTGCCGCTGGTGTTATACGAGAAGGTGACGGTCCCACCCTCCGGCGTGGTTTCGGAGATCTTGCGGCCGAGACCGTCATACGCGAAGGAGCGGGTCTGGCCCCCCTGGATCACCTGCGTGAGACGGTCGCCAGCGTCGTAAAGATAATTTGTGACGAGCGGGGAAGAAGTCAAGCTTCCTGAAGAAGCGTTCGGCTCATCAACCTCGATGATTCGGCCAAAGCCGTCCAACCATTGTTGGCGTAGATTATCCGATTCATCTTCCGAGACCTGCGGGTACCCGTATCCATAGGTCGATGCTAGCCCCTGCTGGGAAGTCAGTCCCCCAACATTTACAACATTTGGACCGAAAAATACCTGCTGGGCCTGACCGTCAGGATGTTTTGTGGATATTTGGCGATCAAGCGCATCGTAGCTGAAGGTTTCGAAAACGTTGTTCGGATCCCCGCTGCCGGAATACGGGTGGCTTTGCGTATACAAGCGCCCGTCCGTGTCATAAGAACTATCCACCTCTACCGGGCCGATGGGATTGTTGACAAGAATCTGCGAAGCCGTCCGGCCCCACGAGTCGAGATTCGCTTGCGTGTGCTGGCAACTCACGCAACTCGTCGACGGCGAAGTGTCTTCCACGGCGGTGTACATGTCCGATTGCGTGGCCGAGGAATAAGTCGCAAGGCTCCATCCGATTGGGGCAATCTCTTCCGTCTTCCGGTCCAAACCGTCCTGATAGTGGCTGTTAACGGACTGGCTGTTGTAATCCTTAGTGATGGCCTCGGCACCGCTCCCGAAATAGTAGCCTTCCGTATATGTGCCGATTGGGTCGGTGACACTGGTCAGATAAGGCTCCTCATTCGACCGTTAGATGGGATTCGGAGGAATGACGGGACCGATCAGGCTGAGCGAACGGGTTGTGATGGCAAGACCACACCTTTCATTACTCCGGCTCGAATCTCCGCGCGGCAAAACGCGTGAAGGATCATGAACGTACACGCATTCAAACGGAAGGTTTAGTTCCTGTTATTGTTGCGTGTTTGCCGTCGCGGCCTGCACCACTGCCAGATGCCGATCCAAGTTGCGGCGAGGGCGAGCCGTTGCCATAGAGACATGGCTGACCAGACGCTCACAAGGATCGCCGGGAGCGCCATCAACAGCATGACGACGCCCAGGATGGCGGCAACGCGTCCCAGGACACCGGCAGGCTTCACGATCCTCAGCATCAACCCAAACGCCGTAAGAATGAGCGCGATGGTTGCGATTGATCCGGCGAGGGTCACCCATCCCTGCATGAAGCTCGATCCGTTCATAGTGCAATGCTCCTCTCTTCCGGCAATATAGGAGCCTTTCCAGCGAAGGCCCTAAGTTGAATTTGTGGCATGAGGTCATACAACGCCACCTCAAATAGTCGTTATGGCTTTCCGCCAAAGCAGCCATGGTCTGCGTCGGCGAGCATTCCCGTGCCATCGAATTGAATCTCGGCTGGCTCTCCATCTGCGGCAAAGTACACTGTCCAAAATGCTTGGACTGCATCTTTGCGCTGCGCGGACAGCGGGGCGAAGTCGCTGCTTTCGAGGCGGCCAAGGCAGAGAGGGACACCTTGCAGCGTGAAGCCATGCAAGTCACGGAGACGAGCGGCGAGTTGGCGAGCGGACACCGGACTCGCTAGCTCGGTTGTTGAGACGAAGCGGTAGGTGTCGTCGTCCTGGAGGAAGTCGCTCTCGACAACGAGCCTGCGGTTGCTTTCCTTGGGCAGCGAGGCAAACTCCTGCCGGGCAGCATCGAGTGCTCCGAGGATGTCGGTTCGGGATTGATGTGGATCGAGCGATGCGGCCCACGCGGTGAATTGCTTCCGACCTTGCTCCTGAAACCGGCGTAGATCGGCATCATATGTCTCGCGCTGGGTAGGCGCGGAGAGGCGTAGGATGCGCCCCCCGGCATCGTTGGCTGCGTCCCCAGTGATGGGGATGAGTATCAAGAGATCCCCGCGCTGCATGTGGCCAATCTGTTCCTGTACCGTATCGAGCGTTGCTTCTTCTGCGCGGGGCGTGATACTGAGGCTGGTGTCGATGACCTCAATGGTTGCTTGCGGAACGCGGTGCGAACAACCTGCCAGCAGAATCAGAATCGCTATGGCGGCGCACGGTACGGAGCGTAGTGGGATCATGATTCGTCTCCTTTCGATTCGTCCTCGGTCAATTCATTTCCTATTGGCAAGAGGTGTTGTTGCGGCGCGCACAGTTCACGCGGCTGCGGCGCGTCGGGAATCACCGCGAAGTGGGTATTCTCCTGTTCGAGGTAGCGTTCGTGGCTTGGATGGTGGCGGCGGTGGTTGAAATAGATGAAGATCGCGAGCGCGGGAATCACGGGAATAGCCAGCTGCGCCGGGAACCAGGCCAAGGGAAGAAAGAACGCCAACGGGCTTGCGAGCAGTCCTCCGAGCAGGCTCTTGCGCAGAACCGACCACAGCGTTTCGCGGCAGGCCCCGTTTCGTAGCCCGCGCTCATAGAACTGAGCGAAGATCGCCCGCCATTCGAGGCACTCCGCCTGCTTCCGCTTGTCGAACTGGTCCAAGTGTTCCTGCTCGGTTTGAACGTCCCGGGCCAGTTGCACCTCGGCGGCACGGAGCTTCTCGAACCGCTCTCGTACCCGTCGCCACGTTCGGGCGCGCGATACTTCAGGCCATCCATAGAGCAGCGCCGTGGCACCGATGAGCGGCGTCGCAATGGTGATGAAGATGTAAAAGATCGAGGCGAGGATGGGATGTTCGGCCAAAAACTGCCCCAGCGGATTCTCGGCGAGGACGGCGGCAAACCTGAGCTGATACCCGCGCAGGAGTCCCCAAACCATGAGGCTCACAACGCCAATGCCACCGGCAGCGATGGCCGTCAGCCGCTTGGGCAACGAATTTCGCGTATCTATATATAGATGTCCGGTCAACTCGAAGTAGGCGGTGCAGAGAGCCGCAAGTCCTGCGGCGGCAAGAAATTGCAGCGCGGGACTCGCGATATTCAAAATGTCCATCGTCGGCGCAAGGAAGAGCGTATCGAGCGTGAGCGCGAAGAGGGCGAAGCAAGCCATCAGAACTGCATGGAAGTAGGGCGGCGACGTGTCGCCCAACTCTTTCCGAATGCGCAGCCAGAGGGCCTCGGCCTCGGGCTTCTCCCGGCGCGCCTGTTGGAGCTTTGCCTCGATGTCGTGGAGCTTGCGCAGCGGTCCTTGCTTCTCCTCCGAGGTCTCCTGTACGAAGCGCGCTTCGATCTCGTCGAGGACCGGCGCGGGATCGACGCCGTGCGCGCCCAGATAGAAGGCCAGAGCTTCGAGCTGGCGCGGCTTCAATTTGCCTTGGTGCAGGTTGCGTGTGGGCTGTCGCATGAGTTCCTCCGATTGAGTATGAAAAAGAGGAGTTGCCGTATAGAGACAACTCCTCTGTTGTTATTGCGCTTCGAGCACCGTGCGGGCCTGCTGTAGTTTGGCAAGCTCGCGTTCCTCGTGGGTGAGTTCTTCGCGCATTCCGGCAACTTTCTCTTCCTGCTTGCCGATTTGCTCAAGGACGACCTCGACCGTGGTCTTTTTAACCCAGGCCTTGCGTCCGTTGTTTTGTGCGGTGGTGGGTGATGCTTTTTGCGTGGTCATAATCCCTCCTTAGGGTTATGGGTTGGTTGTGAAAGAGCTGGACTCCTACGGGAGTAGGAGCAAGAGACTGCGCATGGTGCCGATCTGCCGCTCGACGCCATCGAGTCCGCCAAGAGCGGCGCGGTGGTGTCTTGCGTCGAGGTCCTCTGCGGTAAATGAGAGCTGGGTCAAAAGCTCCGAGTTGATTGCCTTGGCCCGTTCGAGAATGCGGTCACGAATCGCTTTGTCCGTATCATGCGGCTGTGGTTCTGTGTTCGTCTTCGTCATCTGTTTGTTCCTTCGTTGTGGTTGTGGTTTGATCTGGCGACTTGAGAAGCAAAGGTGCTGCCTCTCCTGCTTGGAGCAAGAGTGTCTGGCCTTCGAGCCAGACTTCGAGTTTGCGGATGGCTTCGCGCTTCTCCGGCAACTCGATCTGGGTGTAGCGGTCGTTCACATCGCGCGACCGCTGCGAAGAGTGGCCGATGATTTCCCGGCGTACTTCTTGGAGAACTCCGGCGAGCATCATCCGCGTGTTCGCGGTATGCCGAAGATCGTGGAACCGGAAGTGGCGAATCCCCGCCCGGCGCAGGCTCGATGCCCACGTGGTCTTGATGATCTTGATGGCATCATTGCCATAGGTGAAGACCGGGCCGCGATTCCGGCGTTGTGCGAGGAGCATTGTGTAGAGGTGGCTCGTGAGCGGTATCTCCCGGGCTTCGCCTTCCGGCGTCTTCGAGTGACTGACATGGAGGATGCGATTGTCGAGATCGATGTCCTCCCATCGTTGGCTGAGGATCTCTCCCCGGCGCATTCCGGTATGGAGTGCGCAAAGGATGATCCGCTGCAAGTGCTCGGGTGAGGCCGCAAGGAGCAGGTGCTCCTCGCGCAGACTCATCACCGGGCGCTTGGTTCTGCGTTCCCTTTCCATGTGGAGCCTCCCTAAGGGGTTCGAGGCAAGATATCCTTCCTCGACGCCCCAGTAGAGAACGCGACGCAGGACCGAAAGATCGCGGTTGACGGTGGCGGCGGTGAGCCGCTTTTGTGCGTTGCGCTCCTGCCGGTACCTCCGGATGGACGATGAGTTGATGTTGAAGAGCGGCAGGTCGGCGAAGAACGGCAGCAGGTGCTTCAGCCGGTCGAGCGAGTGGGGCTTCCCCATCCCGCTTCCGATGAAGAGCGCGACGAGCTCACCGAACGACATCGTGGGCTTCAACTGCGGCAGCCGGTGACGCGCTTCGTTCAACTCATCATGAAACTGACGCAGGATGGTTTCAGCCTGACGCCGGTTGGATGTTCCGGTGGACTTGTGGTGACGAATACCGTCGATCCATACATAGGCGTGCCAGGTGTTACCGCGCTTGTAAAGTGCCATGGGTTATCTCCCTCCTTTCCGTTGTTGTTGTTGAAGAATCCACCGAACGACCTGGTTGCGAAAGAAGACGAGCTTGCCGGTGGGGCCTGAACGAAAGTGCGGCAGCCCCTGCGGCAGGTAGCCATGGCGAACTGTCCAGACCGAGCAGCCGAGCAGTTGCGCTGCCGCGCGGATAGAGAGCGGCTCGCCCAAGGCATCGTTCGCCTGCGGGTAATGCTGCGGGTAGCTCTGCCCTGGGGAATAGTGCGGAAACCTCAATGAATCCGCAGGGATCGCGCCGTTCTCGAAACCTGATATGCGTCTCTCTTCCGCATTCCCTTCAGTCGTCATCCTTCTGCCTCCTGCTTTTAGAGAAAGAACGAATGGCCTCTTGAAACCAGTCAGGCAGCTTCGACCAGAGCCACCAGAGAGCGGCCAAGAGCATCCCAAAGGCGACGAAGGCTTTCTGCACCTCCGGCGTGCGGATGAGAGCGATAACAAGGCTGAGGGTCGCATAGAAGAGCAAGAGGCCAAGCCCGAGGCGCGCTAGGATGGCAAGCAATCGCCAACTCATCGGAATTCTGGGCTGCGGCGTCGAGAGTTCGCGGCTGCCGCACTTCGAGCAGACCTCCACGCCGCGCGGATTTACATGCAAGCGCGGACAGAGCTTTGCATCGTACGATCTGCCGCAGGTTCCGCAGAATAGCGGTTCGCCTGCCGTCATCTTTCCGCATTGGTAGCAGTACTTCATGGGTGTTCCTTGAAAAATGGTTGATAGTGTTCCCCTATGGGCCGAATCCACACGGGGCCGAAAAACTTTTCATTGCGAACTGCGTCGAGCGTTGCAAACCAGAAAATCTTTTCGGTGACCCCACGGACGGCTGCGCGGATCGAGTGCAACCGGCGCTCGGAGTTTGCGAGCACGAGCACCCGGAAGCGTGATTGCCGGAACTGCCGCTCGTACTCCCCCGATAGCGCAAGCTGGAGATAGTGCCGCGTTTTTTCCTTCCAGATCGCAAGTCCTTCGTGACCGAGGTCCACTTCGAGGAACGAAGCGTCGATGCCGGTGGGCGTTGCGAACTCGACATAGCCATCCGGGATGAGGCTGAGTCCGGCAACCAGAGGCTCATGGAAGGCCAGCCAGTTGACGAAACTCACCCGAGGGCCGGGGATGGTTCCGAACTTCAAGCCGCAATAGACGGCGTTGACCCTGAGCTGGTGCTGGACATAGAAGTCGGCGACGAGCATCTCATTCTGCCGCCGACGCGGGCCACGGCAGGGAACCTGGATCACCTGCGCACCCTTCACGGACAACGCATAGAGCGCCTTGCATCCTCCGCCGGAACCGAGGAAGAATCTCCTCAAGAGTCCCGCACGGGTGAGTGCGAGCAATCGCGTGTTCACCCGCGTCGTCGATCCGAATCCGGCGGCGATCTTCACCTGCTCCCGGTCGGCAACGCGCATGACGGCCAACTCGCGCAGGAGTCTGAGGTCGCGCGGCTGCACGATGAGGCCGCGCTGCTTTCCGATGCCTGTCTTAGTTCCAGTCATGCAATACCTCATCGGTGGTACGGGTGAGCGCCGCGTGCCGCTTCGCAATCTCGCGTTCGATCTGGACGCGCGGGCGGGCGCTCAGTGCGCGGGAACGGTCCAGGAGATCGGCGTAGCTGGTCTTCGAATCCTCGACCTTGGGCACACAGCCTTCCACCCAGTGGTCGGCCCCGCTCTTCAAAATGAAGTGGCGTTGCGGCAGGTTCTTCAACCGCTCGGCAAGCGACTTGCCGCTATCGAGCATCTGGGCGATGGTCGTCGCGTCGGTGCTCGACAACTGGAAGAAGCAATGGGTGCCGATAGAGAGAATGGCCGCACGCATTGGCGTTGGGTACTGGTCGAGGAACTGGTTGGCAGAGCAGACGCCGACCCCGAACTTGCGCGATTCTGAGAGCACCGTCTCCACGTCGGTTGAGTGTGCGATGAGATTCTGGATCTCGTCGCAATAGAGGGTGAAGAGCGACCGCTTGTTGCGCGTGAAGAGGGCATTCTTGGTCATGGTGAAGAGCAGGCCGCCCAAGGTGAGTGCGTGCGCGCCCAGCTTCCCCTTTTCGAGGTTCACGATGATCCAATATCCTTCGTCCATCGCCTCTCGCAGGGAGAACGTGGACGTTGCTTGCCCGACGATATGGCGGAAGCGTGGGTCGCCGGTGAAGGCCGATATCTTGTTCAGGATCGGCTCCCGCATGACCGCCTTCATTGGTTCGCTCACCGGCCCATACCGGAACTCAAAGTACTGCCGCACCTCGGCGTTCGGAACCCGCTTGAGGCACGAAGCGCGAAATCCGGCGTGTGTGAGAAGCGGTGCCAGTTCAAGCAGCGTCTGGCCGTTGGCCGCAAGCACATACAGTGCATTGCGCAGCAGTTCGTCCGTCCGGGCACCGAACCGGTCGAGGCCCCAGTACATCTTGAGGAGTTCCGCGATCTCCGCGATGGAGACAAAATCGGGTTCTTCCTCTCCGAGTGGGTTGAGGCCGACGGACATCTCCCGGTCGCCGGGTGAGATCACAATGAGCCGGTCGCTCAAATCTTCCTGCAACTTCCACTCCTCTGCGGCGATGGCGCGCAGCAGAAACGGTGTTGCATCGCCGTGCAGGTCGTAGAACAAGAATCCCCGTCCGGCTTCGATGTCTTGCAGGCAGAGATACTTGAGAAGCGAACTCTTGCCGGTGCCCGTCTTCCCAAGCAGGGCCTGGTGCATCGTGCGTCGTGTCTGGCTCAGTCCCACGCGCCGCGTAGTCACCTGTTCTTCCGTGACACGGAGACCGAGCGTCGTCATGCCGGTGCAATCTTTCCGGCCGCGCCGACGCCTGCCCTGCCAGCGGTTCCAGAGTGTGCTCACGAGTTGTTCGAGGAACTGAATCATGAAGCGAGTATGTGAGTGGGCACGTCAGAATCGGTAACAGCCTCCTGCACGAGATACACCAAGAGCCATAGGCTTCAACAAGTTGCTCAACAGAACCGCTGGGGAAAATATGTTTGACAGGATATTGGGCAGGTGTCAGAAGTTTGTGATGAGCAGCTCGCGGAACCGCCGTCCGGCGATCTTCTGCGCGGTATACGCCAGTTCCACCACGCGAACGGTGAACCCCTTGAAGATTGCCCGTACCTCGGGCACGTCGTTCAACGACAGGATGAATTTGCCGCGCAACTTTCCTAAGCGCTCCGCCATCGCGGCGAACTCCTCCGGCTCGAGGTTGAACTTGTAGAACTTGCGCTCGTAGTACGGAGGGTCCAAGTAAAAGAGCGTTGAGGGTCGGTCGTACCGGGCGAGCACCTGCTCATACGGCAGGCATTCGATCTGGACACGCGCCAGCCGGTAGTGCGTCTCTTCGATGAGCGACGGCAACCGTTCGGGGTTGAATCCCGGCGGCTCGCCTACGCGCACGCTGTAGTTGCGGTGGCGGACCAGGCCTGCGTAGCAGGTCTTCGAAAGATACAGGTGCCGCGCCGCGCGCTGAATATCGGTAAGGGTATTGGGATCAGTCGCCTGTAAAAGGTCGAACCACGCGCGGCTCACCAGCGTAAAGCGCATGTACCGCACCAGTTCCTCGTAGTGCTGCTGGCAGACGCGGTAGAAGTTCGCGATCTCGCGGTCGAGATCGTTCAACACCTCCACCTTCGACGGCTCCTTGCGGAAGAAGACCTGCGCGCCCCCGGCGAACGGCTCGACGTACGTCTTGTGTTCGGGAAATAGCGCAATGATCCGGCCCGCGAGCGCGCGCTTTCCCCCGATGTAGCTGAACGGTCCATGCATGAATGTGAAGAATGTGGTTGTCTGGCGTTCGGTGCGCCTCGATTCGACCTTGATGGATCGAAGCGTTGAATAATCCTACGCGAGTGGTGGGGAAATAATAGGCTGTGAAACTTTGCCAGGCGCAATGGGTTCGTCACGAGCCAACGCCGTGGGAGATACTGCCTTGGATCGCGGCAGAAGGGCGGAGAGCGCGGACGGAGACAGCTCCGAGGAAAGGTGGGCCGTTCGTCCTTTCCGAGCACGGGGTTATCATCCGCAACCAAAGGAGAAAAGTTGCGCGTCAGCCACCTTCGCTCCTCAGTGGCTAACACCCGTCGAACGGCCCGATCATATCGTATGCTTTTCGCCGGTCAAAGAAAGGCTGAGTGATATGCTCCGACAGCAATGAGATGTGCTCATTCTCTCACCAGCCTATCCTTATCGCGGTATGATCCTCGATCACTTGGTGAAGCTCACGCTCCACGCAAATTTACCCCACCTTTTCATAGTGGGTGAATTGCCGTAGAGTGAAGCGGAGAAAGCTTAGGCAGTGAGGGGAAGCTCTTCTTTCGGATCGGGCAACAGGGGGATCACAAAATCCGGTTCTGCACGGAAAAAGGTTCTAACGTCATTGACGACGGTGCTCCAATTGCGAATGTTGTCGGATCTTCGCAGGATGAGAAACGGATTCCTTGCGCCAATGCTGAGTTGTTTTGATGTCAGCACAGGGTTCGATCCTGTCGTAGCAAGGATGAGGCGCTTTTCGCTGATCGAGCCGTGGGTCAGCCAGAATAGTGCGCGATTGCTGAACAAAAAGAGCTTCTGCGAGGGTTCGATCCACTGCTCCATGTTCAACTGCTGGAGTCTCTGAGTCAACTTAGCCTGCTCTTGAGACAGTTCTGATCGTTGGTGGATGAATTCCTCGTCGGCAATCAGTTCGCGGTAGCGCATCTTCGTCAGGTTATCGGCATTCCGCAATGAAGCCTCAAGGGCGCGCTCGATTGCATCCTTGACGGTTCCACATGTGTGCCGATCTTTCTTCCTCTCTTCTTCAATGATGGCGAGGACATGATCCACTTCACTACGATTGAGATAGATACTTTCGAGAAACGCCACGATCTGCCGTTCGAGTTGATCTTCCTCGATACACTTCTCGCGGCATTGAATATCGCGCTTCTTATGGGTGCAGTGGTAGTACACATAGTGGCTTCCGTGCCGATTGACCTTTTCCTCCGCAGTGACGGCTCCTTGACACGCCCCGCACCGCATCAAGCCGGTATAGGCGAAAGCGTGCACTTTGGGGCGCACACTGCTGGTTCTGCCGAGAAGCACCTGTGCCTGCTCGAATTGGGCAACGGTAATCATCGCCTCGTGCCGCCCGGGATACCACTGGCGGTCAAAGAGAATCTGCCCCGCGTAGAAGGGATTCGAGAACACGCGATAGAGGCCACTCACGCTCAGAGGGTTGCCGCCCACCCTCTTTTTCTTCGGAGTCCGAAGTCCCAGCTGATGGGTGGCGAACTCGTGCAACTGCGCAACGGAATACCCGCCGGAGAGCAGGAGTTCCCATAATCGTTGCAATAAGGTGAATCTCTCAGGATCGAGTGCAATGATCTTCTCGCCCGCCTCCGATCTTGTGTTTATGTATCCGATGGGGGCGCGTCCTGGCAGCCAGCCCCGCTCCCGCTTTGTACGGTTGCCGCGCCGCACATTTTCGCTCAGCGAGTCCACGTAATACTTGGACTGTCCGAACATGATGGCCAGCATGAATTTCCCCTGCGAAGAATTCTCGAATGTGTAGGTGGGGAAGCGCAGGTTCATCAGTTTTCCTGTGTCGAGGAGATGAATGATCTGGCCGCCATCGACCGCGTTTCGGGCCAGACGATCCGGGTGCCAGGCGAGTATGCCATCTGCTTCTCCACGCTCAATCCGCTTGAGCATTTGGCTGAATACTGGACGGCCGGGAGATTTTGCGCTACGCGCCTCATCGATCACTTCGATGATGATGAGGCCCTCCTTCTCCCCAAACCGCTTGAGTTCCTGGCGCTGTGATTCAATCGAGAGCACCTGTCGACCATCGTCCTCTGATGACTTGCGGCAATAGGTAAAATATCGGTTCACGTTGAAATGATGATTGGTTTCGACCTTTGCATTAACCCTATGAGATTGCGGGAACAAGTCAAATTTCAGTAATGCCGAAACGCTTGCAGATTGGGCACGTACCGAAGTCGTGATCGGCGGGCGGTTCCCTCACAAGGAGCCGAAACAGGGCGAGAAGCTCTGGCGACGCTCCCGGCGCCTTTTTCGCTTGCGGCGCGCCCGCTACGCGTTGTTCTCCTTCCGGGGAATGCGGAGCAACGTCCGGAGCGCGTGCCCCCGCAGGCCTTTGTGATTCGGATGCAACCATATCGAAGAGCTTACCGCAGGGGAACAACTTTCATAGGCTGGTAGTCTTTGCGGTTGGAAGGGGTGTCAACGTGTCCATCAAAGCGCTTCCAGTGCAGCACGCTGCAACACTTAAGGATTGGTTGTTGTTTCGATCCACATCTTCGTCGTTGCGGCTCCCGTTCGAAGAGGATGCTGTCGTTATCCAGAATGAATCCAGAAGTAGTTCACAGGGGAGCATTCGGATTCTTCAATCAAATAAGGACGGACCTCTCCGCCATTGGGGAAAACTCTGTGAATGTGAATCAAAGACATTGCACTTTGAACAGGTCTCCATATCTTTTCAGAGCGCGAATCGACTTGTACTCTTAGAGCAAACGTCGATAAATTAAAAATTTGATCTTTGACAACTACATTCATGACCATCGAACAGATTGCCAACTACCTTCGGTCGCATCGCAGGAAGAGCGGGTTGAGCCAGCGCGAACTGGCGCATATCGTAGGCTACATCACACAGGCTCCGGTCTCAGAGCACGAACGATCCGTTGCAATTCCTGCCTTGCTCATCGCGCTCAGCTATGAAATCGTGTTTCGCGTGCCGATCTCGGAACTCTTCCCAGCACTTTACCGCACAGTGGAGACCAACGTCGAAGAGCAGCTCACGAGCATTGAGATGGAGCTGCAAGAGAGTTCCGCGAAAGGTCGCCGGGCAGCGTACGTCGCCCGCAAGCTGGAATGGCTATGGGAGCGCAGAAACCCTGATGCCAACTAACCCTATCCATGAACTCCAGAGCAATACACGATCCGAGAATTCTGGCCATCGACCTGCGCCCGCAACAGTTTGGTTATGCGGTCTTCGAAGGCCCGAAGCAACTGCTCGATTGGGGTGTAGCCTACTATCGACCGGGCGGTGAAGCGGGCGCGGCGGTGGCTGCGCGCCGAGTTGCGGAACTCGTGCGTGTCTTTCTTCCGTCCGCCATCGTGGTGAAGAAGGACCGCCGAGAGGTCACGCGTAACAGCTTCGGCGTGCGGCCCATCCTGAAAGCGATTCGTCGCAAGGCATCGGCTCGTGGGATTCCGGTCTGCTTCATCGCCCGAAAGGAGGTCAGGGAAGCGTTCCGTGTCTTCCGCGCCAAAACTAAATATGAGATCGCATGCAGGCTCGCGGTGACATACCCGGAGCTGCTCTGGAAGCTCCCGCCGCAACGCAAATTCTACGAGAGCGAGCATCCCTGCATGACCATATTTGACGCCGCCGCAATGGGCGTCACGTACTGGCAGTCGAACGGGGCCGAGGGCCCGCCGCCGGAATGACAATCCCTGATCGGAGCAAGCCCTTTCGCCGGCCTCTCAAGTGACCGTTGACCAATACTTTGTGTCCGTCACATCCCATAGAGAGGCCGACGAAAGGACTCTCCGCACCACCGACTGGTGGCCATTACTCCGATGGTTCCGCTTGCGCCACTCCGCCGTCTCCTACATCAATCATTCCGGGATCAATGCCCCGTTTGCGGAGCCAGGCACGGAAGTGGCCGTAGAAGGCGTACGGCTCTACTTGAAGTTCCAACGGTCTCGGGCGGGGTAGCTTTGCCAAAAACTGGAAGTCGCCAAAGCGCCGGTATGGTTTGAGGGAATCGAAGAATGAACAGAGATCGTCGTGTATGTCGCAGTAGCGCCTGTCGGCTCCTATCTCGCCCAATGCGGCGATTGAGTGGTTGCTCACCTTTACGCCCGCAGCTGCTGCAAGCGTCTCGCGGAGAAACATGGTTACGAGTCTTTTCGAAGATGGAGTGGTTTTGTGGGTTTGCGATTTGGGCATTACTGTGATGCGGAAATAGGTTGCGGCGTTTGTCGTAATCGTACCGCGAACCAAACATTGCCGCCATCCCCGCGATCCAACGCCTGACGCGCAATCGTGAAGCCTTGTGGCCAGCCCCTCGCCCGTGAGTCTGGGGCTAACATCCACCGGATGAAATATTCCGAGGGGCCGACGAAAGGATTCAGCGATGTGGCCGTTGTATCTCCTTCCAGGGGTTATCCCGCCAAGGAGTCGGCTGGTCGTACCAGCCGGAATCCGGCTCCCAGGTGCGCAGAATAAGAGGGGCCTGCAATTCCGGGCAGTTGAGCCATGGGTGGACGATCACGCCGCTCTTTTCGAGCGATTGATGAACAAACTCATGGCTGCCGCTGGGAAAAACATATCGCGCCTCCAGGCTCTTCGAGAAGTGATACCGGAAGTAAGCGCCTTCTCCTCCGGTTTCGACATCCACGATGATGCCGTCTAAATGTTGAGCGATACGCACGGCGTGACCGTATGGCTTTTTCCGTGCCCGGATCAATTCCGACTTTGGGAACAGGATGTACACTCGCGGCGTTCCCGTCGGCGCATTCGCAAAGCGGTATACCAACCGCTCTTCGGCAATCGAACACGCAGGCGGATCGTCAACGCCGAGGAGCGCGACAAATGCATCGTCAAAGTCGTTGTTCTCGCCGCATGCAATGATAAAATTGCCGGTTTGCAACACCACCGGGCACAATCGTTCGACGTAACCGGCGTTGGCGAAGTGTATCGCCGCCGACCCGTGAGAATCGATGCGAAGAACACAGCCTGCCCAACCAGCGTGGTTGCCCAATGCGGCCCACACAACGCATCCATCGGCAGAAGGTGTGGTCACCACATGCTTGAAGGCCCACGCCCGGTCAAAGGCCCGTCCTGCTCGGTCCCGGAGCGGCGGGTCGGCTTCCAGTTGCCATATGAGTTTGCCCTCGGAGGAGAAATAAAGGAGTGTGTCGGGGGTGCTCGAATTCAGAAATTGTGCCGTCACGAGGACGCCCCGTTCGCTGTTGCCGTCGAGATCGACGATCTGGAGACGCCACTCGAGTTCCTCCGGACTGTAGCTGCGCAAAGGCACTGGGAAATCGTAGGACCAGAGGATTTGCGTCTTTCGGTTGAAGGCGATAAGGCGGTTGTCGGTCAAGACGACGTTTTCGATTCCGCCGGTCATCCACGCGATCAGTGAGCGCTTGAGCGCGAGCACATGCCACTTCTGGCGTTTGTCCGGGCGCAGAATTGGGAGACCTTCCGCTTTTTCCATCCGCTGAGCGGTTCGTGTGCAGCATCCGAGGCAGATGGCAATCTGCTTCCAACCGTACAGAACCTCATCGTCCTTGGTTTTGCGGGTATGCGACATTTCGTCTCCGTGAGATGAATAAGCCCCGGTTATCTCTCATGTCGCAACTTGTCGCATTCACGAGTCGTCGTTCGGGTTTTCAATATAAAAAGAAGCCCTGGAGCGGTGGTTACACACCGCCCCAGGTACCGCAATCAACCGCGGTAGGTATTCACCTGAACTGGCAGATGAACACCATGCGCGTCACCACTGTTGCCCTACAGTGCTGCATGCGGGACTGCCTTCATTGTGCTCCGCAGCGCGGCGCTGTCAAGCCTCGGTCTATTTCCCGGCGGCACGGTGTACACGGGCGCGAATGTGGCCCACTCTTCTACTTGCATCCGGTGAATCCCTCCGTGCTGGGGGAGAGAATCATGCGACGGGTGCTGTTGGTCGGTCAGGACTCCGATTATACTGAGCGTTTAGCCGCACGACTGCGCCAGCATGGTCTCATCGTCCTGATCGCGGAAAGCATCCCAGAAGCTATCCGACAGTTGCAACAGCGCATACCGTTCTGCGAATTGGTTGTTGTTGCGGCATCGGGAATGCCGGATCGGTGGCTTGGCATTCTCCGTGCTCTCGTGCAAGCATCCCAGCAATCCAGCATGTGCATCGGCCCACTCTTTCTGTTCGTCGCCAGTTTGAAATACAACCCCCATACACGGCTTCGCATTGAACGCCTTGGAGCACGATATGCTCACGAATGACGGACTGTTGCCGATCATCGAAGAGGTTGACGTACTCCTCGCCGAACTCCGAGAACTGAGTGCGAACGGGCCGCATTTCAGAATCGTCCATAGGTTTCATCAGCTTGGTAGTGATTGCGCTCCGGGAGAGGAAGTTTTCGCCGTATGTCTCGTACATCGCGGACGGGAGTACTGCCTACGCCTATCCCTCGCACTCCGCATCCTGTTCGACTATCTGGCACGCCATTCGCGTCAGCCCCAAAGTGCCGCGCAGATCGAAGCAGGCATCCGAGCGGATCGCTTCTACACACAGCACACCGAAACTGTTATGGGGAACGAGAAGTTCACACGGCGCATTCCTCGCTCCTATGTCCGGGTCTACATCGACAGGCTGCGGTTGTCCCTTCAAACTGCATTTTGTGAAGCGGGCTTTCTGATAAACGCACGCGTCGTGCTTTTGTCGCAGGAGACCTTCATGAATGAGGTCGGCTATCGACTGAAGGCGAGCATTGAATGGACGCACATTGATAGATGAGCACCCACACTACGCAAACGCCGAGTACATCCATTTCTAAATACAAAGGACCCGAGTAGGCCACACGATCCATTCTAAGGACGGCGGAGGATAATCGGTAAGCGTCCGCTTATGCTTTAAAGGTCAGTACCAGGTCTATCCACATGGCGCGTTGACACGATCTGAGTATTTGTTAGAGTGAAGCTAAGGCATGGCATATGCCACGCACGAGTATTTATAGGTGATCATATCGCCTTGCATGAAGAAACCATTTTATCTATCCACAAATGCAAAAGAAAACGATGCTTAGGTGGGGGGTCGCAGCAGTTATATTGATTATTGCTGTAGCAGGCATTGTTTGGTGGCTTCTCGGAGCGGGCAAGGGAGTGATTGCCAGTCCTGCGCCGATATTCGCTCCCCAAGGTCAACTCGTTCCGCAATTCCCGAAGGGGCTTATCCTTGATAACAACACCGTGATCAACGGAAGCTATGCCGTCAACTATTCCTCGAGCACCGACCAGTATACGGCCATATACGATTCCTCGAGTACGATGGCAACGCTTTACGGCGATTATCAATCTTATTTGCCCCTAAATAATTGGACAGTGACCGGATCTCTCACCACGCATCCCACCTTCAATGCGATTGCGGCGTCGCAGGGGAGTGACCAATTGCAGATCGTGATCAGCACACAGAGTAATGGGTCGCAGGTAACCATCACCTACGTGACAAAATAACCATTCATATGATGAAAAGTAAAATTTCCAAAAGTTTTGTAGTCGGACTTGTTATACTTTTTGTGGTAGGGGGAGCGTTTCTTTCTTTGGTTGCCCTGCATCAGACCAATGCCGCTACCTCCCTCAACTTCTACAGTCTCAACACCAGTAGTACCGCGAGCTTATTTCCAGACTGGATCTTCACATCCTCCTCCTACCTCCAATACGATTCCGCCCCCTTCGGCCACTACTACGACGAAATAAGGAATACTTGCGAGATAGACTCCAACGGAGATGGCATCTTCAACGCTCCCAATCCCGCATTGCATCCGTGGAGCGCATGGACCGAACCCCCAACATATACATGCGCTGTTGTAATTTATGGGCACTCAAAAATCAATGGTGCTGTGGCCACCACTACAAGGACTTCCATATATGTCCCGGAATGGACTGAGAATATTCAGGGATGTGCTGACGGAAGCTCAATATTTCTTTCTTCCCCAAACACTCCCATTCCCAGCAGTTGCGTTACCATGGATTCGAATAACAATCCGCTTCGTACTAGTACCACCATCCCTCCCCACCAGATAACAATATATTCTCCGCTACTCCCGACGCTCACAGGAGGAACTGGGACATCGACGCTCGGCACCATCAACGTGACCTCAGTAGATTCACAGACGGGCTTGCCGGTACTGTCGTCGTGGGACGTTCTTGATGGTGCCACGGATCTTTGCGGAAGCCAATCATGTACGGCATCCAGAGAAACATTCAATAATGTCCCTCTCGGAATATCGGCGGACGTTTTTGCCCAAACCGACTCGGCAGGATCGAAGTTTGTTTTGGGAGGGGTAAAAGAACAGTTTCCTGCTACCGTTGCCAAGAACGGAAACGAAGACTTAAGTTCCCCCTTCGCTTTTTCAAAAAATCTGTTCTTTGGTGTTGCGAACGCCCTTAATTACTGCGGATTTATGGATGCAAGTAGTAGCCAGTGTGCTTTGCCATATACGTTACATTCCTTAAATGTTCTCACTCCTACCAGCAATCATCCCACCGCAAATTTCGTCATCCTCTGGGATCCTGAGGCCAGTATGAGCGTAACTCCGACATCGGTATCGGCAACCCTGTCCGCTTCGGGGACAATCGGGCAAGTGACCATCTCCAATACGAGCGATGCACCGGGGTCGGGGCTTGGATGGACGGCGACTGTAAGTTGTGTAGGACTTAGAGACTGCCCGAATAATGGCAATTGGATTAAAATCAATCCTCCAACAAATACCGATCCGAATGGCGTGACAACCAGTTCGCCGGAAACCGCAACGATAGATTATCATTGCTGTCCGGCTATTTTCCGGAAAACTCTCGTAAGCTATAGCGCACCAG
>VFSW01003871.1_pt1 | contig 22411 bp, 18 predicted proteins | sample 5358111 | NCBI WGS metagenome assembly VFSW01 (sample SAMN11554181, study PRJNA540505) | mine drainage metagenome | isolation source: sediment from site ElyBrook_90M | place: USA: Ely Copper Mine, Vershire, VT | collected 2017 | reverse complement strand
CCCGGCCGTCCGCGTCGACCAGGCGCGAGCCGTGGGCTCGATCGACGATGAGCGGCGTGGCTCCGACGGAGCGGAACGCCCGTACGTGGCTATTCACACCTCCAACGAGAATTTTTTGTGCGCGTTCGAATAGTTCGGCCGATCGTTGGGTCATATAGGGCGTCCTGACTTAGCTTGTCAATCGCCTCGCAAAATTCTCAGTGCATCCCAGATGCTGAAGTGTCCTTCGACTCCTGGCCATGCATGTCGGAGCTGAAGCTTCGACGCCCTAAAGACCCTTTAGCAGCTTGCGGAAAAGTCGTTTACATGTCATTCCGAGCGGAGCGCGTTGTTTGCGTTCCGGATGGTCTTGCGGAACGAGGGATCTGCATTTCGCGCCACCCTCAAGAAGAAAGCAGATTCCTCACCCCAGTCAAACGGCGACCGGGGTTCGGAATGACACGATGGTGAGTTTTTCAGCATCCTGTTAGGCATTGAGCCAGCGGGCGACGTCCTTGGCGTGATAGGTGAGGATGATGGAAGCGCCGGCGCGCTGGATGCCGGTCATGATCTCGAGGACGATGCGCTGCTCGTCGATCCAGCCCTTTTGGGCGGCGGCCTTGACCATGGAAAATTCGGCGCTGACATTGTAGGCGGCGACGGGGACGTCAAACCGCTCGCGGACGCGCTGGATCACGTCGAGATAGGGGAGCGCGGGTTTGACCATGATGATGTCGGCGCCCTCGTCGAGATCGAGCGCGACTTCGCGGAGCGCCTCGCGGGCGTTGGCCGGGTCCATCTGGTAACTGCGGCGATCGCCGAACTGCGGCGTGGACTCGGCGGCCTCGCGGAACGGGCCGTAGAAGGCCGAACAGTATTTCGCGGCGTAGGCAAGAATGGCCACGTCGGCGAAACCTTTTTCATCGAGTTTGCGGCGAATCGCGGCGACGCGGCCATCCATCATGTCGGAGGGCGCGACGATATCCGCGCCGGCTCGCGCGTGGGAAAGCGCAGCTTCGGCAAGCAGCGCGAGGCTGGGGTCGTTGAGGACTTCGCCATCCTTGACGACGCCGCAATGGCCGTGGCTGGTGTATTCGCACAGGCAGACATCGGTGGCGACGAGCAGATTGAGTTTTGCTTTGCGGATGGCCTCGATGGCGCGCTGCACGGCGCCGTGCGCCGCGGCTGCCTCCGAGCCCGTCTCGTCCTTATGTTCGGGCAATCCGAACAGAAGCACGGCGGGAATGCCGAGATCAGCAACCTCGCGGCACTCCTCGACAATTTGATCAACGGATTGCTGATACACGCCCGGCATGGAGCTGACTTCGGTGCGGACGTTGGCGCCCGGGCAGGCAAACATGGGGTACACAAGGCCCTGCGTCGAAAGGCGCGTTTCGCGGACCAAGCCGCGCAGCGCTTCGGAGCGGCGCAGGCGGCGGGGACGATGAACCGGAAATGTCATGTGCGTTGCCTATCCTCCGGGCTTTCCCGTAGTGCGCGCTTCCCTGCCGCAACGTGCGCGCCCTGGTAAAACTTGGCAATCGAGGCGGCCAGCCCCGCGGCGCCAGCAGATCCCTCAGTCGCCTCGACTTCGACGCGCGCGCCGGCTTCGCGCATGGCGCGGGCCGTTGTCGGACCAATCGCCACGAAATGGATGCGGCTCGAAAGCGCCGCGGCTTCCGCCGGGCGCAGCGCATCGGACAGATTATGGTAGGCCGAAGGACTGGCAAAGACAATCGCATCCACTTCGGCGCGGCGGATGCGGCTTAGGATGGCAGGGTCGAGTGTTGCGGGAGTCGTAGTGCGATAGGCGATCACGTCGGTGACCTCCGCGCCCGCATGGCGCAATGCCAGCAGCACGCGGTCATCGCCTTTGTCACTGCGAGGCAATAGCACCTTGCGTCCCTTCAGCGATTGGCGAAGTTCGCCGGCGAAGCACTCGCCGGTGCGGCCTTCGGCGACGTGATTGACACGGACGCCCTGAGCGGTGAGCGCTCCGGCTGTTCCCGGGCCAACGGCGGCGATAATGCGATGCGGAGACTGCAGCATTTCACACTCGATGCCCAGCTGCTTGAGCCGATCGAAAACATATCGTACAGCATTCTTGCTAAGAAAAAGAATGGCACCGAAACGGTTCAGACGATGCAGTTCCTCATCGAGCGGGCCAGAGTCTTCCGGAGGCGCGAAGGCGACCGTCGGCAGCAAAACAATTTCGGCGCCCAGTTGCTCGAGCGCATGGGTCCATTCGCGGGCTTGCTCGGGCGCGCGCGTGAGCACGATGCGTTTGCCTGCCAGCGGTTTCTCAGCGGAGGCCAACGGACCTTCCCGCGAGGCGCAGAATTCTATCCGCGCCCGCCTCGATCAGACTTTTTCCCAGGCGCTTCCCTGCCCCCTCGGCATCGGCCGGCGAGCCGCGTTCGCTGCGACGCACGAATTCCCTGCCGTCGGCGGAGAAAACGGCGGCATCCATCTGCAACTCAGAGTTGCCAATGCGCGCCCAGGCGCCCAGGGGAACCTGGCATCCGCCCTGCAGCTCGTGAAGAAGGGCGCGTTCGGCGGTGACGCAGGCGCGCGTATCGGCGTCGTCCAGAGTGGCAACGAGCCTGGATGTTTCCGCGTCACTGGCACGCGTTTCGATTCCAATGGCGCCCTGGCCGACGGCGGGAAGCATGAGATCGGCGTCGAGCACCTGCGTGACCTGTCCGGCCAAGCCCAGGCGATTGACGCCGGCGGCGGCGAGAACGATGGCGTCGAATTCACCGTCGGCGAGTTTGCGCAGGCGGGTGTCAACGTTGCCGCGCACATCCACGACCGCAAGATCGGGGCGATGGTGGCGGAGCTGGGCCTGGCGGCGCAGGCTGCTGGTGCCGATGCGCGCGCCCTGCGGCAGAGTTTTCAGCGAGCCGCCGGCCCGCGCAATGAGGGCATCGCGCGGATCCTCGCGGCGCGTGATGGCGGGGAAAGCCAGGCCCGCGGGAATTTCCGTGGGCACGTCCTTCATGCTGTGGACGGCGAGGTCAACCGTCCCGGCGAGGAGCGCGTCTTCCAGCTCCTTGATGAAAAGGCCCTTGCCGTCGGCCGCCGCGCCGACCTGCGAGACGGAGACGGATTGAAGACGGTCGCCCGAGGTGCGGATGCGAACGATCTCCGAGGGGACGCCGTGAAATTGGGCGAGAAGTTGAGCGATATGATTCGATTGCCAGAGCGCGAGCGGGCTGCCGCGCGTTCCGATGCGCAGCGGCTTCACTCCCGGCCCCCGCCGCCTTCGTTTTTCTCGTCCAAGGCGAACAGATGCCGCAGGGCTTCGATGGCGCCCAGGCGTCCGCGCATGCCGCGGCCATTGCGGAGCCGCTCGGAAGGGTCGCTGAGCACGCGTTCGATCAGTTCCTCGGTGATGCTGGCGATGCGCTGGCGCTCGTCGGCGGAGACCTGGGCGCCGCCGGGCAGGCGTTCGCGGAGAAGAATTTCGCGGTGTTTGAGGAAGCGTCCGCGGAGGTCGTCGACGATGGAGGTGGCCTCCAGCGCGGCGCGCCAGGCTTAGAATTTGCCGATGTGCTCGGTGATGATGGCTTCGGCGCGAGGGATTTCCGCTTCGCGGGCGCGCTTGTTCTGCTCGACGATCTCGCCGAGGTCGTCGATGGAGTAGAGGTAGAGATTGTACAGGCCGGCGGCCTGCGGGGCGACGTTGCGGGGAACGCCAAGATCGACAATGAAAATGGGGCGACCTCCGCGCGCGTCGAGGGTGCGCGAGAGCATTTCGCGAGTCAGCACGGGCTCCTCACTGCTGACGGAAGTGACGATGATGTCGGGGGCGGCGAGAACTTTTTCCAGAGACTCCCAGGCGACGGCCTCGGCGCCAACGCGGCCGGCGAGTTCGGCGGCGCGCTCCGGGGAGCGGTTGACGACGCGCAGGCTGCCAACATGGCGGCTGCGGAGATGCTCGATCACCTGCTCGGCGACCGCGCCGGCTCCGACGATCAGCGCGGCGTGTCCCTTGAGATTGCCGAAAACGCGTTCGGCCAGCTTCACGCCCGCCAGCGCCACCGACATCGGCCGGGCGCCCACTTCGGTTTCGGAGCGAACGCGCTTGCCCACCTCGAGCGCGCCCTGAAAGGCGCGATTCAGAACCGGACCGGTCGAGCCGCTGTCCAGAGCCTGTCCGTAAGCGGTGCGGAGCTGGCCCAGAATTTCGGCCTCGCCCAGGAGCATGGAGTCCAGACCGGCGGCGACGCGGAACAGGTGGCGGAGGGCGTCGGCGCCGAGCGAGCGATAGATGTGAGCGTCTAATTCAGCGCGGGGAATGCGGTGATAGGAGGTGATGAATTCCTGCATCGCCTCGGTGACACCGGAACCGTCTCCGGCGGGCACGCCGTAGAGTTCGCTGCGATTGCAAGTGGAAACAACGACCGATTCCTCGAGAATGCCCTGCCGGCGAAGCTCGCGGGAGGCCTCCAGCGCCTGCTCGGTGGTGAACGAGACGCGCTCGCGAAGTTCGACGGGCGCGGTGCGGTGGCTGCAGCCGATCAGGGCCACCTGAATGCGGCCGCGGGTGTGGCCGGACTCGGATGTCTTCGTATTGGAATCCGCGGCCATTAGAAGAAGCGGTGGAACCTCGTCAAATAGACGTTCACAAAGGTGTAGCTGAACAGCACGACGATGAAATTGATGGCGCAGAGCAGAGCGGCGCGCGCGCCGCGCCAGTGGGCGGTGCGCGAAAGGCGCAGATAGGCGACGTAGACGCCCAGGATCACCAGCGTGACGATGACCTTGGGATCGCCCCAGGAATACGCGCCGGTGAGCCGGTGGCGCCAGATCAGGCCGCTGGCGACGCCCACGCACAGGGCGGCCAGCCCCACCCAGACGCTGCTGCGGGCCATGCGGTCGAGCACGTCGAGCGCGGGGAAACGCCAGAAAGCGGCGCCGGGATGATGGGAGCGCAGGACGCGGTCCTGCAGAAGGTACACGGCGCTAACCACAAAGGAGAGGGCGAAGGCGGCGTAGGCCCAGGTATTGAGCGTGACGTGAAAAGCAAACAGCGGGCCGGGTTCCGGCGGAAGCGGCACAGCCTCGGTGGGCACGACAAAGCGCAACGCCGTGATCCAGGCAACCAGCAGGAGCGTCACGAAGGCTCCCACGGAGCGCTGGCGGTGAAGGATTTCCAGGCCCAGGTAGGTCAGGCCGAGCAGCCAGGCGAACAGAGACATGGAACCGTAGAGATCGTCGTAGGGAACCGAGTGGGTCCAGTGGGAGCGTTGGAGCAGCTCGAAATATTGGGCCACGATTCCGCCCGCGAGCAGAAGCGTCGCCAGGCGCCCCAGCCAGAGATGCGGAGCGTACAAAATCCGCGCGTAGCAGAGGAAGCTCACGGCGTACAGCGCGATGGTCAGATAGCCAAGATGAATGGGCATATGAAATAAAAGTCCCCCAATCATCTGGAATTATACAGCCGAACCGGCGGAGACACGCGGACTAGTTGCAGCATATTTTCTGTGTTTGTGGCCAGCGCGCCGAGCAGCGACTGCGGGGTTTCTGTTATGATGGCATTGGACTTCCTATTCGATGCCGCAGAGGCGTGAAAACAAGAGAGAACTATTCCTGCGGGCCTGCCGTTTCGAGCCCGTCGAGCGCGTTCCTGTCTGGATGATGCGCCAGGCGGGGCGGTTCCTGCCCGAGTATCAAGCCGTGCGGGCGCGGCACACCTTCCTGGAAATCTGCAAAACGCCGGAACTGGCGGCCGAAGTGTCTCTGCAGCCGTTCCGCGCGCTGGGCGTGGACGCCGTCATCGTCTTCTCGGACATTCTGATCGTCGCCGAGGCGATGGGGCTGCCGCTCGACGTGCCCGATTCCGGGCCGGTGCTTTCCAACCCGGTGCGGGACGTGGCGTCGATCCGGCGGCTGCGCGAATTCGATCCGGGGCGCGAGACGAAGTTCGTGGGCGACGCGATCCGGGCAATTTGCAAGGAGGCCGGGCCGGATGTGCCGGTGATCGGATTCGCCGCGGCGCCCTGGACGCTGGCCTGTTACATGATCGAGGGACGCACGCGGGGCGACGTGTCTCGCGCCAAGCGGATGCTGCGGGACGAGCCACAGGCCGTGCGCGAGCTGCTGGAACGGATTGCGCGGGCCACGGCGGAGTACCTGAAGTCGCAGATCGCCGCGGGCGCCGCGGTGGTGCAACTGTTCGACACGTGGGCGATCGAGCTGGCGCCGGACGAGTATGAAGCGTTCGAGTTGCCCGCGACGCAGATGGTCTTGCAGGCACTGGGCGCGCCGGGGGTGCCGAAAATCCTGTTCGCCAGGGGCTCGGCGCAGCACCTGGCAAACATGGCGCGTTCGGGCGCGCAGGTGCTGAGCGTTGATGCGAACACCGACCTTGCACAGGCGCGCCGGTCGCTGGGAAACCGCGTGGCGCTCCAGGGCAATATCGACCCGGCTACCCTGCTGGGCGATCCCGCCACGATTCGCCGGGCGGCGCGCGAAGCGATTGAGAAAACGGGAGGCCTGGGACACGTCCTGAATCTCGGGCACGGGATTTTACCGAACACGCCGGTGGAAAATGCGCGGGCGTTCGTCGAGGCGGGCCAGGGCGCGCCGGTGGCGGCGCGGGCAGAGGCGGGCCACGAGAAATAACATCACCAGCCAGCGGGCATGAGCCAGCACGGCGCGACACGAGGGTTACCACGATGACGCATGGGAATGCGGGACACGACGACAAGATTGAGATCGGGCAGATCTCGGACGCCATTTTGGAGAAGTACAACCGGCCGGGACCGCGTTACACGAGTTATCCCACGGCGCCGGTGTGGACCGACGACTTCGGCCCCGGCGATTTCGAGCAGGCCTGCGCCCAGGCCGAAACGCTTGGCACACCGCTTTCGCTGTACATGCACCTTCCCTTCTGTGAGAGCTTGTGCCTGTTTTGCGCGTGCAACGTTTCGATCCAGAAGAACAAGAGCGTGGGAATTCCCTACCTGGCCGCGCTGAAGCGGGAAATCAATCACATGGCGGGGCTGGCCTCGAAGAAACGGCTGGTGCAGCAGTTTCACTGGGGCGGAGGCACGCCGACCTATTTCGCGCCGGAGCAGCTGGACGAGCTGTTCGGATACACGCACGACCGGTTTTCGTTCGCCCCGGATGCCGAGGTTGGCATCGAAGTGGATCCTCGCGTGACAACCGTCGCGCACCTCGAGACGCTCCGCAAGCTGGGGTTCAACCGGCTCAGCATGGGCATCCAGGACTTTCGCCCCGAGGTGCAGAAGGCCATCCATCGCATCCAGCCGTACGAGATGACGCGCGACCTGATCGCGGCAGCCCGCCAGATGGGTTTTCAAAGCATCAACGTGGATGTGATTTACGGCCTGCCGTATCAGACGGGAGCGACGTTTCAGCAAACCATCGCGCAGGTGCTGACGCTGGCTCCCGACCGGGTGGCCATGTTCAGCTACGCGCACGTGCCGTGGCTGCGGAAGCAGCAGGGCTCGTTTGCAGTTCACCTGCCCGCGGGACGCGAGAAGTTCCAAATCTTCCGGGCGGGGCTGGAAGGCTTTCTGAAAGCCGGCTACGTATACATCGGGATGGACCACTTCGCGCGGCCCGGCGACGAGCTCGCCACGGCGCAGCGGAACCGCACGCTGCACCGCAATTTTCAGGGATACACGACCAAGGCCGGGGCCGACCTCTACGGCATGGGCGTGAGCGCGATCAGTTCCATCGGCGATGCGTACGCGCAGAGCCGGAGGGAAGTGCCGGCCTACGAAGCCGCCGTCACCGAGCGCGGGCTGGCCACGATGCGCGGCTACCGGCTATCGGCCGACGACCGGCTGCGCCGCGCGGTGATCGGGCGCCTGCTGTGCCACACCGTCATTCCCAAGAGCGAGATCGAGCGGGAGTTCTCGATTTCTTTCGATGAATATTTTCGCGCGGAGCTGGGACACCTGGAGGAATCACGCGCCGATGGGCTGGTGACGCTCGAGCCGGGCGAAATCCGCGTGACGCCGCTGGGGCGCATCTTCATCCGCAACATGGCCATGGTGTTCGACCGCTACCTCCACGAACAGCAAATGGACCAGCGGCCGCTGTTTTCCAAGACGCTGTAGGCCGAGGAAGCCTACGACGGCGGCTTACCACAGAGAAACCCCAGAGGGCACGGAGAAGAGCAGGCTCGCCGCAGAGGCGCCGAGGACGCGGAGAAGCGCCAGCGTGCTAATTATTGCGGCGGATGCGGACTGCCCGGGCGGAGCCAAAAGGAATGGCTGAATCCACAGACATGACGGTGGCGGTGATCGGCGGGGGCATTTCGGGGCTGGTGTGCGCGTGGCGGCTGCAGCAGCTGGGAATGTCCGTGGTGCTGCTGGAGGAAGCCGAACACGCCGGCGGGCTGATCGGAACCGTGCGGCAGGATGGATTCCTGTTCGAATCGGGGCCGCAGAGCGTGCAGGGCACCCCGGCGCTGCTCGATCTCATTCGAGAGGTCGGGCTGGATGCGGAACTCTGCACGGCCGATCCGCGCGCGCCGCGCTACGTGCTGCAGCGCGGGCGCCTGCAGAAAGTGCCCCTGACGCCGCAGGGCCTGCTCACCAGTTCCCTGCTGAGCGTGACTTCGTGCTGGAAGATTTTTTCCGAGATGTTCCGGACGACGAGGCCGCCGGACCAGGAAGAAAGCGTGGCGGCGTTCGTGCGGCGGAAGTTCGGGCACGAGATTCTGGAGTACCTGGTGGCGCCGTTCGTTTCCGGGGTCTACGCGGGCGACCCGGAAAGATTGAGCCTGCGCGCGGCGTTCCCCTCCATCGAAGAGTGGGAGCGGGAATACGGCAGCGTGCTGCGCGGGGCGATGAAGTCGCGTCCGGCCAAAGGGGCGAGCAAGCGGTCGCTACCGCTCATTTCATTCCGCCAAGGTCTCGAGACGCTGACGCAAACGCTGGCCGCCAAGCTGGGCCCCCGCGCACGCACGGGCGCGCGGGCCGACGAAGTGAACCGGGTTGGTGCCAGCGGCGCCGAAGGATACCAAATCCGCGTGACGCAGGCCGGCCAACAGGAAACCATCACGGCGCAGGCCGTGGTGCTGGCGACCCCGGCGTATACGGCATCGCGGCTGATCGCGCCGCTTTCCGCGCCGCTGGCGCAGATGCTCTCGGGCGTGGCCTACGCGGCCGTGGCCGTGGTGGCGGCCGGGTATTACACGCGGCAGGCGAGCGGGCCCATCGACGGGTTCGGCGTGCTGATTCCCCGCACGGAGAAATATCGCACGCTGGGGACGGTCTGGAATTCGTCGCTGTTCCCGGGACGCGCCGGGGCGGGCAAGTTCGTCATGACCAGCTTTGCCGGCGGTGCAACCGATCCCGAGATGGTCGAGAAGTCCCCGCACGATATCGCGGCCATCGTCGAGAAGGAGAACGCGCGGATACTCGAGATTTCCGGCCCGCCGATCGCGTCCGGGGTATGGAAGCATCCCAAGGCCTTGCCGCAATACAACCTAGGGCACGGGCACGTCGTCGAAGCCATCCGCGACGGCGAGCGCACCCTACCCGGCCTGTTCTTTGCCGGAAATTATCTGCAAGGCCCGGCCGTCGGGAAATGCGTCGAGCAGGCTCTGCAAACGGCTGACGCCGTGGACGCATATCTGCGGGAATCCAAGCCAAGCTGAGCGGTAGCGCGCTCGTGTAGATTGGGCGAGGATTCTATCGCGCTTGCGCTGCCCGTTTCAGCGAGTCATCGGCATAAGTTTTGCAGCCGGCCTGCAGCGGCCCGGCAATCTGGGCACATCGATTGAATGCGTCGGCGGCTTCCTTGAACTTATTCAAGTTTTGATAGCCTCCACCCAGAACGAGATAATCCGTTGCATCGGGAGTGGCAGCATTCTGCGTGGCTTCCTGGAGTTCCTTCACCGACTCGTCGAATCGCGCCTGGCGGAAATAGATCAGACCGAGACCGCTGTGCGCGGTGGTTAGCACCTGCTTCTTGTACAGGGCGAATTGGTCTTCCGGCATATATTCGGGCATTTTCGGCGTCTTCATCAGCTCGATTGCTTCCTTCTCGTACTTCTCGGCCTTCGCCAGCTTCTTGTCCGCGTCTGGATCCTGGCGGTCATACGCGCGCGCCATGGCCGCTCCGGCGACCGACAAAAGAGTGGGGTCATCCGGGAAACGGGCCAGGCCCTGGTCGACGCAGGCATAGAAATCCGTCATGTCGTGTTTGGCGAAGTACGCCTGCGCAAGATCTTCGTATACCTCATCGATGTGATAGCTGGTTGCGAAGCGGTTGACGAAGTTATTGCCCAGCTTGATCTTCTTGTCGAGATCTTTCTCGCCGTGAAACTTGACGAATGCCTGTTCCGCTTTCGGATCGCCGAGACTTCTTTCCTCGATATGGTTGACCGTCTGTCTGGCGTCCATTTCAGAGAGCGGGTTCTTCGAGGCTCCGGAGACCCCGCCGCCTTGCGCGCGCGAGATAGCCGGCAAGGACAGGCTCGCCGCCATCACTCCGATCGCAATCCATATCCCCGAATTCGCCGTTGGCAGTTTCATAAGCTAGAGTCTCCTGATTTCAGCTCAGCCGCTTCCGACCTGGCGGCCAGCAATGCCTGCAAGTGCCACCCCTCACCCAGAGCCACATAATACAGCCGCTCGCGACATAGCTCAACAGCCGGATGACGGCTGTACGATGCAGCGCACGCGCCGCGGCTGGCGCGCGTGGGCTGCCACAGCTATAATACGCGGCATCCTATGACACAGGCACAGAAGTCGCGGCGGGAAGTGCTGGAGCAGTTTGTGGCGGCGAAGCCGGGCGACGCGTTTGCGCGCTACGGCCTGGCGTTGGAGTGCGTGAAGCTGGGCGATGACTCCGCGGCGCTGGGCCACTTCGAAAAACTCCGGGAAATGAATCCCGAGTATGTCCCGGGGTATTTTCAGTACGGGCAGTTCCTGGGGCGCCTCGGACGTCTCGAGGAGGCGCGCAACCTGCTTTCCGAAGGCGTCCTCGTGGCGCAGAAGGCGGGCGACATGCACGCGCGGGACGAAATGCAAGCCGCTCTGACGCAACTGCGGTAGATAGTCCGGCGGGTTTTTGAGCCAGCCGTTAGCAGGGTGCTGAAAAAGTCGGCAACAGGCTTCAGGGGTTAAAACGCCTGAAGAAAGCACACGACTTGCGGTGGGGCTAAAACCCCGCCCTTCCATCCTGCGTCATTCTTCAGCATCCTGCTAAAGCCCCATCGGCTCTTGGCGACCCCGGAGGGCGCAGCAAGCAGCGCCCCTACAAACCGCGCGACGTGAGGCACGGGCGCCTGCCGCCCCGGTACAACCCGTCGGGGCGCAAAGGGCGCGCAAAGCGGCCGCTACAAAACCTCTGTCCGAGCCTCGGGGCGTAATGCGAGAGTATCGGCGCGGGCGGCATTCCACTATAATAAGGCAGCAGCGACGACGGGACGCGCGTGGCGTCCTCGCGAGGATTTGCAGGCATTCGCACAACCGGAGGGTAAGCCAATGAGTCCGCAGCCGAAAACTTTGGGGGAGCTGCGCCGCAGCCGCTGGCCGGAAGAGAAGCTGGCGCAGCGCACGGTGCGGCAGGAGTTGCGCGACAACCTGCTGGCGAAGATGGAAAAGGGCGAGCCGCTGTTCCCCGGCGTGCACGGATACGACGATACCGTCGTGCCGCAGATCATCAACGCGGTGCTCTCGCGGCACCATTTTATTCTGCTGGGGCTGCGGGGGCAGGCGAAGTCGCGCATCCTGCGCGGGCTCGCCTCGTTTCTCGACGCGGAAATTCCCGTCATCGCGGGTTGCGAGATCCACGACAACCCGTACCGCCCGCTTTGCCGGGCGTGCCGCGAGCGGATCGCCGCCGAGGGAGATGCCACGCCGATTGCGTGGCTTCCCCGCGAACAGCGGTACGTCGAAAAATTGGCGACTCCCGACGTGACCATCGCCGACATGATCGGCGACGTGGACCCCATCAAGGCCGCGCGCGGCGGGCGCAATCTGTCCGACGAGCTGACCATCCACTACGGCCTGCTGCCGCGCGCCAATCGCGGGATTTTCGCCATCAACGAGCTTCCGGACCTCGCGGGGAAAATCCAGGTGGGACTATTCAACATCATGCAGGAAGGCGACATCCAGATAAAGGGCTATCCGGTGCGCCTGGCGCTGGATGTGCTGCTGGTTTTCACGGCGAATCCGGAGGACTACACGGCGCGCGGGAAGATCGTGACGCCGCTGAAGGACCGCATCGGCTCGGAAATTCGCACGCACTATCCGGCGACGGTGGCCGAGGGGATGTCGATCACGGCGCAGGAGGCGTGGACCGAGCGCGACGCCAGCCGCCGCGTGGCCGTGCCCGAGTACGTCCGCGAAGTGGTGGAGGGAGTGGCGTTCCAGGCGCGCGAGGACAAGCGCGTGGACCGGCGGTCGGGGGTCAGCCAGCGGCTGCCGATCAGCACGCTGGAAAACGTGCTGAGCAGCGCCGAACAGCGCGCGGTGAAAAATCGCGACTCCGCCATCGTTGCGCGCGTGGCGGACATTTACGCCGCGATTCCGGCGATGACCGGGAAATTCGAGCTGGAGTACGAAGGCGAAATGCGCGGGGCGGACAACATCGCGCGGGAACTGATTCGCGCGGCGGTCGGCAGGACGTTCTCGAAATATTTCGCCGAGGTCAACTTCCAGCCCGTGGTGCAGTGGTTCGAAGGAGGCGGCGAATTGAAGCTGCCCGCCGACGCCACCAGCGCCGAGGTGCTGGCCCAGCTCAAGAAGATTCCGGGGCTGTGCGATCATCTGGGCTCGCTCGGGGTGGGGCACAAGGACGACGCGGGTCTGCAGACCAGCGCGGCGGAGTTTGTCCTCGAGGGGCTGTGGTCGCACAAACGCATCAACCGGAGCGAGGAACGCGGCTTTTTCGCCGATGCGCGCAAGACTCCGGAGCCGCGCGACCCGCGCGAGCCCTCGGGACGCATGCCGCGGCGGCAGTTCAATTGACGCAACACTGAGCGGCGAAAGTTGGCTCGATGAAATACACAAAATATTCGCGCTACGCGCCCGAAGCGGCCAACGACATCGACCTGAACGAACTGATGAGCCGCCTGGCGGATTTCTTTCTGCAGAGCGGGTTCGATTCGCCCTACGGCATCTCCGAAATGGATCCCGAGGAATCGCAGGAGCGGCGCATGGACGAGCTCCGCGAGGCGATTTTGCGCGCGCTGCAGGAAGGCGACCTCGTGCCGCCGGAACTGCTCGAACAATTGCTGCAAAATCCCGACCTTTCCCAGAACCGGGAGTTGCGCGACCTGATCGACCAGATCATCGAACGGCTCGAGCAGGAAGGCTACGTCATGCAGCAGCAGTCGGCGCGGGTGACGCCGCCGCCGTCGGAAACCCCGGGCGGCCGGATCGGGCAGGAGGCGCCCACCAGCGAGGCGCGATTCGAGATCACGGACAAGGCGGTGGATTTTTTGGGGTTCAAGACGCTGAAGGACCTGCTGGGTTCGCTAGGCAAAAGCAGCTTCGGGCGGCACGACACGCGGGACCTGGCGACGGGCGTCGAATCGGGCGGTGCATCGAAGGCATATGAATTTGGCGACACGCTGAACATGGACATCAGCGGCACGCTGTTCAACGCCGTGCAGCGCAACGGCCCGGGGCTGCCCATCGAACTGGAGTACGAGGACCTGATGGTGCACCAGTGCGAGTATCAAAGCTCGTGCGCCACCGTGCTGCTGCTCGACTGCAGCCACAGCATGATCCTGTACGGCGAGGACCGCTTCACGCCCGCCAAGCGCGTGGCGCTGGCGCTCTCACACCTGATTCGCACGCAATATCCCGGCGACTCCCTGCACTGCGTGCTGTTCCACGACAGCGCGGAGGAGATTCCGCTGGGCAAGCTGGCGCGCGTGCAGGTGGGCCCGTACTACACCAACACGCGCGAAGGCCTGCGCCTGGCGCAGCGGATTCTGGCGCGGCAGAAGAAGGACATGCGGCAGATCGTCATGATCACCGACGGAAAACCCTCGGCGCTCACGCTGGACGATGGGCGCATTTACAAAAACGGCTTCGGCCTCGACCCGATGGTGGTGGCGGAGACGCTGGAGGAAGTGGCCAAGTGCAAGCGCGCGGGGATTCTGATCAACACGTTCATGCTGGCCAGCGATTACCACCTCGTCCAGTTCGTGCAGAAAGTCACCGAACTGTGCCGCGGCAAAGCCTACTTCACCACGCCCTACACCCTCGGACAATACCTGCTGATGGATTACGTCAGCCGGAAGACCCGCAACATTCACTAAAAGCCTTTTAGAAGAGATGTTTTACCCTGACTCTTTCACAAGAGCGCCAAACAAACGGCGAAATGACGCGTACTCGTGCGCCGGACTCGCGACGATGCGCCGCAGCCGGGCACGGTCCCGCGTAATCCGCGGGATGCCCCTGCGGAGAAATGGCAAGAAGCGGAATCAGGCGCCTTCGATCAGGTCGGCGGCGGACTTCTTGTGCTTGGGCGGTTTGCTGCGCTTGTTGAGGATGGTGCGCCCGGGGGGAGGCATGCCGACACCGAGACGTGCGCGGCGGCGCGCTTCCTTGGTCACCCTCAGGCGCTTCACCTTTTTACGAGGCATGGCCGGTCCATGTCCTGGAGGTGACCGGACCGCGCGGCCGCATAGCTGCCGGCGCGGGACGCCTCTTCCCCCGCGCTTGTACTATGGGCAACCGATCGGCGTCAAGCCACAGGAGAACCCGGCGGTGTCCGGGAAACAGCTGGCAAATCTTGCCACCGGGGAGGGCGCATTCCCGCGTGATCCGCGGGACGCTCCTGCGGCCAATGACCACTGGGAAGCAGCACGCGGGTGCGATCTCAGGCTGAGACATGGCGGCGAAGCGTCAGCAAAACGGCGAGGCGCCGCTTCCCTTCCGGTAATTTTTGGTATTCACAGCCGGAGTTGCGCGGTGTTATACTTCGGCTCGATGAGATTCCTCGATAGCGGCAAGCTGACCACGTGTTGTTGCGGGTGCGCCTGTTGTACGTGTGCGCCTGGGGCGGCGGCCTGACCGAGGAAACGAGCGATTCGCAGAAGCTGAACGGAAAACGGAACTCCTCGACGGCCGCCGATCCCAGAATCGCCGGCCGTTTTGTTTTTTGTGGCACGGGCGTCGCAGGAAGCGGGCGAACGTGAGATGAAGCGCGAAAATTCCAGACCATGGACCGGGAGCGCGACGCCCGCCGAGCCAAGCCGTTGGGCGCGTCGACGAACCAGTCCCAAAAGGAGAACACAATGAAGGTGGGGAAAGATATTACCGAGCTGATTGGCAATACTCCGCTGGTGCAGCTGAACAAGGTCACGGGCGGGTGCAAGGCGACGGTGCTGGCGAAACTCGAGGGTTTCAACCCGAACGCCAGCGTAAAGGACCGCATCGGCGTGAGCATGATCACCGAGGCGGAGAAGGCGGGCAAAATTCAGCCGGGCAAGTCCGTCCTGATCGAGCCGACCAGCGGCAACACGGGCATCGGACTGGCATTCGTCGCGGCCGTGCGGGGTTACCGGTTGATTCTGACGATGCCGGAGACGATGAGCCTGGAGCGCCGCGTGCTGCTCAAGGCGTTCGGCTCGGACATCGTGCTCACGCCCGGACCGAAAGGAATGAAGGGCGCCATCCAGAAGGCCGAGGAGATTCTCGCGGCGACGCCCAACGGCTACATCCTGCAGCAGTTTGACAATGCCGCGAATCCGAAAATCCACTTCGAGACCACCGGCCCGGAGATTTGGAACGACACGGACGGCAAAGTGGACATTTTGATTGCGGGGAGCGGGACGGGCGGGACGCTGACGGGCGTCACGTCGTACATCAAGCCGAAGAAGCCGTCGTTCAAAGCCATCGCCGTCGAGCCCACGGAGAGCCCGGTGCTTTCCGGCGGGAAGCCTTCGCCGCACAAGATTCAGGGGCTCGGGGCGGGGTTCGTGCCCAGCATCCTGCGCATGGATTTGGTTAGCGAGGTCGTGCAGGTGTCGGGCCAGGAATCGATTGACATGGCGCGGCGTCTGGCGCTGGAAGAAGGCTTGCTGGTGGGAATTTCGTCGGGCGCGGCGGTGGTGGCGGCGTTGCAGGTGGGCTCGCGACCGGAGAACGCCGGCAAGATGATCGTGGTGGTGCTGCCGGATTACGGGGAGCGCTATCTGACCAGCGTGCTGTTCGATAGTTTGAGGACCGAGGCGCAGCAATTGACCGCTGTGGCCATGTAGAGGGCGCCGTGCTGGAAACTATTAGGGAAGACATCGCCTCGGTTACGGAACGAGATCCCGCGGCGAAATCGAAGCTCGAAATCGTGCTGTGCTATTCGGGGCTGCACGCGCTGTGGGCCTACCGGCTGAATCACTGGCTGTGGCACCACAACGTCCGGCTGCTGGCGCGCTGGCTTTCGCAGGTGGCGCGCTGGCTGACGGGCATCGAGATTCATCCGGCGGCGCAGATCGGCAGGCGCCTGTTCATCGATCACGGGATGGGCGTGGTGATCGGTGAGACGGCGATCGTGGGCGACGACGTGACGCTCTACCAGGGCGTCACGCTGGGCGGCACGGGAAAAGAACAGGGGAAGCGCCATCCGACAATCGGCAACGGCGTGGTGGCCGGCGGAGGCGCCAAAATCCTGGGCAACATCCGCGTGGGAGACAACTCGCGCATCGGCGCGGGGTCGGTGGTGCTGCGCGACGTCCCGGACAATTCCACCGTGGTCGGCGTGCCCGGGCACATCGTCCTGCTGAATGGGAAGCGCGTGGTGATTACCGACCCGAAACTGATCAACGATCCCCTCTCGGCGGCGCTGGCCGAGGTCGTGGGCCAGGTGAAGGAACTCCGCGAGAGGATTCAAAAGCTCGAAGGAAACGGCGGCGCCGAGCCGCGCACGTCCGCTGCCCTTCAGGTCGTCATCGATCTCGACTTCCAGATTTAAGCTCGTGGCGGTTCGATTTTCAGCGCGAAAATCAAAGGCGAAATGACGATGCGGACAGTTATTGCCGGAAGCAGAGTAGGGAATCTTGGACTACTTTGCGACTGCGGAAAAATGATTATCTGCCGTAAACCACCGATGACGGGATCAGAAAGGAAATGTCCTCATTGTGGTCGCAAAAGCACCGTCCTGCCGCTGGAAAGGCAGATAACCAAGCGGAGAACCTAGTCGGTTTGTCGATGGTATAATTCCGCAAAACCCTGCGTCACGCGGCGCACCTGAATCCCCGGAAGGATTGTGGTTTTGGTGGAAGCGTGTGGGAGTCGAACCCACCATCCTGGCCGCGAAGGACAGGATCAATGGCTTTGAAGGCCACGAGGGTCACCGGACCCCATTCGCCTCCGAACTGGAACGGACTGGTTTGCGCGGCACTGCTTTGCGCCGCACTTTAATCCGGGCGCGCAGAAGATGCCCGGACCGATACAGCTGGACCGGCCGCTACAAAACCTCCGCGCGTGTTGCGAGTCGCATGGACACCGCTCATCACCAGCGAGACAGGCCCTTCCTTCGTACGGAGTAGCCCGACCCCCTGCGCGTGTCCGACGCGAGATTATAGCAGCATGGCGCGGGGTTGCAGTGCCTATGATTGGCCCGAACGTCTCGCGAGGTCGCCTGTCATTCCGAGGAGCCGAGCGACGAGGAATCCCTCTTGGAATGCGCGCGTTGCCGTGGCCGAGCCGAAGAGAGATCCCTCGTTCCGAGAAACCATCCGGAACGCAAACAGCGCGCTCCGCTCGGGATGACACCGCGGGAGATGTGATGCGGTATAGCAGAGTGCGGAACGGGCGCAGCAAGCAGCGCCCCTACGGGTCGAGAGGAAGGCGGTGCTACTCCTTCAGGGAGGAACCGGCCTTCTTGCGGGCGATGTTGAGGAGCTTGGCGTCGGTGCAGACTTCGTAGTAGGGGCGGTTGCCGGGCTCTCCGACTTTACCTCCGGGCAACAGCTGGCGGACGAATCCTTGCCGAATCACGATGGGCTCGAGCGAATCGCCCAGCGGGACCTCCCCGAAGTAGAGTTGCACGCGCTCTTTGCCCCACGGCATGGGGAAATTGCCGCCCATGGGGGCGAGCGCAATCTCGGCGCTGAGCTTCTGAAAACCCTCTTCGTTCAGCTCGATGCCGTTCATGTTGTAGCGGACCAGCAACTCTTCGCCCTCGTCGCCGGTGGCGTCGTCCATCAGGCTTTGCAGGAGGTAGACGTTGAAGGGCGCGGGGTTGTCCTTGAACAGGCGCTTGGCCATCTTGGAGCAGCCGGAAAGCCGGTCGGAAAGGTTCAGGGCCTTGGAAATCATGATGTGCGAGTCGGCGTCGGTCCAAAGCGACGGAGCGGAGTCCTGAAACGCGACGCCCACGCCGAGTTCCAGGGGCGGCAGGTCGTTTCCGGCCGCGCGGGCATTGTAGGTCGCGGTGGCGGCGAGAATTTCGCGAGCCAGGATGCAGGCGCGGGCCACGCCGCGGCGGGTGGCGCGGGTGGATTCGGTTTCGTAAATGGCGAGGATGATGGCGTCGCCTTCGATGAAGACTTTGCTGGCGCCGTAGTTTTCGAGCATGCGCTTGACGGGCTCGTGCAGGTTCATGCTGAAGTGCGAAGCGGGATTCAGGCCCTTGGCGAGCAGGTCCTTGGTGATGCCGGTCGAGCCGCGGACGTCGGCTTTGATGACCACGTGGTTGATGATGGGGTCGTCGACGGGGCGGCCCTCTTCGGGGTGGAGAAATTCGTACAGGCTTTTATTGGCGCGCGAGAGCTCGCGGGAATGCTCGGAGCGAACCAGGTTGATGCGCTCCATCCACGCGGCGACGTGGTGGTAATTGCGGCGGTCGCGGCGCAGGCGCATCAGGTCCTCGGCGAACTGCAGAGCGAGCGCCATGGACTCCTCGTGCCCGCGGCGGCGCACGGCGCGCGAGGCCTCCTCGAACTTCTTCAGGGAGATCTTGCGGGCGGGAAATTGTTCCAGGATCAGCTCGACGCGGCGGGATTCCTCGCGGCTGACGAGCGCCTTCTTCAATTGCTGCAGGTTGACCGGAGGGCAATACTCGAAGGCGATCTTGCGCATCTCGTAGCTCGCCAGGACGTGGCCCAGCAGGTCCTGCTCCTCGATGCGGTGAAGCCATTCCTCCAGCTGGCGCGCGCGCAATTCCGGAGAGGACTCGCCCGGGCCAAAGGCGGCCCGCGCGTCGAACAGACGGCGGGCGTTGCCAGGCTCGTTGAGATAATCGCCCAGGCGGCCCTGAAATTCCTCGGCCAGGAAGTCCATGCGCTGGTTGGCGGCGGTGATTTGCGGGCCGAGATCCTCGAGATTCTTCTCCAGAGACGCATACTTCCGGCGGAGATTGTGGAGCTCTCCCGGCGTCTCGGCGGGGGCGTCGGGCTTGCGCTTGAAGGGCCAGGGAAACAAGTCTTCGCCTTCGCCCTTGCGGCGCGAGGCATCTTCCTGCTCTTCCTCGACGCGCGCGAGCTCGGATCGCAACGAACGCGCCTGTTCGACCAGGCGGTTGTGAGCCTTGCGGGCCTTGGCGAGATCGTCGGTGCCGTCGCCCCCCGCCACGTAGTCGCGGACGATATCGAGGAGGATGCCGTCGAAGACGTCGAAGCGGTCCGGATCGTTCATGAAGTTGCCGAGCAGCACGTAGTGTTCGAGCAATAGCTGGTCGTCGCTGCCGCCGTCGACGAACAGCAGGCGGTTCTGCAAAATGTCGTAGATATCGTGGAAATCCTCGCCAAACAGGGCGCGCCGGGCCTTGGCGATCGAGTTTTCGTCCACCTCGCGCCAGATGCGGCACAGCGTGTCGCCCACTTGCCGGATCACGTTCTTGCGGTCGGCCTGGAGGTCGGCGATTTTCGAGCGCATCACGTGGCCCTGCTGGCTGTGTTCGTACTGCTGGCCGCGGGAACGGATCCAGTCCTTGCTCTCCACGATGATGCTGGAAAACTGGTTGCCGGCCTCCTGGGTGATGAACTTCAAAAGGGCCAGGTGGTGCAGGACGTCGGGCTCGATGGATTGCTGGAACTTCGCGCGGGTGAGCGACTCCTGGAGGATTTCCGTCAGAAGCTTGCGAAAAGCGGCATGCTCGGGCGATCCGGAGGCGCGGCGGTCCTTGTCCTTGCCGGACATGTTGGGCAGGCTGGCCACCTGGCGAATCAAGGACAGCAGATATTTGTGGGTAAAGTCCAGGAAGCGCGGGCTGAGAAAGACGTCGTAATGGATGTTGTCGATGCCCAGGGTCAGGCTGCCCAGCTGAATTTCAGCCGAATAGGCCTCGAGCTGGATCCGGCCGGGGCGGACGAGCGACGATGCGATTCGAGTGTCAGACATACATGTTATGTCGGCAAATTCAGTGTACGGTCAACTGTAGCCACGGCCCTATGCCGGGCGCAATGGGCCGGAGCGTAAGGGTTAACGGGGGCCGCCCCTCCCGGCCAGGAATGGCGGTCTGGGCGCAGAAGATGACCCGGAGAGGCGCATTTCCGGGTAAAATACTGCACCATGTCGAAACTACTGAAAGGCAAGACGGCAATCGTTCTAGGCGTTTGGAACAAATGGAGCATCGCATACGCCATTGCGCAGGCGTTTGTCCGCGAGGGCGGCACCCTGCTGCTCACCTATCAAAACGAACGCGCCAAGCCCACGGTCGAAGAGCTGGGAAAGCAACTGGGAGCCGCGGCACTATTTCCCTGCGAGGTGCAGCAACAGGCGGACATCGACAAACTGGCCGAGGCGCTCCAGGCGCAAGGACGCAAACTGGACGTGGTGGTCCACAGCCTGGCGGCCGCGAAGCCGGAAGACCTGAGCCAGGCGTTCGTGAACACTTCGCGGGAAGGGTTCCAGTTCGCGCTGGAGGTGAGCGCGTATTCCCTGGTGGCCATCGCCCGGGCGCTTTCGCCGCTGATGACCGATGGCGGCGCGATCATGACGATGACCTATCTGGGATCCACGCGCGTGGTGCCCGGCTACAACATGATGGGCGTAGCCAAGGCGACGCTCGAAGCCGAGATGAGATATCTGGCCAGCGATCTGGGGCCGAAAAACATTCGCGTCAACGCGATTTCGGCGGGCGGCATCAAAACCATTTCCGCGCGGGGCATCAAGGAATTTTCGAAGATGCTCGACTTCGCCGCGCAGCACGCGCCGCTGCGGCGCAATACCGACATCAACGAGGTCGCCGACACCGCGGTGTTCCTGGGCAGCGATCTCGGGCGCGGCGTCACCGGCAACGTCATCTACGTGGATGCCGGATTTCACATTATGGGGTGAGCGGAGGGGCGGTAGGCGCATCCGCTTCCCCGGTCTCCCATCGCAACAATTCAATTTCCGCTTGGGTCAATTCCCGCTCGGGGATAGAACTTCCGCCGGATCATCCACGGAGATGCGGCGGACATCCTCGCTGACGTGCTCCAGATGAATGCGCACCACCGGCCAATCGGTGCGCAGGGTCAGTTTTTCCGACCATTCCACAATCACGATGGCCCGCTCGGCGAAGAGGTCCTCCAGGCCCAGCGTCTCGAGATCGTGCAGATCGCCGATGCGGTACAGATCCACGTGATAGACGCGCACGCCGCGGCCGTATTTGTGGACCAGCGTGAACGTGGGGCTGGTAACTTCCTCTTCCGCGGCCGCGCCCGCACCGCTCACGATTCCCTTGGTAAGCGTGGTCTTCCCCGCGCCGAGATCGCCGGAAAGCAGGATGAGGACCGGCGGCTTCAGCCGCTCGCCGATCTCGCGGCCGCGCTCGATGGTTTCCTCGGATGACTGCGTGACGATCTCGCGGCTAGGCACGGCCGGACTCGGCGAAAAACTGCTGGAAGGCGCGGGGAATCGCGCCTATCAAGTCGGAGGCCATGAGCGGGAGTTCGCCCACGCAGGCCGCGGCGATATCGCCCGCCAAGCCGTGCAGATAGACGCCCCAGGCCAGCACGTCCGGCCAGGACTCTGCGCCATACTGCGCGGTGAGTCCCGCCAGCATGCCCGTGAGCACGTCACCAGTCCCGCCGCTGGCCATGCCGGGGTTGCCGGTGGAGTTGATCCAGGTGCGGCCGCCGGGCGCAGCGGTCACGGTATGGTGGCCCTTGAGGATGACGCAGGCGTTCCAATCGGCTGCGGCCCTCTGCGCTCGCTCGACGCGCCGGGCCTGCACTTCGCTTGAAGAGCAGCCGAGCAGGCGCGCCATTTCGCCCGGATGCGGCGTTACGCACAGCGCGCCGTCCGGGTGCTTGAGTTCCGGGGCGCGGCCGGCGAATGCATTCAGCCCGTCGGCGTCGAGAATGATGGGAACCGAACGCGCGCCCAGGACAGCGCGGATAGACTTCTGTGTGTCGGCGCCGGTCGAAAGGCCGGGGCCCAATCCGATCGCCTGCTTGCCTTTTCGGATGGCGTCGAAGCGGCCGCTCTCGAAATTGCGGAACGCGATGCTTCCGGTTTCTGTCGCGGACAGCGGCTCGGTCATGATTTCCGGGGTG
>VFSW01003870.1_pt1 | contig 22417 bp, 17 predicted proteins | sample 5358111 | NCBI WGS metagenome assembly VFSW01 (sample SAMN11554181, study PRJNA540505) | mine drainage metagenome | isolation source: sediment from site ElyBrook_90M | place: USA: Ely Copper Mine, Vershire, VT | collected 2017 | reverse complement strand
CCCCCCGCTCGATCGTAAAAGACGCGCCGGAAAAAACGTGTTTTTCGCCATAGCTCCTGGAAACGTTGCGGAACTCCGCGACAATCCGGCCGCTCGGCTTTGGCTGCGGGAACCGGAAGTGAATCGTCTTCTCGTCGGGGGGGATCTCGATCCGTTCGATCTTTTCGAGTTCCTTGATCCGGCTCTGCACCTGTTTGGCCTTCGTGGCCTGAGCGCGAAAGCGGTTGATGAAGGCTTCCAGCTGTTCTATGCGGTCGCGCTGGTTGGCGTAAGCCGCCACCAGTTGGGCGCGCCGCTCGGTCTTCTGCTGCTCGTATTTCGAATATCCGCCGGAGTAGAAGTAAACCCGCTTGTTCCAGATCTCGGCAATGCGCGAAACGGTGACGTCGAGAAAATACCGGTCGTGCGAGATGAGCACGAACGCGTTCGGGTAGGTTTCGAGGTAGGATTCCAGCCAGTTCCGGGCTTCGAGATCGAGGTGGTTGGTCGGTTCGTCGAGCAACAGGAGGTTCGGTTCTTCGAGCAGCAGCTTCGCGAGCGCGATACGCATCTGCCAGCCGCCGGAAAACTCCTCCACGCGCCTCGCCCAGTCTTCGCGGGCGAAGCCGAGTCCCGAGAGCACGGCGCCGACGCGGGATTCAATGTTATACCCGTCCCGAGCCGTGAATTCGGACTGCACGCGGTGGTAGCGTTCCGCGATCTGGAGGTACTCGGGCGCGGATTGATCGAGGTCCGACATGCGGTGGGCCAGATCCTGCTGCTCTGCCTCGAGGGCATGGATCTCCGCGAACACGGACATGCATTCGTCGAAAACGCCGCGCCCGCTGAGCGCGATGCCATCCTGGGGCAGATAGCCGGCCCGGATGCCTTTCATCACGTTGATGGAACCGTAGTCGAGCCCTTCGATACCGGCCAGTACCTTGAGCAGAGTGGACTTGCCCGTGCCGTTGGCCCCGACGATGCCGACGCGCTCCTTCGGCGTGATGAGCCAGTTGAGGTCTTCAAACAGGATTTTGGGCCCGAAGCGTTTACCGGCCGCAGTCAGCTGAATCATGAGTGGTGAGAGTTAGAGCCAATATTGCCATTGTCCCGCAAGGATCACGTAAGCCGCGAGAATGGCGTTCGTGACGGCGTGGGCGAGGATGCAATCCCAGAGATTGCGGGTCCGGATCATCCACCAGTTATAGACGATGCCGGCCGCGAGGCCGACGTCCCAGAAGGACCCATGTTCGGAGGCGAAGAGAATGGCCGTCAGCCAGAAAGCGGCGGGCGCATATGTGCCCAGCCGTACGCGTTCGAAATGGCCGGAATCGACCAGCCACCGCATCAGCCAGCCCCGCCAGAACAATTCTTCCAGAACGGGCACGGCCAGAACGCTGACAGCGACCCGGAGGATCAGGAACGCGGGATCGGTTTTCGAAACCCGCAGCGTGGTTCCGACCGGGCGCCACATGGCGTTATTGAAGAGAATCGTGCGATGCCACCAGGGCGCGATCAGATCCGGCGCCACCCAAACGATAAAGACGCCGATTCCGATGAGAATGCTCAGCGCCGGTTTCGAAGGCGCGCCGCGCAACGGCGCCCGGGAAACCGCAAGGATAGCCCCCATCGAAACGGCCAACCGCAGCCCGACGGGAATCGGAAACACCGGCTGCAGGGCCAGCATGACGATGAAGACGAAAAAAGGAAGAACGTACGGTAATGCCGGATGGCGGCGCAATCCTGGAATTGTAACAGGCGCCTCCCGGAAATGGGCTATGGTTTCGGCGGTTCGAGAGTATCGATCGAGCGCTCGAGCGCCTCGAGACACGCGCTGTCGAGGGCGTGCGGAGCGTCCTGCCGGAGAATCCCGAGGACCTTCTCGCGCGGAAGCGCATCGCGGTAGGGACGCCTCGCCGCCAGCGCGTCGTACATATCGGCGACCACCAGAATCCGGGCCGGCAGGGATAGCTGCGCCGCCGTCATCTGGCGGAAATACCCGCTGCCATCCAGCTTTTCGTGGTGGGACGCCGCGATCTCGCTCAATTCTCCAAACCCGGGAATCCGCTTCAGAATCTCGTGGGAGTAGCGGGGATGTTTGCGCACGATGTCCCACTCCGCCGCGGTCAGCTTGTCCGGCTTTTCGAGAATCGCGTTCGAAACGCTCAGCTTGCCGATATCGTGCAACAACGCCGCCCGGCGGATGAGCGTTACTTCCGGCTCGCCGAGCGCCAGCGTCCTTGCAATGGCAACCGCGGCGCCCGCCACGCCGGTCGAATGCCGGTAAGTGAACGGCGATTTGGCGTCGATGACGTCGGCGAAGGCGAGGCAGATGTTGTCGATCGTGGTTTCGCCGGCCGGCAGCACGGTCTGCGCGGGCTCGAGGTCAAGGACGCGCCGGTTCGCGTTCTCGACATCCTCCCACAGCGACGGATTCCTGGCGATCGAGCGGAAAGCGCGCACGAGCGCGGGATCGAACCAGCGCCCGCTGCGCTTTCGCGCCATGTGGACCGCCGCTTCCACGCCGAAGGCCGTGGAGAAAACTTCCACCGTTTGCGCCAGGTTCACGATGCGCGACAAGATCGGGATTTCAGAGCCGCGAAGGCCGGCAGGCTGGCCGGAACCGTTCCAGAGTTCGTCGAGACTGTGAATCGCGAGCGCGGCGGTCTCCGGCAAGCCGCTTCTCCGGGCAATGGCCGCGCCGCGCTCGCAACGCACCTGCACCAGTTCCGTCGAATTCTTATCCCGGTGAATCGCCAGATCGAAGAGGGCGCGCAGGCGTTCGAGGAAAGGGGCGCCGGTGCGCACATGCGCGAGGGCATATTGGAGCGAATCCCACCCGAGCCGCGTCCAATCGGTGGTCTTCACATCCCGCTTGGCCTTGATATCGTCCGTGCCCAGCATCTGGAACATCCGCGATGCGTTGCTGCTGCATCCGGCATCCTTCATCAGGAGCGCATAGTAGAGATCGGCACGCAGTTCCCGGGGCAGACCGATTTCGTCGGCGAGGCGCATGCCCAGGACGCAGGTCCTGACGGAATGCCCCATCGGCTGGCCTTCCGTAAGGTCGAGCGCGAAGGACAGGGCCGAGATCACCTCGCAGATCCGGATGGGCGCCGCGGCTGCTCCCTGGCCGTTTTCGCCGTGGGCGTTCGCGAGCTTGTTTCGATCGGCAGTCAGGACAGCCATGGCTTCCAGTACATCCGTAATATCGGCTGTTTTTCTCAAAAGGTTTAGCAGCCGGAAGCTATTACACAAACCTTACACGCCACATTCCGCGGGACTGTTATCGTCAAATCAGGGACCTCCCTGAAACTCCCCCAAATGAATACTCAGCACAGGCCATTTGTCAGAAAAGATGGCGTCAACTGGACCAGCGCGATCGCGTTCTCGCTGTTTCACCTGGGCGCAATAGCCGCCCTGTTTTTCTTCACCTGGCCCGCGTTTTTTACGGCCCTGGCATTGTATTGGATCTCGCTCAGCTTCGGAATCGGCATGGGATACCACCGCCTGTTAACCCACCGTTCCTACAAGGTGCCGAAGGCGATCGAGTATTTCCTGGCGGTGTGCGGTTCGCTGGCGCTGGAGGGCGGCCCCATTTCGTGGGTGGCAACCCATCGCGTGCACCATCAGTTTTCAGATAAAGATGGCGACCCGCATACGCCGCGGGACGGCAAGTGGTGGTCGCATATTATCTGGATGCTGACGGGAGAAGCGAGTAATTCGAGCACCGAAGACTGCGCCCGTTACGCGCCGGATCTGTGCAAAGACCGGTTTCACGTCTGGCTGTCGAAGTATCATTACGTGCCGCTCGCGCTGACGGGTGTCCTGCTGCTGGCGTTCGGCGGTTTGCCGTTTCTGTTCTGGGGGCTGTTCGTGCGGGTGACGCTGGGCTATCACGCGACATGGATGGTCAACTCGCTCACGCATTTCCAGGGCAGCCGCCGTTTCGCGACGCGGGACGATTCGCGGAACAACTGCTTCGTTGCGCTGGTCACGTTTGGCGAAGGCTGGCACAATAACCATCATGCCCACCCGACGTCGGCCCGGCATGGGCTGGCATGGTGGGAACTCGACATCACATGGATTTCGATCTGGATGTTGCGTAAGCTCGGGCTGGCGAAGGCGGTTCAGGTCGCGGCGCTGCCGGTTCGATCCGGCGGTTGATTTGCCGCCGTTTTTTTTGCCGCTTCCGGCGTTTCGGCGCCGCTCCTTCGCAGTCGCGGTTCGGTAAGGCGTTACGGATTCGGGTCGGGCGGAAGGGCCTCCTGCAAGGCGCTCAGATACTCGTCCATCGTCGCGTCCAGCCGCCGGTGCATGAACATCTGGAACGGGTTGAGGTCGTCCCGGACGGAAGCCTGCTCCAGTGTGTCGAGATAGTTTTTTCGATCTTCCGGGCGAACGGCAACGGGCGGGTACCCCTCACGAAGCAAAAGGAGGTTCATCAGGAGCCTTGCCGTGCGGCCGTTGCCGTCTGCGAAAGGATGAATGGCGACCAACCGGCAATGCGCGTGAAAGCCGGCCGCGGGCGCCGGCCCGGCTGTGCCCAGCCATTCACCGTACTCCTTCATCAATTGAGGGATTTTTGCCGGGTTCGGAAAAATGACGGGGGAACCGGCAATGCGGCGGGGAAGGGTGCTGTAAATGCCGCCGATTTCGGGCTGGCTGCGGGCTACGATGCGGCGATGCATTTCCCGCACCGTGGTTACATCGATGGGCGTGGCCTTTGCCGCCAGTTCGCGCATCCACAACACTGCCGCATAATGATCGACGGCCTCCAGATGATCGCGCAGGGGCTTGCCCCCGACGGCGATGCCGTGTTCGATCACTTCCGCTGTCTCCCGCAATGTCAGGGTGTTGCCTTCGATGGCGTTCGAAGTGTAAGTCAGATCGACGTCATAGTGCTTCTGCAGGGCAAGTAACGGCGCCCGCGAGACCGGGCGCATCGCGTCGAGCCGGGCTTTCTTTGCGGCAATCTTCGCGGCGACAGGGGCCAGAAGCTCATCCATGATGGCCGCGCGTCAGTTCGTTTTTTCGCCGCGGCGCTTCACGTCGATGTTGAGCCGCTTGATCTTCTGATTCAGCGTCGATAACGGGACGCGCATGGCTTCCGCCGCCTCCGTCTGGCTCCAGTTGCAGCGCTCCAGTTGCTCGAGGATGGTGCGGCGCTCGAAATCGGCCACAATCTCAAACAACGACGCGTCCGAGGGCAGCGCGCCGTTCTCGCTTCGCCGCAGCCGGATACCGCCCGCATGCAGAAGATAGTCCGGCAGCACATCGAGCGGAATCACCTGCGTCGATGCCAGCACGACCGCGCGCTCCACCACGTTTTCCAGCTCGCGCACGTTGCCGGGCCAGTTGTGATCGAGCAGCAACTGCATCGCTTCCGGCTCGAAGCGCAGGATCGAGCGCTGGTTCTCATCCAGAAACTTCTCGTTCTCCTTGCTGAACTTTTCGAGGAAGTGCTGGATTAGCAGCGGGATATCTTCGCGCCGGTCGCGCAGCGGCGGCAGATTGATATTGATGACGTTGAGCCGGTAGTAGAGATCTTCGCGGAATTTTTTCTCTTCCACCATTTTGCGCAGGTCGGCATTGGTCGCGGCCAGAATCCGCACGTCCACCTTCATCACTTCGTTCGAGCCGAGAGGCGTGAACTCCTTCTCCTGAATGACGCGCAGGAGCTTGGACTGGGTTTCGGCCCCGATGGTCCCGACCTCGTCGAAAAAGATCGTTCCCTTGTTGGCGACCTCGAACGCGCCCTTCTTGTTATGGATGGCGCTCGTGAATGCGCCTTTCACGTGCCCGAAGAGGGTGGATTCCAGCAGATCGGTGGGCAGCGAACCGCTGTTCACAGCGACGAACGCATAGTCGACACGCGGGGAATTGGCATGGATCGCCTTGGCGATCAGTTCCTTGCCGGTCCCGGTTTCGCCCGTGATCAGAATGGTCGAACGGCTGGCGGCCACCTGCATGACCAGATCGAGCACGCGCAACATGCGGTCGCTCTTGCCGACGATGTTCGGAAAACTGTAACGCTGCTTGAGCGCGCGCTTGAGCTGCGTGTTTTCGTCGATCAGGCGCTGGCCGGAGATGACCCTCTCGATTTCGATCAGCAGCTTTTCGTTGTCCCACGGCTTGGCGAGATAGTCGTTGGCGCCGAGTTTCACCGCCTGCACGGCCGCTTCGAGCGTGCCGTAGGCGGTGATCATGAAAATGGGCGTGTGGCGGTCGCGCTCGCGCACGTCGCGCAGCATCTCCATGCCGGATTTGTCCGGCATCATGAGATCGAGCAGAACGAGATCGTAGGCGCGGGATTCGAGCTTGCGCTCGCCTTCGGCCGCATTCGCCGCCAGTTCCACCTTGTAGCCCTCGAGATCGAGCAGCGCTTCCAGACTTTCGCGGATCTCCGACTCGTCGTCAACCACCAGAATGCGGCCTTTGAGCGGCGCGGGCATTCTGTCGCGCATGGGTGTCATCGGACGTGAACCGCTTTCCCGACCGCCGGAAATTCCAGATGGAAACATGTGCCCTCCCCAGGCCGTGAAACCGCTTCAATGGCGCCGCCGTGCTCCTGAATGATGCCGTACGTCACCGAAAGCCCAAGGCCCGTGCCCTTCTTTGCCGACTTGGTGGTGAAGAAGGGGTCGTAGATGCGGCTCAGATGTTCGGGCGCGATGCCGTGGCCGGTATCGACGACCTCGACAACCACTCCGTTGTCACTGTTTTTCGTGGTCACTTCAAGAACTCCGCGCGGCTCCATGGCGTCCCGCGCATTGAGAAAGAGATTCAGAAATACCTGCTGCAGCTTGCCCGGATTTCCTTTGACCGGTTCGAGCAGCGGGTCGAGGTTCGTGCGCACTTCGACGCCCGCCTTCATCATTTGATGCTCCAGCAGCGACAGCGTTTCCTGAATGACGCGATTGAGCTGCAGTTCGGCCAGTTCCGAGGTGGGCGTGCGCGAGAAATTCAGGAGCGAATTGACGATCTCGCTGGCGCGGAAGGTCTGGCGCGCGATTTTTTCGAGGATGCGCGATTTCTGCTCGTCCTCCGCCACCTGCTTGGCCAGCATCTGGGCGTACGTCGAAATGACGGCGAGCGGCGTGTTCACCTCATGGGCCACGCCCGCGGCCAGCAGCCCGATGCTGGACAATTTATCGGCCTGCACCAGACGGCGCTCCAGCTCGGCCCGGTCGGTCACGTCGTCGAAGATCACCAGACGCCCGATCCGCTCCATATCGCGGGCGACCAGCGGCGCGATGGCGATGTTCATGATCGATTCGCCCGTCTGCGTCTCAAGCGCGAACTTGTCGAGGTGGTGGATGCGCATCTCGCCGCGCGTGCGCTCGAACTGCTCGACCAGAGGCGCGGGGAAGAGTTCCGCCAGCGTGCGGCCCACCGCGTCCGCGCGCCCGATGCCGCTCAGACGCTCCATCTGCGTATTCCAGCTCTCGACCCGATCGTCGAGGCCTGCCGCCAGAATGCCGACGTTGATCGATTCGACGATGTTCTCGCTGAACTCCTTGAGGCGCTCGTATTCGTCCACTTTCTGCTTGAGGGACTGGTAAAGGTTGGCGTTGTCGGTGGCGATCCCGACGTAATTCGAGAGCGTCTGCAGCAGTTCGACGTCGTCGCTCGAAAGAAACTCGCCGGCCTCGGTACGGCTCACGCCGAGGAAGGCGACGGTGCGTCCGCGGACGGTGCAGGGCAGATAGTAATTGAGATCCAGATCGGCAATGGTCTGGCGAACGGAGGGCGCCCAGCTGCCGGCCACGGCATCGAGGTGGTAACGGGTTCGTTCAAAGAAGATGTACGGGGCGGTGCGCGGCCAGTCGAGGAAGCTCAGATCGAGCGACGCGGGCGAATAAAGCGGACGCGCGCTCGATCCGAGCGAGCGGCGCAGGCGCCAGCGGGAGCCCGTGATTGCGCCGTCGTTTGCGGTTGCGGCAGCGAGGAAAGCCACGTCGGGCGATGCCTCGGCCAGAAAGAAAGCGACGTGCCGGATCGACAGCGTCTGCATCAGGCGGTCGGCCACCGACTGCAGCATGTGGTCGAGATCGGTTTCCGAGTTCAGTTCGCGGGCGAATTCGATCAGAGTGCGGCGGTAATCGTAGCGGTCGCGGTAGAAATAGCGGTCGAGCCGCTCCTGAATCCAGTTACGGATGGGCTGGAACAGGAATGTGGCGACCAGCATGACGGTGATCAGACCGATATTGCCTGGATCGTCCTTGAAATTCTTCTGCACCAGGTTGCCCAGCGAAAACACGATCGCGTAGAACGCCGCCAGCACGCAGAGCGTCGCCAGAGTGTAGGCGTAGCCGCGCCGGAAAATGACGTCGACGTCCATGAGCCGGTAGCGCACAATCGCCACGGCGATGGTCAATGGAATCAGGGGCAGGGTGATGACGGCGTAGTTCTGGTACGGGCTGAAGGGCAGATCGAGCACATAGGGAATCGCGTTGAAGATCGCAAACGGGGCAAAACCGAAGAGCATCCCGTTGCGCAGCCACTTGAGCTGCTGGCGAACCACGGGGTCGTCCGCCTTGCGATAGCCGGCCTGGAGCACCGCGCCGCTCAGCAGGTAGGCGGCGGTCAGAAGCCCCATCCAGGAACGGTCGAGCGCCTGGCGGACGTCGAGCGAGGAATTGCCGGGCGCCACCAGTACACCGCTGGCGAAGCCGACCGCCACCAGCGTCAGCAGAGCGCCGGGGATATAGATGAGCGGCGCGGGGGTGATGCCCCATCGGCGGCGGTACCATGCGGGCGGCTCGGGAAACGTCAGACAGAAATGAAGGAACAAAGCCGGGGCGAGCCAGCCGGCGATCAGATTTCCCCAATAAATCACCTGGTCGAAGACGTTCAGTTTTCCGGTGTAGTGAAAGCAGGAAAAAACGAACGAGGCGAGGCAGAAGATGTAGAAATGCCTTGCTTTGTACGCGCTGCCGCGCCGGAAATACACAAACAACCCGATGGCGAGGTAGAACGCTCCAACCAGATACTGCCAGGAGATGGCGAAGCCGCGCGCCGCTTCGCCCACAATCACCGAAGCCGGAACGTCGACCCCGGCCCCTGTGGCGCCGCTCGCCCGGCGCACCACATAGGCCGCCTTCGCCCAGGCGCCGACATAGGCCAGCCGCTGCGGAACGTCGCTGGTATCGCGGATCGGCGACCCCTGAATGGATTTGAGGATATCGTTGGCCCGGATGCCGGCCCGGTCCGCCGGACCGTTCGGGAGCACGCGGGCGGCGAGGACCTGGTTTTGCCCGGTGGGACCGGTCCGATCTGCCCAGGCGACCCCGTCGTCCGGCAGGCGGAACCGGTGGATCTGCTGATAATTCAGGACAGCAGCGATCGCCGCCGCGATGGTGAGCACGGTCAGGATCGCGGTGGAAAGCTGAAATTTTAATTCCTGAAGCATCGAAAACCCGGATCGCGCCGGCCCGCCGGCGGCGATGTCACCGCCAATACCTGTATGTTCAAATACCAAGTGCAGTTAGAGTGCCACCTTCGCCCTCCAGAATCGAATTCTCCGCATTGAAAACAAACGGCTTGCAAGCGCGGACTCATGCATCGATTCCATTTTTGGAATCCGCCACCTCCGGGCCGTGTTGAGAACCGGAGTTCAGAACTTCGCGCCGGGGCGCAGGGATCGCATCCATTGGACGAATTCGTCCGGCGCCGGCATGGTGGAAAGACGGCTCTGCCGGACGAGAGCCCAATCGTTGAACAGGCCGGATTCCTTGATCTCGCGCAGGGTGACGGGCGGCGCGATCCGGCAACGAAACCGGAAGTCCGCCACGGCGAGCCCGGGATGGTCCGGATCGGGGCGTCCATCGCCAGTCACGTCCGCGACGCCGACGACCGCCGCGGCGCCCATGCTATGGTAGATGAATACACGATCCCCTGTTTTCATGTCGCGAATCGCACGAAGGGCCTGTGGATTCCTGACTCCGTCCCATCTCGTTTGGCCTTCCTGCTCCAGTTGTTCGAAAGGGTACGTCCCGGGGTCGGTCTTTGCCAGAAAATACGAGATCCTGGCCGGTACTCTATCCATCATTAGCCTAAGTATATTCTCTCCGCTCGCGTTGCTTGATAGGATTTAAGAGTACCGATGAAGCTGTGGCTCAAGATCGTTTTCCCGCTTGCCTGCGCGGCGCTGATTTGCGCGGCACAGGACGGCGGCGCGCCCGCGCCCGGCGCCGCAGTGGCTGAAAAGACGGAGAAAGCCGATACCGCGAAGGCGCCGGAGAGCGTGGCGAAGCCGGCGGCAGAGGCGGGAGCGCCCGCGGCAGTTTCCGGAGCGCCCGCGGCTGTTCCCGAAGCGCCCGCGGCAGCCGGAGCGCCCGGCCCGCAGCGCTATATCATCGGGCCTCTTGACGTGCTGTTCATCAGAGTCTGGAACAACGCGCAGCTGTCCGGTCCCGTGGACGTACGTCCGGACGGCATGATTTCAATGCAGTTGATCGGAGAGATCAAGGCCGACGGGCTGACCACCGCGCAACTGACGGACAAGCTCAGGACACGGCTTGGCGAGTTCCTGACCGCCCCGGAAGTGGATGTGCAGGTAGCCAAAGTCAACAGCAAGCGGTATTTCGTTTACGGAGGAGTGCTGCGGCCGGGCGAATTTCCGCTGATCGAGCGGACGACCGTAATGGATGCGCTGTCGATGGTGGGCGGCTTCAAGGATTTCGCCAACACAAAAAAGATCCGGATCGTCCGGGGCACGCAGACTTTCACCTTCAACTACAACGACGTCAGCAAGGCGAAGCACATGGAACAGAACATCGAACTACAGAACGGAGACCGGATTTTCGTTCCCGAGTAGCGGAGGAAATGGCAATGACAGCTACGGCGTTACCAGGTTACGTTGCGATCTCGCGGCGCGCTCTGGATCTGGAAGATTACATTGACGTGGCGCGGCGCCACGCGGCCTGGATACTCGGGCCGACGTTCGCCGGAATCGTCATCTCGACCGTATGGGCGTTCATCGTCCCCAACACATACGTCTCGCAGGCGACGCTGCAGATCACGCCCGCGCAGATCTCCGAGAACATTGTGAAATCGACGATCAACCAGCGGCTGACCGAACGGATCAGTGAAATGCAGGAAGAGATTCTGAGCCGCACGAGCCTTTCGAACATCATTCAGGATCCCCGGCTCGATCTCTACAAAGCCGATCGTGCGAGCAGACCGCTCGAAGACGTGATCGAGACGATGCGGAACCGCGACGTCAGGATTACGATCAACTCACTGCCTGGCGAAGGGAGCCGCGGCTCGTCCGCATTTTCCATTTCTTTCGCTTATCCCGACCGGGTCAAGGCGCATGACACGGTACAAACCCTGATCACCAGATTTCAGGAAGCCAATCTCACCTCGCAGCGCAACCAGCAGAACATGGTGAACACGTTCGTGCACGACCAGTTGTCGGAAGCGAAGGCAAAGCTGGATCAGGTGGAGGAGGAGTTGGCGAAGTTCCGGGCCGAAAACGCGGGCAAGCTGCCGGAACAGGAGAGCCTGAACATGGCGCAGTTGAACGCGCTGCAGCAGACAGCGGCCACCATCAACGACGCGCTGAACCGCACGGCGCAGGAGCGGGTCCAGCTGGACGCTCGTCTGGCCACGCTCGAAAGCCAGGTGGCGCTGGCGGGTTCGCTTGACGCGGAAACGGAGATCTCGCTTCCCGCCGCCCGCCAGAATGAACGGCTGGTCCAGTTGAATAAACAGATTGCGGATACCTCGACGCAACTGTCTCTTCTGCGTCAGACATACAAGCCGAGCTATCCGGATATTCGCGTCACCGAAGGCGCGATTGAGGCTCTGCGCAGGGAGCGCGACGATCTGCAGAAGCAGCAGCAGGACGAGACGGAGACGAAACCGAAGGAGCCGGTGAAAAAAGTCACGAACTTCAAGAGGGCGGAGGCGATGAGCAACATCCAGGGCCAGATTGACGCGACCAAAGCTCAGATCAAAGCGCTCGAAATGGAAGACGCCAACCGGAAGAAAGACCAGGCGAAGTCCGCCGCGCTGCTCCAGTCCTATCAGGACCGTCTGGCGGCAACTACCGGGATCGAGTCCAGGTATGCCGATCTGATGCGGGCAAGCCAGGCTGCGCGCGACCGGTATCAGGTGCTTCAGGCCCAGCAGGGGTTGACGGAGCAGAACGGGGAACTGCTCCAGAGAAAGGCGGGCGAGCAACTCGATGTCCTCGATCCACCCTCGCAGCCGCAGCAGCCTTCGAAGCCAAACCGCTGGGTTTACGTGGGGGGCGGTACGGCGGTTGCGTTCATCGTCGGGCTGGCGTTCGCGGGCGTGCAGGAAGCGAAGGACACCTCGCTCAAGAATCTCAAGGACGTTCGGGCCTATACGAATCTTCCCGTGCTGAGCAGCATTCCGCTGCTCGAAAACGCCCTGCTGGTCCGGCGGAAGCGCAGAATCATGTATCTCACGTGGTCGGCGGCCGTGATCCTCGGAATCGTAGCGGTCAGCGCTGCTCTGTACTATCACTACACTTATGCGGTCTAGAAAATATGCGGCCTGAAAAAATACAGACCTGCGCGTCCCCGCGGGCATGCGCCTTCAATGCGGATCGGACTTCATCGTGAGCCGCGTTCACGACGCGCTTCGCCGGGCTGAACAGCTCCTCGAAGCCGGCGGCGATGCGCGCTCCGCCGCCGGGGGCGCCGACCCTCAGTCGCTGGTGGTGCCCGCCGAGGCCGGCATGGCTGAACAGGCCTCCACCGTGGAGGTTCCCGCGCAGGGAATGCGCGCCAACGGCCTGATGAAGCCGGAGCCGAACCAGGTCGAGGTCGACTGGCATAACTTTCTGTCGCGTTGCCGGAGCATTCCGTTCCGGCCCGCTCCGGAAACGCATCTCATCGATGTCGAACGGCCGCACGAAGTGCCCGCCGAAGAGTTCCGCAGCCTGCGCACGCGGCTGAACCATCTTCAGGTCCAGCAGGATCTGCATTCGCTCGTGGTAACCAGCGCATCGCCGGCGGAGGGAAAGACATTCACCGCCGTTAATCTTGCGCTCGCGCAGGCGCAACTGGAGACGCCCGTGCTTCTCGGCGATCTCGATCTCCGGCGCCCGGTCATTCACAATCTCTTCCAGTGCGAGCGTACGCCCGGATTTTCCGATTTCCTCCTGGCCGAGAGGCCGCTCGAAGAGTGCGTGCGGAAGATCGAAGGTACGAATCTCTACTTCCTGCCCGCCGGTTCGCAGGTCAGGAATCCGCTCGAGCTGCTCAACATGCGCCACGTCAGGCACACGCTCGAAGGGCTCCGGAGAATTTTCAACTGGATCATTCTCGACACGCCGCCGCTGCTGTTCTCGGCCGACGCCAATCTGCTTTCCACATTGACCGACGGCACGCTGATGGTAGTCCGGATCGGCTCGACAACCTACGACAACGTCATTCGCGCCATGCAGACTCTGTGCGAAAACAACGTGCTGGGCATTGTGGCGAACGGCGCGCGCGCGGGCGAGCTTTACAGCAAGTACACCTATTACTACTCGAAGCAGGAAGAAGAGTAAAGGGCTTCAGTATCCCGCGGCCCGCGCCTGGAGCACATGCGCGATGTGGTGGCCGCAGTGCCATGCGTACATGGCCAGTACGTGGTCGAGAACCATCGCGCCGCGGTCCGATTCCGGGTGGATGTACCGTTTCTTCCAGTCCTCTTCGGACATGCCTCGCATCAGAATCACCCAGCGCCGGTGCAGGCAGTCGAGCAGGGACAGGGAAACTTCAATGGGGGTTTCGAGGCTATCGCTTAACCGCGCCCAGGCCGCCTCATCGTAGGACTTGACGACGGGATCCGTCTCCGTGAGCGCCCGCTTGAAACGGACGTACATGTTCATGTGGCTGTCGGGGACGTGATGGACGACCTGGCGGACGGTCCATCCGCCTTCACGATAGGGCGTGTCGAGTTGCGCGTCCGAAAGACCGCTCACCGCCTCGCGCAGACGAGCGGCGGCCGAAGTCACGATTTCGATGTACCCTGCGCGATCCGGCGCCGAAATGGATCCCGGGGCGTGGAATTTTCCAATCGGGTAGCGGGGATCTGAACCGTTCATATCGTCTCTCCTCTTACCAGGTCTTCAAAACTCTCGCGTTCGCGAACGATGCGCCACCGGCCGCCTTCGACCAGCACCTCCGCCGCCCGCGGGCGCGAATTGTAATTGGAGGACTGCGCAAAGCCATAGGCGCCGGCCGACGCAATCGCGAGGTATTCGCCCGGCTGCACATCGGCGAGATCGCGGTCGCGCGCCAGGAAATCGCCGGTTTCGCAGATCGGCCCGACGACATCGGCGACAATCGCGTTCGCCGGCGCGTGCAGCAGCGGCAGAATGTCATGATGCGAACGATAGAGCGAAGGGCGGATCAGATCGTTCATGGCCGCGTCGACCACCACAAACTCCCGGGAAGGGGTCTTCTTACGATACAACACGCGCGTCAGGAGGACCCCGGCCGGACCGGCGATGGAACGGCCCGGCTCCACCATCGCGGTCAAGCCGGCCCGGTCGATCCGTCCGCGCAGCGCTTCGATGAACTCGCGGATATCGGGCGCCCGATCGACCGCTCGATAGGCGATGCCAAGACCGCCGCCCAGGTCGACATGGTCGATCGGATGTCCCTCGGCCTGCAGCCGCTCGATCAGGGCGAGAACCTTTTCCGCGGCTTCGAGAATAGGCGCAACATCCAGAATCTGGGATCCGATGTGGCAACTCACACCCGCCGCCCGCAGGTGTTTGAAAGCGCGCGCGCGCGCGTAAATCCCCTCGGCTTCGGCGATATCCACGCCGAATTTGTGATCGCGCAGGCCGGTGCTGATATAAGGGTGCGTCGCGGCATCCACGTCCGGGTTGACGCGCAGGGAAAAGCGCGCTGTCACTCCCAGCTTCTCCGCAATGGCGTCGATCTGGGCAAGTTCCGCTTCCGACTCGCAGTTGAAGTTGCAGATTCCGTTCACGAGCGCGAGTTGAATCTCGCCGGCAGTTTTGCCCGCCCCCGAGAAGACCACGCGCGAAGGGTCTCCACCCGCCCGCAATACCCGGTACAGCTCTCCGCCCGAAACAATATCGAACCCCGCGCCGGCGCGCGCCAGCAAGGCAAGCACGGCGAGCGTCGAGTTGGCTTTCACGGCATAGCAAACCATGTGGGGCATGCAGCCGAACGCGGTGTCGTAGGCCTGGTAAGCTTCCAGAATCGAGCGCGACGAATAGACGTAGCACGGCGTGCCGGCGGCGCGCGCGATGGCGTCGAGATCGACTTCTTCGCAAAACAGTTTACCGTCAAGATACTCGAACATCAGATTGACCACGGCGCGGCTTCGGCCGCATTTCCAACGCGCATCACCATCAGCGTCTGATCGTCGAAGCGCTCCGTATTGAACGTGTCCAGATCGGCGAAAATCTCCGCGACCACCTGCTTCGGCGGCAAGTCCGAGCAGCGGCGGACAACCTCGGCGAGGCGAGCGCGCCCATACTCTTCTCCCGCCGCACTCAGATGGTCCGATACGCCGTCGGAGAACAAGACGACCAGGTCGCCTTCGCGCGCCTGGAAAACCACTTCGTCGTACTCGCGATCGGCGAGCAGCCCGAGCGGCACGCCCTCCACCTGCACCTTGAGAATGGCGCGGTCGCGGCAGATCATGGGCGGAGACCCGCCGGCGTTCGACATGGTAAACCTCTTCGAATGCGCATGCCACAGCACGATGAGCAGCGTGACGTAGCGGCCTTCCACTTTGCGCTGCATCAGCGCGTCGTTCAGCGCCCGCATCAGTTCCGCCGGGTTGCGGCGGCGCGGCGCGAGCGTTCGCATGCGGCCGTTGACCATGGCGCCGTAGAGCGCGGCGGCCGCGCCCTTGCCGCTCGAATCGCCGAACGCGATCGCCATGTGCGAATCCGTATGTTCGAAAAAATCGTACAGATCGCCCGAAATTTCGCGCGCCGGACGCAGCCCGATGGCGATTTCGAGACCCTCCACCGGAGGGGCGTCCGGAGGCAGGAGCACGGTCTGCAGTTCGAACGCGGCGCGAAGATCCTCCTGCATGCGGCGCTCACGCTCGCCGATCTCCTGGTAAAGCCGCGCGTTCTCGACCGCGATCGAAACGGAAGGGGCGAGCAGGGTCAACGTGCGCGCGTGGTCTTCGGTGAAGTATCCGATGCGCTCGCTCTCCAGATTCAGCACGCCGATCACGCGGTCCTGAAGGATGAGCGGCACGGCGATTTCCGAACGAATGCCGGGATGCGACGCAATGTAGCGGGGATCGGCCGTGGTGTCGTGAATCCGAATCGCTTCGCGGGACGCCGCGGCCGCCCCCGTGATCCCCTTCCCCAGCGGAATGTTATCCAGATTGACGCGCTGGTCGTACCGGATGCTGAAACGATGCCGGAGACTCTGCTGCTTCGCATCGACCAGCAGGATACTGAACGCATCGTAATTGATCAGGCCGCGAACGCTCGAAGCGACCTTGCTCAGGAGTTCGTCGAGATCGAGAATGGACGCGAATTCGTTGGAGACGCGCGACAGCGTCCGGATGGTCCTGTACTGCCTTTCGGCGCGGCGGTAAAGCTGGGCGTTGTCGATCGCCGCCGCAACCCGTCCTGCGATCAGGCTCAGCATGGCGCGATCGTAGTCCTTGAAAGCGGCGAGCCGGGTGGACTGGACGTCGATGACTCCGACCAGCCGGTTGCGCGCAATCATGGGCACGCTCAGTTCGCTGCGCACGATGTCGGAAGCGTTCAGATAGCGGTGGTCGGCCTTGACGTCCGCCACCAGAACCGGCTCGCGGAGTTCGGCCGCAATGCCGACGATTCCCTCACCCGGAGCGATCGCGACGTTCCGCACCACTTCCTCGCGGTGCCCCACGGCGTAGCGGATGCGCAGGTCTTTCCGCTTGTCGCTGAACAACAGGATGGCGAACAGATCGTATGGAATGACACGGCGCACCACCTCCGCGACGTTGGCGAGCAACTCATCCAGTTCGAGGGTTTCCGACGTGAGAGTCGCCACCTCGAGCAGAAAATCGAGCAGATCGCTGCGTTCGCGGAACCGTACGGCCGGCTTTGCGCGAGGCGCGGACATGTTAAGTGGCGCCCTTCTCTCGTATCGTTTCCTGCATGATCCGGACGCTCGCACTGGCGCCCACCCGGGAAGCTCCGGCGGCAACCATGGCGCGCAAATCGTCCAGTGTCCGGATGCCGCCGGAGGCCTTCACTCCCATGGAAGTGCCGACCGCCCTGCGCATCAGCGCGACATCGCCAACCGTGGCGCCCGCCTTGCTGAATCCCGTCGAAGTTTTCACGAAATCCGCGCCGGCGTCCCGCGCCAGCCGGCATGCCAGAGCTTTCTCCGCGTCATCGAGCAGGGCAGTCTCGATAATGACCTTGACGATGGCGCCATGGCCGTGGCTGGCCAGCACGACTCCCTGAATATCGGACTTGACCACGTCCCGCTCGGCTCCGCGCAGAGCACCGATATTCATCACCATGTCGATTTCTTCGGCGCCGTCCCGGAGCGCGCCCAGGGTTTCGGCGACCTTCGCCGAGGTGTTCGTGGCGCCCAGCGGAAAGCCCGCCACGGTGCAGACTTTGACGGGCGATTCGCGCAGTTCCGCGGCTACCAGTCCGGTCCAGAACGGGTTGACACAGACGCTGGCGAATTCGAATTCCAGGGCCTCGGCGCAGACCTGCCGCACATCGTCCCGGGTGGCTTCGGGTTTGAGAATAGTGTGGTCGATCAGACGCGCGACTGAGCGGTCGAAATTCATCTTTTGAGGGTGAAAAGCCGGAAAACACTACCGTAACATACGGCATGCCGGAGCTATTCAATCCGGGCGGCCGCACGATCGCCCCCTCTTACGCCAGAATCTTTTCGAGCTGCAGGAGATGGTTCGAATCGTGGCCCGCCATGGTTTCAATCACCACCCGGATCGTCATGTCGCCGCGCTCGGGATGATTCAGCGGTTTCGCCAGCGCCTCCGGCTTCAGGCCCGCGATGAATACGAGGTTCCATTGCCGCACGGCCGAGAAAACGGCGAGCGCCGCGGGCGCTTCATATTGGTTGTAAGTCGCCGCCCAGCGATCCTGGTCGAACGGCTGAATGACGTGGCGGTCTTCGGACAGAGCCTGGCGCAGCCGGTAAGCGAAAACCAGTTCGCAATCCGCCAGGTGGCTGACGATGTCGCGAGCGCTCCACTTACCCGGAGCGGGCGCACGATTGAGCGTTTCCGCATCGCGTGTTTGCATGAGCTTTTCGATCCGGGCGGGAGTCGCGCGGATGACTGCAAGCGGATCTCTGCCGCCAATGAACGAAGCGTAGGGATTTGTCACCATAAACCATCGTAACTTTGCCGTGAACGCCCGGGTGGGCCGTGGTAGGATGGACGGCGAATGTGTCCGGTCAGTGCATTTTAAAACCAGAGCCATTCACGCCGGGCAAGCCGCCGACTCCGCGACCGGGGCCGTGGTGCCGCCCGTCGTTCTCTCTTCCACCTTCGCCTTTCGCGGCGTGGGCGAGCCGGGGCCATACGAATACTCCCGCAGCGCGAATCCCACAAGAACGGCGCTCGAAACCTGTCTCGCGTCGCTGGAGGGCGGGGTTCGCGGCTTTGCCTTCGCCACCGGCATGGCGGCCGAGACAACCGTGCTCATGCTCCTCGAAGCGGGAGATTCGATCCTGGTGCACAACGATCTCTATGGGGGGACTTACCGTCTTCTGACAACGGTCTTCGCCACCAAAGGCATCGCCGCGGACTTCGTCGATCTGCGCGATCCGGACGCCGTGCGCGCAGCCATCGGACCCTCCACGAAGGCCATCTGGATCGAGACGCCAACGAACCCGCTGATGAACCTGGTGGATCTCGCCCGGATCGCCGCAATCGCGCGCGAGCACGGCCTGATCACGATCTGCGACAACACGTTCCTCTCTCCCTGGTTCCAGCGCCCGCTGGAGCTGGGCATCGACATCGCGGTGCACTCGACGACCAAGTACATCAACGGTCATTCCGACGTGGTGGGCGGTGCGGCGATTACACGCTCCGCGCCACTCGGCGAGCGGATCGCGTATCTGCAAAACACCCTGGGAACCTGCGCCGCGCCCATGGATTGCTTCCTCGTGCTGCGCGGAATCCGAACGCTCGCGGTCCGCATGGAGGAGCATAATCGCAACGCTCTCACCCTCGCGCGCTGGCTGGCTGCGCACGACAAAGTCGCCGAAGTGCTGCACCCCGGGCTGCCTTCGCACCCGCAGCACGCCCTGGCCCTGCGCCAGATGACCGGGTACGGAGGCACGTTTTCCTTCCGCATGCGCGGCGGCCGCGAGGAAGTGAACCGGCTTCTGGGCGGGCTGCAACTGTTCACACTGGCGGAGTCGCTCGGCGGAGTGGAATCGCTGATCGAGCATCCCCGGAGCATGACGCACGCTTCAGTGCCGCCCGATGTTCTCGACAAGATGGGAATTACCGAGAACGTGATCCGGGTGTCCGTGGGTATTGAAGACATCGCGGATTTGACAGCGGATCTGGAGCAGGCGTTCGCCGGGGTTTAGAACGTCCGCATTGAACTACCGGGCCAGCCACTTTTCGAGGTGCTGCTTCTGCGCCTCGGTGGCAACTGGGAGCGCCGCCACTTGCCCCCGCGTCCGCTCCCCGCCCAGAGTCAGCGCGCTGGGCGCCAACCCGGCCCCGCGGGCCACCAGAATCGATACGGTGTCCCCCGGGCGGTAGTTTTCGAGACGCTGCGAAAGCTGATCGGCCTTCACGCGGAAGTCGTCAATGGCGATGATTTCATCGTCGACGCTGAGTCCGGATTCGAAGGCCGGCGTCTCCCGTGGGACGCGGGTCACGATCAGCCGTCCGTTATCGATTCTGGTATCGACGGCAAGCGAAGCTTTGTCAGGCACTGCTGCTTTGTTGTTCGTCCCGTTCTTGAACCGCAGGCCGAACCAGTCGAGCGCTTCCGTATAATCCAGCTCTTCGGTCGATTCCACCGTGCGGCGGAAGAAATCGCCGAGCGGCTCGCCCGCGATCTTTTCGGCGGCGGTTTTGAATTGATCCGGCGTGTAGCCGCGGTCGCCCGAGAATTGCTCGTAGGCGGCGCGCATGAGATCGTCGAGCGACTTCTTTCCGCCGGTGGCGCGGCGGATGCGTGAATCGAGCAGCCATCCCACCACGGCGCCTTTCGTGTAATAGCTGATCGAGGTGTTGAGCGAGTTCTCGTCGGGCCGGTAGAGCTTGATCCAGGCATCGTAAGAAGCCTGCTCGGCCGATTGCATCAGGCGGCCTGGGGTGGATTGCAGCGTCGCGACGGTGGCCGAAAGAGATCCCGGCGAGGGCGGAGTGTCGGTCCCCAGGTATTCCTGCGTGCTCGAAAGCCCGGCGCGGCGAACCGTCAGCGGCGCATAGTAGTCCGTGATGCCTTCGGCAATCCAGAGGCTTCTGGTGGGATTCTCATTCTCGTAGTCGAAAGGCCCCAGCTCGACCGGGCGCAGTCTCTTGATGTTCCATGCGTGAAAGTATTCGTGGGCGGCGAGTTCGAGCCAGCCGAGATAGCCGCGGCGAGTGCGGGTGGCCCAGCGGCTGGTCATCATGCAGACGGAGTTGCGGTGCTCCAGACCTCCTGCCGCTTCGGTCATCAGGTTCAGAAAGACGTATTTTTTGTAAGGGAGCGCCCCCCACATCTCCCGGTATTGGCGGACGATCTTCCCGGTATCGGCGGCCGAGCGGGGGCCGTCCCAGACGCCGGCCTCGCCTTCGTTGACCAGGAAGTGCGGAATTCCGTCCACCTCAAACCGGTATACCGCCGGGTTTCCGGCCAGGATGGGCGAATCGACGAGCGTGTCGTAGTCCGGCGCCAGATAGTGGTGCGGCTCGCCGTCCGGAGCTTCGGGCAAGCCGGTCATGGTCGTTTTCCACTGTGGCGGAAGTTCGAGCCGGACATCGTGAGGCTGCGTCAGGCCGCCCACCAGCGTGACAAACGTGGGGGCGCCGTTCAGCAGTGCGAAGGAATCCTCCACCCAGTTGGTCCGCACCGACATTTCGCGGCAATAGACCCGGTAAGCGAAGTGGATCTCCGGCGCGCCCCCCGTCTCCACGCGCCAGCGATTTTTGCGGGATTTGGAAAACCCGAGGGGCTTGCCGCCGGGACCGGAAACCGAAATGGCTTCGATATTTCGGGCGTACTCGCGGACCAGGTACGAGCCGGGGCTCCAGACCGGCATGAAGACTTCCACTTCAGCCTGACCGGCGGTGGGTAGTATGGCGTCCACGGAGACGTAATGGGTTTGGGGATCGGGAAACCGGACGGTGTATCGGACCGTGCCGCCCGTCTGTGCCCCTGAGGCTGGAATTGTCGCCATCGTCGTTATTATGATTGCCGCCAGTGTCCGCCCGGCCCGGCGCGCAAGTGGACGAAACGAAGCGGCCTGGTGGTTTTCAACCATGGGGAATGCCCTATAATAGCGAAAAGTCTCTAAGAATCAAACGCTTGGCTTTGGGCTAAGGATTGCTTTTTGTCGAGGCGGGCAGAGACGGACGGATATGCGGCGCACTCGATTATTCCTGGCAGCGATGGCGGCGTCCGCAATTTTGTGGGGGCAGCAGAATGACGACGCGCCGGATCAGCCCGGTCCGGCCGTGGCGCACCTGACCGCGATCAATGGCGACGCCTCCGTCCGGCGCGGCGATTCGGGCGACTGGGTTGCAGCCGCATTGAATGCCCCGGTGATGGCTGGCGATTCGATTTCGGTCGGTCCGGGCGGCAGCGCGGAACTTCAGCTGGATTACGCCAACTTTGTCAGGATGTCGGGCGATACGGAGATCCGTGTGTCCGATCTCGAAAACGGGCGCGACCAGATTCAGATGGCGAGGGGTTTGATCACATGGCGTGTCCTGCGCGACTGGAGCGGCCAGTCGGAGATCAGCACGCCGGCGGTGGCGGTGCGGCCGCTTCGGTTGTCCGCCGTTCGCGTGGAAATAGCGCCGGACGGGGTGACCAGGATCGCGGTTCGCCGCGGCGATGCGGACGTGTCCACGCCGAAGGGCACGGAACGCGTTCGCGAGGGCAACATGATGCTGGTGCAGGGATCGGCGGACGATCCCGAATACCAGACGGTCTACGCCCCGGCGCGCGATGCCTGGGATAACTGGAACGACCAGCGGGACAGCTGGCTGGAACGGGCGCAATCCAATCGCTATCTGAGCCGCGACATCGACGGAGGGGAAGAGCTGGACCCTTACGGGCGCTGGGGATACGACGCCGCCTACGGCAATGTATGGACTCCCAACGTGCCCGCCACGTGGGCGCCATACCAGGACGGCCAGTGGGCCTGGGAAGACTACTACGGATGGACGTGGGTGGATTACCAACCATGGGGATGGGCGCCGTTCCATTACGGTTCGTGGTACTGCCGCACGGGGTTTGGGTGGAGATGGTTCCCCG